>CABEBM010000054.1_pt1 | contig 69823 bp, 75 predicted proteins | sample 3132591 | NCBI WGS metagenome assembly CABEBM01 (sample SAMEA5534345, study PRJEB31848) | metagenome | biome: tundra; feature: field; material: soil | place: USA | collected 2013-05 | depth 0.45 m | reverse complement strand
ACCTCCGCCACGACGGCGGCGGCGGCGGCGCGGCCTGAAGCTCTGGATCTCACCGGGTGCGAAGTGGAGTGGGCCGGGCGCACCCGCGGCTCCGCCGGAGGCCGCTCCGACCACCGCGTCGGTGGTGCCGCTCCCGTCCGGCGTGGGCGCCTGAGCACCGCGTCCGCGGCGGCGGCGGCGGCGGCGCTTGCGCAGCGGCTCCCCGTCGGGGCCGAGCTGCGGCGGTCCGGCGGTCTCGCCAGGGACCTGCTGTTCGCCCGCCGGGCGACCGGCGGCGGCCCCCTGGCCGGGGCCACGGCGGCGCCGACGGCGGCGACGGGCGGCGACCTCGTCGCCCTCCTCGGCGGGCAGCGGCTGGCCGTCGGGACCGACTCTCTGGGCGGGGACCGCGCCACCGCGGCGGCGGCGCTGGGGCTTCCCCGGGCTGACGATGTCGAGGGCGCTGAGCCAGCCGCCGGTGGACCGCGCCGCCTCGACCAGCTCGCCGTACATCGACTCCTCGCCCGCGCGAAGGGTGGCGCTGTCGCCGATGCAGGCGACCAGGTGCTTGGCCCGGGAGATGGCCACGTTGAGCCGGTTGGGGACGCGCAGGAAGCCGATCCGGCCGCGCTCGTTGGAGCGCACCAGCGAGATGACGACCATGTCCTCTTCGCGGCCTTCGAAGGAGTCGACGGTGTCGATCTTCACCGGTCGCTTGAAGCGGCGGCGGCCGAGCGCCTGGCGCAGCCGCTCCACCTGCTCGGCGTACATGGCGATCACCGCCATGCTCATCTCGCGCGGTGCGCGCTCGTCGAGGAGGCGCACGACCTGCGCGGCGACGCGCACCTCGGCCTCGTTGCGCAGCGCGCCGCCGGGACCACGACGCTCGCGGCCGCCGCGCATCCCCTCGGTGTCGACGAAGTGCAGCGCCACCGGGAAGGGCGTGCGCGTGATGTAGTCGTAGGCCTGCACCTCGGGCGCGTTCTCGAGCTGGCCGTCGTAGCTCGCCGCGGACACATAGGCGGCGATGTCCGGGTGCATGCGATGCTGGATGGTGAGCAGGCAACGCGCGGACTCGGGCAGGCCGCCCTCCCACGCCTGCTCGAAGAGGCTTCTGTTGACAAGGGTTTCCAGCGCTTCATCGCTCTCGACGATGCCGTAGAGCGCGTCGTCCTCGACCGGCGGAAGCTGCTTGTGATCGCCGACGAGCGCGAGCGCGGAACCGAGTCGCAGCGCCGGCAGCGCCTCATCGACTCGCGCCTTGTTGGCCTCGTCGAGGATGACGATGTCGAAGTTCATGTCGGTGATCGCCGACGTCGCCGCGGTCGCGCAGGTGGCGAAGTAGCAATTGGCCTCGAGCAGCCGGGGGTCGTCCTCGTCGTCGCACCGGAAACGCTCGACCGTGGGGTGCACGCGCTCCGCGCGGGCGACGCGCACCGCGCGCATCCCCGCGGTGCCGGCGAGCCGCTCGAGCGCGTTGTCGACGGCGAGGTTGCTGTGTGAGGTGACCAGGATGCGCTCGTCGGGGTTGGCGCCGAGCCGCCGCTTGATGGCCTCGACGATCACCGTCGTCTTGCCGGTGCCCGGCGGACCCTGGATGAACACCGCCTCACCGGCACCGAGGCCGCTGAGCAGGGCGACGGCGCGGTCCTGCGGGGGGTTGGCCATCATCCCCTCGGTCAGCCATCCGCGGGCTTCGGCCGTGACGTAGGGCGGGGCGGTGACCAGCTGGGGCGTGACCATCAGCTGGGCGAGCAGGCCGACGCCGAAGTCACGGGTGGCGATCGCCGCCAGAACGCTGCGCTTGGCCTGGTAGAGGGCCTTGTTGAAGGACGGGGTGATGGTGCCCTCGGTGCCGGCGTGCTCGAAGGTGCGGCAGGTGACCTCGACGGTGTGCCGGTGGTGGTCGATCCGCGAGACCCGGCCGACGAAGTTGGGCTCGTCCTCGGGCTCGACCAAAACCGCGGCGTCGGGCGTCAGGTTGATCTGCTCGGCCTCGGGGACGACGAACTCCACCTTGCCCACCTCGGGCTGGCGGCGGTCGGCCTCGGTGAACTCGTGGCCGCACGACGGGCAGCGCTCGTGGTCGGCGGGCCGCCACAGCGCCCGGCATCTCTTGCAGCGCCAGTGCTCCTTGGCCGCGATGAAGTGGGTGCGCTGGGTCGCGGCGCGCTGCCGCTCCGCCTTCTCGAGGCTGTCGACAAGCTTGAGCGCGGCGTACAGCACCGCCGACTTGGCGGCGGCGGCACTCGCCTCCCGCCAGTCGAGCAGCCGCCGCGTGTCGCTGACGACGCCGTTGGCCGCGGTCACCACCGGCTCGCGGACGGTGACGGTCAGCACCTTGCTGTTCTCGGGGTGGTCCATCGCGGGGCGCACCGACACCACCCGCAGCGCCAGGTGATCGGGGTCGTGGTCGGGCGATTCCTGGGGCACGCACTGCAGGCTCAGGTCGGGGAGGGCGAGCAGCAACTGCGGCGGCTCCTCCTCTCCGAACGACACGGTGAGGTGGCCGACCTCGCTGATCCTCCGGGCAAAGAGGTCACGCGGGTCAGCATCCCCAGCGTCACCGTCCGCGAGCGTGGTGAGCACCACCATGGCGTCACTGCCCTCGGGCGCGATGAGATGGAGACGGTTGAGAGCCAGGTCCGGGGCTATCAGTCGGACAGTCAAACCTCAGACGCCGTGGGGTGCGATCCCCGGCGTCATGCATCCGGCTCGGGATGGATTCGGGCATCAGTGCGCAGCGACATCGAAGAGCGCTGATGGCGTGGCGGCCGCACCGGCCGCGCAGCGGTTCCCGAAGGCTCCCGCGTGGGATGACTATAGCGCAGGGGACTGCGAGTGCACCATCTGTCTGCAGAGAGGCGTCAGGCGACCCGGGCGGCAGCCGGCTGGGACAACCACTCCGCGAGCACGCTGAAGCCGTCCCGCAGCAGCAGCTGATGGCCGCCGGGAACGATCCTGGTCTCCGCCTGGGGCAGCAGGGCCTGCCAGCGCTCCAGGCTGTCGGGCGCGATGGTCTTGTCCGCGTTCGAGTACAGCAGCAGCTGGGCCACGGCGTCGAGCCGGCGCAGGCCGTCGAGCTCGTCGAGGGCGGCCACGTCCCAGATCAGGGACTGGGAGGTGAGGCCGTAGCTGGTGACCGTGTGGCGCAGGTAGTCGGCGACCACCGCCCGCGGGAAGGTCTGCGAGCGCACCAGCGGGGCGAGCGCGGGGAGGAGGAGCTGGACGGTGCGGTAGGCCGCCAGCTGCACCCGCCCGCGCGGAGGAGGGCCATGGGCATGCCGCCGGGGCCGGGGGAAGGGGGACGCGGCGAGGGCGAGCGCGTCGACACCCTCCGGCCGCCAGGCGGCGAAGAGGGCGGCGAGGACGCCACCCATGGAGTGCCCGGCGACGGACACGGGCCCCTCGATCCCCAGCGCGCGGAGGAGGCCGTCCAGCGCGCCGAGGTGGAAGGCACGCGAGTAGTCGACGTCCGGCTTGTCGGAGCGTCCGAAACCGGCGAGGTCGGGGGCGATGAGCGTGCGCCGGCCGGCGAGATGAGGGGCGAGGCCGGCCCAGTACCGCCCGCTGCCGCCGAGGCCGTGCAGGAGGAGGACGGGAGGGCCGTCACCAGCGACCTGCACGGAGAGCCGGCCCCACGGGAGTGCGACTCGATGGCGGCGCCATGCCTGGGACATGCCTCGATCGTGGCACACGCCGCCGCGCCGCCCGACGCCGCAACCGTGGCGTCACCGGGAACGGCGTCCGGTGATCCGCGGGCGCGGCGGCGGCGGACCGTGCTCGGCGCCAAATCGGACGTATTTCTGCGGTGCATACTGGGGCTATGGATTCCACGAGGACGGTGTGGACTCCGCCCTGCGGGTGGGCGTGCAACGCCCTATCACCCCCACCAAGCGGCGGCCGGTGAAGAGCGGGTGGCCGCATGACCGCGAGCCCGCCCACCGCGCGCCTCAGCGCGCCGCTCGCGGAGTGGCCGCGCATCGACGGGGCGGTGCGGGCCATCGCGCTGCGCGTCCTCGCCTGCATCCGCCACGGGGAGCTGGAGATCATCGAGGACGACGGCTCCCGTCATCGGTTCGGCTCGGTCGCCGATTTCCCCGTGCGTGCGGTGCTCCGCGTCCACCGGCGCAGCTTCTACCGAGCCCTGGCAACCGGCAGCCGGCGCGGCGCCTTCAGCTACATCAACGGTGATTGGGACTGCGACGACCTGGTGTCGCTGCTGCGCCTGGCCACGCGCAACCTCGACACGTTGGAACGCCTCCAGGTCGCCATCGCGCCGGTGCTCAGGCCGCTGCGCGCGGGGCGGGAATGGGTGCTCCGCAACACGCGCAGCCGCAGCCGCGAGAACATCGCCAACCACTACGACATCGGCAACGACCTCTTCTCGCTGATGCTCGACGACACCATGTCGTACTCGAGCGGCATCTTCGAGAGGCCCGATGCCACGCTCCACGACGCCTCGGTGGCCAAGATCGACCGGCTCTGCCGCAAGCTCGACCTGCGCCCGGCCGATCACCTCGTCGAGATCGGCAGCGGCTGGGGAGCCTTCGCCGTCCACGCGGCCCAGGAGTACGGCTGCCGGGTGACCACCACCACCATCAGCGAGGAACAGCACGCGCTGGCCACGGAGCGGGTCGAGCGCGCCGGCATGGGCGGCCGGGTGAACGTTCTGCTCGACGACTACCGCGACCTGCGCGGCCGGTTCACCAGGCTGGTGTCGGTCGAGATGATCGAGGCCATCGGCTGGCGGTACTACGACACGTTCTTCGCACAGTGCAGCCACCTGCTCACCCATGACGGTCTCGCCGCCATCCAGGCGATCTGCCAGCCGCACCGGATGTACCTGGCCACGCGCGGGGTGGCGACGTTCATCAACACCCACATCTTCCCGGGCGGCCACTGCCCGTCCGTCGAGGCGATGCTCCAGTCGACAGCGCGGACCGGCGACCTGCGCGTGGTCAACGTGGAGGACATCACCGCCCACTACCCGCCGACCCTGGCGTCGTGGCGGGAGAACCTGCTCCGCAACGCGCCCGGGCTGCCGGAGCGCTTCGACGAGCGCTTCCTGCGCACCTGGACGGTGTACCTCTCGCTCTGCGAGGCGGGCTTCACCGAGCGTCGCATCACCGACGTCCAGATGGTGCTGGCCAAGCCCGGATTCCGTGACGACAACCTGCCCGCCTGGCCGGCTCCGGTGAGCCGGGACACGGGATCGCCGGCCCCCGCCGTCGAGCCGGCGGTGGCGGAGGGCGCGGGCGCGCGCTGATGCGGCCGGGCGGCCCCACGGGTCCGCATCGCTAGGATCACCTCATGGCCGATGAACGCGAGGGTGTCGATCTCAGTGGTCTGCACCGCGAGCTCGACCGCCTCAAGACGCAGCTCTGCCGCTGCCAGCACCAGGGCACGTGCCTGGCGTGCAAGGGTTTCGAGATCCTCCGCGAGCAGTCCCAGATGGTGGTCGCAGCGGCCAGCCAGCCGGTGCTCATGCAGGTGGCCCAGGAGGCGGCGATCAAGGACCTGGTCGGGCAGCTCGGCGGCGTCCAGGAGAAGCTGGCCGAGGATCCCCACCTGCAGGAGCTGATGATGCGGATGATGGACCGCGTCCAGGAGGACCTGGGCGGACCGGAGGAGCTGGCCAAGCTGATCAGCGGCCTCGGCTTCCCGATGCCCGGCGGCGCCGGCGAGGCCCCCGGCTCGAGCCCCACCCCGCCGGCGAACCCGGCCAGCGATTCCTACGACGACCGCCCCCGGCCGCCCGCGTCCGGCGGCCCCGATGATCAATCGCCGCCGCCCGCCGGCGCCTGAGGAGGGAGCTTCGATGCCTTCGCGCCTGCGCCGGTCCGTTCTGGCCTGTCCTGGCAGCAACCCGCGGATGATGGAGAAGGCCGCGGCGTCGGCCGCGGACGAGGTGTTCCTCGACCTCGAGGACGCCTGCGCCCCGCTCGAGAAGCCGGCGGCGCGCGGCAAGATCGTCGAGGCTCTGCGCACCCACGACTGGCGGGGCAAGGTGCGCGTGGTGCGCATCAACCAGGTGTCGAGCGCGTTCGCGTTCGACGACCTGCATGAGATCGTCACCGGCGCCGGCGACGCTCTCGACTGCATCATGGTGCCCAAGGTGCAGAACGCCGGCGACATCGCGTTTGTCGACCGCGCGTTGGGCAGCCTCGAGCAGACGCTGGGACTGCCGGCCGGCCGGATCGGCATCGAGGCCCAGGTGGAGGACGCGCTCGGCCTCATGAACGCCGAGGAGATCGCCTTTGCCAGCAAGCGGATCGAGACGATCACCTACGGCCCCGCCGACTTCTCCGCGGGCATGCAGCTACCGTCCCTGACCGTCGCCAACACCTACAACTACCCGGGCGACATCTTCCACTATGTCCTGTTCAAGCTGGCCGTCGCCGCCCGCGCCGCCGGCATCCAGGTCATCGACGGCCCCTACCTGCTGATCCGCGACATCGAGGGATTCCGCGCAGCCGCAGGACGCGCCGCCGCGCTCGGCTACGACGGCAAGTGGGTCCTGCACCCGGGCCAGATCGAACCGTGCAACGAGGTCTTCACCCCGAGCCAGGCGGACTTCGACAAGGCGGTGGAGATCCTCGACGCCTACCGGCACGCCACCGAGGTGGACCGGCGCGGAGCGGTGATGCTCGGCGACGAGATGATCGACGAGGCATCGCGCAAGATGGCAACGCAGTTCGAGGCGCGCGGCCGCGCCGCGGGGCTGACCCCGTCGCCCGTCGAGGAGCCGGTCGAGGCCGTGGCCGGGGAGCGCGCCTAGGCTCAGCGGTGGGGTTGGTTGCGGATCGACTTCACGAAGCGCCTGAGCTCCCGGCGTGACTCCGCCTGCAGGCGTGAGTCGACCTCCACCTCCTGGTGATGCTGCTCGCGCTCCAGCATGCGCAGGGACGCCAGCCTATCGAGGATCGTGGGATCGTGGCGGGCGGCCTCGCGCACGGCACATCCCGGCTCGGCCTCGTGTGAGCAGTCCCGGAAGCGGCAGTTAGCGGCCAGGCCGGCGAGGTCGGTGAAGACCGCGTCGATGCCCGACTGAGCGTCCCACACGCCCATCTCGCGCATCCCCGGCGTGTCGATGAGCAGCGCGCCACCGGGGAGCACGACCAGTTCGCGGTGGGTGGTGGTGTGGCGGCCGCGGCCATCGCTGCGGACCATCGCCGTGGCCAGCCGCTCGGCGCCGCACAGCACATTGACGAGTGTCGACTTGCCGGCGCCGCTGGGGCCGATGATCGCCCCGGTGCGGGCGGGCACGAGCAACTCGGCAAGCGCGTCGATACCGGTCCCCTGGGCGCTGACGGCGACCACCGCCGCACCGCCGGCGACGGCCCTCGCGGCCTCCAGGTCAGCGGTGAGGTCGGTGCTCAGGTCCGACTTGGTGAGCAGAACCACCGGTTCGGCACCGCTCGACCAGGCGATCGCCAGGCTGCGCTCCAGGCGGCGGGCGCGGACGCCAATGTCCAGGGGCACCGCGATGAAGACGGTGTCGACATTGGCGGCGACGGCCTGGGCGTGTGAACTGCGTCCGGCAACATGGCGCAGCAGTGCGCTTCGTCGGGACAGGACGGCGTGCGCCGTGGCCTCGTCGGCCGCCACCCAGTCTCCGGTGGTGATGCCGCCCAGCGGCGGCGCGGTTCGCAGCGGGCCGGCGAGGCCGACCGAGCGAAGTCCATCCGCGCCGGCCACGCTGATGCTGCCGGCGGCGACGAGCGCGACCCGTGCCGGCAGGGTGCCGGGGGGCGCAGCCGCGGCGAACTCGGCTGCGTAGCGATCGTCCCAGCCGAGGCCGGCTAGATCCGAGGGGAAGGCGTCCACTGCAATCTCCGAGTGATGTTCACCCGGTCTTCCGTGGGCGACGAGGAGCGGTCGCTGAGCGACCGAGACCCGTGTTAGGCGGCGGGACCGGGCACGACGGCGGACGGGTGAGTCCGCGGCGCAATCGCTGGTGCCATGGTCTGCCCTCCTGCTCGCGCATGCCGGTGAATGACCTCACTGTACGCGGTCTCCGCGCAAAAGTCCCGCAGGCCGGGGCGGATTGGGCCGGCGACGGGCAGGTCGCCGGTCGGGCTGGTAGCGTTGCGGCGATGACGGCGCTGGAACAGCCGGTGGCTGCACGATGGCGCGTCGAGCAGAACGACTGCGTGCGCTTTCTCGCGTCCCTTCCGGACGGCTCGGTGGACGTGATCACCACCGACCCGGCGTACAGCGGCATGAACCAGCACATGTCGTTCGGGCACGGACGGATCGTGGGTCGGTACGGCGACGCTGACAACGCGAGCTGGTTCACCGAGTTCCGCGACGATCCCGCCACCTTCCTCGCCTTCCTTCGCGAATGCCACCGGGCGCTCGCCGATGGCGGCCACATCTACGTGATGTTCGACAGCTTCTCGCTCCTCTCACTCGGCCACCTCATGCGCGAGGTCTTCGCCGTCAAGAACCTCATCGTCTGGGACAAGGTGAACCTCGGCATGGGCCACTACTTCCGGCGCCGCCACGAGACCATCGTGTTCGCTACCAAGGGCCATCGCCGCCTGTCGCGGCGCGACCTCCCCGATGTCTGGCAGGTCAAGCGCATCCACCGCGCTGTCTACCCGACCCAGAAGCCGGTCGCCCTCTTCTCCCACATGCTCGCGGGCAGCGCCGAACCGGGCATGACGGTCTGCGATCCCTTTGTGGGCAGCGGCTCCTCGGCGGTGGCGGCCCTGAAGGCGGGATGTGGCGTGGTGGCGGCCGACGTCGATCCACGAGCGGTCCAGCTGGCCTCTGATCGCTGCATCGCCGTGGCCGCCGGCCTGCCGGATCCCGGCGAGCGCCCGGCCACCGTACACTCGCGGCCATGAGTGTCGAGATCCGCACCGAACAGCGCGAGATCGTCGCCATGGTCCGGGATTTCGTGGAGCGGGAGATCATCCCGGTCGCCCAGAAGCTCGACCACGACGACGAGTACCCAACCGAGATCGTCGCCAAGATGAAGGAGCTCGGCTTCTTCGGCTTCGCCATCCCCGAGGAGTACGGCGGCTCCGGCCTCGACTACGAGACCTACGCCATGTGCTGCGAGGAGATCGCGCGCGGCTGGATGTCGATCACCGGCGTGATCAACACCCACTTCATCGTCAGCTTCCTGGTCGAGAAGTTCGGCACCGACGAACAGAAGAAGCGCTTCCTGCCGCCGATGGCGACGGGCGAGATGCACGGCGGCTTCTCGATGAGCGAGCCCAACTGCGGCAGCGACGTCCAGGCGATCGAGACCCGCGCGGTTCACGACGGGGACGACTACGTCATCAACGGCACCAAGATGTGGGCCACCAACGGGGAACACTCCACCGTCGTCGCCACCCTGGTGAAGACGGACCCGGACGCCAAGCCGGTGTGGAAGGGGATGTCCTGCTTCCTGGCCGAGAAGACGTACGAGGGCTTCCGCTCCACCAAGCGCATCGAGAAGCTGGGGTACAAGGGCGTCGAGACCACGGAGCTGGTCTTCGAGAACAACCGCCAGCCCGCGACCAACCTGCTCGGCGGCAGCGAGGGCCAGGGGTTCAAGCAGATGATGGCGGCTATCGAGTTGGGCCGCGTCAACGTCGCCGCGCGCGGCGTCGGTGTCGCGCAGCGGGCATTCGAGTTGTCCATCGAGTACGCCCAGCAGCGCCACGCGTTCGGGGTGGCGATCGCCAAGCACCAGGCGATCCAGATGAAGCTCGCGGAGATGGCGACGAAGATCACCGCGGCGCGGCTGATGACCCAGATGGCCGCGCGCCGCAAGGACGCCGGCGAGCGCGCCGACATCGAGTGCGGCATGGCCAAGCTGTTCGCCACCGAGACGTGCTTCGAGTGCGTTGCCGAGGCGATGCGCATCCACGGCGGCTACGGATTCTCCAAGGAGTACCAGGTGGAACGGCTCTACCGCGACGCCCCGATGCTGGTCATCGGCGAGGGCACCAACGAGATCCAGAAGCTGATCATCGCCCGCGGCCTGCTCGAGCAGTACAAGATCAAGTAGAGAGAGCGGGTCAGTACTGGTACTGGACGGTGATCACCGTGCTGTCACGGACGGTGACGAAGCTGACGTCGCCGGACTGGGACGGCGCTGATGGTCGTCCGAAGTGCCAGTCGTCGCCGCTGTGCGCCTGCGCTGCGTTGGCCTGCTGCACCGTCCATCCGCCCACGCTCAGCCGGGACTGATAGAAGGCCTCGACGTCTGCGATCGGTCGTGGATCGCTGATCACCAGGGTCTCCGAGCCCTGGCCGTTGGTGTACTGGAAGTTTTCCCGGGTGGTCGAGGCGCCAGCCTCGGTCGGGAACTGCCGCAGCGGGCTGTTCGTGAACGTCGTCACGCCGACAAAGACGAGCACGCCCACAGCCACCAGCGCAACCGCGGCGCAACCGCCGCACCCGAAGATCCACCATCGACGCCGGCTCCGCTTTGGCGGTGGCGCGTAGCCATACGGCTGCATGTACCCGTAGGGCTGGGGGTAGCCGTAGGGCTGGGGTTGGCCGTAGGGCTGGTACGGGGACGGTTGCTGTGACGGTGGAGGCGGCCCCGACGGCGGCTGCTGCATGGCCGGCAGTCTATGTGGCAGCCGCCGTTCGCGCCCGCGCTACGCCCGGAACTACATTCTGATCCCGCCCACGAGCACTATTTCCAGGTTGCCAAGGATGAGCAACCTGAGCTGATTCACAACCTCGATGAAGCCTGGTTCGCCCCCGAATCCCAGCGACGCTGGGAATATCTCGCGGCCGTCGCGGCCGGCGGGAACTAATCTTGACGCCGGGAAAACGCGCGGCGGTGATGATCTGACCCCGTACTGAATCCTCGAGATCTCGGAGAAGTGAGGGTGTGAGGAAGAGACGCACGGGAACGCCGCGCGTATCCTCGTCGTCCATCACGAAGTACCCATCCTCGTGGTAGCGAAGGGTGTCCTTCCAGGATTCAGTTGCAGGCACCGGCTCATCGACGACCGTCACGAGAGGCGCGGCCTGACGACGATGTCGCCGTCTGGTCCGGCCACGGCGACGGCCCGCAATCCCGGATCACCAGGCGCAAACCGTAGGGGAAGGCTGACATCACCCAGCCATTCCCGGGTTGCTGCCTCATCGCCGCCGAGCTCGATCCAGGAGAAGCCGAGAATCGCCACGTCATGACGTGCCGCCGCGTAGCGCTCCCGCCACTCCAGGGGTCGTTGACCTTTGGGATCCTCGTACTGGATGAAGAAGGGCCGCGATGTGACCTCGTCAGAGACGTCCGCGACGACCCGCCACCGCGCGTGGGAGCCGTCGGGGCTCTGGACAGAGCCCGGCATTGGGGCGATGTTCAACCTGCGGCCCACCGCGTCGATGTCGTCGGTGCGCAAGGCCCACGCGAGGAGTGGGTCGGCGGTGAGATCGCGGGCGAGGAGGCCGGCTGACGGGCCGGTCGCTACGACTTCTCGGTCGGCCACGTAGAGAAGCTCGAGATACTGCGGAGGCTCGAGCGGGATGAGCCAATTTCCAGTTCCGCCCGGATGAAGGCCACCCGGACGGGGTCGGACACACCCATGATGACGTGGTCGATTTCCAGCACCAGTCGATCATGCTACGTCTGCCGTTCCCTCGACCTCGCGCTGTTTGCACATCTCGGCGACCTTGAGCGCTTGCAGCCGTTCGTCTCAACGGAATCCGGGGCGTAGGCGGCCGCTACTCCGACTCCCCCAGCTGCGTCACCGGCACACCGTCGCCGAGCCGGCGCTGCATCACCGTGATCGCGTCCGGGCTGTTATCGCACAACAGGAAGCGCCGGCCCAGTTCCTGCGCCGCGACGCCGGTGGTGCCGCTGCCCGCGCACCAGTCGATGACCAGGTCGTCACGTCGCGATGACGCCGCGACGATGCGCCGCAGGATCCCCAGCGGCTTCTGCGTCGGATACCCGGTGCGCTCGCGCGAGTTGGTGGGCACGATGGTGTGCCACCACACGTCCGTCGGCGACTTGCCGCGCGCGGCGCGCTCAGCGGTCTGCAGCCCCGGGGCCATGTAGGGGACCCGGTCCACCTCGGTGAGGTCGAAGTGGTGGCCGCCCGCGGTGCGCGCGTACACGAGGATGACGTCGTGCTTGGCCGGCCAGCGACTGGTGGTTCGCGCTCCGTAGTCGTAGGCCCAGATCACCTCGTTGAGGAAGCAGCCGCGCCCGAACACCTCGTCGAGCAGCACCTTGCAGTAGTGGGACTCGCGCGGGTCGACGTGGAGGTACAGCGAGCCATGGGCGGCGAGGATGCGGCGCGACTGTTCGAGCCGCGGACGCAGCCAGCCGATGTAATCATCGAAGCTGTCCGGGAAGGAGGCGACATCGGTGCGGTGGCTCGCGTACGTGGCGCCGGCGAAACCGCGGCGGCCGGCGGCCGGGTCACGAACCGTACGCGTGCGGAACCCGTCACGCCGCGAACCGGAGTTGAACGGTGGGTCGGCGTAGACCAGGCCGGCGCAGCCGTCGGGCAGCGCGCTCAGCACCTGCAGCGATTCACCGCTCACGATCACGCCCTCTCCGGCGGCCTGGGGCGGTGCGAGCGTGGCCATCGGCCGAGCGTACTGGGTGGCGGCGCCGGTGACATCGGGTCTAGGCTGGAGTCGAACCGTTCACCTCGAGGAGGTCATCGACATGGGTGGAGACACCGACAGGGTCGTGGGCAAGGTCAAGGAGGCCGCTGGGGAGCTGACCGGGGACCGGGAACTCGAGCTCGAGGGCCGCAAGCAGGGTGTCGCCGGCGACGTCAAGAACGTCGGCGAGAACATCAAGCGGAAGGCGGACGAGCTCGGCGAGAAGATCAAGCACTGACAGGGCCCGCGGGGCGCCCACCCTCGTGACTAGAGTTGCACCCGATGACCACGCGGGTGCGACCCGCCGCTGAGGAGGCGCACCATGCAGTTCGGGCGGTACTACGAGGAATTCGAGGTCGGCGCCACCTACAAGCACTGGCCGGGCAAGACCATCACCGAGGCGGACGACCACCTCTTCTGCCTCCTGACCATGAACCACCATCCGCTGCATCTCGACGCGCACTACGCGGAGACGCAGACGCAGTTCGGCAAGAACGTCGTGGTCGGCAACCTGGTGTACAGCCTGGCCCTCGGCATGAGCGTCGCCGACATCAGCGGCAAGGCGATCGCCAACCTCGAGGTGGAGTCGCTCAAGCACGAGAATCCCACCTTCCACGGTGACACGATCTACGCGGAGACCACCATCCTCGACAAGCGTGAGTCGTCGAGCAAGCCGGATCGCGGCGTGGTCAGTGTCGAGACGCGGGCCTTCAACCAGCGCGGCGAGCGGGTGTGCATCTTCCGGCGCAGGGTGATGGTGCCCAAGCGTGAGATGGTCGGCGACCTGCAACCGGCCGACCTCCCCCCGGGCGCGGCCGGCGCGTGATCGACGCGGCGGCGGCGGCGCGCTACAACGTCCGCCCGCTGCTGCCCGGTCCCGAATCCGCGCTGCGCGACGCGGTGCTGCGGCTGGGGCTTCCCACCGAGAGGCTGAGCGTACTGGCAACCCACGGCGCAGTCGAAGCGCTTGCTGTGCAGGGACTGTCGTCCGATCAGACACGCGTGCTCGAACGCGTGCTGCGCGAGCGCGGAGGCGCCGTGCTGACCGACGCCGACGGCGCCCGCGCGGTGCTGCTCGCCCCCCTGATGGTGATGGGTCAGCTGCCGGCGGTTCTCGCGGCGTGGAGCGAGACCGCCGAGTCACTGGGCGTGGCGATCGGTGCCACGCTGATGGCGCGCGGGTCACCGCCGCCGCCGATGCGCGCCGGCAAGCACGCCCTCGACTTCAGCGGACGCACGCTTGTGATGGGTGTGCTCAACGTCACCCCGGACTCCTTCGCCGGCGACGCGCTCGGCGGCGACATCGGTGCCATCGTCGATCGCGCGCGCGGGTTCGTCGAGGCGGGCGCGGACATCATCGACCTCGGCGGCGAGAGCACCCGGCCCAACTCGCAGGCCGTGAACGCGGACGAGGAGAGGGCGCGCGTGCTGCCCGCTTTGCGCGCCGTGGTCGACGCCGTCGACGTGCCGGTGAGCATCGACAGCCGCAAGGCGGCGGTGGCGGCCGACGCCGTCGCCGAGGGTGCGGTGATCGTCAACGACGTGTGGGGTCTGCGCGGTGACCCGGCGATGGCCGAGGTGGTCGCCGCCAACCCGCACGTGGGGTTGATCGCCATGCACAACCAGCGCGGCGCGGAATACGGCGACCTCATGGAGGACATCGCCGCGTCGCTGCGCGAGTCGGTGCGGGTCGCGCAGGCCCACGGCATCGCCGCCGACCGCGTGGCCATCGACCCGGGGTTCGGCTTCGCCAAGAGCCCGGCGCAGAATCTCGAGCTGATGCGCCGGCTCGGCGAGCTCCGCGGGCTCGGCCGGCCGGTGCTGATCGGCGTGTCGCGCAAGTACACAATCGGCGCGGTGCTCGGTGGCCTGCCACCCGAGGGGCGCGTCGAGGGAACGCTAGCGCTGCTTGCGCTGGCGATCGCCGGCGGGGTCAGCATGGTGCGCGTGCACGATGTCGCCGCCGCCGTACGTGCGGTCCGGGTCGCCGACGCCGTGGTGCGGGGCACACCCGCCGAGGTGGCCGCGCTGCCGCCGCCGGGACCGACCGGGTGAGCGGGGGCAAGCCGTCAACCGACAGCGACGTGGCCTGGGTCGCGCTGGGCAGCAACCTCGGCCACCGCGGGCGCGCCCTTGCGCTGTTGCGCGAGCTCCTTTCGCGCGACGGCGTGGCAATCGAGGCAGCGTCGGGCGAGATCCTCACCCGGCCGGTGGGCGTCACCGGCCAGGCAGACTTCCACAACCAGGTGCTCCGCCTGCGCGCGCCGCGGTCGTGGTCGCCACAGCGGTGGCTCGAACACGCGCGAGCCGCCGAGATCGGGGCCGGCCGTCGCGACACGTACCACTGGGGCCCGCGCCGCGCCGACGTCGACATCCTCATGCTCGGCGAGGACGGCACCATCCGCGTCGACACCGACGAGCTGACAGTCCCCCACCCCGAAATCAACAACCGCCCCTTCGTGCAGCGCCTCCTCGCCCAGCTCGGTTCCTAGATCGGCAGCCTGTCCGCCAGCTGCGGCACGATCCGCAGCGCCGTCTGCACCTGGCGCGCGATGAGACCAAGGTCGGGGGGGTTCTCGAAGTCGATCAGCCAGCTGTGCTCGGCGGTGAACTTCTCCACCAGCGTGGTTTTCCCCAGCGCCGCCAGGCCGATGTGCACCGAGGGGCGGTCATCGTCGGGAAACGCCTTGCCGATCAAGGTCTGCACTGTCTCCACCCAGCTGCCGACCTCGCCGACGTCCTGTAGCTCGTAGCCTCCGTCGCCGAGAACGAACTCGGCCTCGACCTCGACGAACGGCTGCGGAGCGAGGTGCTGGTGAGGGCAGTCCTGGGCGTCCTCCTCGTCGTGGTAGAGCTCGCAGTCGGCGCCGCTGCCGTAGGTCGCGACGTAGGTCATCAGTGCGTCCCAGGCGAAGTTGACGTGCACGTGGTAGCGCGACGGCGGCTCCGACGGCGAGAGGCGGACGGTGCACTCGAAGCGGCGCTCCCCGATCCCGGGTTCGACGTGATGGCGCACGTCCTCGATGCTCAACCCCGACGCGTCGATGGCCTCAAGCAGGTCGGAGGCGAACTCCTCGTACGACGGGAATGGAGGCCGCGTCTGGGGCGAGTCGCCCGGCGGCAGATCCGCTCCCGTGTGCTCCGCCACCTACAGTCCGAGCCGCAGCCGGCGCACGTACCGGACGCCGACGACAAGCGCGTCGAGGACGAACAGGGCGACGGCGATCACCGCGATCCAGAACACCAGCGGCGCCTCGGCACCGGGCGTGCTGTAGTCGTACACGGCGAGGATGGCGGCGAGGAGCAGACCGAACGCCACCAGCGCCATGGCGGCCACGTTGAGAGCCACCAGCGGATCCGGGGACGAGCGCCGGGCCACCACCGCGCTGCGGGATCGGAGCATCGGCGGGGTGGGCATCGCGGTCAGTCTACCGACCGATCTCCGGACGCGTGTTGGTGAAGCGATAGCCGATCCCGGGCACCGCAAGAATGTAGCGCGGCTGCGCCGGGTCGGGCTCGATCTTGCGGCGCAGATTGCGGACATGCACGTCGATCACGCGGGTCTCGATGGGCCTTTCGTAACCCCAGACCGAGGAGAGGATGCGATCGCGCGACAGCACCTCGCCGGCGTTGGCCGCGAGGAACGCGACCAGGTCGAACTCGGTGTGGGTCAGGGAGATCTCGTCACCCTCGCGGATCACCCGACGCTCGGCAGTGTCGATGACCAGGCCGCGGAACACCAACCGCCGTGCCTCGCCGTTGCGGGCGGCCGGCTCGTTGACCTTGCGCAGGTGGGCGGCGAGGCGGGCGAGCAGCTCGCGCGGCCGGAACGGCTTCTGGATGTAGTCGTCGGCGCCGATCTCGAGGCCGAGAACGACGTCGATCTCCTCGTTCTTGGCGGAGAGGATGACCACTGGCATGCGATGGCCGGCCCGGCGGATCTCCCGGCAGATGTCGAACCCGCTCTGGTCGGGGAGCATGAGATCGAGGAGGACGATGTCCGGGCGCACCGCCTCAATCGCTCCGAGGGCGTCGTTGCCGCGCTCAACCTCGGTGACGGCGTAGCCCTCCGCCTCACAGGTGAGCCGGATGGCCTTGCGCACCAGGCTGTCATCGTCGACAACCAGCACGCTCGGCTGACGACCTTCCACCTTCACCGTCCTTCACAAATCTTGACCGCCTACCGATTCTAGGCATGGCGCGCCGAGCGTGGAGGGACGGGCCGATCCGGTCACTGCGACGGGCGGTTGATACTATACGGGCCGATTTCGGGGGCGCCGCCTGCCTCTGGGCACGTTGGCCACCGCCTATCACAGGAGCCACCCAAGTGCAGACTCAGGGTTCGCTGCAGGAGTCGGATCTTGCGTCGCTGCTTCAGACCATGCAATCGGAGCGGGCGACCGGCACGCTGACTCTGGACAACGGGGCTGACAGCTGCGCGCTCTATTTCCTCTTCGGGCACCTGTTTCACGCGGCCGGCCCGGGCGGCGACGGCGAGGAGGTGGTGATTCGCGCGCTCGGCTGGCGCTCGGGAACCTTCCACTTCGACCCCCGCGCCAAGCTGCCCGCCGAGGAGACGATCAAGTCGTCGCCCGCCGAGCTGATCGCCGCGGCCGAGGATGGCGCCACCGAGGCGGCAGCAGCTGGTGGCGGTTCAGTGTGGAACGAGGCCCCCGCGCTTCGTGCTGTCGATGGTCACGACGACGAGGCAGCGGCCGCGCCGGCCCGAGAGGAGGTGCCCGCGGCCCCCGCGCCGTCGGTGTGGAGCCCCGCCGCGCCGGTGCCTGCCGCCCCCGAGCCATTGCACGAGGCCAGCCAGATAGCGGCGGAGGCCCCCGCGGCCGGTCATCCCTCGGGGCTCGAGTCGTGGAGCGCCAGCCGGGCGCCGGCCGAGGCGGCGCCCGCGTACACGCCCGCCGAGTACACGCCCTCGTACGTTCCGGCGCAGCCGGCGCCCCTCGCGGAACAGCCCGCCGCGGCGTCCGCCGGCGCGACGTCAAATGCCCCCGCGGGGGCGGCCTCATCGCCACCGATCGGCAGCCTCCCGATCCCGGCGGGACACGTCCAGTACGAGGGCCTGAAGAGCGCGTTCGTCGATTTCCCCCGGCTGCTGCGGACGCTGCGCACCGATCGCCACACTGGCTACATCAGGTTGCTCAGCGGCGGCTCGGCCAGCGTGCTGCTGTTCCGCGACGGCGATCTCGTCGAGGCTGAGGCGGGCGACGACGGCAGCGCCCACGGCGACGAGGCGTTCCTCATCTTCCGCCGCCAGATGGACACCGGCGAGGGCCTCATCGACGTCATCGACCTCGACAGCGACACGGTCACATCCGTGGCCCGTCTGCTCACCGGACCGCCCGTGTTCACGGGGCTGCTCGCCAGGTTCGTCGACTTCGCGGCACTCCTCGAATACCTCGCCGAGGAGCGCCTCGACGGCTCGGTCATCGTGGCCGGGGGTTCCGAGACCGGCGTGATCCTGCTCAAGGAGGGCAATGTGCTCGCGGCATACAGCGCGGAGTCGCGCACCCCCGAGTCGAGCACCGACGCGGTGGCCGGCCTCGCCGGCGAGCGGCCGGCGCGCATCGAGGTGCGGGGGGACGACAGCACCCGTGGCGGCATCGACGCCGAGGCTGTCCTGTCCCGGCCGTACTGACCTGGGGTCCACCGCCACACGCCGCCTGCTCCGGATCAGGCGCATCCTCGGCGGCGGCGCGGCGGGCGCGGCGCTCGCGGTCATCCTGACCGGCTGCTTCTCGGCACCCCCGCAGATCATCTCGCTGGAACCCAACCGCGGCTCGACGTCGGTTGCGGCCGACGCCCCGGTGCGGGTCATCTTCGACCGGCAGGTCCTGCACAGCACCGTCGCCGGCCGCTTCAGGGTCAGCCCGGCCCTGCCCGGGTGCGACCTCGGCACCGCGTTCACGGCGGCGCCGACGGCCCCCTGCTGGGTCCACTGGCTCGACGGCCAGGCCGGCTTCGAGCTGCTCCACGAGGGAGCGGTGTTCGCGCCATCCTCCCGCTACACGTTCACCCTCCCCGGTGGCTTCGCCGATCCCCAGGGAGACGTCAACGGCCTGGACCACCAGTGGGACATCACCACAGCGGCGGCCCCGCGGGTGGCGGCGACCACGCCCGCCGATCGCAGCGCGGACGTGCCCATTGACGCCCCGCTCGCTGTCTCCTTCTCCGCGGTCATGGACGCGCCCTCCACCGCGGCGGCGATCACGCTGTCCCCGGCGGTGCCGGGCACGAGGGTTGTGCGCAACCTGCTCGATCAGAGCAGGTTCGTCATCCTCCCCGGCCAGCTGCTCGACCCCGGCATCGCGTACAGCATCAACGTGGCGGCGACGGCGCGCGGCGAGGACCGCCAGGCGATCTTCGCCCCGGCCTCGGTGCGCTTCACGGCCGGAAGCCGCATCGAGAACCCCCACGCCGTGGTCCTCGCGGGCGCGCCCGGCGCCGGCTCCACCGAGCTGCTGCTCGCCGCCCTCGCGCCTGCCCAGCCCGGCGAGCCGATCGCCGCGCCGGTGCTGATGCGCGCGCCGCTGTGCGCGGTGAGCACCGGCTGCGGCGCGGTGGCGGCCCAGGCGCCGCTGCAGACGTACGCGGCCGCAGCGGTGGCCGGCGACGGCCTCCACCTCGCGGTGGTGATCGACGACGAGGCGGCCGGATCCACCAGGCTCGAGCTCCTCGACACCGTCAACGACGCCATCGTCGCCACCGTGCCGGACGGGGTGCGGCCCTCCTGGTCGCCGGACGGGTCGCAGCTCGCCCTGCTCGCCGGCAGCCGGGTCGAGGTGCTCGACGCACGCACCGGCACGGCCACCGTCGTCTCCGACGGCACCGGTCTCACCGCGCCGGCGCTGTGGGCGGGAGAGACGACGCTCGTTCTCAGCGTGGCCACGCCGGGGGGAACGACCGCGGGCGTGGAGCTGCTCAGCCGCCCGCTCGACGCGCGGTACGCGCTGCCGGGCGCGCCGGCGGGATCGACCGCGGTGGCCGTGTCCCCCGCGGGCAGCCGGCTGGCCCTCGCCGAGCGCGACGGGTCCGTGCTGGTCCTCCCGGTGGGCGGCGCCCAGGGCGCTGCGCAGCGGCTGCCGGGCCGCCTCCAGGCCCTCGGCTTCGCCGGCGAGGGAACGCTGGTGGCGATCAGCGACAACCAGGACACCGCCGTGCTGGTGCGCATCAACGTTGTCGGTGGTGACAGCACCGGCGTGGCCCTCACCACCGCCTCCCCCGACCTGCAGAGCGTCAGGGTGGCGCCGGACGGCCGCCGCCTGGCGTGGCTCGGCTCCGACCCGGCGGGGGTGAAGCAGGCGTACGTCGCTGACGCCGACGGGAGCGGCGAGTTGGCGCTCACCCGCTTCGTCACCGGGGGGCTCGAGGCCCAGGCCGTCGGCTTCGCCGTCTGAGTAGGCTGGCGGCAGTGCCACTCCCCCTGCTCTTCCTCATCGCCGACACCGGCGGCGGACACCGCGCCGGGGCTGTGGCCGTGGCCCGCCGCCTCGAGCTTGATCGTCCCGGCGAGTTCGACGTTCACATCGTCGACCCGGTGTCGGCGGCATCGCCAGGCCTCCTCGGCCGCACGGCGGGGTTGTACGGCCCGATCATCCAGCACGCCCGCTGGGTGTGGGCCGCCCTCTACCACGTCACCAACTCGCGGGCCGCGGTGGCGCTGATGCGACGCTCGGCGCTGCGACCCCTGCGGGAGACGCTGACAAGCCTCCTCGGCTCCCTGAGGCCCGCCGCCGTGGTCTCCTTCCATCCGCTGCTCAACCACATCGCCGCCGAGGCGGTGCGCGCGCCGGGGGCGACGAGGGTGCCGGTGATCACGGTGATCACCGACCTCGTCGACGTCCACGCCGGCTGGGCCTGCCGGGACGTCGACGCCGTGGTCATCCCGTCGCCGGGCGGATTGGATCGCTGCCGCCGGGCAGGCATCCCCGCGGATCGCTGTCACCAGCTCGGCCTCCCCGTCGATGCCGCCTTCGCCCGGCCGATCCCGTCCGACGAGGAACGGCGAGGGCTGCGCCGCCGGCTGGGCCTGCCCGAGGATCGTTTCACCGTGCTCGTCTGCAGCGGCGCGGACGGTTCGGGCCACATCGACCGCCGTGCCCGGGCGATCGCTTCGAGCGGCCTCGACGTCGGGCTGGCGGTCATCTGCGGGCGCAACGACGCGGCGCGCCGGAGGCTTGCGGGCCTGCGTGACGCGTCCGGCCGGCCGGTGCCGGTGCTCGGATTCGTCGACGACATGGCCGACTGGATGCGCGCCGCCGATCTCGTCGTCACCAAGGCCGGGCCGGGGACCATCGTCGAGGCGCTCTGCTCGGGCCTGCCGATGCTACTCACCTGGTACCTGCCCGGGCAGGAGCGCGGCAACCTGGAGTGGCTCGTCGACACCGGCGCCGGGCGCTACGTCCCGGGCGACCGCCAGCTCATCGACGCCATCGGGGAGCTCTCCGAGCCCGGATCCCCCGGGCTTGTGGCGATGCGCGCCGCGGTCGCGGCGGCGGCGCGCCCTGAGGCCACCGCCGAGATCGCCACGCTGATCGCCGGCATGGCCTCGGACGCGGCGGCGCGGCGGTGAGCGTCCTGGCGCTGAGGAGCGTGGCCGAGGGCGCTTGCAGCCTCGAGCAGCTGCGCATCTTCCGTTTTCGCAACTACGCGGAGCAGAGCGTCGAGTTCGGCACGGGCATCAACGTGCTCGGCGGCCGCAACGCCCAGGGGAAGACCAACCTGCTCGAGGCGGTGGCGACGCTGCTGCTGACGCGGTCGCCGCGGGCGTCGAGCTCCGCAGACGTGGTCGCCTGGGGGAGTGACGAGGCTCTCGTCGAGGCGCGGGTGCTGCGACCGGCGGCCGACCGCAGCCTGGCGGTGCGCTTCCGTCGCGACCCGGCATCCGGGCGGGTGACCCGCACCGCGACGGTCGACGGCAGCCCGCGCCCGGCTCGCGACCTCCTCGGCCTCTGCCCGGTGGTGCTCTTCTGGCCCGAGGACCTCCAGCTGGTCAAGGCCGGCCCCGAGGGGCGGCGGCGCCTACTCGACGTCGTCCTCTCCCAGCTCGACGCCAGGGCGGCCGCCGACCTGCTCCGCTACCGGCACGTGCTCGAGCAGCGCAACGCCCTGCTCCGGCAGCTGCGCGCCGGCAGCGGGGGCGCCGCCGCGCTGGACGGCTTCACCCGGGAGCTGGTGGTCAGCGGGGCACGCATCCAGGTGGCTCGCGCGGAGCTGGTCCGCGCCCTGGTCCCGCACGGCCGCGAGGCGCTCGCCCAGATCGGTGGCGGCGAAGAGCTCGGCCTCCGCTACCTGCCGGACGGGGGGATGGACCCGGACGCGGACGGGGCGGCCGCCGAGGAGGCGCTGAGCGGCACGCTGGCGAGACGGCGTGAGGAGGAGACCGCCCGCGGCGCCACCCTCGCCGGTCCCCACCGCGACGATCTCGAGCTGCTCATCGGCGGCAGGCCGGCGCGCAGCGCAGCGTCCCAGGGACAGCAGCGGAGCCTGGTGCTGGCCCTCAAACTTGCGGAGGTGCGCCACATCGCGACGCGTGCCGGTGTGATGCCGGTCCTCCTCCTCGACGACGTGCTCAGTGAGCTGGATCCCGGGCGCCGCCGCGACCTGCTCGCCCAGCTCGCCGCGGCGGGGCTGCAAACGCTGATCACCAGCAGCGAGCCGCTCCCCGAGGAGCTGCCCGCGGGGACACGCCGGTTCGAGGTGGCGGCGGGCCGGGTGGTGGCGGTGGCGGAGAACTGATGGACCGTCTCTCCGATCTCATCGACCCCGCTCTTCGCGGTCTCGGAGTGCGTGGCCGCGTGCGCGAGGTGCAGGTGCGCGACGTCTTCGCCGAGGTGGTGGGACCGGCGCTGGCGCCGATGTGCCGCGCCGTCAGCCTCGAGCGCGGCGTCCTGCTCGTCGGTGTCGCCAACACCGCGCTGAGTCACCAGCTCCACCTGGACTCGGTGCGGCTGCTGGCGTCGCTCAACGAGCGCATGGGCGCATCGGCCGTCCGGCGCCTGCGCTTCACAACGCTCGAGGCCTGATCGCCGCCGCTTGGCAGCGACGCGTCAGGCGCCGGAGGTCTGCGCCGCCGTCAGCTCGGCGTCGTCCTGCACGCCCTGCCCCTCGAACTGGGTGCGGTAGAGCTCCGCGTAGAGGCCGCCGGCCGCGAGAAGCGTGGTGTGTGTCCCGCGCTCGACGATGCGACCGGCGTCGATGACCAGGATCAGGTCGGCCTCGCGGACCGTTGACAGGCGGTGCGCGATCACCAGCGACGTGCGCCCGGTGAGCGCGTGCTTCAGTGCCTCCTGGACGGCCGCCTCGGACTCCGAGTCGAGGTGGGCGGTGGCCTCGTCGAGGACGACGACGTCGGGCGCCTTGAGGAGCAGCCGGGCGATGGCGATGCGCTGCTTCTCGCCGCCGGACAGCCGGTAGCCGCGGTCGCCGACCAGCGTCTCGAGACCGTCGGGAAGCGATTGCACCAGCGGGAGGATCTGGGCGGCGCGGAGTGCCTCGAAGAGCTCGTCGTCGGTGGCGTCCGGCTTGGCGTAGGCGAGGTTCGAGCGGATCGTCTCGTGGAACAGGTGGGCGTCCTGGGTGACCACCCCGACGGCCGCGCGGATCGATTCCAGGGTGGCATCGCGCACGTCGATACCGTTGATGCGCACGGCGCCGGCGCGCACGTCATAGAGGCGCGGGACCAGGTGACTCAGAGTTGTCTTGCCCGCTCCCGATGGGCCGACGAGCGCCACCAGCTGGCCGGGGTGCGCGGTGAAGCTGACGTCGAAGAGCACCTGCTGGTTGTTGGTGCGCTCCAGCACGGCCACGGACTCGAGCGACGCCAGCGACACCTCCTCCGCGGCGGGGTAGCGGAAGTCGACGTGGTCGAACTCGATGGTCGACTGGCCCCGCGGCAGCACCACCGCCCCCGGCTTCTCGGCGATCATCGGGGGCAGGTCGAGCACCTCGAAGACGCGGTCGAAACTGACCAGCGCGGTCATGATGTCGACCTGCACGTTGGAGAGCGCGGTCAGCGGTCCGTAGAGCCGGTTGAGGTATGCCGTCAGGGCGACCACCGTCCCGACCAGCAGCGTGCCGCGCGCCGCCAGGGCGCCACCCAGCCCGTAGACCAGGGCCGTTGCCAATGATGCTGTCAGCAGCAACGATGTCATGAAGACGCGTGCGTACATCGCCTGCAGGATGCCGATGTCGCGCACGCGGCGCGCCTTGGCCGCGAAGACGCGCGCCTCGTCGGCCGGGTGTCCGAACAGCTTGACCAGCAGCGCCCCCGACACGTTGAAGCGCTCGCTCATCGTCGTGTTCATCTGCGCGTTGAGGTTGTAGGACTCGCGCGTGATCCCGGCGAGCCGCCGGCCGACCCAGCGCGCCGGCAGCAGAAAGATCGGCAGCATCACCAGCGAGAGCAGCGTGATCTGCCACGACAGGTAGAACATCGCGACCAGGGTGATGCTGACGCCGATCACATTGCCGACCACTGAGGAGAAGGTGTCCGTGAACGCCTGCTGCGCACCGAGCACGTCGTTGTTGAGTCGCGAGATCAGAGCGCCGGTCTGGGTGCGCGTGAAGAATGAGATCGGCATTTCGTTGATGTGCCCGAACACCCGGGTGCGCATGTCGAAGATCAGCCCCTCGCCGACTCGGGACGACAACCATCTCTGGGCGAGACCGAGGATGGCGTCGAATATGGCCAGCCCAGCGATGGCGCCGGCGAGGACGGCGACCAGGTTGACGTTGTGGCCGCCGATGCCGTCGTCGATGATCGCCCGGTAGATCAGCGGGTTGGCCGCGCCGATCACCGCATCGATGACGATGAGCAGCAGGAAGACAATCAGCGCACCGCGATAGGGCCTCGCGAAGCCGAGGATGCGACGGAGGATGCCGGATGTCAGCCGGTGCTGCCGTATCGATTCGTCGCGGCGCATGGAGCGCATCAGCCCCCAGCCGCCACCACCCATGTGCATCTGTTCGGCTCCGTGTCCCGTTCGTGGAACTTCGAGCATGACATCCTCGAAGTCTTTGACAGCCTGCTCCGACCGGGGGACAATGGCCGTGGCAAAGGGGGGTGAACGCCGGTATGTATCCGTTCGAGCGTTTCACGGAGAGGGCGAAAGCGGTCCTGACCCTCGCGCAGCAGGAGGCCGAGCGCTCGCATCACTCGTTCATCGGCACCGAGCACCTACTTCTCGGGCTGCTCCGCGACGGAGAGGGCGTGGCGGCCAAGGTTCTCACCAACCTGGGGGTCGAGATCAACAAGGTGCGCTCGACGTTCGAGACCGTGCTCGGTCTCAAGGAGCGGATCATCATCCAGCAGATCATCCCGACGTCCCGCGTCAAGAAGGTCATCGAGATCTCGTTCACCGAGGCGGGCCGCAAGGGCAGCGACCACGTGGGCACCAAGCACCTCCTGCTCGGCCTGCTCATCGAGGGTGAGGGCCTCGCCGCCCACGTCCTCGTGGACATGGGCGCCAACCTCGAGAGGGTGCGGGCCGAGATCGATCTGAACGGGGCCTCGATGGAGGAGGATTCGCCGCCCCAGTGAGGTCGGCTAGCGGCGCATCTCCAGGATCACCTTGCCGAGCTTGTCGCCGGCTGCGAAGCGGGCATACGCGGCCGCGGCGTCATCGAGCGCGAAACGCGCCGCAACGGGGACCCTGAGCGCACCCCGCGCGAGCGCGGGCAGCACCTGCGCCTCGACCAGCCGCGCACACAGTGCCTTGTCCTCGAGCGACCGTGAGCGCAGCGTCGAGCCCATCACCCGGGCGCGCCTGACCATCACCGCATGAAGGTCGATCTCCGCCCGTGACCCCGCGCCGACGCCGATGACGACGAGGCGCCCCAGCGGCGCTAGCGAGGTGAGGTTGGCGGCGAGATTGGGCGCCCCGACCAGCTCGAGGATGACGTCGAACGGGCCGTGTGAGGTGAAGTCGTCCGGCGCGCAGACGACGGCCGCGCCGAGAGCGCGAACCTCGGGCCGGCGGCCCTCCGACCGGACGGTCGCGACCACGCTCGCCCCGGCAAGGTGGGCCAGCTGGACGGCGGCGGCGCCGACGCCCCCCGCCGCACCGTGGATGAGCACTCGCTCACCCACGCGCAGGCCCGCCTGGCTGAAGAGCGCGTCGTGGGCGGTGGTGAACGCCTCGGGGAACCCACCGGCCTCGACGGGGTCGACGCCGCCCGGGACGGGGACGAGCAGGCGCTCGTGGACGCTGATCAGCTCCGCCTGGCCGCCGCCACCGACCACGCCCATGACGCGGTCGCCGGCGGCGAAGCGCTGGGCCCCGCGGCCTGTGGCGACCACCTCGCCGGCGAACTCCAGGCCGGGGATGTCGGCCGGGCTGCCCGGGGGAGCCGGGTACAGGCCCCTGACCTGGAGCAGGTCGGCGCTGTTGAGGCCTGCCGCCTCGATTCGCACCAGGGCCTCACCCGTGCCCGGCTCCGGGTCGGGGTGGTCGGCGACCGCAAGGCTGTCGTTCCCGAGGATGGTCACTGCGCGCATCGCAGCAGGGTAGCGCTGTCATCGCAAGGTCGAACACGTGGGCACACCGATCGACCGCGCCACGTACGATGCGCCGTCGCCAAATGCGTCAGCTGGGCACGTCCGTGCCAGAAACGGGGAACTCAATGACCATCACCTCGCTCCTCCGCGGGTCCGCAACCGCCCTCTGCGCCGGCGCGCTGCTGGCCGGCTGCGGCAGCTCGTCGACCCCGACCACAACCGCATCCGGCACCGCGGCGCCGGCCACCAACTCGGCGTCGCCGAGCCCGGGCGGCAACCCCGCACTCAGCGTCGCCCTCGTCCCCTCCGATCTCCCCGCAGGCGCCACGGGATTCACCCAGGTGAGCGACGGGCTCCTGGGCACCACGCCGCACACTGACGCACGCGTCTTCGCCAACTCCACCAACACCACGCGCATCGAGGTCGACCTCGCCGTCGACACCGGAACCGGCGCGGCCACGACGGACTACACGGCGTACAACGCCTCGGCGTCCAAGCAGGTCGCCACCCAGTCGGGCACGTCGACCCCGAGCATCGGCTCGCAGGCCAACGAGTACGTGGGCACCGATACCAACGGGCACAGCATCGTGTCGCTGGCCTTCGTCCAGGGAACGGTGATCTGCGTGGTGACCATGGTCTCGTCGAGCGGGACCGTCGATGCCACGGTGGGCGAGGCGGTCGCCGGCAACCAGGCGCAGAAGATCATCGCCGCAAACCTCTAGCCGCTCCGGGCGGTGCGCTGCCGCGCCAGCCGGCGGCGCTCCGCCCTCGTCAGGCAGCCGTCTCTGCGCCGCCCCTCTTCACCCATCGGGATGGTGTCGCCTGGCGGGTCCACCCCATGTCGCCGAGCAGGCGCCACACGTGGCCAGGGTGATAGCTGACGCCGGTGATGCGCCGGATGACCTCCGTGATGCGTCCCAGCGTCCACGTGTCGGTCTCCCAGCCGCTCGCCCGGGCGCCGCCGAGAAGCACCAACTCCACCGGCCCGAACTGCTCAGCAGTCACCCGGTTGGGAGCGCCCACCTGCCTGGCGGCGAGTGCCTCAGCGCCCTGACGGAGCCAGCGTTCGCGCCACACCGACGCAGCCTGGCGGCTGACACCCAGCCGGCGGGCCACCTCGGCCGGCCTCACGCCTGTCGCGAAGAGCTCCGCCGCCTGCAGGCGCCGCTCCTCGAGGACTGCAGCACGGGGTGCGGACGTCCGGGAGCGACTCTGGCGGCGCGTGTGCGGGGAATCCGTACCGGGCATGGCCGAACTGTCGCCCGGACCCCGTCCGGCCCAGCAACGGCCATAGGTCTTAAGACGTGCCTCGCCTCGCTGCTTACGGGATGCGCACCGGCATGATGATGCAGAGGTAGTCGTCGCGGCCCGACGGGCGGATCACCCCCGGCTGCAGCGATCCGTTGAAGCTGAGCTGCACCTCGTCGGAGTCGAGCACGCTGAGCGCGTCGAGCACGTAGCGCGCGTTGAACGCGATCTGCACATCGTCACCCTTGACGTTGGCGCTCAGCGGGGCCTCGTCGTCCCCCACCTCCGCGGTCTGCGCCACCAGGGTGAGCGTGTTGTCGCCGACACGCAGTCGCACGGGGTTGGCCGCGTCGCGAGCCAGCACCGACGCCGTCTTGGCCTCGCGGAGCAGCGACGCGGTCGGCAGCTTCACCGTGGTGGTGGACTCGCCGGGGATCACCTGCGCGTAGTTCGGGTAGTTGCCTTCGATGAGCCGGGAGGAGATCTCCACGTCCTTGAGGCTGAAGAACACCTGGTTGCGCTGCTCGCTGAAGCTGATCGCGACGGTCGGGCGCCCGGGGTTGACCGCCCGAGCGACCTCGCTGAGATGTCGCGAGGGGACGATCACCGAACCGCTGAACGGCTTCTCGCCGCTGGAGGCGACGTCGAGGGTCTTCACCGCCAGGCGGTGCCGGTCCGTCGCAGCCAGGGTGAGGCGGTCACCGTCCACCTGGAAGAGCACGCCGGTCAGCACGGGGGATGCCTCGTCGCCGCTTGCCGCCATCGCCGTCTGTGCCACCGCGTTGGCGAACACCGGGGCATCGAGCTCGATGGCGGCGTCGGCATCGCGTGCCGGCAGCGGGGGGAACTCGACGGCGTCGATGCCGTGCAAGTTGGTGCGGTGGACGCCACAGCTGAGGCGCAGCACCTGCGTTGCCGGGTCGAGTTCCATGCTGCATGGCGCCTCGGCCAGGGATGCCACGTACTCGCTGAGCAGGCGTGCGGGGACGGTGGTGCGACCGTCGAGCTCCACCTCGGCGGGCACAGTGGCGGCGATGGTGAGGTCGAGGTTGGTGGCGGTGACGCGCAGCCCTCCCTCGGCGGTCTCGAGCAGCACGTTGCCCAGCACGGGAAGAGTCGATCGCGGTGACACGGCGCGAGAGACGAGCGAGAGTGCTGCACTGAGCGCGGAGGGAGAGACGGAGCACTTCATGCTGGGAGGAACCTCACGGTGTGCCCGGTTGTCACCAGGCACTCGTATAGAGTGCTGACAGAGTCTTTAATACCGCCGTAGTACGTAGTGGTTGGGTTTCGGGGGATAAGCGCAGAAACCCCTGCCCCGGACAGGGAAGTCGCGAAGAATAAGCTGTGCGCAACCGCGCCGGGAATGATCATCCCACACCAGGAGGAGGCGGGTCGCCGGGCGACCCACAGGACCAGCAGCACATATCCACAGGGCTCTCCCAGCCGTTCATCAGTGCTGGTGGAGCCGCTCGCGGATCTGGCGCAGGTCCCCTTGCAGGCGGCTGTCCTCGAGCACCAGGTCGGTGATCTTCTCGATGGCGTGGAGGGCGGTGGTGTGGTCGCGGCCGCCGAACGCCGTGCCGATGACCGGGAGGGAGGACTCCGTCTCCTCGCGAGTGATGTACATGGCCACTTGACGGGGGAAGACGATGTGCTTGTCGCGCCGCTTCCCCTTCATCTCGTCGACCGAGATGTTGTAGTACGAGGCCACCGTTTCCTGGATGACGTCGATGCTCACCGGGCTGCTGTCGGCCACCGGGATGATGTCGCGGAGGATGGTATGAGCCTCCTCGAGCGTGACGGCGTGGCCGTTCACCGAGGCGTGGGCGAGCACCCGGATCAGCGCGCCCTCGAGCTCGCGGATGTTCTTCTGAATCTTGTGGGCGATGAAGCTGCACACTTCGTCTGGCACCAGCGAGCCGTGCACCCCGAGCTTGGTGTTGAGGATGGCCAGGCGGGTTTCGAAGTCCGGCGGCTCGATGTCGGCCATGAGCCCGCCCTCGAACCGACTGCGGAGACGGTCCTCGAGGGTGGGGATGTCCTTGGGCGGGCGGTCGCTGCTGACCACGATCTGCTTCTGGATCTCGTGGAGGGCGTTGAAGGTGTGGAAGAACTCCTCCTGGGTGCGGTCCTTTCCGGCCAGGAACTGGATGTCATCGATGAGCAGGACGTCGACGGTGCGGTAGCGCATCCGGAACTCGGAGGTGCGGTTCTGCTGGATGGAGCCGATCATCTCGTTCATGAACTTCTCGGAGGTGATGTAGGCGACCTTGGGCGGGCGGCGGTGGCCCTCGCGCACCGCGTGGCCGATCGCGTGCATGAGGTGGGTCTTGCCCAGCCCGACACCTCCGTAGAGGAAGAGCGGGTTGTACGCCTTGCCCGGAGCGTCCGCCACCGCTCGGCACGCGGCGTGCGCGAACCGACTGCTGTTGCCGACCACGAAGGTCGAGAACATGAAGTTGGGGTTCAGCCGCGTCGCGTTGCTGCCATCACTGGCCGGTTCTCCGACGATGCCGTAGGCCGGCGCCGGCGCGTCGGCGATCGGGGCGGGCTCGTCGGGGGGTGGCAGGGCGGCCGGGTCGACGGTGATCACCACCTCGCAGTCGCGCGCGAGAAGGCCGCTGAGGATCTCGCGGATCACCGGGACGTAGCGCTCGGTCAGCCAGTCGCGGGCCAGCCGGGTGGGCACGCCGATGGTGAAGGTGTGGCCGTCGCTCTCGACGAGAACGGCATTGGCGAGCCAGGTCTCGTAACCGGGGCGGGCGAGCTGGAAGCGCAACTCCTCCTGCGCCGCCTGCCAGATCTGCTGGGCGTCCGTGCTGGTCTGCGCGCGAGCCTCGGCGTCGGCCGGTGCACTCGCATCCAACTGCCGGGGAATGCCGGTTGCAGACAAGCCGTCTCCCCTGTGATGGATCGCCAATCCTCAGCACCACACCCGCGCCACCTTGTGCACAGGTTGTACACAGGAGTGGATAAGCGAGCCATTTGGGGCACCGACGGAAACGATGAAGGGGCGATGTGTGCGGACGTCGCCCGCCAGTGCATCGAGCAGTCTAGCAACGCCGGCCGGGGCTCACAACGGGCGTCGCCGGGACACGTGGAGGCGGCCGGTGCCGACCGGTCGCTGCTATACTCCGCGGCCACTCCGACGACCGGAGTCCCCTGCCGCCACGTTCGGCGCGCCCACCGTCACCGGTCGCCGATTCTCATCTCGCGGAGCCACGGCCATCAAGCGTACCTACCAACCCAAGAAGAAGTACCGGCGCAAGACCCACGGGTTTCGCATCCGCATGTCGACACCCGGTGGCCGCGCGGTGCTCAAGGCGAGGCGTCGCAAGGGGCGCAAGCGCCTGACCCCCGCGCCTCCTCGGTGATCTCGCGGCATCGCCTGCGTGGGCGAGGTCGCTTCGCCGCCGTCAGGTCGGCAGGTGTGCGCGCCTCCTCGGCGGGGGTGCGCGTCCAGCTCGTCGGCAACGACCTGGAGATTGCTCGCGTGGGATTCGCGCTCGTCGGGCTGCGGTCGTCGGTGCGTCGCAACCTGCTCCGGCGCCGGCTTCGTGAGGTGGTCAGGCCCCTGCTGGGGTCGCTCGCCGGCCACGACATCGTCCTGGTCGCCGGCACCGACGCGGCCGAGCTGGGCTTCGCGGACCTCCGCGCCGCCGTGGAATCGGCCGCCGCGCGCGTCCTGCACCCTGCGGGGAGCGCCCGGGCTGCCTCGACAGCGGACAATGGCCCGATGACCCATCCCGGCGAGCGCGCCCGATGACGCGCTTGAGCCTGCTGTTCCTCCGCGTCTACCGGGTCACCATCGGTCCGGTGTTCGCGCTGATGAGCGGCTGCCGCTACCAGCCCACCTGCTCCCAGTACGGCTACGAGTCGATCGAGCGGTTCGGATGGCGGCGGGGCTGGTGGCTGGCCCTGCGACGGATCGGCCGCTGCCACCCATTCCACGAGGGCGGTCACGATCCCGTCCCCGAGCAGTACGTGAGCTGGCGCGAGGCCCGCCGCCGCAAGCGCGCCGTGCTCTCCGGTGGGCCGGTGTGATCGTCGGCTCCATCTTCGACACGCTCGGCGTGCCGTTCCAGTTCTGCCTGGAGACCCTCACCCACGCGTTCAACGCGGTGCAGCCGCTGGCGACCACCGGCGCGTTCGGGCTGGCGGTCATCGCGACCACGCTGATCATCCGCAGCGCGCTGTTCCCGATCTTCGGCTGGCAGCTGCGCACCAGCCGGCGCATCCAGGCCGAGCAGCGACTGATCGCCCCGCAGCTCGCCGAGCTGCGCAAGAAGTACAAGAAGGAGCCGCAGAAGCTCAGCGCGGAGATGCAGAAGCTCTACGCGGAGCACCATGTGTCGCCCTTCAGCAGCCTCTCCGGATGCCTGCCCGCGCTGGTGCAGATGCCCGTGCTCATCGGGCTGTACCGCGGCATCAGCGCCGCCACCACCAGCCTCACCGCGGCCGGCAGCCACGTCGGCCTGGGGTTCCTCTGGATCGGCAACATCTCGGTGTCGGCGAGTAACGCGTGCTGCTCCGTCACCACGACGGTGGCCGGCAAGGCCGGCACGTCGACGGATTGGGCGCAGCTGCTCACCCACCCGACGGCGCTCATCCTGCCCCTGCTGGCGGCGGTGCTCACCTTCGCGCAGTCGCGGATGATGATGCCGCCGCCGCGGCCGGACATGTCCGACCAGGAGCGGACCATGGCCAACGTGACCAAGCAGATGTCGATCGTCTTCCCGGTGCTGATCTTCGTCTTCTCTCTGAACTTCCCACAGGGCCTCGCTCTGTACTGGGTCACGGGAACGCTGTTCATGGTTCTGCAGCAGTACCACCTGGTCGGTTGGGGCTCGCTGAAGGTGCCGACCTGGTGGCCGGGAGCCCACCGCGTCACCGCGCTGTCCCACCCCAAGTACGAGCCCGCCGGGTCGCCCGCCCAGAAGGCGACCGCCGCGAAGGCCGCGCTGGTCCCGACCGGCAACGGCAGCAAGCCCGTCGCAGCCACGGCATCGTCCGCACCCGTGACCACCGGTGCGGTCAACGCGCCCCCGGCGCGAACCCCCAAGAAACGAACCAACAAACGACGTCGCTGATCGCCGGCGAGGAGCGAGGAGAGGAAGTGAGCGAGATCGAGGAAGGGATCGAACAGTCCGCGGCGTCACCCGGCGTCGAGGCCAGCGGCGCCACCGTCGATGAGGCGACCGCCACCGCCCTCGCCCAGCTCGGCGCCGGCCGCGACACAGTTGTCGTCGAGGTGCTGTCCCGGGGCGGGGCGCGCCCGGTGCCCGGTGAGTACCTCACGTCCAGCCAGGCCAGGGTCCGGGTCAGTCCCATCGATGAGCACACCGCCCGCGGCCGCGAGCTGCTCGGCGCGCTGCTCGAGCAGATGGAGATCCCGGCGCGGGTGTCCGTCCGCCGCGGCACCAGCCCGCGGGCGGGCGAGACCGAGGCGCCGATGATCCTCGAGGTCTCGGGCGACGATCTCGGCCTGCTGATCGGCTGGCGCGGCGAGACGCTGCGCGCGCTGCAGACGACGGTCAACCTGATGATGGGCGACGAGGAGGGCGAGAACCAGGGTCGTCGCCTCATCCTCGACGTCGAGCGCTACCGGGCCCGCCGCGAGGAGCAGGTTCGCGAGCTGGCGCAGCGTCTCGCCGACCGCGTCAAGGCGAGTGGTGAGCGCTACACGCTCGACCCCATGCACGCCTACGAGCGCAGGATCGTCCACCTCACCCTGCAGGACGACCCGGCAGTGCGGACCGAGAGCAGCGGGTACGAGCCGGCACGCCGCGTCGTGATCCACCCGACGGGCCCTGCCCAGGGTGGCCTGCCGGAACGGTCCGACCGCGGACGTCGGCGCTGGTAGCCGCGGCCGCTGACCGCGGCCACGTCCGGACCGTCCTCGACGGCGGGGTACGACTGCTCGCGGCGCCGATGCGCGAGCGTGCCTCGGTGACCGTGGCGTTCATGTTCGGCACCGGCTCACGGGTCGAGACCGCTGCGAACTGCGGCCTCGCCCACTTCATCGAGCACATGGTGTTCAAGGGGGGCGACCGCCACCGCACGGCCCGGCTGATCAGCGAGGCGGTCGAGGGGGTGGGCGGGGCGCTCAACGCCTCGACCGACCGCGAGGCCACCGTCTTCTGGGCCAAGGTGCCCGCCGACCGCATCGGCGTAGCCGTTGACGTGCTCAGCGACATGCTCTTCACGCCCCGCCTTCTCGACGTGGACGTCGAGCGCGAGCGCCAGGTGGTGATCGAGGAGCTGCGCATGTACGAGGACAGCCCGCAGGACCATGTGCAGACGCTCTTCGACGCGGTGATGTGGCCGGACCACCCGCTCGGCTGGGACGTCGCCGGCACCGAGGAGACGGTGCGCTCCTTCACCGCCGCCGACTGCCGCGAGCACCTCACCCGCCACTACCGCCGCGACGACCTGGTGGTCTCCGTGGCCGGCGCGCTCGACGCGGGTGAGGTTGAGCACCTGGTGTCCGGCGCGCTCGAGCGCTGGCCTCAGGGTGGCGGCGGGGGCGACGGCTTCCTCCCCGCGACGCCGCCGAGCGGAGACCCTCTCACCCTGCTGGATCGGCGCACTGGACAGGCCAACATCGTCATCGGAGCGCGCGCCCCGTCGTACCGCGACGAGCGCCGCTTCGCTGTCGACATCCTCAACATCGTCCTGGGCGAGGGAATGTCGAGCCGGCTGTTCCTCGAGCTGCGCGAAGAGCAGGGCCTCGCCTACGACGTCCACTCGTTCATCACCCGGGTGGCGGACAGTGGCGCGCTGGCCATCGCGCTCGGGTGCGAGCCCCGGCGGGCGCGCGTGGCCGTGCGGGCCGCGGTGGCCGAGCTGGAGAGGCTGGCAACAGAGCCCATGCCCGCCGACGAGCTGACCCGGTCCAAGGAGTACGCCCGGGGCCGACTGGCAGTGCAGCTGGAGAGCACGTCGGCGCTGTGCAATCACCTCGGCCAGCAGGAGCTCCTCACCGGCGAGATCCTCCTCGCGGAGGACATCGCCCGCCGCCTGCTCGCCGTCGACGCCGGCGAGGTCCGTGCGCTGGCCGCCGAGATCCTCGCCGGCGGACTGCGCGCCGCGGTCGTCGGTCCGTTCCGCAGCCGCGAGCCGTTCCTCGAGGTGCTTCGCGGCTGAGGCTGCCGGCGGCGCCGCTGGGGTGACGTTCGGATATGGTGGCCGTCGCATCCATCCCAAACGTGAGATCAAGCATGCAGTCAGAGCGCACCCTGGTGCTCATCAAGCCCGACGCCGTGCAGCGCGGACTGATCGGCGAGATCATCGGCAGGTTCGAACGTCGCGGTCTTCACCCGGTGGGGCTCAAGCTGATGGACGTCACCACCGCGGTTGCGGAGCGCCACTACGAGGAGCACCGCGACAGGCCGTTCTTCGCCGGCCTCGTCGCGTTCATCACCTCCTCGCCGGTGGTCGCCATGGTGTGGGAGGGCCCCGGTGCGGTCGCACTGGTCCGCTCGATGATGGGCGCCACCAACCCGGCGTCGTCAGCCCCCGGAACGATTCGCGGCGACCTCGCGGTGAGCCTGGCGATGAACGTCATTCACGGCAGCGACTCCGCGGCGAGCGCCGCCCGCGAGGTGGGCATCTTCTTCTCCGAGGACGAGCTGATCACCTGGGAGAGCAGCCCGGCCGTGTGGGTGATCGCCGAGGACTGACCCGGCTATGTGGCCACCGCGGCGCGCCGGGCGCGACGGCGCCGCCGGGCGGAGAGGCAGGCGCCGCAGGGGATGGCGAGAACGATCGCCGGGGCGGCGGGGTGGTCGACGAGGGCCGAGGCCGCCGGCACCAGGGTGGGGCCCGTGCCGAGCCCGAAGTGACCCAGCGGCAGCACGCGGACAAATGCCTTGGCCAGGATGTTCTTGCGTGGCACCAGGCCGAAGGCCCGTGAGTCGCTCGATTTGTTGCGGTTGTCGCCCATCACGAAGTACTTGCCGGCCGGAATGGTGAGGGGTTGTGCCGTCGAGGACTCGGTGCCGTTGGTCAGGCAGCAGAGGTTCATGGAGTCCCACTTCTCCGGCAGGTACGGCTCCTGGAGACGCTGCCAGGAACCCGTCCCGCCCGGCTTGATCATCAGCGCAGTGGGATTCTTGCTGCCATCGATCTCCAGGATGTCTCCCGGGATTCCGATGACCCGCTTGATGAAATCCTTGGTCGGGTCGCTGGGCGGGATGAGCACCACGATGTCACCCCGCTGCGGGTCACCGAAGTAGTACGACACCTTGCTTGCGAGCAGCAGGTCGTTGTTCTGCAGGGTGCCCACCATGCTCTCGCCGTCGACGCGCACCGTCTGCAGCGCGCTCCATATGGCGATGTAGAGCACTACCGCGATGATGACGACCTCGAGAACGTCTCGAAGGAGGCCGTGAGGGCGGCGGCGCGGCCTGGGGACGTCAACGATGGGCTCGGGCTGCACGCGTCGTGATTATAGGGACGGCAGTCGCACGCGCCCCCGCCGTGAGGCGACGGTGCGGGCCGGGCAGCGTCGCCCGCCTCCGGGCCCTGACCATCGCCCCCAGCCGCGTGCGGGTGACGGCGGCGGGCGGGCGCTGCCACAATGAGGGTTCGGCCCCGCGGGACCATGCCGCATCAAGACAACAGGCGAGGAGCACGATGGCACTTCTGACCAAGACGCCCTACAAGGCGCGCGAGTTCGACCTCTCCGGCCTGGTGGGAATCTCCGACAAGACGCTGGAGACACACTTTGGACTTTATGCCGGGTATGTCAAAAACACGAACACGTTGAACGAGCAGCTGGTCGCGCTGGCGCAGCAGGGCAATGTGGGGACGCCGTCCTACGCCGAGATGACCCGCCGGCTCGGCTTCGAGTACAACGGTATGGTGCTGCACGAGTGGTACTTCGGCAACATGACCAAGACGGCCAGCGGCGGCGAGATCTCGGGCTCGTCAGACCTGGGCCGCGCGCTCGGCGAGTCGTTCGGTGACCTAGAGACGTGGCGCAAGGACTTCGTCGGCGTCGGCGGGATGCGCGGCGTCGGCTGGGCGGTCACCTACCTCGACCCGGCGACCGGCCGGCTCAGCAACCACTGGATCACCCTGCACGAGGACGGCAACATCGCCGGCTTCAAGCCGATCATCGTCATGGATGTCTGGGAGCACGCATTCCTGCTCGATTACAAGCCGGCGGAGCGTCCCAAGTACATCGAGTCGTTCCTCGCCAACCTCGACGTCGGCGCCGCCGAGGCACGGCTGACCGGGGACACGGGGCGTCCGATCGGCTGACGTGGCGCGGGGCGACGGCCGATTGCGCCGTCGCTCCGCGCGGCGTCGCCACGGCGGTGCCGTCAGAGAGGCGCGCCGCCGAGACGTGCGTAGAGCGCGTCGAGGTCCTGGTCGTCGTGGAAGGCGATGACCACGCGGCCGCCGCGTGAGCCGCGCTCGAGGCCGACGGGGAGGCCGAGCCGCTGCTCGATGCCGCGCCGCAGCGCGTCGTCGTCGGGGGTCAGCGCGACGTGTGCGGCCGCTGATCGGGGACGTGCGGGGCCCCGCACCGCGGTCTGCACCGCCTGCTCCATCTGCCGCACGGACCAGCCAGCCGCCGCCGCCCGCTCGGCCATGGACTCCTGCTGGGCGGCATTCGGCAGTCCCAGCAGCGCGCGAGCGTGGCCGGCGCTGATGGCGCCGTCGACGACCGCCCTCTGCACCGGGGCGGGCAACTGGAGGAGGCGGATGGTGTTCGACACCGCAGGCCGGCTGCGCCCCAGGCGCAGGGCGATTGCCTCGTGGGAGAGCCCGAAGGTGTCGGCCAGCCGTGAGTACGCCGACGCCTCCTCGATGGCTGACAGGTCGGCACGAAGCAGATTCTCGGTGAGCGCTGCCTCCAGCGACATGCGAGCCGATTCCGCGGCTGGGCGGACGATCGCGGTCACGGTCGTCATCTGCGCATGGCGCACCGCCCGAAGCCGCCGCTCCCCGGCGACAAGCCGGTAGCGCGGTCCGTCGCGTTCGACCACGATCGGGTGGAGCAGGCCGTGGGTCAGGATGGAGTCGGCCAGGGCGCGCAGGGCGACCTGGTCGAACTCGTGGCGGGGTTGCTCGGGGTTGGCGTCGACCAGGCTCGCGTCGATCTCGCGGAGAAACGGCGCGTCATCGGCCGAGGCGGGGTCGGCGAAGTCGGCGGCCGCGGCTGCCTCGCTCACCGGCCCCAGCAGGGCCTCGAGCCCGCGGCCTAGTCCGCGGCGGCGTGGACCGGTGCGGGGCGGCGGCTGGGAGGTCATAAGCCGGCCCCGACCGCGTTCGCCGACAGGATGGCGCCGTCTTCACCGCGCAGGCGGCGGTCGAGGTTGACCGCCAGCTCCGCATAGGCCACCGCGCCGCGGCAGGCGGGGTCGTACAGGCTGATGGGGAGGCCGTGGCTTGGGGCCTCGCTGAGACGCACGTTGCGGGGGATCAGCGGGGTCAGCATCACATCGGCGAACCGGGAGCGGACCTCCTCCACCACCTGGTGGGCGAGCGCCAGCCGCCCGTCGAAGAGCGTCATGACGATCCCGGCGATGCGGAGGCCGGGGTTGAGCTCACGGCGGAGGAGCGCGAGCGTGTGGGTGAGCAGCCCCAGGCCCTCGAGCGCATAGAACTCGCACTGGATGGGCACCAGCAGCGCCTGGGCGGCGGTCACGGCGTTGACGGTGAGCAGGCCGAGGCTGGGCGGGCAGTCGATGAAGACGTAGTCGAGGTCGTCGTCGATTCCTTCGAGGGCGTAGGCGAGGCGGCGCTCTCGCACCGGCAGGTCGATCATCTCGATCTCGGCACCGGCGAGGCCGAGGTCGGCGGGCACCAGGTCCAATCCAGGCACGACCGTGGGGATGCGGGCCTCGGCAAGCGGCCGCCCGCCAACGATCACGTCGTAGCTGCTCACCGTTACCCCGGATCGGTCGACACCGAGCCCAGACGTGGCATTGGCCTGGGGGTCGACATCGATGACCAGCACGCGCCGCCCCATCTCGGCCAGCGCCGCGCTGACGTTGATGGTGGTGGTGGTCTTGCCGACGCCCCCCTTCTGGTTGGCGACGGCGAGGACATGCGGTGCCACGGAGCGGATTATCGGCCGAGACGAGGGGGTGGCGCAGAGGGCGGTGCTGGATCTCGATTGGGGGGGAGTTATCCACCGTATCCCCAGGTGGGGTCGTGAACGCTTCCCATCGGCCCGAGATCGAATTGGCTGCAAATGGGAGCCTGCCTGTGGATAACTCGCTATTCCGCTCCCCTCCAGACAATGTTCCACGTGGATCATCACCACCGGTGGTATGTGCGCGCGAGCGGACCTATGCGCCGGCACCTCGGACCCTGCGAACCGATCCGTACAATCCCCATCGTGCCTGCCAAATCAGCCCACACCTGGCGATTCGTGGTCAGTGCTCCGCCACGCGAGGTCTTCGCGGTGATGGAGCAGATGATCGGGACGCCGCCCTTCCGCTACGAGATCATCGGAGACAACACCGCTCGGATCGTCGAGTACCAGCGCAACAGCCTGGTCGGTCACTGGCGGAAGATCGATGGCAGCGGCACCATCCTGGGCCGCGCACGCAGGCCGGCGCGCAACCAGCGCTGGGTTCAGTGCCGCGCCGTCGCCGACGACACCGGGACGGTTGTGGAGCTCGAGGCCAGCAGGGGCCGGGGCGCGCTGCCACGTGCGCTACAGTTCATCGGGGTCATCAGCCGGGGCGTCCACGACCAGCGGACCATCTACCGCACCCGCCACATCCCGCCCGGGCCGGTGACGCTGGTGGCCTCGTGGGCGGGGATGCCCTACCGCCTGTTCCTCGGTCCACAGCGGGACGCCGGCCGCGGCGTCGAGGTCTTCACGGCCACGCGGATGGAGGCACTGCCCGGCGGCACGGCCGGGTTCGTCATGGTCCGCCTCAGCGACGGCACCGAGGGATTCGTCGAGCGCGACCAGGTGGTCTCGGCCCCGCAGACGGCCACCCGCGAGGCTGGGCTGGAGGCCGCCAGGAACGTCTGACCCGAGGGGCCAGACAAGAGAAAACGGCGGAACCCGTACAACACGGATCCCGCCGCTCTGCGTCGAAGCGTCGGGTACCTCGAGACGGCTGGCGTCTCTCTGGTGCGCGCGAACCGGTCGCGCGCTACCTGGTATCCGCCCCGGCGATCAGCCCGCCACTCCGGCGCGGGTCGGCTGAGTACTACCGGAACAATCACTCATGGGCAGGACCCTCCTTTTTCCGAGAGTGCCTCGGCGCCGGTCCGCGTGCGTCGGTGGATGTGCGGGCGGCGACGAGACCGAGAGACGCGCTTCAAAGTGTAGCCGCGGCCGGTCCGGAACACCAGTGTTTGCGGCCGGGGGACACCGCACCCAGGCGGTCTCTGACGCAAAAGCGGTAGCCGGCACGCCGCTTGCGTTCCTCGGCCAACTGTCTGTACACCAATCATATACTTCGTGTACGATTTGGGGACCACCATGCCGAAATCCCAGTCTGCGGTTGGCTATGTGCGCATCTCGCGCGCCGACCACGGTCACGTCGGCGCCGCCCTTGCGGCCCAGCGGCGGCTGATCCGCGCCCACTGCGACAGACGCGGATGGCGGCTCATCGACATCCATGTCGACGTCGAGGGTGATGGCGCCGCGGGCGGCAACGCCGGTCGCGCAGCCGCCCTGACGATGGTCCGCGCTGGCATGGCTTACGCCCTCGTTACCGCCCGGGTGAGCTGCCTCTGCCGCAGCGTCGTCGACGCCGCTCGGACGCTGGAGATGGCCAGGTCGGAGGGATGGAACCTGGTGCTGCTCGACCTCGGCGTCGACCTCTCCACGCCGGCGGGGATGGCAATGGCGCAGATGACCGCGGTCTTCGGAGAGCTGGATCGCCGGCTCAGCAGCGAGCGGACGCGCTCGGCGCTGGTGGCCGGACGGGAGCGGGGAGCTCGCCTGGGACGGCCTCCTGTGTTGGGCGACAACGTGCGCAGCCGCATCCGGCGCGAACGGCGCGACGGCCGGTCGCTGCGTGCCATCGCCGGCGGTCTCAACGATGACGGCGTTCCGACGGGACACGGCGGGGCTCGATGGCACGCCAGCACGGTGCGGTCCGTGGCGGATCGGAGCGCGTAGTCCCCGTGGGGACCGAGGATCAGCCGGCGGATCACCGGCCGCCGCTCAGTAGATGCCGAGCTCGAGCCTGGCCTCCTCTGAGGCCATGGTGCGGGGATCCCACGGCGGCGACCACACCAACTGGACCTTGACGTCGTTGACGCCTGGGAGCCCGTGGCAGACCGCGTGAGCCTGTCCCTGGATGAGGCTGCCCATCGGGCAGTACGGCGTGGTCAGCGTCATCTCGATGGTGAGCAGGCCGTCGTCGTCGATGGTGGAGCCATAGACGAGCCCGAGTGAGACGATGTCGATCCCGATCTCGGGGTCGTACACCTCGCTGAGGGCGGCGAGCACCAGCTCCGGCGATGCCTTGGCGAGAGACGGTGCGGCGGCCGCGGCCGGGTCGGACGGTGGCGCGCCGGCCGTCACGCCGGTGTCGAGATCGGTCATGGGGTGTCCTCCGCCGGCCCGAGCGCCTCAAGCAGCGCGTTGCAGGACAGCGTTGCACACTTGATCCGCACGGGGTAGGCCTTCACCCCCTGGAGCGCCTCGAGGTCGCCGAGGTCATCCGGGCTTCCGTCCTCGACCAGCATCGCCCGAAAGCGCTGGGCGACGTCCCGGGCCTCGACCCGGCTGTGGCCGCTCACCTCGTCGCAGAGCATGCTCGAGGCCGCCTGGCTGATCGAACACCCGGTGCCGTCGAAGGCGATCTCCGCCACCCGGTCGCCGTCGAAGCGAACCGAGAGGTCGATCTGGTCTCCGCACAGCGGGTTGTCGGCGGCGACGACGGCGTCGGCGGGATCGACCCGACCGCGATGGCGGGGGCGGCGGTAGTGGTCGAGGATGATCTCGCGGTAGAGATCGTCGGCGACCGGCGTAAATCCGACCTGCATGGTCAGAATTGTACCGCGCCGTGCGCCGCGGGCCTCCCCGGCGACAATCCAACGGTGCCCAGTCTCCGCCGTCCGCGCACGTCCCCGATCTTCTGGCTGCTCAGCGGCCAGCTGATCATGTTCACGGGAATCGCAGCCGTCTTCCCGATCGCGCCTCTGTACGTGCGCCGCCACGGGGGCAGTTCCCTGGAGATCGCGCTCTTCATCGCCGCGCCGCTGCTCGCCAACACCCTGGTGCAGGTGCCGGCCGGCCGGCTGACCGACCGGTTCGGCCGGCGGCCGATGCTGCTGTGGTCGCGCGCGCTGTACGGCGTGCTTGCCCTCGCCCTGTTCGCCGACATCGGGCCCCTATGGCTGCTCGCTCTCCTGCGCACCCTCCAGGGGGTGGCGTCGGGCGCCTACGTCCCGGCGCTCCGGGCGGCACTCGTCGACCTCAGCGATGCGGAGCAGCGCGGCCAGCGCTTCGCTCAGCTCCAGGCGTGCGAGATGGTGGGGCTGCTGGTCGGTCCCTTTCTCGGGGGACTCGTGGCGCTCTGGCGCGACTCCGGCGTCTTCGGGGTGGCCGGCATCGCCACCTTCGTCGGACTCATCGCCATGCGCCGCATCCCCGAGACACGCGCGGAGACCAAGGTTGGCCAGGTGCGGGTGCGGCTGCGATGGTGGCGGAACCCGGGAATCCTCGTGCCCTGCCTGGGGGTTGCCGCCCTGGGGACGGTCTTCTCCATGTACGACGTGGTGTGGCCGCTGTACCTCTCGGCGCGCGGCTACAGCAGTCTCGTCATCGGCCTCACCATCAGCCTGTTCGCCATCCCCATCCTGCTGCTGGCGCGGCCGGGGGGCCGACTGTCCGACCGTTCCAACCGACGCTGGCTGATGGTCGCCTCGTTCGTGGTCACGGGCGCCTGTGCCGCAACGTACCCCGTCCTGCGGTCGCTCGGCGTGATCGTCGCCGTCGGCACCGTCGAGGCGTGCGCGTTCGTGCTCATCGAACCAACGCTGTTCGCGGTCATCGGCGACAGCAGCCCGGAGTCCCAGAGGGGCACCGCGATGGGCATTGGTGGTCTGTTCCAGTTCGGCGGGAGCGCGCTCGGCGCCGCCGTCCTTGGATCGCTCTACGGCGTGGGCGAGGGCATCGCGTTCTGGGGTGCTGCCGGGACTCTCTTCGTTGCCGCGCTGCTCTGTGGGCTGGCGCTGCCGGCACGCCGCGCGCCCGTAAAGTCCGCCGAGCTGCCGGCGGTCACGACGATGATGCCGCTGGACTCGTGAAAGCCAATCCCTCGAGCGAATCACGCAACTGGGCCGTTGGCTCGATGAGAACCCCGGAGCACCCTACCGCGGCGTGACGCTGGACGTGTGGCGCACGTGGCTGGGAACGCGCACGTCTGAGGCATGGGACGTACTTGTGGCCCTATGGTCAGGCCAGATGTTGCCTGAACAGTTCAACACCTTCGTTCGCGGAGATCATGGACGCCAGTGAGGTCTGAGAGGTGGCGTCGCGAAGGCGGCACCGTCCCGCAAACACCGCTCGTTCAGCCGAAGATGCGGCGGACCTCTCCGAGGGCGGTGCCGAGCGCGTCGATCTCCTCGTGGGTGTTGTACAGGTACACCGACGCCCTCGCTGTGGCGGCGACGCCGAGTCGCTTCATCAGCGGCTGGCAGCAGTGATGGCCGGCTCGCACGGCCACGCCCTCGCGGTCGAGGATGGTGCCGACGTCGTGGGCGTGCACACCAGCGACGTTGAAGCTCACAGCACCGCCGCGCTCGTCGAGGTTGCGGGGACCGTACACGTCGACGCCGGGCATCTCGTCGAGCACCGCGAGCAGGTGTGAGGTGAGGGCGCGCTCATGCGCATGGATGGCGTCGAGGCCGATGCCGTCCAGGTAGTCGCAGGCGGCCGCCAGGCCCGCGGCGGCGCCGACATCGGGGGTCCCGGCCTCGAACTTGTGGGGCACGGTGTTCCACGACGAGCTCTCCAGGCCCACCCGCAGGATCATGCTGCCGCCGCCGAGGAAGGGTGGCATGCGCTCGAGCAGCTCCGGACGCGCCCAGAGCACGCCGGCACCCATCGGCCCACACATCTTGTGCCCCGAGAAGGCGAGGAAGTCGCAATCCAGGTCACGCACCGACACCGGCATGTGCGGCACGCTCTGCGCGGCGTCGACGCACACCAGCACGTCGCGCTCATGGGCGGCGGCGATCAGCATGCGCAGCGGCACGACGGTGCCGAGCACGTTGGACTGATGGCTGATGCTGAGCAGGCGGGTCGGCGGGGCGAGCAACTCGTCGAGCCCTGAGAGGTCGAGATTGCCGTCATCGGCAACGCGGAGGAACCCCAGTGTCAGGCCGGCGCGGTGGGCGGCCAGTTGCCAGGGAACCAGGTTGCTGTGGTGCTCCATCTCGGTGAGCACGACGCGGTCGCCCGGTGAGAGCAGCTCGCGGGCGTACGACGAGGCCACCAGGTTGAGTGCCTCGGTGGTGTTGCGGAGAAAGACGAGGCCGTCCGCGGGGGCGTCGATGAACCTGGCGACGCGCTCGCGGGCATTCTCGAAGACGTCGGTGGCCTCGTTGCCGAGGGTGTGCACACCGCGATGCACATTGGCGTTGTGCTCGTGGTAGTAGGCATCGACGGCGTCGAGAACCTGCTGCGGCTTCTGCGCGGTCGCGCCGGAGTCGAGGTACACCAGCGGGCGTCCGTTGACGGTGCGCCTCAGGATGGGGAAGTCGGCACGGACGCGGGCGACGTCCACGGAGGTGGCCGCCACCTCGACGCCGCTCATGTGTCCCTGTCCAGTGCGACGCGGATGACCCCGCCGCTGGTGTCGATCTTGTGAACGCGCACCGGCTCAACCGCCGGCAGCGACATCGGCTCGCCCGTGCGCAGGCTGAATGCCGAACCGTGCAGCGGGCACTCGATCGCGCAGCGCTCGGAGTCGAGATCGCCGTCGCTGAGCGACGCCTGGGCGTGACTGCAGGTGTCGTCGAGGCAGTAGAACTCACCGTCCAGGTTGAAGATGGCCAGCGGCACGTCGTCGATCTCGACGCGCGCGGCGTGGCCGGGAGGCACGTCCTCGACGCGTCCCACCTCGGTCCAGGTGGCCACGTTCACGCGCCCACCACCGCGATGCCCGCCTGGGCGTTGCCGGCGAGCTCGTCGTCAAGGAGGCTGCCGATCAGGTCGGCGACGCCGGTGTTGGGACAGTGGGCGAGCGCGTCGTCGAGGAAGCCGCGAACGATGAGCCGGTCGGCGTCCTCCTGGGTGACGCCGCGGGCCATCAGGTAGAAGCGGTGGTCGTCGTCGATGTGGCCGGCGGTGGCGCCGTGGCCGCAGCGCACGTCGTTGGCGCGGATCTCGAGCCGCGGCACCGAGTCCGCGGTGGCGCCGTGGCTGAGGATGAGGTTGCGGTTCTGCACATAGGCATCGGTCTGCTGCGCCTGGCGATCGACATCGATCAGCCCGCTGTACACGCTGCGCGCGTGGTCGCGCACCGCCACCTTGAGCTTCAGCCTGCTGGTGGTCTGCGGCGCATGATGGGCCTGCAATGACTGGTGGTCGAGGTGCTGCGACGCATCCCCGAACGCCACGCCGGTGATCTCGGCCTCCGCCCCCGGACCGTCCAGGAGCACCTCCCAGTACGCCTTCTGGAGGCGCGAGCCGAGCGTCGCGCCGAACATGCGCAGCCGGGCGTTCTGGGCGAGGACGGTGCGGTGCAGCGCGATGTGCCACGTGGCCTCACCCCACTGCTGGAGTACGTGGTGATCGAGGCGGGCGTCGCGGCCGACCACGGCGATGGTGAGTGCGTCACTGAACAGCTCGTCGTCCCCGGCCGCGGACAGGTAGTCGTCGACCAGCTGGAGAGAGGAGTTGTCCTCGAGGAGGATGACGGTGGCCGGGAACGTGGCCGACCCGTTGCCCGCCGCACTGTGCGCGACCCAGACGGGGATCGCGGCCTGCACCGAGCGCGGCACGTAGATGAACGCGCCCCCGCTCCACATCGCGTTCCACAGCGCCACGAAGGCCGATTCGCCGACGCCGACTGACGCGAGGGCGCGCTCGACCAGCTCCGGGTGAAGCCGGGCCGCCTCGTCGAGCGAGCTGACCACGATTCCTGCGGCGGCGAGGGCGTCGCTCTGCTCGATGCGCGTACCCGGTGCGGCATCGATGATCAGCGCGGATTCCGGGACCGCCCGGTCGCGGCGGGCGCGGATGGCCGCGATCAGCGACTCGCCGACCGCCTCGCCCGCGTGGAACGCCGGCAACCGAAGCTTGCCGATGTCCGTGCGCCGCCAGTCCTCGTCGCGCTGTGACGACGGCAGGGGCAGCGTTGTGAACGCATCCCAGGCGGCCCGGCGGCGGTCGCGAAGCCATCCCTCGGCGAACGCCATGCGTGCCTCGAACGCCGCCTCGAACGCCGGTGCGTCCGTGGTGACCGTTGCGGCGCCGGTGATCACCCGACCGACCCCTCCATGGACAGCGCCAGCAGGCGGTTGAGCTCGACCGCGTACTCCATCGGCAGTTCCTTGACGAACGGCTCGAAGAAGCCGTTGACGATCAGCGCGGTCGCCTCCTGCTCGTCGATGCCGCGCGAGGTGAGGTAGAAGATCTGGTCCTCGCCCACCTTGCTGACCGTCGCCTCGTGACCGATGGTCACGTCGGGACTCTGGATATCCATGTACGGGTATGTGTCGCTCTGCGACTCCTCGTCGAGCAGCAGCGCGTCGCAGCGCACGTTGACGCGGACGTCGTGGGCCTTCGGGTAGACCTTGATGTGGCCGCGATACGAGGTGCGCCCGGTTCCCTTGCTGATCGATCGCGAGACGATGTTGCTGGTGGTGTGCGGGGCGACGTGGATGCACTTGGCGCCGGCGTCCTGATGCTGCCCAGGCCCGGCGAACGCGGCCGACAGCACCTCGCCGTGAGCGCCCTCACCCATCAGGTAGATGGCCGGGTACTTCATGGTGACCTTTGAGCCGAGGTTGCCGTCGACCCATTCGACGGTGGCGCGCTCGTGGGCGATGGCCCGCTTGGTGACCAGGTTGTAGACGTTGTCCGACCAGTTCTGGATGGTGGTGTAGCGGATCTTCGCGCCCTTGTGGGCGATCAGCTCGACCACCGCCGAGTGCAGCGAGTCGCTCGAGTAGTTCGGCGCCGTACAGCCCTCGATGTAGTGGACCGACGAGCCCTCGTCGGCGATGATCAGGGTTCGTTCGAACTGGCCCATGTTGTCGCTGTTGATGCGGAAGTACGCCTGCAGCGGCACCTCGACCTTTACGCCGGGGGGCACGTAGACGAACGAACCGCCCGACCACACCGCACTGTTGAGCGCGGCGAACTTGTTGTCGTTCGGCGGGATGACGGTGCCGAAGTACTTGCGGAAGATCTCGGGGTGCTCGCGCAGCCCGGTGTCGCAGTCACAGAAGAGGACGCCGAGCTTCTCGAGGTCCTCGCGGATGCTGTGGTAGACGACCTCGGAGTCGTACTGCGCCGACACGCCCGCGAGGAACTTGCGCTCGGCCTCGGGGATGCCCAGGCGGTCGAACGTGTTCTTGATCGACTCGGGGACGTCGTCCCACGAGCGCGCCTGCTCGCCGGCGGGCTTGACGTAGTAGTAGATGTCGTCGAAGTCGATGCCGGAGAGATCGGCGCCCCACGCCGGCATCGGCCGCTTGATGTAGTGGTCGAGCGCCTTGAGCCGGAACTTGAGCATCCACTCCGGCTCGTTCTTGTGGTCCGAGATGGCGGCGACCACCTCGGGCGACAGGCCCTTCTCGGTGCGGAAGACGGAGACGTCGACGTCGTGGAAACCGTACTGGTAGTCCTTGGTCAGCTCGTGTGCCTGGACGGTCATGCCTGTGCCTCCGCGGTTACGCCGGTGAGCGATCGGCGGCCGCCGTCGGCCGCGACCGCGGTGGGCCCGATGATGGGCTCGTACCCGTCGCGCTCGATCTGCGAGGCCAGCTCCGGGCCGCCCGAGAGGATGACCCGGCCGTGGTTGAGGACGTGCACCTGGTCGGGCTTCAGGTACTCGAGGATGCGCGGGTAGTGGGTGATCGCCAGCACGCTCATGTCGGGGCCGGCCAGCCGGGTGACACCGTTGGCGACGGTGCGCAGCGCGTCCACGTCGAGCCCGGAGTCGGTCTCGTCGAGGATCGACAGGCGCGGTCGCAGCATGGCCATCTGGAGGATCTCGGCGCGCTTCTTCTCGCCGCCGCTGAAGCCGTCGTTGATGTAGCGGGCGCGGAAGCTCTCGTCGATGCGCAGCGCCGCCATCTCCTCGTTGAGCCTGCGGATGAACTCGCGCGCGGGCATCTCCTTGCCCTGGGCGCGGAGCGCGGCGCGCATGAAGTTGACGGTGGTGACGCCGGGGATGGCCGTCGGGTACTGGAAGCAGAGGAACAGGCCGAGGCGGGCCCGCGCGTCGGCGGGCAGCGCCAGCAGGTCCTCGCCGCCGAAGGTGGCCGTCCCCGCGGTGACGGTGTACTTGGGGTGGCCGCTCAGCGTGTAGGCGAGCGTGCTCTTGCCCGAACCGTTGGGACCCATCAGCGCATGGACCTCGCCGGCGGGCACGGTCAGGTCGACGCCGCGGAGGATCTCCTTGTCGTCGACGGACACGGTGAGGCCGCGGACCACGAGGTCGGCGGCCTGGCCGGTGCTCACGTCAGGCATGTGGGGTCTCCGCGTGGGGCTCGGCCGGCGCCATGGCCTCCAGCAGGGACTGGTCGTGGATCAACTCGGCGAGCGTGGTCTGGCGGAGGACTGTGTCGATGCTCTCCTTGAGCCGCTGCCAGAGACCACGCGAGGCACACTCGCCCTCGCGGGCGCAGCTTCCCGACTCGTAGTGGCTGGAGACGCATTCGACGGGCGCGACCTCGCCCTCGACAGTGTGGACGACCTCGAGCACCGAGATCAGCTCGGGGGAACGGGTCAGCGCGTAGCCGCCGTGGACGCCCCGGGTGCTCTCGACCAGGCCGCCGCGGCGCAGCTGGCCGGCCAGCTGCTCGAGGTAGGCGAGCGGCAGGTGCTCGATCCGCGCCACCTCGGCGATGCTGAGCGGGCCCTCTCCGTAGGAGCGGGCGAACTCGGTCATCATCCGCAGGCCGTAGTGGGCCTTGGAGCTGACGCGCATCGAGAACGACGAGCTCGGAGGGGCGGTGCGCGGCGCTTCTGGGGGTGCCTGCGAAATTCCGACCTTCATGGTCAAGATTATACGCCAGCGCCCTCTCCTACCGGGCATCGCATGTGCGGGGACGGGAGGCGTCCGGGGGTTCGCCGCGGACAGGGCTTCGCGGGCGTTTGCCTCGCTCCGAACTCGCCATCGGCGAGTTCTCCGCTCCGTCGCCCGCTGCAGAAACTTGCTCACCCCCGGACACCTCCCGTCCCTGGGGGGCAGCTCAGGGGAATTTGATGGCGGTCACTATCCTTGCTGCGGCCTGCGTCACTTCGTTGGCGGTGGTCATACGGCCGAGACTGCAACGGAGCATGGCGGTGGTTCGGGGGTTCTCGCCGATCGCCACTATCACGTGCGACTCGCGGACGGCGCCGCTGCTGCAGGCGGAGCCGCCGGATACCTCGACGCCGGCTAGGTCCAGGGCGGTCAGTAGCGCGTCAATGGAGGCGCCGTCGACCAGGAGGGTGGCGATGTTGGGCAAGCGGTTGGCGGCCAACCCCGCGATGCGCACGTTTGGCGCGCCGGCGAGGACCAGTGTCTCGAGTTGGTCACGCATGCGGGTCAGGCGGTCGATCTCGATGGTGCGGTCGGACTCGACCAGGTGGGCTGCAGTGGCCAGGCCGACGATGCCGGGGACGTTCTCGGTTCCGCTGCGGCGGCCGCGCTCCTGGCCGCCCCCCTCTGCCTGGGGGCGGAGGTGGGTGCCCCACCTGGCGTAGAGAAGGCCCGAGCCCTTGGGGCCGTAGAACTTGTGGGCTGACAGGCTCAGCAGGTCGACGCCGAGGTCGGCGACGTTCACGGGCATGCGTCCGAGCGCCTGGACGGCGTCGGTGTGCACCAGGGTTCGGGCGTTGCGGCGGCGCACGGCTGCGCTGATCGTCGCCAGGTCCTGAACGGTGCCGATCTCGTTGTTGGCCAGCATCACCGACACCAGCACGGTGTCGTCGCGGACGGCGGCGGCCACCGCCTCGGGATCGACGACCCCGGAGCCGTCGCACTCCACCACCGAGAGTGTGGCCTCGCCGCACTCCGCCATGACCATCGCCGTGGCCAGGACCGCCTCGTGCTCGATGGCGCTGATCACGATGTGCCTGCCGCGTTCAGCCCCCCACCGCTGGACCGTGCCGCGCAACGCCAGGTTGTCGGACTCGGTGCCACCACTGGTGAAGATCAGCTCGCGGGGCTCGCAGCCGAGGACCGCGGCCAGCCGGTCCCGCGACGCGTCGATTGCCGCGCGCGCCGCCCGCCCGCCGGCGTGGCCGGACGAGGGGTTCGCCCAGGCGCTGCGCAGCAGTGGCAGCATCGCCTCCACAACCTCCGGCGCCGGCGGTGTGGTGGCGGCGTGATCGAGGTAGATGCGGCCGCTCAGGTCATCCCCAGCGAATCCCAGAGCTCCAGCTTGTTGCGCACCGCCTCGATGACCGCGTTGGTGAACTCGTCCATGAAGGCGTTGCCGCCGAGATCCGCCGTCTTCGTTCCAGCACGCACCGTCTCGAAGGTCGCCTCGTAGATGGCGCGCGAGATCAGCTTGCAGCGCCCCTCGGCGACGAAGCCGAGCAGCGAGGCCGCGGCCAGGATCATGGCCATCGGGTTGGCGATGTTCTTGCCCTGCAGGGCCGGTGCGGTGCCGTGCGGCGCCTCAGCCATGACCACGTCGGGATTGGTGGAATCCTCGGCGAACCCGAGCAGGAGCGACTCCGCACCGGCGATGCTGCCGAACAGCTGGAGCACGAAATCGCTGAGGCAGTCACCGTCGCGGTTGAGCGCCGGGATGACCAGCGCGTCACCACCGTGGGCGAGCAGGAGCGCGTAGGTGGCGTCGATGAGCTGCGGTTCGTAGGGGACGTCCGGGTAGCGCTGCGCCGCCGCGTCCATCTCCTCCTTGAGCATGCCCTCGTACACGGGCGACACGGTGAACTTGGGCCCGCCGAAGACGCGCGCGTGGGTGCGGCGTGCCTGGGCGAAAGCGAACTCCGCGACTGCGCGGGACGTTGAGCGCGAGATGTGCTCGGTGCGGAACGCGACCTCGTCGCCGTCGATCTGCTCGCGCCATTCCTTGGCGTTGTACGCGTCGTCCACGGCCATGCGCACCACGCTCATCGGCGCGCTCACACCGGCCACCGACCGCACACCGGGAATGCGCCGCCCGGTGCGCAGGATGACCTTGCCGCCGACGCGCTGGCGCAGCAGCGCGTTGGGGCTGCCGACATCGCCGGCGATCTCCGGTGTCACCGTCGCCGCCTTGATGCCGTACCCGCAGGCGATCATCGCGTCGGCGGCCTCGAGGACAACGGCGTTGGCGGTGGCGCGGCGGTTGGCCAGTGACAGGTCGAAGCGCTGCAGCTCGAGCGTGATGCCGATGACCTCGGGTGCGATGACCCGGAGCGCCTCGTCGAGCAGTTCCTGACCGGTCTGGTCGCCCTCGAGGACGGCGATGGTCGCACTCATCGCACGACAGCGTAGCCGCGCCCGCCCACCGGTCGCATGCGCACAGGACAGGTTGCCGGGACTGCCTATGATCCGCGCGTGCAGAGTGGGGAGCCGACGCAAGCCGAGGAGGAACGCCGGCCGGGTGCCATCCTGGTCATCTACAGCTGGGACATGCTGCTGGCGCTGCTGGCCCTGCTGGGCGCGCTCGCCGCCTTCGGTGGCGAGGCGACGGTCGGCAATCGCACGGTCAGCGTCAGCCTGGTTGAGCAGGTCCTCGCCGCGGTGTCGTCGGCGTCGTTCGCGGGCCTGCTCATCATCCTCGCCACGCTGCTGACCCGGCGCCAGCGCTGGGTGCGCGTCGCCCAGATGGCGACACTGGCGACAGCCATCGGGCTGGGCGCGATCTCACTGCTCCTCGCCGTGGTGCTCGGCCAGGGCGTGCAGATGGCGAGTGCCCTGACCGCGGCGGCGGTGCTCGTCCTCGACGCCCTTGCCATCGTCGCCCTCACCGGGCACCGCGTGGTGACCTGGTACGCCGCCCCGGGCGGCATCCCCCGCTACATCACGGCGACCCTGGGGTTCTGGGCCCTCACCAGCGTCATCCTGATCCTGCTCCAGGTCACCCGCTGACCCTCGACCGAGCCGGTCAGATCATCGAGAGCAGGTCGCCGACCACGGCCACGACGGCGTCGCCGTCGAGTGGTTTGGAGAGCACCGCGGCGGCGCCGAGTTGCAGGGCGCGCTCTTTGGTGCGCACGTCGCCCTCCGGGGTGAGGATGACCACGCCGGCGGGAGGATGCTCGGGGGCGAACCGCACCGCCTGGAAGTACTCGAGGCCATCGGTCTCGAGGGTGGTGTCGAGAAGCAGGAGGTCGGGAGAGTACTCGACCATCTCCTTGCGCAGCTCGCGCATCTCGCGCACCCAGCGCACCTCGTGGCCCGCGCCGGTGAGGCTCTTCACCACCGGCGCGGCGACCGACGCCTGGTCCTCCGCGAGCAGGATCCGCGCAGGTGTCGCCATCGTGGCGATGGTACCGACCGCGCGGCCCGCCCCGTTCCCCGGTGAGCTCTCGAGGCCGGGCTGCGGACGGCGTAGACTCGGGTGGATGCCGCGCCGCGAGCCAGCCGTCTCCGCCGCGTCCGCGCGTCTGCGCAGTCTGCAGGCGCGCCTGCCTGAGTTGTCGGTACCGGCGCTGTTGCAGGTGCGCGACGCGCTGGAGCCCCTTCTCGCCGGCGAGCGCGTGCGGATCGGCGATGTCGACGCGGTGCTGCGCGCGGCCGACAGGGACTGATGCGCGCACCCGGGCCGCTGCGCCGCCTGCTGCACCGCGGCCGCACCGTCCCTGAACGGAGGCGCGAGATCAGCCGCCTGGGCGCGGCCGAGAGACCGCACCTGGTCGACGCCCACACGCGCACCTTCTGGAGCCGGGGCGCGGCGGCGGCGAGCACCCTCGTGGAGGCCGATGGCACGGCGTCGCCGCTGCGCGCCGGCCGGGCCGCGACCCTGATCGCGGATCACGAGCGCGGTGGCTCGGCCGGCTCCCGGCCACGCGCCAACCCCGCGTTCAGCGAGGCGGTCTTCGTGGAGCTGATGCGCGCCCGCCAGTACCGGCGCGCCTACGCCCTGCTCGGCCCTGAATGCCAGCAGAGCTGGGGCTCGCTGCAGTCGTTCGTCGCCGCCCAGAGGATCGGAAGCCTGGCGCAACTGCGCGGCGTGCGCGTCCGGCAGGTGACGCACCTCCAGGATTGGCGCGATCCCGATTCCGGCCTGATCCACGAGCACGCCGCCGAGCTCGAGGTCGACTATGAGGTGGGCGATGGCACGCGCAGCCTCAGCGTCCCGCGCACCGTGCACCTGGTCGCCCACCAGGGCGGCTGGCGCTCGCTCTGTTACCCGACCGCGACGCCCCGACACTGAGGCGCGTCGTTGCCGGCCGGTTGCGCGGCGTGGCCGTGCGTACAATGCGCCGATGGAAAACGCGGCACTGCCACGGCGCATCGCCGGTCCACTCGAGCGCACTGTGCTCGAGCTGCGCCGGATCGATCGCGACGCGGTGTGGCGCCGTCCCCGGGTCGGTCGCACGCGGTTGTTGCTGCGCGAGTCCGATGCGCTCATCGACCTGATCGAGCGCTGCCGCGAGCGCGGCGACAGGCTGCTGCCGACACAGCTCTGGAGCGCGGTGGTGCGCTTCGTCGGCGCGCTCGACGGCACGCTGCGCGACGAGCTCGGCATCAACCGCCATCCCGCTCATGTCGTCGATGTCCTGTTCGCCACCCAGGGCGTGCTGCTCGAGCGCGCCCGCCTCGAACGAGCCCCGATGGCCGGGCGCATCATCCCGCTGTTCCGCAGCTAGCACGCGATCGCGCCAGGTCCGACGTTGACGTGGGATATCGCTGTCGCGGGCACGCTCCACCGCGACGACATCATCACGCCGCTGGGCCGCCGCTCTGAGCAGCTCGGCGGATCGGCGGTGTACTTCGCGCTCGCCGCGGCGGCCTTCGCACGGGTGCACGTCAACGGCATCGTCGGCGCCGACTCAGCATCCGATTTCGCAAGCGTGCTCCGCGACGCCGGCATCGTCGCCGATGGCGTGGTGGTGAGCGACCAGCCGACCTTCCGGTGGCACGCGCGCCACGACTTCGACCGGTGGATCGCCGTCGGCACCATCAGCGACGAGGGCTGCGATCCCTCATGGCGTCCGCGGCTTCCCGCCGCCGCGGCGCGCGCCCAGGTGCTCTTCCTGGCCAGCATGCGCCCCGCGCTGCAGATGGAGGTGCTCGCGCAGAGTCGCGCCCGGCTGATCGGCGCCGACTCGATGACGGACTACACGGGGCCGGAGCGAGCCGCGGTGCACGACGTGGTTCGGGGCTGCGATGTGCTCTTCCTCAACCGCAATGAGCTGGCCAGCCTCACCGGTGCGCCGGTGACCACGTGGCGGCAGGAGGCGATCGCCATGTGCGGCGTCGGAAGGCTGCGCTGCGTGGTCGTCAAGGGAGGCCCGGAGGGTGCCTCGTGCGTCACCGCGGATGGGGTGATCTCGCGCCCCGCGGCACCGGTGGCGGAGGTGGTCGACCCGACCGGTGCCGGCGACGCGCTGGCAGGCGGATTCCTCGGCGCCTGCGCCGCCGCCGAGCGCGACGACGCCGACTTCTTCGCCACCGCCCTCGACCAGGGCCTGCAGTGCGCGGCCCGCGCCATCGCCGGGTTCGGGTTCGCCGCGATGCTGCCGCTGCCGCCTCGGTCGACGTAGCCCGGCGCGGCCTCCCTGCCTATCCCCCCACCAGCCCGGGAAAGATCGTCGTGACCACGAGCACCATCGTGAGCAGGATCAGCACGCTGGCGAGGCTCACCGCGATCACGTTGTAGGCCACGCCGTTGCGGTGGCTGCCGAGCAGCCGGCGGTCATTGGCGAGCAGGATGATGAACACCAGCAGGACGGGCAGCAGGATGCCGTCGAGCGTCTGGGTGCCGATGGCCACACCCGCGATCGGCACACCCGGGATCAGCAGGATCCCGGCACCGAAGACGAGCAGCCCGATGAAGAGGGTGAAGAACAGCGGTGCGTCGCGGAAGCTGCTCTGCACGCTGCGCTCGGCGCCGAAGGCCTCGCAGATGACGAACGCCGTGCTCAGCGGCAGCACGGCGGCGGCGAGAAGAGACGCGCCCACCAGGCCGATAGCGAAGAGTTGCTGCGCATGCACCCCGGCGAGGGGGGCGAGGGCCGACGCCGCCTCCTGCGCCGAGCCGACGCCCACGCCGGCGAGGCCGTGCGGGTAGGCGGCGGACGGGCCGAAGAGCGTCGCCGACGTGGTGATGACGATGAACATGGCGACCACCACCGCGAAGATCGAGCCGCTGACCACGTCGCTGCGGACCAGGGTCAGGTCCTTCTCCGACGTCCCCTTGTCGACGATCGACGACTGCAGGAAGAGCTGCATGTACGGCGTGATCGACGTCCCGATCAAGGCGATGAGGTCGATGAGGTAGGTGCCCGTCGGCACCATCGCAGGGTGGCTGAGGTCGGGGACCAGCGCGCTGCGCCCGATCGCCGCCCAGTCGGGATGCACGGTGAACGCGGTGACGATGTACGAGATGAAGGTCAGCCCGAGGGCCAGGAAGACACGCTCGACGAGGCGGCGATTGCCGCGCATCACCACCATCCCGATCAGCGCCGCGGCGCCGATGACCGCCACCGGCAGCGGCACGCCGAGGAGCCCCAGGCCGCCCGCGACCCCGGCGAACTCTGCGAGCGTCGTTCCGCCGTTCGCGACGAGCACGACAATTGACGCGAACAGCGTCCAGCGCACGCCGAAGCGCTCGCGGATGAGGTCCATCAGGCCCTTGCCGGTCACCGTCCCCAGGCGGGCGACCATCTCCTGGGTGATGATCAGCGCGATGAGGATGGGCAGGAACGCCCAGAGCAGGTGGTTGCCGTACTTGGCGCCGGTGTTGCTGTAGGTGAAGACGCCGCCGGCGTCGTTGCCGGCGTTGGCGACGATGATCCCGGGGCCGATGACCGCCAGGTAGCGCCACAGGCCGGAGAGGCGGCGGGGCCGGCCCCGCCGGAGCTCACGCCGCTGGGCGACGGCCTGCGCGGCGCGGTGGCGGAGCGCCCCCGGCTGACGGGGGGCCGTCTTCACGTCCTCTCCGCCTGCGCATCACAGTGCCCTGGCCCGGCGTCGCACGCCCGCGGGCATGACCTCGTCCATGGCGTCGTCGATGGTGACGATGCCCTGCATGCGGTCGTCGTCGTCGACCACCGGCACGGCCAACAGGTTGTACTTGGCGATCACCGCGGCGACGTCCTCGGGGCGGGCGTCGAGGGGGACGGCCACGACCCGCTTGATCATGATGTCGGCGATGGCCGCGCCGGGCTGCGCCACGATGAGGTCGCGTAGTGAGAGCACGCCCAGGAGGCGCTCCTCCTCGTCGACCACGTACACGTAGTAGATCGACTCGGCGTCGGGCTCCAGCTCGCGCAGGCGTTCGATGGTCTGCTGCGCCGTGAGGGTGACCGGGACCGCGACGAACTCAGTGGTCATCAGCCCGCCGGCGGTGTCGTCCTCGTAGCCGAGCAACTCCTCGACGTCCTCGGCCTCGTCCGCCTCCATCTTGGCGATGAGCTGCTCGCGGCGCTCCTCGGGCAGGTCGCCGAGCAGGTCGGCCGCCTCGTCCGGGGACATCGCCTCGAGGATGTCGGCGGCGCGCTCATCGTCGAGGCGGCTGAGGATCTGCGCCTGGACCTCCTCGGAGGACTCCTCGACGACGTCCGCGGCGGTCTCGTCGTCGAGCGACGCGAAGATGGCGGCGCGGTCGCGACCGCCGAGCTGGCCGACGATCTCGGCGATGTCGGCGGGGTGCATCTTGCTGAGCTTCTGGTGGCTGATGCGCAGGCGCACTGAGCGCTCGTCGCTGTGCACCGGGTCGACCGCGTCCCAGGAAATCAGACGCTGGGGGAAATCGCGACCGACGAGGTGGGTGAGGCGGCGGCCGGCCCGCTCCATGCCGAGGCGGCGGAGCATCCCCCGGATGCCGATGTCGACCCCGACCAGGAGCAACCTGCCGTCCTGGTTCTGCAACTGGAGGTCGTTGACCCGCACCACCCGGCGCCCGTCGGTGTCGACGATCTGCTTGTCGAGCACATCGCGCGACAGCCAGATCTCCTCGCCGGCGTGCGGGTAGGGCAGCAGCTTGGAGGTGGGGACGTTGAGGCTCAGCTCACCACCCTCATCCGCTCGCACCGCCCCCCAATCGATGGTGTCGGGCAGCTCGCGGCTGCGCCGTCCCCGGATCGCGATCGCCGTCACCACCGGGTACGGCTCCTGCATGCGCACGATCACGTCCCGGACGGTGCCGACCGTCCGCTGGTCGATGTCGACGACATCGGCGCGCAGGAAGTCGCTGAGGAAGATCACGGCTGGCTGATGGTGCCACCTCAGGCGACATTCCGGCGCACTCGCGGGAGGGACCGGCCGGTATGATCGCCGCCACCGTGGCATTCAGCAGACCGTCGTCTCGCGATCTCGGAACCCCCATCGATCGCAACATAGCCCTCGAACTGGTCAGGGTGACCGAGGGGGCGGCGATGGCGGCCGCGCCGTTCATGGGCCGCAACCGCAAGAACGACGCCGACGGCGCCGCGGTGGACTCGATGCGGCGCAGCCTCAGCTTCGTCGACATGGACGGCATCGTGGTCATCGGCGAGGGCGAGAAGGACGAGGCGCCGATGCTCTACATCGGCGAGCACGTCGGCAACGGCAACCAGCCCAAGGTGGACGTCGCCGTCGACCCCATCGACGGCACCCGGCTGGTGGCCCGGGGATTGCCGGGGGGGATCGCCACGGTGTCGCTCGCCGAGCGCGGCTCGATGTTCCACACCCACATCCCCTACATGGAGAAGCTGATCGTCGGGCCGAAGGCCGCCAAGGTCATCGACATCACCGACACGGTGAAGAACAACCTCCGCCGCATCGCGCGGGCCGAGGACCGCCACATCGAGGACCTCACGGTGTGTGTGCTGGACCGGCCCCGCCACGAGGACCTGCTCGAGGAGATCCGCTCCGCCGGGGCGCGGGTCAAGCTGATCATGGACGGCGACGTCGCCGCAGGGGTGATGGCCGCCATGGAGCACCGCACCGGCATCGACGTGCTCATGGGCATCGGCGGTGCCCCCGAGGCCGTGCTGGCCGCGTGCGCGATCAAGTGCGTCGGCGGCTCGATGCAGTGCCGGCTGTGGCTGCGCGACGGCGACCAGGCGCTGCTCGACGCCGAGGGCAAGACGGCGGACCGCGTGCTCGGCATCGACGACCTCGTCGCCGGGGACAACATCTTCTTCGCGGCCACCGGGATCACCGATGGCGAACTGCTCGAGGGGGTGCGGTTTCTCGGCGAGGATCGCTGCCGCACCCAGAGCCTGGTGATGCGCAGCTACTCGGGAACCATCCGCTACATCGAGGCCGAGCACAGCCTTGCCAAGCTGCGCCTCCGTCGCGAGGAGGCCGAGGCCTCGGGAAGCGAGGAGCTGATCGCCGGCAAGGCCGCGGACGCCGAGAGACTGGCCCCGGGCTGACGTGGGGGCCGGGTCGATCCGGAGATCGCGGCGCTGACCACCGTCATCCCCGTGGGACAATCGCGGCGACCATGAAGGTTTTCCGGCCGAGCCCCTCGGCGATGCGCTGGTTCATCCCGGGGCTGTACATCAAACGCTGGCTGCTGCTGATGTTCGCCAGCATCGTGATGATCAGCCTCGCGGTCGGCTACGTGCTCCGCGACATCTACAGCAGCGACGTCCGCTTCCCGCCCTGGGTGCAGACGATCACCCTGCAGTTCCTGCCTCGCGCGATCCGCGCCACGCTCTTCGCCGCCGCCGGCATCGGCATCCTGCTGCTCAGCTTCTACAAGCTCGGCCAGTCCCTGCTCGGTCCCTTCCTGCGCGCCGGCGGCAACTCCGAGCGTCGCAATCTCATCGAACACCTCTACGCCCACCGCCAGCTTGCCAAAGGACCGAGGGTCGTGACGCTCGGCGGCGGCACCGGCCTGAGCACATTGCTGCGCGGCATCAAGAAGTACACCGGCAACATCGTCGCCATCGTCACCGTCGCCGACGACGGGGGATCGAGCGGGCGGCTGCGCGCCGAATACCGGGTGCTCCCGCCCGGGGACTTCCGCCAGTGCCTCACCGCCCTCGCTGAGACCGAGCCACTGATGACCCAGCTCTTCCAGCACCGCTTCACCGGGGAGGGCGAGCTCGGCGGCCACTCGTTCGGCAACCTCTTCATCATGGCCATGGCCGAGATCACCGGCGACTTCGAGCACGCGCTGCGCGAGTCCGGCCGGGTCCTCGCGGTGCGCGGCACCATCATGCCGAGCACGCTCACCGACGTCGTGCTCTGCGCCACCGCCGGCACCGAGCTGCGCGTTGGCGAATCGCGCGTCCCCTACGGCATCGACCGCATCGACCGCGTCTTCCTCCAGCCCGACGCTCCGCCGATCAACCCCGAGGCGGAGGCGGCGATCCTCGACGCCGAGCTGGTCATCGTCGGGCCCGGGTCGCTGTACACCTCGATCCTCCCCAACCTGCTCGTCGACGGCATGGTCGAGGTGATTCGCGCCACCCCGGCGGTGAAGGTGTACGTGTGCAACGTCGCCAGCCAGCCCGGCGAGACCGTCGGCTACACCGTCAGCGAGCACCTCACCGCCATCGAGGAGCACGTCGGCGGCAACCTCTTCGACTACGTGATCGTCAACAGCAACCTCTCGCCCGCGCTCCCGGCGTCGGCGCAGGCAGCGGGGACGTCACGCATCCTCTTCGACCGCGCCGAGGCGTCGCTCAAGCCGGTGCACTACATCCTGGCTGACGTCGTCTCACCGTCGGTGTCGTCGCACCATGATCCGGAGAAGTTGGCGCGGGTGATCATGAAGAGGATCTGGAAGTAGGCTCGGATCGGCTGCCGGGTGCACGGGCAGAGGCGGATCCACTTCACTCCGGTCGCTGTCCTCGCGGTCGCTTCGGAGCCAACTTCGTTGTCGATCCCAAGCTCTGCGACGAGCTACATGGGTCGGGCGGCGAAGCCGACGCTCGCCGACGTCGACAGCCGCTCCCACCGTTTCGCGCGTCGCTGCCGCCGTCCAAGTAGCCGCCCAGCCTAAAGAGATGGCCGTGATTCGCCGAAGGCGCCATGACCGTCCGCACCGGTACCTCAGGTGACGAGAGGGGAGGCGGGCATGCTCCGCGTCGGGAGCATCCGCAGCAGCGAGGACAGCGACGAGAGCGGAGTGTGCCCGCCTCCCCGGCTAAGAAAAGGGAGTTGCTAGTACAGGAGGTCGTGGCGCGTTCGGCGGATCAGCGCTCCCATCGCCCGCTCCCCTAGCTTCTCCCACGCCGCGTACGCCAGCGGTCGAAGGGGCAGGTCCCAGGTGCCGACGTACTCCGTGATGGTCTCGTTGAACCCCGACTTGAACCGGTAGAGCCCGTGCAGCGGGTGGCTGTCTGACAGTTTCGCCGCCGGCGGCACGGCGACCAGGTCGTAGCTGGTCACGCCGCGGGCCCGCAGCCAGCGCATCGTCTCCCACTGCAGCAGGTGCGGCGCCATCAGCTCGCCGTGCTCCTTGAGCGAGCCGCCGTCCTTGTACCAGCCGCGCCTGCCGAGGAAGGTGGCGAACAGCCCCGCAAGAACCTGGCCCTCCCACGAGGCGAAGAACAGCTGCCCCTGTCCGGTGGCGGCCTGGAGTTCCCAGTACTCGCGGAAGTAGCGCTCGGTGCGCAGGAAGAAGCCCGCCCGCTCGCTGGTCGCGGACATCAGCGAGTACATGGTGGCGATGTTGGCGTCGGTCATCGCCACTGGCTCGACGACGACGCCGCGTCGCGCCGCCAGGCGGATGTTGTAGCGGGTCTTGGGCTTGAAGGACGCGAGCATGGCGTCCTCGTCGCGGTCGAGGTCGACGACGATCGTGGCCCGGTGCACCTGCACGTCGCCGGCCGACTTGCGCAGCCCCGCGGCGGCCCAGGCACTGGGGTCGGCGGCGGACTCCTCGATCTCCGGTTCCACCTTGACCAGGAACGCCCGGCGCATGGGTTCGTGGTCCGTCAGGCTCTCGACGAGAGCGGCCGCGTCAACCACGCCGGGACCCTTCGGCGCGTACCAGACCTCACCCAGCCCGGGCACCCGGCGGCGCAGGAAGAGCACGGCGACATCGGTGCCGCCGGCCTGTGCCACCCAGTAGGACGGCTGCCAGCCCCAGCGGCGCTTGAACTCGCCCCAGGCTCGGCTCTGGAGGATCTGCCCGCCGTCGGGGTTGGCGGTGATCAGCTCGTCCCAGCGCCCGATCTCGGTTGGCGACGCGGGCCTCACGAGCCGGCGCTGCTCGCGTTGTGCCGGTCCGTGCGCACCGGGACGGCGCTCTCACCGCCGCCGCCGCAACGTGCCGTGGCCTCGTGGGCAGCGCACGCCGCGCGCGTGTCGGACATCGCGTCACCCTAGCACAGCGCCCGCAAACGTCGACGCAGGCCGAGCAGTTGGCAAAAGCCCTTGCGTTTCCTTACAATTCCGCGAGTTTCGTGGCGGACCCAATGGAGAACCATGATGGCTGAAGTCGTAACCCGTGACGTCCTTGCAGAGAAGCTCGCCGAGCGTGCCGAGATCACCATGAGCGCCGCGCGCGATGAGGTGCGCTGGTTCTTCGACACCATCGCAGGCGCGCTGGAGAGCGGCGACGAGGTTCGCATCCACGGTTTCGGAGCGTTCAAGACCGCACAGCGCGCCGCGCGCATGGGTCGCAACCCACGCACCGGCGAGGCGGTGAAGGTGCCGGCGCGCCGCGTTGTGCGCTTCTCGGCAAGCACCACCCTGAGCGGAGCGCTCAAGAACCCGCGTGGCGCCAAGCGCGCCGGCCGCAAGTAGCGGCCGTGTGACCTGGGTCCCGGGCATCGCGCCCGGGGCCCGCGGCGTGGCGCAGGATCGCCGTTGATGACCGTCTCGGCCCGCCTCCTGCTCGCCGGCCCGCTGATGCTCGGGGTGGCGGGCGCATCGTTCACGACCGCGCGATTGCTCACCCCACCAGCGCCGCTGACCGCGCAGGTCGTTGCACAGGGGTCGTGGGTGCCGGCGCCGGGTTCCGCGCCACCGGTCGCCGCTCCGAGCCAGGGAAGTCTCGGTGTCGACGTCATGGGGCTCGGTCCCACCGTCCAGCTCGCCCGCGCGGACGCCACCACGGTCCGGCCGACCGCGTCGGTGGCCAAGACCATCACCGTGCTGGTGATCAGCGAGGTCCATCCACTCGCGGCCGGTGCGGACGGACCGGTGATCACCATCAGGGCGATCGACGTCAGCGACTACACCAGCATCGCGGCGGCAGGTGGCTCGTTCGTCCCGGTGTTTCTCGGTGAGCGTTTCACCGAGCGCCAGATGCTGCTCGGACTGATGCTGCCGTCGGCGAACAACCTCGCGCTCACGCTGGCGCGGTGGGTGGACGGCAGCGTCGCGGCCTTCGTCGCCCGGCTCAACGCGAGGGCGGCCAAACTGGGCATGAGTCGCAGCCACTTCGCCGACCCCGACGGGCTCGACTCCGCCACCGCGTCGACCGCCGCCGACCTGCTCCTGCTCGGCGAGGCGGCCGTCGCCAACGACACCGTCGTCAGCGTGGTGTCGACCGTCACCGCGACCCTCCCCGACGGGACCGCCGTGCACAACCTCGATCAGCCGCTCGTCGACGATCCCGGGTGGATCGGCGTCAAGACTGGGTGGACGCCCGACGCGGGGGGCTGTCTGCTCTTCGCCGCGCGGCGCACCCTGGCACCCGGGACGCCGGCACTGACCGTGGTCGGCGTGGTACTCGGCCAGCCCCCCGACGCCGCCGCGGGCGGCGACCACCCGGAGCTCGGCGGTGCGTTCGCGGTGGCCAGGGCCGCAGTCGAGACCGCGTTCGCCGGCTACGCGGCCGTGCGGGTTGGTCCGGGGTCGATCCCGGTCACGGGCACGGTCACCGCGCCCTGGGGGGTGTCGTCGGACCTGGTCGTGGCCGCCGGGCCCGACAGGACGCTGCTGCTGCGCCTCGGCGATTCCCTCTCGCTGAGCGTGGATGTCGGCGAGGTCTCGGCACCCGCCGCGGCGGGGACGGACGCCGCCTCGGTCCGGGTGGCCAGCGGGTCACGGGTGCTCGGCACCTGGCGGGTGGTCACGGCTGGACCGCTCGACGAGCCCTCGGCGTCCTGGCGGCTGCTGCACGCCTGAGACCGGTCGCCGGCCTCACCACGCCGCGTCGGTGCGTTCGGCGGCCGCGCGCAGCGCCGCCACCGCCTCATCGCCGTGCGGGGCGAGGTCGGCGGCAACGCGGATCGACTCGATCCGGCCCTTGGCGGTCACAAGCTCGATCTCGTGGAGCCCGAGGTGCGATTTGGCGGTGGGGTGGCCGCCGTGGGCGGCGAGGGCCTCGCGCCACTTCTGGCGTAACGCGCGGGGTGAGAGCTCGCCGGCGCGGACCACCAGGCCGGTGCCGTCGCGGCGCGGTCCCAGGCGAAAGCGCAACGCAATTCGGCCATTCTTGGCACAACTCTCGCAACGGCCGTACCGTTCGTCGGGGATCTCCGGGCGTTTGAGACAGACGCGGCACATGCGGGCAAGTCTACGCACAGCCCACCGGGGCCTTGCAGGCGCGCCATTCCGCGTTGACAAAACTACCTTTTCGTCATACCCTCGGCGGCGATGAACGTCGAGGTCCGCGCCACCGGTCTGCGCGCCATGCGCGACCGTCACAAGCTGACGCAGCGAGAGCTGGCGCGCCGCCTCGGGGTCACCCAGAACTACATCCCGGCACTCGAGGCGGGCACCCGCAATCCGGGGCCCAAGCTGCGCCAGTCGCTGATGCAGCTCTTCCAGTGCGATTTCGAGGACCTCTTCCAGGTGGTCATGGTCAACCCGGTCAACAAGCGCGAGCAGGTGCTCCGTCCCGAGCGCACGTCCGAGGCGAGCTGAGCCGGAGGGACGCACCGGGGTCCGTACAATCGCGGTTGATGGCGAATGACCAGCTGCTTCTCGAGGGTCTGCAGTTCTTCGGCCACCACGGCGACGTGGAGGCGGAGCGCGCTCTCGGCGGTCGCGTCGATGTCGACGTCGAGATCCGCAGCGACCTCAGCGTGGCCGGGCACAGCGACCAGCTCCGTGACACCGTCAATTACGTGCACTGCTACGAGACGGTGCGCACGGTCGTCGAGACCCACCAGCACAACCTGCTCGAGACCGTCGCCGAGGAGATCGCCGGCGCGCTGCTGACCGACAGGCGGATCACCTCGGTGCGTGTGCGCGTGGCCAAGCAGCCGCCGATCGCGGGCGCCTTCCGCCGCTTCGCCGTCGTCATCGAGCGCGACCGCGAGGGTGTGCCGGCATGAGCGCCACCATCATCGACGGCAAGGCAACCGCGGCCGCGGTGCGCGCTGATGTCGCGGAGCGTGTCCGCGAGCTCGCCTCCGCGGGAATCCGACCCGGCCTCGGCGTTGTGCTCTGTGGCGACAACCCGGGCTCGGCCACCTACGTGCGCATCAAGGGCCAGGTCGCGGAGGAGCTTGGACTGCGCTTCGACCTGCACACGCCACCCCCGGACAGCGACACGCAGACCATCCTCGACCTGGTGCGGAGGATGAACGACGACGACGGCATCGACGGGATCCTCGTCCAGCTGCCGCTGCCCGCGCAGATCGATCCCGACGTGCCGCTGCACGCCATCCGGCCCGACAAGGACGCGGATGGCCTGCACCCGTACAACTTCGGCCTGCTCGCCGCGGGCGCGCCCGCCCCGGTGGTGTCGTGCACGCCGGCCGGGTGCATGGAGATCCTCCGCCGGCACAACGTGCCCCTGCGCGGCAGGCGCGCGGTCGTCGTGGGGCGCAGCGCCATCGTCGGCCGGCCGATGGCCATGCTCCTTCTCAACGCCGACTGCACGGTGACCATGTGCCACTCGCGCACCGCCGACCTTGCCGCGGTGTGCCGCGAGGCCGACATCCTCATCGCCGCGACCGGGCGCGCCGGCATGATCACAGCCGAGTACGTCAAGCCGGGGGCCTGCGTCATCGACGTGGGCACCACGCGAGTCGACGGCCGGTTGCGCGGGGATGTCGACCGCGAGTCGGTCGAACCGGTGGCGGGACTGCTGACCCCGGTCCCGGGCGGCGTCGGTCCCATGACCATCGCCATGCTCATGCACAACACCATCGCGCTCTGCGCCGGGCGGCGCGGCGCCGGCGTTCCCGCCGCCTCGCGCTGACGCCGTCATGGCGTCGCTGCGACTGCGCTGGTCCGAACAGGAGGCGGCCAAGCCGTACGCACGTCCGTTCATGGTCAGCTTTCTCGGCGACGACGGCGACGTCATCGGCAGCGTCGCCCTCAACGGAGCCGACCTCCTCTACCGGCGTCAGTTCAGCGCCGCGGTGGCGTCCTTGGCCGGCGAGCTGTTCATCCTCGACGATGTCGACGTGGCGGCCGACCCGCAGCGCGCCTGGCTCGAGACGCTGACCACGCTGCTCCCCGCCGTGACGGCAATCGCGGTCACGCCCCGATCCGCGTTCGACCACGAGAACGGGCGCGTCTTCCGTTTCCATATCGATGTCGACGGTGGCGGACAGCGCGCCCTCGTCGACGCGCACACCCTCCTCGAGTACCAGGAGTTCCAGGCGGCCATCGCCCACCAGAGCGGCAGGCTGCTGCGCGTCGCCGACGTCGAGGCGATCGACGATCCCGCTCCCCGTCACCGGGCGTGGCTGTCGTGGCTGGGCGGCGTTGTGGCGAGACCCGGCGCCGACGAGGCGATGGCCCCGGGGTGGCCGTGGCGCTGAGACTCGACTACCACGGAGCACTCGCCGCCCTGCATGGGCTCGAGGGGCAGGGCATGAAGCTCGGGCTCGAGCGCACCGAGGCGCTGCTCACCGCGCTCGGGGAACCGCACCGCGGGTTGCGCGGCGTGCTGGTGGCGGGGACCAACGGCAAGGGCTCGGTGTGCGCGCTCGTCGACGCGATGGCGCGCGCCGCCGGTCTGCGCACCGTGCTGCTCACCAAGCCGCACCTGGTGTCGTGGTGCGAGCGCATCGAGGTCGGCGGTCACCCCGTGACCGAGCAGCGCTTCGCCGACCTCGTCGCGACCGTCCTCGAGGCGGCCTCCGGCGAGGCCACGGACGCGACGGGCCCGCCCACGGTCTTCGAGGTGGTGACCGCCGCCGGCATCCTCGCCGCCCATAACGCAGCCCCGGACCTGGTGATCTGCGAGGTCGGTCTCGGCGGCCGCCTCGACAGCACCAACGTGCTCGATCTCGGCGTGGCGGTGGTCACCGGCATCGCCCTTGACCATCGCGACCAGCTCGGCGGTGACATCGCCGGGATCGCGGCGGAGAAGGCGGCGATCATCAAGCCGGGCAATGACGTCGTCACCGGCGCGGACGGCGTGGCCCTCGAGGTCATCGCCGCCGCCGCCGCCGGCCTCGGTGCCCGGTCGCTGGCGGCCGTCGGCTCCGCGCTGCCCTGGCGCGGCGAGGACCTGGGTCGCGACGGCGTTGCCGTGGACATCGACGACCCGCCGCTGCGCCTGGCGACCCCCCTGATCGGCGGCTTCCAGCAGCGCAACCTCGCCGTCGCCGCGCAGACCGTTCGCGCCCTGCGCGGGCGCGGCATCGCCATCGACGCCGCCGCCTCCGTCCGCGGCGCCGCCGCGGTCCGCTGGCCGGGCCGCATGCAGTGGATCGACGGCGCGCCGTCCCTGCTCATCGACGGCTGCCACAACACCGAGGCGGTGGCCGCCATGGTCGCCGCCGCTCTGCCCCTGTGCGCCGGGCACCGGACGGTCGCCGTCTTCGGGGCGATGGCCGACAAGGACATCGGCGCCATGCTGGAGGCGCTCCGTCCGCTTCCGGAGGAGGTGGTGTTTACCCGGCCGGCGTCACCGCGCGCGGTCGCGCCCGAGGACTTGGCCTGGATGTGGGGAGCTGGGGCGAGCAGCGCGCCGGACGTGGCGGCTGCCCTGGCGACCGCCCGCGCACGGGCCGGGGCCGGCGGCGTGGTTGTGGCGTGCGGCTCCCTCTACATCGCCGGGGAGGCGCTCGAGGCCGCCGGCCTGCTCGCGGCAGGCGGCCTCAGCGGGCGGGACTGAGCCGGCTCAGCCGACCAGAACGGCGTCGAGCTTGGCCTTGAGCGCCTGCTTCGGCTGGTAGCCGACGATGCGCTCCTCGGCCTTGCCGCCGCGGAAGACCATCAGGGTGGGGATGCTGAGGATGCCGAACATTCCGGGGGTGATCGGGTTGGCATCGACGTCAACCTTGGCGACCTTGACGCGGCCTTCGTACTCAGTGGCCAGGTCCTCGACGATCGGCGCGATCATCTTGCACGGCGAGCACCAGGACGCCCAGAAGTCGACGAGCACGGGCACGTCGGAGTCCAACACCTCGCTCTTGAAATTGGTGTCGGTGACGGTCAATGGGTGGGCCATTGGTATCTCCTGGTGAGGCGCCGCGGCTGCGGCCACCTGCAATTCTGGCAAGCGGGCGGGGTGATGGGTGGATCAGTCCTTCGAGGCGGTCGCCGGCGACGCGCTGCCACCGGGCTTGGCGGTGGGCTTGGCGGCAGGCGCGGGCGTCGCCGGAGCGGGTGTGGAGGACGGGCTCGACGAATCGGGCGTGGACGTTGACGTCTCGCCACCCGCGGTGGGCGAGGCGGCGGCGGAGCTGGTCCGGCTGTCGGTCTTGTAGAAGCCGCTCCCCTTGAACAGGATCCCGGCCGGGAAGAACAGGCGCGTGCCGGCACCACCGCAGTCCGGGCACGCCGCCTGCGAGGGATCGCTCATCCGCTGCACCGTCTCGAATTCACGATGGCAGGACTGGCAGCGGTAACCGTAGATGGGCATTGTTCTCCTGGACCTTCCTGTCAGTGTCTACCCGCTGGCGGCTGGAGCCAAACGCGACGGCTCAATTCTCCCAGGGGCCATGGGGCAGCCGGAGCAGGTGCCCCTCGAGCCGGTGAGACGGAACCGCCCCACTGGCGATCTGGCGGGCCTGCTCGGCGCCGTCGACGTCGAGGCGCGCGGCGCGGCGCTCGGCGCGGATGAAACGGCGGAGCGCCACGTTGATCAGCTCACTGCGGCTGAGCGGCGAGCTCCGCGTGTGGGCGTTGAGCGCCTCGAGGACGTCATCGTCGAGTGAGACCGCGATCCGGCGTGCCATGAGCGGATCGTACGCGCCGGGGGGCGGCTGTCATCGCCGCTCAGAGCTGTGACAGCACCAAGCCGGTCGGCACCTTGGGGTAGAAGTACGTCGACTTCTGGGGCATCACCTCGCCGGCGTCGGCCACCGCCATCACCTCGGCGATGGTGGCCGGGTTGACGCAGAAGCCGAGGAGCGCCTCGCCGGCGTGGACTGCGCGCTCCACCTCGGCGACCGACCGGGTGTAGCCGAGCGCCCCCTCGCGGATGGCGTCCTCGCCGGCCCCCGCTGGGGCCAGGATCTCGTCCTGGAGCACCACAACGTCGAGCGCCTGGCGAGGTGACGCGGCGGGGCGGCGGGGACGTGAGAGCACGGCGACCGCCTCGCGGGAGGACACCGCGAAGGCGTGGCGATGCTCGCGCACAGCGGCCGCGGTGGTGGCGGCGGCGTCGAGGTCGGCGGCCGGCTCCAGGTCCCAGCCGTCGTCCAGCCGCATCCAGAGGTCGTCCAGGCTGAAGGCGGCCGCTGGCCGGTGGCGCAGGAGGCGGTGGGTGGGCAGCAGGCTGATCCCGGGATCCTCCGCGTCGCAGAGATAGACGAGCGCGAACTGCGAGTCGGCGTCCGGGCCATCCCCGGCGGCGGCGCGCTCGGCCGCGTACGCCGCGGCGGTCTCGTAACGGTGGTGGCCGTCGGCGATGTACAGCCGTGAGCCGGACAGCGCCTCGTGGATGGTGGCCACTCGCGCTTGGTCATCGACAACCCACAGGCGGTGCTCCTCACCGCCGATCTCGCCGTCGGTCTCCCCGATGGCCGTCGCAGGCTGGGCGGCCACCTCGTCGAGGATCGCGGCCGCCGCCGGGGTGTCGCGCCACACCGCGAAGACTGCGCTCGTCTGGGTCGTGGTCGCCCTCATCAGGGCGAGTCGATCCTCCTTGGGGCCACGCAGCGTTCGCTCATGCGGGCGCAGGTCGCTCCGCTCCCATGGCGCCGCACGCACCCGGGCGAACAGCCCGCGGCGCGCCTGCTCCGAGCCGTCCGGCATGGTGAATCGGTGCTCGCTCACGTAGAACGACGGCCGTTCGTCGCGGCGCAGCACCCCGAGCGTGAGCCACGCCTGCAGGTGGTCGGCGGCGCGCGTGTGGCGGTCGTTTGCCCCCGGGACGTCGTCGGGGTAGTCCATGCCGTAGTCGATACGCACGATGTTGCGCAGGTCGCGGCCGTAGAGCGCCTCGCGCTCGGCGTCGCTGATGACGTCGTACGGAGGGGCGAGCGCGCCGCCGAGGTCGACGACCTCGGGGTTGAAGCGGATGGCGCGCAGCGGCCGGACATCGATCATGGCCGGGAGTCTGCGGGAAGCGGCTCCGGCAACGGCGTGGATCGGTGCTGGATGGGCCGGCGGTGCCCAGCGCAAATCCGCAGGGAGGCGTCCTCCCAACCGCGTCGATCTCCCTTCCTGAAAGGCGGGTCTTCTTTCGTCGCACGTGCGACCGCCGGCCCATCCAGTACAACGACCGCGGCGCGCCATTCCTTGCGCCGCCGCCGCTGGAGCCCTTGCGCCTAGAGGCGAACCTGGCGGAGCTGCTCGAGCTTGGCGACCGCGGCCAGGCGCTCGAGAAGTTCGCCGTCGACCTCGTCGTCGATCTCCATGAGCATCACCGCGCGACCGCGAGGCCGGTCGCGGCCGAGCTCGATGCGCGCGATGTTGATGTCGTTGCCGGCCAGCAGCGCCGACACCGCCGCGATCACACCGGGGCGATCCTCGTGCTGCACCACCAGGAACGTGCCGGCGGGCTGCATGTCGACCCGGAAGTCGTCGATCCGCGTGATCCGGGGCACGCCCTCGAAGTGGGTGCCGGCCACCAGCAGCCGGCGTTCGCCGACCACCTCGACGAACACGGAGTTGGCGTGGTCGACGCTGCGTGTGGTGGTGTGCTCGTCGACGTCGATGCCCATCGACCGGGCGACGGTCTTGGCGTTGACGGCGTTGATCCGGGCATCGGAGAAGTGGCCGAGGAGCCCCCGCAGGACCTCCGCGGTGACCAGGGTGGTGTCGACATCGGCCAGCTCTCCCGCGTAGCTGCAGATCACCCGCTTGATGCCGCCGCTGCCGAGCTGCGCCGCCAGCGAGCCCATCTTGCGGGCCAGCTCGAGGTACGGGCGCAGCTCGGCAGCGGCGGCATCAAGCGGGTGATCTGCAGCTACGCGGGAGAGCTGGCCGATGTCGACACCACCCTGGTCACCGCGGAGGTCCTGCG
>CABEBM010000048.1_pt1 | contig 72126 bp, 69 predicted proteins | sample 3132591 | NCBI WGS metagenome assembly CABEBM01 (sample SAMEA5534345, study PRJEB31848) | metagenome | biome: tundra; feature: field; material: soil | place: USA | collected 2013-05 | depth 0.45 m | reverse complement strand
GTGGGACTCGACCCCCCTCGTAGAATCGACTCACGTGATTCCCCGCTACACGCCCCCTGAGATCGCCGCGATCTTCAGCGACGCGTCACGCCTCCAGCGCTGGCTGGACATCGAGCTGCTCGCCTGCGAAGGCTGGGCAGAGGAGGGCCGCGTTCCCAGGGACGTCCTCCCCAAACTGCGCAAGGCAAGCATCGACATGGCCCGCATCAACGAGCTCGAGGCCGAGCAGGGCCACGACGTCGCCGCCTTCGTCGCCGGCGTCCAGGAGACGCTCGGCGAGGAGGGCAGGTTCCTCCATCTGGGCCTGACCAGCTCCGACATCGTCGACACCGCCCTGGCGACCCAGCTGCGCGACGCCGCCGCGATCATCGACGCCGACGCGGCCAAGCTCGAGGATGCCCTCGCCAGACAGGCGGAGAAGCACCGCCTCACCCTGATGATGGGCCGCACCCACGGCGTCCACGCCGAGCCGCTGACCCTCGGCGTCAAGCTCGCCAACCACTACGACGAGGTGCGCCGCTCCCGCGAGCGGCTGCGCGCCGCCGCCGCCGAGGTGGCCGTCGGCCAGATCAGCGGCGCCGTCGGCACCCACGCGTCGGTGTCGCCCCTGGTCGAGGAGCACGTCTGCCGCGGCCTGCGGCTGAGCGTCGCTCCCGCCGCCACCCAGGTGCTCGCCCGCGATCGCCACGCGAGCTTCGTCACCGCCATGGCCATCCTCGGCGCGGTGCTCGAGCGCCTCGCCACCACCGTCCGGCTGCTCCAGATCACAGAGGTCGACGAGGCCGAGGAGCCGTTCACCGAGCGCCAGAAGGGCAGCTCCGCGATGCCCCACAAGCGCAACCCCATCCTCTGCGAGCGCATCTGCGGCATCGCCAGAGTCCTCCGCGGCCACGCCATGACCGCTCTCGACGACGTCGCCCTGTGGCACGAGCGCGACATCTCCCACTCGTCCGCCGAGCGGGTCATCCTCCCCGACGCCTGCGCGCTGACCGCGTACTCACTGCGGCTGGCCACGCGCGTCGTCACCGGCCTGCGCGTCAAGCCGGAGAAGATGCGCGCCCACATCGACGCCTTCGGTGGCGTCGTCTTCTCGCAGCGGGTGCTCGGCGCGCTCATCATCGAGGCGCAGTGGCCGCGCGAGAAGGCCTATCGCGCGGTGCAGGAGCTGGCGCGGCGCGCCCGCGACGGCGAGGCGGGCTTCCGCGAGCTGGTCCTCGCCGACCCGGAGGTGCGCGCCGCCCTCGGCCAGCAGCACCTCCAGGACGCATTCGACATCCAGGCCTACCTCCACCACGTCGACGACACCTACAGGCGCCTGGGACTGTCGACCACGGCGCCGGCGCCGGCGACGGAGGCGGCCGCACCTCAGGAGCTGGCCGTGGAAGCCGGCTTGGGCGGAGGCCTGCGCTGATGCCGGTGATGACCACCGCGGAGGCGGAGGGGCTGCGCGTCTTCCGTCGCGGCAAGGTGCGCGACACCTTCGAGCTCGACGACGACACCCTCCTCATGGTCGCCACCGACCGGCTCAGCGCCTTCGACGTCGTCCTGCCCACGCCCATCCCCGACAAGGGCAAAGTCCTCACCCAGATGTCGCGCTGGTGGTTCGCGCAGACGGCGCACATCAGCCCCAACCACCTCCTCCCCGACGTCCCCGGGATCGTCCCCGCGGCACAGCGCGACGACTGGATGGCGCGCTCCATGCACGTGCGCCGGGCCGAGCGCATCGACATCGAGTGCGTGGTGCGCGGCTTCATCTCCGGCAGCGGCTGGAAGGAGTACCGCACCGACGGCACGCTCGCCGGTGAGCGGCTCCCCGCGGGGCTGCGCGAGTCCGGCCATCTCGACCACCCGCGATTCACGCCCGCCGCCAAGAACGACACCGGCCACGACGTCAACATCAGCCGCGCCAACCTCGCCGATGTCGTCGGCACCGAGCTGGCCCAGCGCCTCGAGCGGGTGTCTCTCAGCCTCTACGCGTTCGCGGCGGCCCACTGCGAGATGCGCGGCGTGTACCTCGCCGACACCAAGTTCGAGTTCGGCTTCATCGACGGCGAGCTGACCCTCATCGACGAGATCTTCACCCCGGACTCGTCGCGCTTCTGGGAGATCGCGCACTGGCGCGACGGCGCCGCGGTGACGTCGATGGACAAGCAGTTCGTCCGCGACTTCCTCGAGACCCTCTCCTGGGACAAGACGCCACCCGGGCCGGAGCTGCCCGTCGACGTGGTTGTCGGCACCCGGCAGCGCTACCTCGAGGCCGCCCACCGCATCTGCGACCTGGAGCTCGGATGAACTTCGGCGTTCACCTGGTGGTCACCCTCAAGCCGGTCGTCAACGATCCTCAGGGCCTGGTGGTGCAGAGCGGGTTGCAGCAGCTCGGCTTTGACGGTGTCGACAATGTCCGCGTCGGCAAGTACATCGAGTTCACGCTCGAGGCGGAGGATGAGGGCGGCGCACGCCAGCAGGTCATTCAGATGTGCGAGAAGCTGCTGCGCAACCCGGTCATCGAGGACTACGAGATCAAGGGCCTGAGGCCAGCGTCGGCCGAGCACACGCAGCCGTCTGAGCACGCTGCTCACACGCCCCGGTGAAGTTCGGCATCGCCGTGTTCCCGGGCACGTGGTCGGATCGCGACTGTGCCCACGCCGTCGAGCTGGCCGGCCACGAGTCGGTGATGCTCTGGCACAAGGACCCCAATCTGTACGGCGCCGACTGCGTCATCCTCCCCGGCGGCTTCGCGTATGGCGACCACCTCCGCACCGGGGCCATCGCCCGCTTCGCGCCGCTGATGGAGAGGGTCGTCGAATTCGCCAACCGCGGCGGCCTGGTGTGGGGCATCTGCAACGGCTTCCAGATCCTCTGTGAGGCCCACCTGCTCCCCGGCGCGCTCACCCGCAACGCGAGCCTCCAGTTCCGCTGCGAGATGGCCCACCTCCGCGTCGAGACCATCAACTCCGCCTTCACCGCAGGCTGCGCGCCGCGTCAGATTCTCCGCATCCCCGTCTCCCACGGCGAGGGCCGCTTCGTCGCCGACGACTCCACCCTCGACACGCTCGAGATCGAGGATCGCATCGCCTTCCGGTACGTCGCCGCCGACGGTTCGCCGGTGGGCGACGCCACCCCCAACGGGTCGATGCGCGACATCGCCGGCATCCTCAACGAGGGGCGCAACGTGCTCGGCATGATGCCCCACCCCGAGCGGGCCGTCGAGAGCCTGCTGGGCAGCGCCGACGGCCTGCAGCTGTTCACCTGCGTCGCCGCGCTCGTGGGGCAGCACGGCAGCTTCGCGGGTGTCGCGTGAGCGTAGCCGTGGTCACGCCCGCCGAGCTGGCGGAGGTTGCTCTCACCGCCGACGAGTACGAGCTGGCCGTGTCCAAGCTGGGGCGCACGCCGACGCGCGTCGAGCTCGGCATCATCGGCGCGCTCTGGAGTGAGCACTGCGGCTACAAGACCAGCAAGCCACTGCTGAAACGCCTCCCCACCACCGGCAAGCGCGTGCTCCAGGGCCCCGGTGAGAACGCCGGCGCCGTCGACATCGGCGACGGTCGCGCCGCGGTGTTCAAGATCGAGTCGCACAACCACCCCAGCGCGATCGAGCCGTACCAGGGTGCGGCGACCGGTGTCGGCGGCATCCTCCGCGACATCTTCACCATGGGCGCGCGGCCGGTCGCGCTGCTCGACTCGCTGCGTTTCGGCCCCTACGACGAGCCCCGCCAGCGCCACCTCTTCGACGGCGTCGTCGCCGGCATCGGCGGCTACGGCAACTGCATCGGCGTCCCCACCGTCGGCGGTGAGGTGTACTTCGACGAGTCCTACCGCTACAACTGCCTGGTCAACGCCATGTGCGTCGGCATCATCGAGCACCACAGGCTCACCCGCGCCATCGCCAGCGGTGAGGGCAACGTGGTCATGCTGGTCGGCGCCGACACCGGGCGCGACGGCATCCATGGCGCCACCTTCGCGTCAGTCGAGCTGAGCGAGGCCAGCGAGCAGCGCCGCCCGGCCGTGCAGGTGGGCAATCCCTTCATGGAGAAGCTGCTCATGGAGGCGTGCCTCGAGCTGGCCGGCGACCCGCGCATCGTCGCCATGCAGGACCTCGGCGCCGCCGGGCTCACCAGCAGCACCGCCGAGCTGGCCCACCGCGGCGGCTGCGGCATCGACCTCGACGTCGACAGGGTCTCGCGGCGCGAGCAGGGGATGAACGCGTACGAGGTGATGCTCAGCGAGTCGCAGGAGCGGATGCTGCTGGTGGTGCCGCGCACCCACGTCGGCGCCATCCAGGAGTGGTTCGACCGCTGGGACCTCCACTCCGACCTCATCGGTGTGATCACCGACACCGGTCGCATGGTGGTGCGTGAGGGCGGCGAGGTGGTCTGCGACCTCCCCCTGGCGATGCTCATCGATGAGGTGCCGCTGCGCTTCCCGGAGGCGAAGCGGCCGGCCGGCCTCGACAAGTTGCTGAAAGCTGACCCGCTGTCGCAGCCGGTGAGCTGGACGCCGGCCGAGGCGTTGCTCGCGCTCCTGCACAGCCCCAACATCGGCAGCCGCCGCCCCGTGTTCCGCCGCTACGACCACCAGGTCGGTGACGACACCGTCATCCCCCCGGGCGGCGACGCGGCGATGGTCCGGGTGCGAGGAACCCGCGGCGCGATCGCGATCAGCACTGACGGCAACGCGCGGTTTGCCGCGCTCGACCCGCGCCGCGGCGCCGCCATCGCGGTGTGCGAGGCGGCGCGCAACGTGGTCGCTACCGGCGCCACCCCGCTGGCGGTCACCAACTGCCTCAACTTCGGCAACCCCGAGAAGCCCGAGGTGTTCTGGCAGCTGCAGGAGGCGATCGAGGGCATCGCCGAGGCGTGCCGGGCGCTCGACACCCCGGTGGTCAGCGGCAACGTCAGCCTCTACAACGACAGCAACGGCATCAGCATTGACCCCACCGCCGTTATCGGCATGGTTGGCCACATCGACGACGTCACCCGCCGCTGTGAGGCCGGTTTCGCCGCCGACGGCCACATGATCGCCCTGGCCGGGCCGCTCACTGCCGAGCTGGGCGGCAGCGAGTACCAGCGGCTTGCTGAGGGGACAAACACCGGGCCGAGGCCGGTGCTCGACCTCGATCTCGAGCGGCGGGTCCAGGCGTTCGTGCTCGCCGCCAACCACGCCGGGCTGCTGCGCAGCTGCCACGACCTCTCCGACGGTGGGCTGGGCGTCGCGCTCGCCGAGTCCTGCATCCTTGGCGGCCGTGGCGCGGCGATCGTGGTCGATGGCCTTGAGGAGACCGGTTCGGAGCGTTCTCGGGTGGCGGGTATACTATTTGGCGAGGGCCAATCGCGATTCCTCATCAGCTTCGTCAAGGAGGCCACCATGCCCCTGCAAGAGCTGGCCGGGAGGCACCGGATCCCCCTCGTGGGTCTGGGCATGACCGGAGGAGATCGCATCCGCGTCGACGGCGCTTTCGAGGTCACCCTCAAACAGGCACGCGAGGCGTACGAGACAGCTCTTGCCTGAGGTCTCGCCGACGCGCATGACCGTGGCCGAGTTCAACGCCGCGCACGGTCAGGATGCGCTGCGCGAGTACCGGTCGCCATCCCCGCTGAGCGACGAGCGGATGCGTGAGGAATGCGGGCTCTTCGGGATCTTCTATCCGGGGGAGGACGTCGCCAACCTGACCTACTTCGGGCTCTACGCGCTGCAGCACCGCGGCCAGGAGTCGGCCGGAATCGCGGTCAGCGACGGGCACGGCATGCGCATGCACAAGGAGATGGGGCTCGTCTCGCAGGTGTTCGACCAGGGGTCGCTGGACGGCCTGCACGGGCACATCGCCATTGGGCACACGCGCTACAGCACCACCGGGAGCACGAAGCTTCCCAACGCGCAGCCGATGCGCTTCGAGCATCCCACGATCGGACCTTTCTTGCTGGCGCACAACGGCAATTTGGTCAACGCTCCGGCGCTGCGCGACGAGCTGCGGGCCAAGGGCGTCGAGCTCGAGACGACCAGCGACAGCGAGGTGCTGGGGTTGATGCTGTGTACCACGCCGGGTGACACGCTCGACCAGGTGCTTGCCGCCGCGCTGCCGCGTGCTGAGGGCGCGTACTGCCTGCTGTTCCTCACGCGGGATTCGGTCGTTGCCGCGCGCGACCCGCTGGGCATCCGGCCGATGGTGCTGGGGCGCTTCGGTGACGTTGATGCACCGGGTGGCACCGGTTATGTCATTACCAGCGAAACCTGCGCGCTCGATGTGGTTGGGGCGAAATTCGTGCTGGACGTCGAGCCCGGCGAGATCATCAGCGTTGACGCTGCGGGGATGCGCAGCACCAAGATCCGCCGCACCGACACCAAGCGGGCCATGTGCTCCTTCGAGTTCATCTACTTCGCGCGGCCGGACAGCGTGATGATGGGCCGGTCGCTGTACGAGGCCCGCGGCAACATGGGTCGCGAGCTGGCCCGCGAGTGGCCGGCCGATGCCGACATTGTCATCACCATGCCGGACAGCGGCACGCCGGCGGCGATCGGGTTCGCCAACGAGACGGGACTGCCGTTCGTCGAGGGGATGATCAAGTCCCGCTACATCACTCGCACATTCATCCAGCCATCGCAGAAGCTCCGCGAGTCGGGCATCCGGCTGAAGTTCAACCCCATGCGTCATGTGCTCGAGGGAAAGCGGATCGTGCTGGTGGACGATTCGATCGTTCGCGGCACGACGTCACGGCGGATTGTCGAGGAGCTGCGCCGCGCCGGCTCCAAGGAGGTGCACATGCGCATCGCCTCGCCGCCGATCCAGTGGCCCTGTTTCATGGGCATCGACATCGCTTCGCGGAACGAGCTCATCGCCGCCCACAACAGCGAGGAGGAGGTTGGGCGCCTACTGGGCGCGGACAGCCTCCACTACCTGAGCATCGACGGCCTCCGCCGAGCCATGGGTGAGCCAAGCGGCGAGGGGTTCTGCTTTGCCTGCTTCAACGGCAGCTACCCCGTGGCAGTGCCCCAAGGTCTCGAGGGCGACAAGCTCGCGTTGGAGCTTCCAGTCCGGGCCGGCTGAAGGCGCGGTCTTTGGGCAGCGTTCAGTCCGGCGATAGGCGCTTCATCGCAACTCGAATCTGCGAAGTGGGGCGGGAGAAGGGACTCGCACTCTGGACATCCAGCTTGGAAGAATGGCTTTCTTCTTTTCGGGTCAAAAGCGTCAGTCTTCGAATTCAGTAGAAGCGTTAGCCTGCTTCTGTGCCCTCCTGAGCAGCACTAGCCTCGCACACGACAATGGTCCAAAAATGACGCCTTTTTGGGCCGCCCTGGCTGTCCCCGGGGCTGCGAACCGGATCTCCACATAGGCTCAGTACTCCGTACTCAAGTGGCATATAATTGCCGTCGTTTATATGCTAAAATCCGAACATGCCACCGACTAGCTCCGTCGCCGCGAGGCTCCACGCGAAGTCGGGCCATGTTGTGACGGCCCGAAACTTCCGTGACCTACCGGCCTCCACCACCGCCCATGCGCTCTCCCGCCTAGCTCGCCAAGGGGAATTGATGCGGGTGCGGCCGGGCCATTACTACGTTCCCAGGACGAGCCGGTTCGGACCCGTCCCGCCGGATCGCCTCCACGTGGCGCTTTCTGCTCTCGGCGAGGTTCGCTACACCCCTGGGGGCTTGGCAGCGGCCAATGCTCTGGGCTTCACAACCCAGATGCCGATGGGCAGGGCGGATATCGTGTCCACACGTGGACGGCGCATTCGCCGCCGGGGCCTGGAGGGAGTGCGCATTCTCGAGCGGAGTCCCGCGCGTGCCAAGCTCACCAACGACGAGAACTCTTTCCTCGAGCTCCTCCGAGGCATTGAGCATCTGTCTGACCTGTCTCCGGAGGAGACATGCATGCGGGCCGTTGAGCTTGTTCGCCGCGGCGTCGTCTCACTGAAACGGATGCTCCCTGCTGCATGGGATGAGCCCCCACGCGTCCGCGCCATGCTCGGCGCACTGGGAGAGGCGGCCGGGATCGAGTCCGACATTCTTGGTCCGTACCGGAAGCTCATCAACCCCGGGTCACGATACGACTTCGGTCCGCTGTCGCATCTAACAACCGCACGCAGTTGGGGCGCTCGTTGATCGACCCGCGCACCAATAGGAATGACTTCTCCGATCTATGCCGTATCGCGGCCAACGCATTAGGGGGAGACAATCCAGCGCTTCTCTCCGTCCTCGAAAAGGACTACTGGGTCACCCGCGTCCTGTGCGCAATTGCTGAGCACCATTCTGACCACGTCCTGTTCAAGGGCGGTACTAGCCTCTCCAAAGGATTGGGGTTGACGCAGCGCTTCAGTGAAGACATCGACCTCGCAATCGACGCGGGTGAACGCGGCGAATCATCGCGAGACACCTTGCTGAAAGCGGTTGCACAGGACGTTGCCGATAGCTGTTCGTTGGACATGGCACTACGCGAGAGTGGCAAGGGCGCGCACCGCACAGTAGCGTATGCCTTCGATGCTATCTGGGCCGGCGGAGAGCTGATAAAGCCGAGCGTGCTGCTGGAGATGGGTACACGTAGTGCGTTGGCACCGGCCTCACCCCGAACGCTGAAGACGATGCTCGCAGCTGCGGTGCCGAGTGCCGACGCTGAGTTGCCGTCCTGCACCCTCCTGGTTCTCGGCGCAGATAGGACCCTCGTTGAGAAACTGTTCGTAATCCACGGATTAGTCAGTCGCCACCTTGCCGACCCCACAAGCACAGCTCTCAATCGGATTGGGCGACACTATTACGATGTTTCGAACTTGCTTGACGACGCAGCAGTCGGTGCTTCAATCGGGACTCCCGCTTTCTGGGAGATGGCGGGAGACCACGACGAGCGTGGCGCGCGCGAGTTTCCAGGTCGTCACGTTGGGCCTACCGGACTCGACTTCGCCAACAGTCTGGGCCTCTTCCCAACGGATGAACTCGCGGCGATACTTCGCCAGGAATACGAGAGAGATCGAGTCTTATTCTTCGGCGATGCACCGTCGTTTGACCAAGTTCTCGCTTCGTTACTCTTGGTGCGGGAGCGCCTTCGCAAATAGCCTGACCGAAGGATGAATGAGACGAGCCGACGACCGGTGAGAACATAGAGCCCCACAACACCATCGACCTGTGGCCCTGCAGGATGGATTATTTCGCTGCACATGGATAGACCTGTCGTCATCGGAAGCGGACCGGCGGTACCACCGGAAGTGCCTCGGTGGGTTCGATCTGGCCTGTTGATCACCAATGGGCGCGACCCCCTCGGGCTGGACTCCATTGCGACGTATCGAATAATGCCCCAACTCCTTCCGGGCATCCTCGAATTGAGCCGCCGGGCCAGGTACTTGTCTTTCTTTGCCTACCTGGTCGACGAGTTTGCGAGGAAGCATCCCCAGGGATCATTGACCGACCTGAATTACTTCATACCTCAGGCGGAGTACGAGTACGGATTCAGCGTCCTCACGTGCCCCCAATGCGGGAAGGACGCCCGAGGAGTTCTGGGAGAGGTGCGGCTTCGTCCAGCCCGCCGAACCTTGCCCAGCCATATTCAGCGAGACCGCTCGGTCGAGTCCTGGCTCGGAGGCTACGGGCTCTTCTACCGCGCGCCTTTGCAGTATCTCGGCGTCGTGGCGCCAGCCGGCACTCGCCTCGATGATGGGCGAGTCCTCGCGGCGGACCGACTTGCCAACACACCGGCGCGCGCGCTGGCCGACCTATTTCGAAAGGCCGTAGCCGAGACGCAGTGGGCGAAGGTGCATCTGGATGGCGACGACCCCATTCCGAGGGCTGACCTGGATGAGCTTGGTCAAGCAGCGTGCCTGTGTCGACTTGGCGAGGCCCCGGCCGAAAGCGCGGCGATCCTGGAGCTCCTCACCCAACCGCCCAATGACGCTTCGGCGCCAATCGAAGCAGACGCCGTGTCGCGCCGCCGCGGGTTCGCTCATTTCCTCAGTGCCGTCGAGCACGCTCCATTAGCCGCGACCGACCCGCTGGCCTGGCGCGAGGCACTCTGGGCTCTGTCTACTGCACCGCCAACATCGTCGGCAGCTGACGCCGCGACCGCAGCCAGTTGGGGGGCTTTCGCTGCCCGCGAGATCCAGCGAGCCGCGATTGGTGTCTTGTGGGTTGCCGTGTGCAGGGTAGGGCGGCAAAACAATAGGGATAGCGGGCTATCCCAAAAAGAATTCCTCTCCATCGTGCGCTCTCAACTCGCAGCAGAGGCAACGGCATGTGGAGTCACATCTCCTGGTTCCAACGCCGGCCCTCGCCACCGACGGCGGCGAGCGGCGTACTCTCCGCCGATGTTCGCCGACGAGGCAGCCACCACCTCCCGCCGCGCCTTGGGCCAGGTGATCGAATGGCTGGTCTGGTCAGCAGTCGTCGGCCACTCCGAGCGCACCACCCACGTGTTCCTGCCACTCGACGACCGCGGGGTCGACGGGATCGTCCGCCGCGTCGACGACGAGGCCATGTGCGCCGTCCAGGTCAAGGGTCGTACGTCCCTGGCCTACAGCGAGATCCGCACCGTCGTCCGCCGAACCGCGCTCGACGATCCCAACATCACATTCGTGGTCGCCCTCCTCGACCCGGTGACCATCACGCTCGGCGAGACCGTCTACGTCATCGACGCGGAGACCGTCCTGCGACTCGGCTCACCCTCCAGCGGACCCAATGGCGCAGAGGTCGAGTTGCGCCTGCCCTACCCGCCGCGGCCCGAGTCGAGATGGGCGCCGTACGCATGCCCGTTGTCCGAGCTCGCCGCGCACTTGTTCCCGTCCGCCGGGGTGTCGCCTGTGCCGACACGACCTCCGGCGCCGGCCTCGCCACCACTCGCCCAGCCATTCGTCCCCGCCCCACCGCGCCAGCGCGAGCTGCTCGGCCATATCGCTGAGCTGGAGGTGATGCGTCTGCTCGGCGAGCCGCCGACGCTCAACACCTTCAAGTCCTTCCCCGACCTCGAGGAAGCCGAATACCTGGTCCGCCACCGGCCGAGCGGAAACATCCGCGGCGTCCAGGTGAAATGCCTGATCGTCCCGGATGCCGACTACCACGGCGGGGTCGACTTCCACGGCCCGTCGTTCGCACCGTCCCCCATCACCGACGCCGTCATTCTGGCCTGGCGCGAGGACCTCGGCGGCTTCGACGACCGAGCCTGGATCATCCCGGCGATCGACATCCCGCGCCTGGTCACAATCGACCGCTACACGTTCCGGCTCTCGCTGTGGATCTCCGAGGGCAAGCCCAGTCGATTCGACCCCTACCGTGTGGAGCGCGCCCAGATCCCCTCGCAGCTGGAGGCTCGCGTCGCACCCGCGACGGCCGAGTGAGCGCGTGCCGGTGGGCGGGATTCCTCGGATGACGCTTCCCGCGGCCGTCGCTCACGCCGTAGCGACGGGAAGCTCTCAGTTACCCCGCGCGATCCCCCGCCTCATAGAAGGCACCGAGTGCTTCGGAGTAGCCGGATGGGTTCTGCACCCAATGGACGTGACCCGAGTTCTCCAGAGTCACCTGAACCGCTCGGGGGAACCGGCTCCTGACGATTTGGGAACCGTCCTCGAAGATGTCGAACGCCCCGTACAAGACGAGCGCCGGTCCCCCGTAGCTCGACGCGCCTGCCAGCGCGTCCGGGCGTTCCCTGGAGATGGCCCTATCGGTCTTCATCATCGCGACCCGCGACGCGCCGGAGAGCCAAATGGGATCCGGATCAGGTGCTGACTTGGGATCCAAGAAATAGTTGTGCCAGGTCTCTGTCATCACATGGCGCATCGCCCATGAGCCCATTGAACCAGGTGCAACCAGGGCCGACCCGTACGCGTAGAACCGGAGGGTGCCCGCTAGTCCGGCCCGAGCGCGCTCGACTCGGAAGGATTCCAGCTTGGTCCGCTTCCAGTCCGCACCAACCCCGAGCGAAGAGCTGCTAAGAACTAGGCTCCTCACCCGCTCCGGGTTGGCTGAGGTATAGGCCTGAGCGAGGAGGCCGCCCCACGAGTGCCCCAAAAGGTGCCACGAATCGATGCCGACATGGGTCCGGATGCGCTCGATATCCCCGAGGTAGGCCTCCAAATCGTAGCGACCATCGAGACATCTCGATCCGCTGACCCCGCGCTGGTCGAAGCTGAGGCACCGGAAGCCGGGGAGCATCGGAGCCGTCGATGTATGCATGTAATCCGGCACGCCGGGGCCACCGTGCAGGAGAAGTAGGGGCTCGCCGTCGTCGCGGCTCTGCCGCACCGAAAGCACTGCTTTGCCAGGTGATTCCACGAAGAAGTGATCCACTGCGACATTGTCGATGGTTGCGGGTCGCTGCGGTAGGCGTCACAACCCCACCGCTCGTATGTCGCCTGACGCCGTAAACAGTCGTCTGATGCTGCCGGTCACGTTTGAGGATGGCATGGCATTGAGATCACTTCCCCGTCACCATGAGGACCCACTTGGACCTGGCAATGACGCCGGGAGGAGCAGCCGTCGCCGCAAGCAACGAGGAGTAGAGTAGCGTCGCCACGCGTTCACCCGACCATCGGAGGGTGCGGTGTGGTTATCCCGTTTGAGCAGTGAGGACGCATCAATGCCTTTCACTGTGACACCGGGGATCGCTGGGCGCGCGATTGGTGCGGCCAGCGTGGTGGCGGCGCTGATTCTGTCGGGATGCGACCCCGTGCAGGCCGTCCACCCCCAGGCCTTCGCCTCTGCCCTCAACGCTCCCGGCGCGTCCAGCACTGCGCCACCGGGTAGTCAGGGTCAAATCCCGCAGTTCAGCGTGACGGTTATTCTCACCGGGGCGGTGAGTGGCTCCACGCACTACGCTGAGAAGATGAACACTCTCAACCTTGCGAGAACGCCAACCTGTGAACAGCTGGCGCAGAAAGGATTCAGCGACACCAGTCCGACGTTCACCACGCCGGGCGGGGATGGCAAGGCCACGATCAACGGTTTCGCTATCGCAGTCGGCGACTCCATTAGCAGCTATCACGGCCCCGGCACATACCAGCTCACCGGCGACAACAGCTCCATTCCCGCCGGCGCGTCGGTCGACCAATCCAGCAGTCAGGATCCTTTCGGGGGGGAAGCGGCCTCCGCCACCATCAACGCCGACGGGTCGGGAGAATTCAGTTTCAGCGGCTGGAAGGACTCCACTGACCGGAGTGAAGCAGCCGACGTCACCTGGACCTGCCTCATGGTCGCGCAGTAGCCGGCGACCGGCTACGGCCACCACTCAGCGGCCGCGCTCATCGCGATGATCTACCTCTGCTGCGGCGGCATCACCATCGCAGTTCCCTTCAGATGACCCACACCAACCCGAGGAGAACCGGAAAACAGATGCAGTCGCTGCATATCACGCCGTAGGCTAACCAACGACTCTGGCCCGCCACTCAGTGACAGCCCATTGCCCCGCTGACCTAGGAGACCGCGGACATGGCTTCGGCTTTAGGAAAGCAGGCCCTCCGTCAGGGCTGCTTTGTCACCTTGATCGTCAGCGTCCCCGTGCTGTTATTGCCGACCGGTCCTGTGTACTGTCCACCCGCGGTGGCGTCGAAGGAGAACACGTCCGAACCTCCAAACTGGGCTGCCGGGTCGGATGCAATGCTGCTGATGATTTTGAGGACGTCGTCACGCAACCCGTCGCACGGCCCCAGGCTGCCGAGCTGGATCGACGGGGCAGTTCCTTTCACTGACAGATCGAAGTGATTGTCCTGCTTGGTGCCGCCGAACACCACGCCATATTCGCCCCCAACGTTTGCCGTCGCGGGGCCCGGAACGACGCATTTCGGCTGGCCGCTAATGAGTCCCTTTCCGTCTCCCGTGATCGTGCCGTCGGCTCCGCTGACCTCGGCGGTCCCCAGCCAGTTGTAGTCGACGTACCCCTCGCCGCCATTTCCCTCAATATGGAGCGTGACATCGATCTTCCATTTCTCGCCCCAGTCGGTGACGTCAAAGCCCAACCCCGCGCCGAATGCGCCCACGCGTTGAAGGAGTTCCAGCGGAATCGTGACCAGACCCGGGGCCCCACCGATAGCCACGACTTGCGACGCATCCATCAGATCCTGAAAAAGCTTTGCAGGCTTGAGATTCACTGACGCGCGCACCACCGCGTGACGCTTGATCTCAGTGACTGTGTCAGGCAGCTTGCGTTTTTGGGGATTGCCTTCGACGCCGACCTTCAGCTCGCCCGATGATTCGGTCTTCCCCGTGTGGGCATTGTTTTCAATGGTTCCGCCCGAGCCGCAAGGCAAGGCGCACAGCCGAACCGTGTCGTTACCCGACAGAAGATTCCACGTGATTTCTGCACCGTCGACAGGACCGTCCTGCGGGAGACTGAAATCGAGCCCGGCGCCGTTGAGTATCAAGCGCAGACAATTAAGAAAAGTGCTCTTCCCGGTTTGGATCTCGACCTTGACCACGAGTTCTCGCTGTTGGCCGGCTTTGGTGTCCTTGGTTCGGATCAACGGCTGGCCGTCTTTGAGGACGAGGCTTGCCTCGAACGTTGCTGCAGTGACGATGAACTTGATGGTTGCAAGCGCCGCGTTCATCCAGGGAATGGCCTTGGCGAAATGCGCCAGTCCTTCGCCGGGAAGGTTTTCGGCGATGTAGTCGATCAGCTTCTCGAACCCATATGACGTGCCGGTGTAAGCGGCATCGAGGATTTCTTGTTCACGCTCTCCCGGACTGCACGGGCCCTTCGTGCGCTCGTCGACGATGTAGGCCCCGAGCGTGGCGGGGGCGGCGGCGGTGGGACCGGCTGTGGTGGGCGCCGGCGTCGCCGCGAGCGACGGTGCGACCTGGTGGGAGATGTCACCGAACACGCCCTGGAGGATGAAGAGGGTCTGCACCACATCGAGTTGTGCCGTATCGGGTGCGGCGCTCATGAGATCGTAGGGTTGCGCGGCCTTCTTGCCCAACTCGACGAGGAATCGTCCCCAGAAACGCCTGGTCGGGACGTTGCCGTTGGCGGCGGTTCGGACCCCGTCGACGAGCATGTCGCTCATGGGTGCATTCGCGAACACCGTCGGATCGAAGTTACGGACAAGTTCGCTCAAATCGTTGAGCGACAGGGAGTAGCCGCGCGCGAGCAGCTTTGACATCCCCCACACCTCCCCGGCCTGGAACGCGAGGTTCTGGTTAGGTTCGGCGGGAGCGACCACGATCTTGCGGCCGACCGCAAGGTCGCGCACGGCGAGACCCGACGCATGGATTGCCGCCAGAAGCGCGGGAAGGCTCGCATTGCCGCCGCCGGCGACCTGATCAGCCAATGTTGCCGCGGCCTTGTCTGCATCACCTTTGGGGCCTTCGGCGGGGTTGCCGATCAGGACACTGTCGGCGACCAACGGCCCGGATGCCGACTGGCCCGTCCCCGGAGAGCCACCACACGCAGAGAGCACGAGGCTCGCGATGACCACGACGAACACTGTTCGGGGGACACGGGCATGAGCAGTGGTGCGCTGACCCATCAGACCTCCGGGGTTGGGCGGTGGAGCATCGCACACGCACACCCGCGACTTCCTGGCTCGTGCTGAGGCGTCTTGCGTCACCTGCCCCCGACGGCCCCGAACAGTTCCCGGCATGGGTCCAGGCCCTCCATGGAGATGTCGTCCCTCCTGTGCGCTTCCCAGGTGGCGCGGTCAAGCCGAAACGCGTGGTGCCGCGCTGAGGTGTCCCGTCGAACCCTGATGTCGTTGCCGTTGTCAACGTAGCCGAGCTTCCTCGAAACGCTGGCGGACGCATCGTTGTCCTCCCAGGCCCCGCTGTGTGCCTCAACAGCACCGAGGCCGGCGAAAGCGAGGTGAAGCACCGCGGCACGCATCTCGGTCCCAAGTCCCTGGCCCTGGTGCTCGCGCCCCAACCACGAGCCGGTGCCGACCGTTCGGAGAATGCCGAAGTGCTCGCCGGCCAAGTCCTGGACGCCAACTGGATGGCCATCGACGAGCACCGCCCCGGTGAATGTCCATCGCTCTGGCGACCACTCGGCTCGCTGTCGCCACCACCACTGAAGGGAGGCACGCTCGAGCTGCGGAGACGGCGCGTCCGTCCACGGGATGGCAAACGGCATTGCGTCCGGCGCGTGCACGCCGCGCCCAGCGAGACGCGCCAACTCCACCATCTCCTCATCGGTGGGCAATCGCACCACCAGCCGAGGGGTCCTGACCACCAGGTCGAACAGAGGCCAGTAGGGATGCGGCACTCGCCCAGTGTGAATCCTGGAGCTCAGGCCACGCCCGGTGCCCGGTGCGACCGGCGCAGACGACGACCAGTCACTGCCGCAATTCCGAGAAGGGCGAGAAACGTCAGGCCAAGGATCGCCGCCGCGCCACGAGCGAGCAGCCCGTCGGTGGTCACGATGGCGGCCTGCCACAGGGCCCATCCGGTCAGCGCACACACGACGACGCACCACCCCAGTCGCGCGGGGCTTGCCGGTGCACCCTGCGGCCGCTCGCCCGGTGTCCGCGCCGACCACATCACCACGGGAATCATTCGCAACCCGTTGGAGAGGATGAGAACCGGTACCCAACCCAGGAGAGCCGTGGTCACCGCCAGCTGAGGCCACGGTGAGATGCCGGACACCGCCGCCAACGCGAGCAGGGAGTCGACGACGATGAGGCTCGCTCCAGCCACCTGTCCAACCGCCATGGGGGTGAGCAGCGGGTGATGGCGAGCACGCACGAAGCGCACCACGTCGGCCGCATAGAGGCTGCTGGCAGCGACTGCCGGAACCATCACCGCGACACGCACGGCGAGAGGGAGCTGCAGTGCGACGGCGATGGCCCCGCCGGCCAGCGCCGCGGGCAGCAGGACCACGATGCGCAGCGCAGAGCGACCACGCGCGTGTGAGGCATTGGTCATCGGAACCACGTGGTACGAGACGCCCATGATGAGTAGTCCGATCCAACCGCCGATGGCGAGGATGATCTTGGCCCCGAGGATGGCATCCGAGTTGCCGAGGAATCCGGTCGAGAGATTGAGGGCGAGCACGGAGCCAAGCACGGCTGTGAGGGCGAGCGCGGCGACGGCCATGCTCGTCATCGCAGTGACCGCGCTACGGCGACGTCCCCTCCATGCCATCACTGCTATCTGCCCCACGAAACCGAGCACAGCAGCCGCCAGAAATGGTCCGGCCACCGCCGCATATTCCACATGGTCGGTGACGAAGCTCAGGACGAATGCGACGACCGAGATGGTGTACGCCCACCAGATACCCCTGCAGAGTCGCGGCATCGGAACATCCTGGTGAAATGAGCTCGGCGCGAAGATGTACAGCACACCCCACGCGAGCGACGTGGCAAAACCCAGCGCCATGACGTGGGTCACACCCAGCGCGTGCGGCAGCAGGAAACCACCGGGGCTCACCAGCTCAGGTCCCCAGGCGATCAGCATCCCAACGGCAACGCCGAGCGAGGCCAGCGCGGTACCGACGTAGCGAAGCGGAACGTCACGTGGGACGCCGCTGGCGAGCGGTGGCACGATCCCGGGTTGCCGCTGCGGGTTTTCCTCGTCCGTCCTGGTGGTCGTGGGAATGACGACGAGATTGCGAAGCAGGTCGTGCTGGGTCATTCGCCTAGTGTGATTCCTGAAAGCCGGCCGCAGAGTTGCGCTTCGCGGCTCGGGCCCGCGCCCCGGATCAGCCGCTTGCGGCGTGAGGGACGTGCCGGCTCCGGGACAACTGGTCGGCCCGGGCTCCTGCCATGATCGTCACTCGACGGCCCGCATTGTGCGGCTGCTCCGCCACAGGGGGATCGAGCCAATGACCAACTCTCCCAGCCTCACCGACGGAGCGGGGACATCGACACGACGCGTCGCCTGGACACTCTGCCTCCTTGGGACCCTCGTGCTGGCCGCCTGCGGCGGTACGGCGGCACCGAGCAACGCCCCCGCGCAGAAGCCGACCCCCCTGACGACTTCGACCCCAGGGCCGTTCAGCATCCAGGCAACCCTGACGGGCGATGCTCGCATCACGGGCCCGCTGAACACGGGCGGGGTCACCCACTTCGTCACCTGTGACGCGCCGTCGCTGTCCGGCGAGACAATCGACTTCTTCGAGTCCACCGCCGACCCGGTGGTCGGGGCCTTCGTGACGGTCCGCGCCGGTTCCATCAATGTGCGGCTTGGGTCGGGGTCCGGAGCGACGTACACAGAACGCGACTTCGACGGCTCCCGGGTGACCTCCTTCGGCGCGGCGAGCGGTGCGCAGTTCTCGACCTCACTCACGGATGCGACGCCGGCGGGCGGCAACAAGGGGACGATCGAGACGATCTCGTCCATCTCGGGCTCGGTCAGCTGTGGCACCTTCACGCCTGGGAGCGGAACCATCACCGTCACCGGCGACACTGGCAACGGCATGCTCGGTGGCGCGCTCACGTCGATCCGCGTCGGCTGCGGTAACTCAGGGGGGCAGTACGCCACGGTGATGGGCCTCTCCCACGTCGGCTCAACCCCGGCCCTCATCGAACTCGCCGGCGGAACCCGCAGTTCGCCGTTCTTCGTGGCGGTGCTGACGGCATCGGGGACGCAGGACTTCACCAACCCAGCGACGGGACTTGTGACGTTCCCGGCGGGCGGAGTCGCGTACAACGCAACTGTGACCGAGCAGACAGCGTCCGGATCGGCAGGAACGCACACGCTGATGGCCTCCGGCACCGCGACCTGTGGAAGCTAGTGCCCTGACGCGCGCCGCCGCCTCGGAAATCCACTATGCTGACCACATGACCATAAAAATGACCGCTACGGAGGCCAAGGCGCGAATCCTGGCGTTGCTCGACCAGGTCGAGGCGGGCGAGGAGGTGGAGATCACCCGGCACGGCCGCACCGTGGCACGTCTCACGGCCGCGACCGGCCCGCATGCGCTCGAGGGCATGCTGGCCGGCGTCGCCCTCACCGCCGCCGCCGACGATGACCTCTTCACGATGGGCACGGCCTGGGACCTGCCCTGACCACCGTCATCCTCGACACCCACGTCATCCACTGGTGGTCGGCCGAACCCGAGCGACTCAGCCAGGCGGCTCGACAGGCGGTGGCCGCTGCCGACGAACTCGCCGTGGCCGACATCTCGTGGTTCGAGCTGGCCTGGCTGGCCACGCATGACCGCATCGTCCTGACGATCCCGGCATCGTCGTGGTTGCAGAGGCTCGCCACCCAGGTGCGGACCCTGGTGATCACTCCGGCGATCGCCGCCGCAGCGGTATCGCTGCCCGCAACGTTCGCGGGAGACCCCGCCGACCGGCTGATCTACGCCACCGCCGTCGAGCGAGGGGCGCGGCTGGTCACCAAGGACAGGCGCCTCCGAGATCACCGCCACCCCCGTCCCGTCACCGTGTGGTGAAATCCCGGGCCGCCAGCGGTGGTGACTACCACGTGTTCGTTGCAACGCCGTCGACTGCACTCCCCGAGGCGCCCTGGGTTCCCATCCTCCTGGTCGCCGGGGTGGGGTCCATGCTCGCGGTCTGGGCGCGCCGGAGAAGCCGTCCGAGCCCCTCACAGCACTGACCGCCCCCTACGCCGGGGAGTCGACCACCAGGCCGGCATTCGTAGCCGCCTCGGCCAGACGCAGGTCGTACGTCAGGAAGACTCCGAGATCGGGACCCACCGTCAGGGCCGCAGCAAGGTGAAGTGCATCGAGCGAGCGCAGTCCCAGCGGTTCGAGCTCCGCAGCCCGATCCAGCAGTGGCTCGTCGAGGCGGACAAGCGTCAGCCCGCGCATGAGCCGCCGCGCTGTACCCACCTGCTCGGTCCGCCCCGCCCGGCGCAGCGCGCGCACGGCCTCGGTGCGGAGCAGGGATGCCGACACGCGCTGCGGCCAGTGCGTCAGCGCCCGCTGCAAAGCCACCGACCCCCGTTCGGCGACGACCAGCTTCAGGAACGCCGACGTGTCGAGGTAGGCGGTCTTAGCGCTCACCGACGCGCAGCTCGGCGAGCGCCTCCGTGGGTGAGAGACGGCCTCGGCGCTTCGGCGCCGGCAGCTCCAACTCTTCGATGAGGTGGAGTAGGTCGTCAGCGGGGGCGATGGCTCGTCCCTCCAGGATCAGCTGGTCGAGCACGCCCGAGCGCAGGGGAACGATCCGGGCGATGGAATGCCCGTGGTCGGTCACCTCGACAACCTCTCCCGCGGTCACCCGCCGGAGCACCGCACTGGTCTGTTGCTTGAGCTCTCGGACGCCCACCTTGTGCTCCATGGTGTCTACAGCGTAGCACAATTGACCAGCACGCCCGCAAGGAGCGCCGGGTTATCGCTGCCGAGTGTCACCGTGGCCCGGCCGCGGGCCCGCTCGACTACGCTGCCCAGGTGACATCCGATACACCGCAGCACCCCATCCATCAGCTTCCCCTCACCGGCGCAGCGTCCTCACTCGCGCCCCCGCGCCACGAGACGATCCTGCCCGCCGAGCCGGCCGGCGCGGTCGACGCTCTCCACGCGGCGCTCGCCATACCTGACGCCTCCGAGCGGTTCAGCGCCCTGCGTCACGTCGCGGCAGACCACCCCACGCTCCTCGAGGCGTGGGCCCGCCTGAGTGAATCGAGCCTCGCCGCCGGCGACGCCGTCGGGGCGTACGCCTGCGCGCGCGTCGCCTACCACCGCGGGCTCGACCGCCTGCGCCGTGAGGGCTGGGGCGGCACCGGCCTGGTTCGCTGGGCACAGCCGTCGAGCCGCGGGTTCCTGCGTGGGCTCCGCGCTCTGCTCGCCGCCGCCGCGGCGCTGGGCGAGGAGGACGAAGCCGTCCGCTGTCGCGCGTTCCTCCTCGAGCTCGACCCGGACGACTCGCTTGGTGTCGCCACGTATCCGCAGGTGCCGGGTCGTGGCTGGACGCCGCCTCCGATCCCCTAGCGGTGACCCTCCAGACTCATCCCGCCGTCAGCTCCTTCTTCAACACCTTGCCGGTTGCTCCGATCGGCAGGGCATCAATGAAGCGCACGGTGCGTGGGTACTTGTAGGCCGCAACACGCTCCTTGACGAACGCGATGATCTCGGCCTCGGTCGCTGACATCCCCGGCTTGAGCGCAACGACGGCGGCAACCTCCTCACCGAGGCGGTCGTCCTTGACGCCGATGACGGCCGCCTGCGCAACAGCCGGGTGCTCGTACAGCACCTCCTCGACCTCACGGGGATAGACGTTGTACCCGCCCCGGATGATCAACTCCTTGAGGCGATCGACGATGAAGAAGAACCCGTCGGCGTCGGCGTAGCCGAGGTCACCGGTGTGGAACCAGCCACCCTTCATCGCCGCGGCCGTCGCCTCGGGCTGGTTCAGGTAGCCCTTCATCACGTTGTGGCCGCGGATGACCAGTTCACCCACGTTCTCGGCGCCCGGTGCCAGCGGCTCGTCGTTCTCGTCGACGACGCGAACCTCCACGCCCCACATCGCCCTGCCCACGCTCGCCACCTTGCGTGCCTCGAAACGGTTGAAACAGGCGGCCGACGCCGTCTCGCTGAGCCCATAGCCCTCGAGCACGGCGATGCCGAACCGGTCCTCGAATGCGCGGATCACCTCACCGGGGATGCTCGCCCCGCCACTGTTGCTGACCCGCAACGAGCTGAGGTCGTACGTGGCCAGATCGGGTGCGTGGAGAAGGGCGATGAACATCGTCGGCACCCCGCTGAAGATGGTGACCCGGTCGCGCTCGATCACCTGGAGAACCTTGGTCACGTCGAAGCGGGGCACCAGCGACAGCGTCGCGCCGTACCTCAGGCAGACGTTGGCGACGCTCGACAACCCGAAGACATGAAAGAGCGGAAGCACGCCGATGCCCACGTCGTCCGCGACCAGCCCGAACAGCCGGCCGGACACGTCGCAGTTCATGTACAGCTGGAAGTGGCTGAGCTCGGCTCCCTTGGGCCGGCCGGTGGTCCCGCTCGTGTAGATGATCACCGCGGTGTCCATCGGGTCGGTGGGCTCGATGTCCCAGCGGCCGCTGACCCGGGCGGTCATCTCGGTGGCGTCCCTGGCGCCGTCGGGCATCGAGCCGGCACCGGTGAGCACGACGTACACAGGCACGTTGCCGGCCTCGGCCGCGCCCTTGGCGGCCTCGGCGGCGACGCCGTCCCAGGTCACCAGGAGGCGGGCCTGCGAATCGCGGAGTTGGTGGGCCACCTCAGGTGCCTTGAGCAGGACGTTCATCGGCACCACCACCGCCCCGGCCTTGAGGATCCCGAAGTAGGCGATGAGGAACTGCGGGATGTTGGGCAGCTGCAGCCCCACCGCGCCCCCGCGCTCCACGCCGGCGCCGCGCAGGCCGGCGGCAACCTGGTCGCTGAGGACGTCGAGTTGCCCGTAGGTGACCCGCACGTCGTCGAAGATCAGCGCCGGCTTGTCAGGGGTGTCGATCGCCGCCTCGCGGCAGATGCTCGCCAGGTTGAAGCTCACAGCCCCGAGCGTAGCCGATCGTGCCCGCCTCATCCGCCAATGTCGCCATGCCTGTCAGATACAGTGCTCACGCCATGGAACCGATGAGCGCGCTGGACGCAACGTTCCTGCACCTCGAGGACGCCAACAACCCCCTGCACATCGGGTCGGTCGCTGTGCTCGAGGGACCGCCGCCCACCTACGGCGACCTGGTCCGGCTCATCGCCACGAAGCTCCCCCTGGTGCCCCGTTACCGCCAGAAGGTCCGCTTCGCCCTCGGCGGGGTGGGCCGTCCGGTGTGGGTCGACGACCCCCACTTTCAGATCCTGTACCACATCCGCCGCACCGCGGTGCCGCCGCCCGGCGGTCGCGACCAGTTGCGCAATCTCGCCGGTCGCGTGCTGGCGCAGTCTCTGGATCGGGACAAGCCGCTGTGGGAGCTTTGGATGGTCGAGGGGCTCGAGGACGGGCGGTGGGGGCTCATCTCCAAGGTCCACCACTGCATGGTCGACGGCGTGTCGGCGACCGACCTGATGACGCTCATCTTCGACGCATCCCGCGAGGGTTCGACAGCAGCAACGCCATCGCACTGGGCGGCCGAGCCGGAGCCCGGCGTCGTCTCGGTCACTGTGCAGAGCCTCGCTCGCGCCGTGACCGAGCCCATCGCGCGCCTGCGCGGACTGCGCGCCACGCTGCGGGGCATGACCAGCCCCAGCGCTCGGGTGGGGGAGGCGGCGCGGCTGGTGCGGTCGCTCCGGGACTGGGCACGGCCGTCAGCCACGTCGCTGAACGGGCCGATCGGTCCTCATCGACGGTGGAGCTGGGCGGAGGCGAGCCTCGACGACGTCAAGGCGGTTCGTGTCGCGCTGGGGGGCACCGTCAACGACGTGGTCCTCGCCTCGATCACAGCCGGGTTCCGCACCCTGCTGCAGCACCGCGGAGAGGACACCGCAGACCGGGTCGTCCGGACGCTGGTCCCGGTCTCCGTGCGCGACGAGTCCGAGCGGGGCATATTCACCAACCGTGTCTCCGGCCTCCTCCCCGGGCTGCCGGTGTCGATCGCCGATCCCACAGAACGCCTCCATGCGATCACCGCACAGCTCCGCGGACTGAAGGAGTCCAAGCAGGCGATCGCCGGCGACGCCCTTGTGCAACTTGCCGGGTTCGCTCCGCCGATGCTCATGGCGCTTGGCTCGCGCCTGGCCGCCCGCATCCCCCAGCGCGGGATCCAGACGGTGACCACCAACGTCCCCGGCCCACAGTTCCCGCTGTACGTGGCCGGGCGCAGGATGGTGTATTCGTACCCCTACGTCCCCATCGCCGGCTCGGTACGCATCGGGATCGCCATCTTCTCGTACTGCGGGCGGCTGCTCTATGGCATCACCGGTGATTACGACACGGTCGCCGACATCAACGTGCTGCGTGACGGCATCGAGGACGGGATGCGTGAGCTGCTCACCGCCGCGGCAGACGCCGCCAAACGTCAGGCGGCCAGCGGTCCCGCGGCTGGGAAGAGGCGGCGCGCCACCGCCGGCGCCCGGAAGGGTCGCCACACACCCTCTGGCTGAGCCAGCCGGTCGGCGACGACCCACAGCGCGGCCGGGTTGTGGCCGAGGCCGAGATGACTGCTGTACACGGCCACATTCTCCCGCTCTGGCCCGGGGACCTCGAGGCACGCCTGCCAGGGGACAATTCCGTCGTGCTTCGAGTGGATCGCCGTCGCGGGGACGGGGATCGGTTTGCCGAGGTCCTGGCGCTGCGGGATCGAGGTGCCGTCAACGTGCAGGCGCGAGAACCGCTGGAACGCCGCGTGCGCCCGGCTGTCGCGAGGATCGGCGAGGCGGAACGGGCTCCCCAGCGTGATCACCTGCCGCACCAGCGCGGGATGGGATCGCGCCAGCTCCCGGGCGAAGATGCCGCCCAGGCTCCAGCCCACGATGCTCACCCGCCGGCCGCTGCGCTCCGACATCTCGGCCAGGAGGGTGGTCATGCCGCTGATGATCGCTGCGGTGGGACCGACGTTGCGGCCCAGGCGCCACCCCTTCACGTCGTAGCCGCGAGCGCGGAGGAACACGCGCAGGGTGGTCGTCGAGGAGTCCTCGGCGAGGAAGCCGGGCAGCACCAGGACGGGGTGTCCGTCGCCTCGCGGAGCCGCCAGCAGAACCGGTGACGCTGCCAACAGGGCGCCGTAGTCGGCCACGGCGCGACCCGGCTCGCTCAGAAACAGTCCGAGGCCCGGGCGATGCGAAACAGCCATGCAGTCTTCTTACCACCTTTGAGCCAGATTCGCTCGGTTGACATTCTTGGTAGGAAATCCGACTATGCAGGTATGAAAGCAGTCGTCTCTATGAAAGCAGTCGTCTCCGAGAAGGGTCAGGTCACGATCCCGAAGCGCCTCCGGGACCGGCTCGGCATTCGCGCTGGAACCGTGCTCGAGTTCCGCGAGGAGCGGGCCGAACTCGTGGCCACCAAGGCGCTCGCAGAGGACCCGATTGAGGCGGTGTACGGCGTCCTCGAGTCCGTGGCACCCACCGATGCCCTGGTTGCCGACATGCGCGGGGAGCCCGACGGCGTGTGATCACCGCGGTGGATACCAACGTGCTCCTCGACGTCTTCTCAGCAGACCAGGTTCACGGCTCGGCCTCACGCCGCTCGGTCCGTGACTGTCTCCGCGACGGCAGTCTCGTCGCCTGCGACGTGGTCTGGGCAGAGATTGCCGGCGCGTTCCCCTCGAGCGGTGCAGCCGAGCGGGCGATGGAGCGGCTCGGCGTCGCCCACCGCTCCATGGACGCTGCCGCGGCGCTTCTCGCTGGGGACTCCTTCAGGCGCTACCGGCAGCGCGGCGGCAGACGGGAGCGCGTCGTGGCGGACTTCCTGGTCGGTGCCCATGCCACCGCGCAGGCGGACCGGCTTCTCACCCGGGATCGCGGCTTCTACCGGTCGTACTTTGCGGGCCTGCTGATCGTCGATCCGCAGCACACGCACCGGCCCTGACGCGCGAGCGCGCGGTCTAGGTCAGGCCGGCCGAGACGGAGTGGGCGACCCACGTTGGAACAGCCCACTGGGAGTCTGGTACTGCGAGGCATCCAGGATGAAGTGTTGGACTCCCCGCGTCACGACCGGGTACTCGATTCGTACCTCACGCGTCTCATCATTGACCTCCGTTGCGGGGGCGTCCATCCACGTGCTCGCCAGGTAACATCGCATCGTCTGCGGCGTTGCGAGACGGCGCCATCCACGTCCGTGAAGTTGCGCGCTGACTCTATCCTGCTCATTGAAACTCATGAGTGGTCTTACCTCTATGACACGTCGGTTGGCGTGGTTCGCTCGCTCTGCAGTGGCGTGATGTACTGGAGGTGCGGGTGTCGCCAGAGCGACGCATCCTCATTAGTGTTCGCGGGGCGCACTGTTGCCAGCGCTGCACGATGGGTGGCACCACTACGTCGGTAGTTGTCCTGTGCTTCTCGAAGGCCCGCTTCATTGGGCCGGCCACGTAACTGCACGTCATGTTCTTGATAGAAGTCGGAGATCCATCCGCGAAGCGCACGGCTCGAGTCTGCGTCACGGCAGTGCGCCGGTCGAGTCGCCCTGGACGTAACTGCCGACCGGGGAGCGCAGCCCCACCGCGAACCGGTTCCAGCCGTTGATGGCGACAATGGCGAGCGTGAGCGCCACGATCTCTTCGGGGCTGAACTCGCCCGCCACCTGCTCGTAGACGTCGTCGGGTGCTCCTGAGCTCGGCAGCATCGTCAACACCTCACACCAGGCGAGCGCGGCTCGTTCGCGTGGTGAGTAGACCGGCGCCTCCTTCCACGCGACCACGAGATGGAGCCGTTGGTCCTCGACGCCGATCCCCTTGGCGTCCTTCGTGTGCATGTCCACGCAGTAACCACAGCCGTTGAGCTGGGACGCCCGCAGCTTCACCAGCTCGAGTAGCTCCGCATCGAGGGAGCTCTCATGGACAGCCTCCTCCAGCCCCGCCATTGCCTTGATCGCGTTGGGAAAGACACTGCGGTAGTCGACGCGCATCTTCATGCCTCCTTTGATGGGGTCAGTCTCTCGGTCATCGCTGACGGAGCGGACCCGACACTGCGCACGTCGTCGGATCCCAGCGGCGGCCGCAGCTCGTCGACTCGGCGGCGCGCCACTTGGCGATCCGTGAAGTACTGGCGGTTGATGTCCAGGTACGCCTGCTGCTCGGGCGGGACATCCTCTTCCGCGTAGATGGCATCGACCGGACAGGGGTCGACGCATGCTCCGCAGTCGATGCATTCGCTGGGATCGATGGAGAGCATGCGGTCGTCGTCGGAGCCGTGAATGCAATCAACCGGGCACACATCGACACAGGACTTGTCCTTGACGTCGATGCAGGTCTCGGAGATGACGTACGCCATGCGATCGCCTCAGTGGGCGTGGCCTTGGTCGCCGGCGTGAGCGGCGATGCTTGCGTGCAGCGCTGTGTAGGCGGCGGGGTCGAGCTGCGCGAGAAGCGGAACGTAGGCCGCCTCCTCCTTCCAGAGATGTGTGCTGACCAGCCCCTCGAGGACGAGCAGGAGCCGCTGCGTCTCGGCCCGCTGCTCGGGGCCGAGGGGGCCCCGCACGGCGGTGTCGAGTTCCGTCACCAGACTCGAGATGGCTTCGTGGTCGAGGGTCATGGTGTTGGTCGCGCCCGCGCCGAGAAGGCCGTCGATCGCCGGGTAGAGGACCGCCTCCTCGGCCGCTGCGTGGGGCAGGAGACCACCGCTGAGGAACTCGAGGACGGCACCGACGCGCTGGCGGGCGGTGATCTCGTCGAGGGTCGGCAGATCCCTGGCCAGCCCGCGCAGGTGCGAGAGGTGCCCCCGGATGGCGGTGTGCTCGTCCTCGATGAGTTGCTCGACGCTGCCGAGGGGGACGGTCACGGCGGGAGCGGTGCCGACGGGGGTGGTCATGGAGGGAACCTCCGGTCTCGAGGGATAAAAACGTGATCCGTAGTTCTTATCATAGAACATGGTGGCAAATCAAGGTCGTGAGCAGCACGGCCCGCGCGGTTCCACCACCCTCGCCACCGCGGGAGACGAGGCTCAGCTTCAGAGGCCGGACGACGGGCGCCTCACGCGGGACGACGCAGCAACCCCGGACTGGCCAGCAGCGAGAGTCCGTAGAGCGCAGCTACGAGGATCAGCAGGGCTCGGTAGCCGGTCAGTAGCGACGTGTACTCGAGGATGCCGCCGAGCATCGCCCCCAGCAGGTTGGCGCCAAACGCGGTGACGGACTCGGCGACATCCTTGAAGCGCTGGGCGAAGATCAGGTTGGCGATGAGAATCGGCGCGAATGCCAGCAGCACGGCGCAGACGAATCGGGGAAGGAAGTCCAGCGCGAGCAGGCTATCCAGCGGCACCAGCCAGGCCACCGCTAGGCAGAACAGGAGGACGGCGTACAGCAGCTTGGGCCGGCGAAACGTCCAATGTCGCGAGATCTCGATCGCCGCCAGCACAGCCACCAGTACGCCGATGAAGACCAGCGCGTTGACGAACCAGGTGGTGCCGAAGAGCAAGGCGAACTGGACCACGCTCTTGGTCTCCAGGAGCAGAAAAGCCGCGCCCATGAAGAAGAGGTCGATGAACTGCCCCATGGGCCGAAAGCGGCTGCCGGTGAGGCGCACGAAGATCACAGCAGCCACGGCGATCAGCAGGAGCGTCCACACATAGAGCGAGGGCACACTCGCAGTCTCGAGATACAGGAACGGATAGTCGTCGGTGGCCGCCGCTGGGATGAAGGCGCCGTTGGCGGGGTGCCACGTCGCCTGACAGGTCAGCACTCCCGGGGTAGCGCTGTCGGTCATCACCACCGAGGTGAGGCCGTAATGTCGCAGGCAGGGGGTGCCTCCGTACACCTGCTGCAGGGTGCTGGCGAGGCGGTCGACGAGCCAGGTTTCGCGGTACGTGTTGTACATCGAGAACGAGCCGCCCGGCCGCAGATGCTGCTTCGCGGTCTCCATCGCCTCACTGGTGAACAGGTAGCTCTCAAGGCGCAGCGAGGCCTGGCCCGAGACCAGGGTCAGGCTGTCGGGGAGGGCGAACACGATGAGGTCATACTGCTGAGTGGTGTGCTCGAGGAACTCACGGCCATCGGTGATGTGAACGCTGACCCGCGCGTCCTGGTACGGCTGGTTGGGATGGTTGTCGAAACCGATCTGGTAGAGCTTGGGATCGATCTCCACCGCGTCAACGTGCTTGGCGCCGTGAGCCAGAGCAACAGCGACGTCGTTGCCGTTGCCGGCGCCGACGACGAGGACGTTGTCGAGAGGGTTGCGAGGACCGGCGTCCTGGTACGGCCACTGGCGGTAGCCGTTTACCTGGTTAGGATCGTGGAGGACATCGGCAGTGCCCTGGTGGGGGATCCCGTCGACAGAGATGGTGATGTCGGTCGCTGAGGTCCGGGTCTGGGTGATCTTGTAGTACGGCGACCAACTGAAGCGCGGCGTGAACGTCTCCACGCCGAGGAACACGAGCATCGCCGTCAGGCAGGCGCCCTGGAGCAACCAGCGCCGGTTGGCCTGCAGGAGGATGAAGAGGATGGTGACCACCGCGCCCCAGGCGAGTGGTGGTGCCCAGACGAAGGAGAGTGCTGAGAAGCCAATGATCCCCGCCAGGCTCCCGATGATGTCGAGGCGGTACGCCCGGAGCGGGCTGTAGAGCTGAAAAGACCGACCCACACCCTCACCGATGCAGGCCATCACCACCGCCGTGGCCAGGAAGATGACGGGCAGGGCGAGCCACCCGGGAACACCGGAAGTGGGGCTGCCGCCACCGAAAAAGATCAGCTGGTCGGCGGAGCGCTGCACAGTCACGGGGAAAACGTTGACGAGGACGACAAGTACGCCCAGGGCGATGGGTGCCAGTCCGGAGAGGTCGCGCCGTGAACGTGAGCGCAGAAAACCAGCCCCGATGCCAAGGAAGCTGCCGAGCAGCACGAAATTGGAGAAGAATGCGAGGTAGAGGACGTTGGAGCCGAGCCAGCGAATCAGCGCCAGCTCGGTGAAGAGCATCAACGCGCTGTACAGCATCAGCCGCAGACGTCCCCTGACCATCAACGCTCCTATGCTCAGTCTCGAGTCGGACGGCCAGCCTCGGCGCGGCTGAATTTCGGCCGCCCGCATGTGCCGCCGCAGGATACTCGGCGCGGGAGATGGGTATGCACCACAGCGTCCCCACCGTACCGAGGGACGGAAACACGGATTCGCCTGCTGACACGCCGAGCGTTACGGGTGCGGCTCCCAGGAGAAGTAGCGGAAGGCGACGACGGCCCCAACTACTGCCCAGATCGCCAGAAGGGCCGTCACGGGGACTCCCGCTCGATCGCCGACTACCATCGCTGACGACGCCGGCGGCCTTTCCATTTCCGGCTGCTTCGGCGTCCCTTACGGACCGAACATCAACACCCTGTTAGGAGTCCCTAGCCCGGAAACTCTCGCTGAGGTCAGTGCATCTTCGCCAATGCCAGGGCGCGCTTGGTCCTGGCACGCACGATGCTGCGTGCCAGGATCAACGCGGTGATGGCGACGATCTGTCCGCCGAGGATGACGCGATTGAGATCGAGGGCGGGCAACCACGTCACCGCGCCGTCGCGAATCACGTAGGCGCCCACCGGCCGCGCGCTGATTCCAATCCCGCCACCCGCTCCGCCGGGCGCTCCGTCGGCCGCGTCGCCGCTGCCGCCACCACCCCCGCCGCGAATGCTGACGGCAGGTAGCAGCGTCGTGCCGTTCTTCTCGTAGGGTTCGCCGACGACTTGACGCACGCTGAGCACGTCGTGCGCCTTCTCCAGCAGTGCCGCTACGTCCATCTGAGCCTCCTCTTCTGCGCGCCCGACATCGAACCGAGCCTCCGGTCCGAGATGGCGCGTCGATGTCGTGACCTCCAGACGATGGACGAGGACGGGCATGTTCCGCCAGTGCCGAGTGTCACAACAAGCGTCGACGCCGTTCAGGTTCACCGTGTCGGCAGCCCACTCGCGGGGAAATCTGAGACCCTACTAGTGGGGTCGGTAATCGCGATCTAAACCCTCCGCAGGGGTCACGTGCCCCGTTGCTGAGAGGACCAAGGACCCTGGCGGGGGAGTTCCGTGATTGCGATCCTCTTGCCATCACACGCGACCCAAGGCGAGGAGACTGAGATGGGCAAGCTGCGGATCACTCGGACATGGCTCGGTGGCTTGGTCGCCATTGGCGTCGGGGTGGTCGTCATTCTGTGCGGACTCGGGTTGATGCTGGGCCTCAGCGGTACCTGGAGAGGACCGAGCAATAACGTCACCTTCACACCCAGATTCGACGCGTTTTTCTGGGGAACGGTGGCGATGATGGCCGCCGGCGGTGCTGCTCTCGTCGCGGGGGCGATCACGCAGTGTGTTGCCTGGATCGGAGCGCTGCTGAACACCTTCCGCGATTCGGACAAGACATGGTTCGTTGCGCTGCTGGCCCTTGGCCTGCTCGGCTTTCAGTTCCCGGCAATGATCGCGTACCTCGTGGCTGGCCCCGACGTCCAAGCCGGCCCACCCGCATGGTCCCCGCTGGGCGCGCCACCGCTGCCGCCGCCTCTGCCACCGGCCATCAACCGCCAGCCGGTGTGACCAGCGGCGGTCGGGCGAGGCGGGCCACTCACGAGCTCTTCGGTCCTCGCGAGCGCCTCGCTGAGCTCGTAGAGTCGCACGGCTCCGGGTGCATCCACGAACTGCTCAGCCGCCGCGACCAGCCCTCCAGGCGCAGGTCGCCGTGCCTCACGCCGTGAGATCCCGTCGCTCGTACACCAGGATCGCGAGGCCGAGCAGAACGATCGGGCACACGATGAGAAGCAGCATCCCGGACCACGCCACGCCGCTGGTGAGGACGCCTGGGCCGCCGACCCAGTGGAACGGCGACACCGCGTTCGCGAAGCCCGTCAGGCCAGGCACCAGGGACCCAACGACGTTCAGCACGTACATCGCCACCGCAAGAGCGGCCGCGATACCGCCGCCCACGCCTGACGATCCGGTCGCGGATGCGACGACAAACGCCAGCATGCCGAAGCCGGCTGCGAGGAGCGCAACCGCAACCAGCGCCACAGCCAGGCCGCCCAGGCTGACGGTGAGTCCCTGCGACGGGCCGATGGCCGCGACTGCCAACCAGATGGCCGCCGCAATCACGAACAGAGGCAGCAACGCGCCGACGGCCTTCTCGACGACGAGCCTGCGGCGGCGGATGGGTGTCGACAAAAGGAGATCTATCGTGCTGTTCCGCTCCTCCGCTGCCAGGGCACGGCCGCCCGCGAGGACGCCCATCACGAGCAGCAGCACCGGCACGAGAAAGCCAAAGAGCTCGGTGCCGAGATATCCCGACGGTGACAGATAGCTAACGCCACTGCCGAGGAACGCATTCCGCAACGCCGCGGGCATGGAATCGAGCAGCTGTTGTATGCCGGCGCCACTGGTGCGGATGGAGGGATAGAAAAAGAGGTACGTCACCGACAGCAGTACCGCCCCGGTGCTCCAGGCAATGAGTGCGCGCCAGTGGTCGGCGAGTTCCCGACGCAAGACGTCAGCGTGCATCGCCGGTCTCCGCGCGGTAGTAGTCTCGGAACACATCGTCGAGGTCGACTTCGGCGCTGTGGATGTCGTGCACCCGGAAGTGCGCCGCGGTCTTCACGATGGCGTCGAGGTCACCGCTCACCGTGAGCGTCACAGCGTGGTCGGTGGCGGTGACCTGCGAGACCCCGGGAAGGCGTTCAAACACGTTCGGCTCAACCGGCTCAAGGAACTGGATCGTGATCACGTGCCGTCCCTGCTGCGCAAGCTCACTGACGTCCTGCACGGCCACAAGCTTGCCGTGACGCAGGATCCCGGCGCGGTCGCAGAGGTGTGCCACCTCGGGGAGGTCGTGCGACGACACGAAGACGGTCGCGCCACGGTCACGCGACTCGCGAATGAGGTCGTGCACGTTCCGCTGCATGAGCGGATCGAGTGTCGCGGTGGGTTCGTCGAGGATGAGCACTTCTGGGTCGTGCATCAGCGCCTGGATCACACCGACCTTCTGCCGCTGTCCGTGGGACATCGCCCCGCAGCGCTGGCCGAGATCGCACTCCATGCGTCGGGCGAGCTCCTCGACACGCTGGACGGGCACGCCACCACGCAGCCGGCCGAGGTAGCCGAGCAGCTGCCGCGCGGTCAGGTGCGGATAGAGGCGCAGGTCGCCGGGCAGGTAGCCGGTTCGCCTGCGCACCTCCACGTTGTGTTTATGGCTGTCGAGTCCGAGGACGGTAGCGCGGCCCTGGTTCGGCCGGATGAGATCCAGCAGGCAGCGGATGGTCGTCGTCTTGCCTGCGCCATTGCTTCCCAGGTAGCCGAAGATCTCGCCGGCCCGCACCTGGAGGTCGAGCCGGTCGAGAGCCCGCTTGGGGCCGTAGTCCTTGGTCAGCGCCTCACATACGATCGCGTTGGGGTTGCCCATGGCCTTCAATCTCTCCCATCAGCTGCACAGCGGCACGCGCAGCGGACGACATGTCTGGATTGAGCTGGTAGAAAGCCCAGATTCCGCGCTTGAAGCTGGTCACGACACCAGCCTCGCGAAGCTTGGCCAGGTGGTGGCTAATCGTGGGCTGCCCCAGGTTGAACGCTGCCGTGAAATCGCAGACGCACACGGGTTCGGCCGCTGCGGCGAGGATGTGAAGGATCTGAACGCGAGTCGGGTCACCGAGCGCCTTGTATGTCAGAGCGAGTGCGTCGGCACGCGCATCCGGCAGGGGAGGCGCGACCGGGTGGCAACAGCCTTTGACCCGGCCGAAGACCTGCACTGCCTCCGTAGCGCTTGCAGTAGTTATCATCTGTCCATTCTAGCCATTGACAGACTTCAATGGGACACGATATGATCGTCTAGAACAATCGACGTCTATCGATAGGAGGTCACCATGCACTGCCAATGCCCCTACGGATCGTGCCCCTGCGACTGTGGATGCTGCTGAGGTGGGAAGAGTCCAGCTAGCCCTGAACGTCAGCAACCTCGAGGAGGCGATCGGCTTCTACTCCAAGCTCTTCGAGGCTGAGCCCGCCAAGCGGCGCCCCGGCTATGCGCTGATTGCCGTGGTCGGATCGGGCATCGCCGCGCACGAGTGACCGCGTGAAGACCGCCGACCAGGCCGTAGCCGCCCGGAGCAGTCCAGCGCCAAAAGCAGGACCGGTGGCAAATCGGCTGTCCACCCTGGATCGGTTCCTGCCAGCCTGGATCGCCGTGGCCATGGCCGTGGGGCTGCTTCTGGGCCGGGCCTGGTCCGGCCTGGGCACGGCGCTGTCCACCGTCGAGGTCAGCGGGGTGTCCCTGCCGATCGCGCTGGGCCTGCTGATGATGATGTATCCGGTGCTGGCCAAGGTGCGCTACGACCGGCTTGACACGGTCACCGGCGACCGGCGCCTGCTGCTGCCCTCACTGATCCTCAACTGGCTGATCGGGCCGGCCCTCATGTTCGCGCTGGCCTGGATCTTCCTACCCGACCTGCCCGCCTACCGCACCGGTCTGATCATCGTCGGTCTGGCCCGCTGCATCGCCATGGTGATCATCTGGAACGACCTGGCCGGCGGCGATCGGGAAGCCGCCGCCGTCCTGGTCGCCCTCAACTCGATCTTCCAGGTCCTCGCCTTCGGCCTGCTCGGATGGTTCTACGTGCAGGTCCTGCCCGGGTGGCTCGGCCTGTCCACCGCTCACCTCACCGTATCGACCTGGACGATCGTGCGCAGCGTGCTGATTTTCCTCGGCGTCCCGCTGCTCGCCGGCTACCTCACGCGGCGTCTCGGCGAACGGGCCAGGGGCCGGACCTGGTACGAGGCCCGGCTGCTGCCCCGGCTCGGCCCCTTCGCCCTCTACGGGCTGCTGTTCACCATCGTCATCCTCTTCGCCCTACAAGGCCACGCGATCACAGCCCGCCCGCTGGACGTGGCCCGCATCGCCCTGCCCCTGCTCGTCTACTTCGCCACCATGTGGGTCGGCTCGATGGCCCTGGGCCGCGCGCTCAGACTGCCCTATCCGCGCGCTGTCACCCTCGCGTTCACCGCCGCGGGCAACAACTTCGAACTGGCCATCGCGGTCGCCATCGCCACCTTCGGCGTCACCTCAGGACAGGCATTGGCCGGCGTGGTCGGCCCGCTGATCGAAGTACCCGTCCTTGTCGGCCTGGTCTACGTCGCCCTCGCCGCCCGCCGCCTGTTCCCCGACCCGGAAGCCGGCAGCCGAGTACCGCCAGGGTCGCCATTCTTGGTGGTGTTTGCCGAGCGGGTTGCCCGCGAGCGGCTACAAGCCAGCGCCACGGTGGAGGGGAAAATAGTGACCAGCGTTCCCGAGGTTCTCTTCGTGTGCGTTCACAACGCGGGCCGGTCACAGATGGCTGCAGCGCTCCTCGATCATCGCGCCCATGGTGCTGTGCATGTACGTTCCGCGGGCTCTGATCCGGCTGACCGACTCAATCCCGCAGTGGTGGACGCCATGAGCGAACTAGGTCTGGACATCAGCAAGGAGTTCCCGAAGCCGCTCACCGACGAGGTGGTCAGGGCTGCGGACGTGGTCATCACCATGGGCTGCGGCGATGCCTGCCCTCTCTATCCAGGCAAGCGCTACCTGGACTGGGACCTCGAAGATCCTGCCGGCAAATCGCTCGCGACGGTGCGCCGGATCCGCGACGAGATTGACGACCGCGTCCAGGCGCTGCTCGCGGAGCTGGTGGCTGCAAGCGCTCATCGCTGACCGGTGACTATGAGAAGCGTCGGCTACGGACGTACCAACTCGACCCGCGATCCTAAAAGGAACCCACTGCATGGCTAATGACTTGACGGGGAGCAACATCCGCGAGACCGTGCGCAAGCGCTACGCCGATGCGGCACGGTCGGCCACCGACAGGGCGGCGGGAGGATGCTCGCCGTCGAAGTCGTCGTGCGGATGCGGCACGGCCGACCCAATTGGTTCGGAACAGGGCTTTGTCCAGTTCGGTCCCGAGGTCTATTCGGCAGATGAGCGCGCCGCGCTCCCCGAAGCGGCCGTCCTCGCATCCCTCGGATGTGGCAACCCCACTGCAGTGGCCGAGTTGCACGAGGGCGACGTCGTCCTCGACCTGGGCTCTGGTGGGGGGATCGACGTCCTGCTGTCGGCACGGCGGGTGGGCCCGACAGGACTGGTATACGGTCTCGATATGACCGACGAGATGCTCGCGCTGGCGCGCGAGAACCAGGCGAAGGCCGGCGTCGAGAACGTCGAATGGCTGAAGGGCAACATCGAGGACATCCCGTTGCCGGCTGGGTCGGTCGACGTGGTGATCTCCAACTGCGTGATCAACCTCTCCGCCGATAAGCCGAAGGTGATCCGCGAGGCCGGCCGCGTGCTCAAGCCGGGCGGGCGTTTCGCCGTCAGTGACGTGATCGCCGATGAGGATATGGACGAGGCGACGCGCGCCGACATGCAGGCGTTCACCGGCTGCATCGCGGGGGCGCTGACCCGGCGGGAATTCGAGCACGCACTCAGCGATGCGGGCTTTGCCGACGTCGAGATCACAGAGACGCATCGCGTGCATGAGCACGCCGTTTCGGCGATCGTGCGTGCGCACAAACCGACCGGTTGAGAGAGGGCTGCGCTCGGCGCACCGGACTTCATTCGCCACGCGCCGAAGCCCGTCGCCGTCCCGCCCACCGCGAGCGCCGCCGCCCCGTGTACGGCTGCCGACGGCAGCGAGCGATGTCCGTCTTGTCCACCGGCGGACCGTTGGTCGACGCTGAGCAGGCTGTGCCGGCCCGGGGATCGCTTCTCGGCGACGGGATCGACCAACCGATGCGTATCCTCTCCCCGAGCTGATCCAGCGGGGATTCGGAGGGCGCCACCGTGACCATCACGCTGATTGCCGCCGTCGTGCTTGCCCTATCAGGGACCTTCGGCCCTCGTAGCGGAGCAACCCTCAGCGCAAGCTGTGGTTGAGAACTGCCATCAGTCGAGGAAGGTTCATCAGCTTGCATTGAGGGAGGGCTCGGAATGAGCAGCATCAGCCGGGGGCGGAACTTTCGCGTCTCCTCCGATGGCGCGTACGAGACCACTGCCCGCGGCCTCGAGGTTCTGGAGACGCCCTCCCTCAACAAGGGATCCGCGTTCACCCTGGAGGAGCGGCGCGGGCTCGGGCTTGGCGGTCTCCTGCCGCGCGCAGTGACGAACATCGACCTGCAGGCGGAGCGATCGTACGCACAGTACGGTGACCAGCCCGACGACCTGAGCAAGTACATCTTTCTCCGTGCGCTGCATGATCGCAACGAGACGCTCTACTACCGCGTTCTCTGCGACCACCTCGCCGAGATGATCCCCATCGTCTACACGCCGACGGTGGGCACGGCCATTGAGCGATACAGCCAGGAGTTCCAGCGCCCGCGCGGAATCTATCTGTGCATCGACGATATCGACGGAATCGATGAGGCGTTTCACAACTTCGGCGCCGGGCCCGACGACATCGACCTGATCGTTGCCACTGACGCTGAGCAGATCCTCGGGATCGGCGACTGGGGCGTGGGAGGTATCGCGATCTCGGTCGGCAAGCTCGCGGTGTACACGGCGGCGGCGGGCATCGATCCCACGCGCGTGATTCCGGTCATGCTCGACGTCGGCACGGATCGCGACTCGCTTCTCGAGTACCCCGCTTATATGGGCGCCCGCCACGCACGGGTACGCGGCGAGCGCTACGACGCCTTTATCGATGCCTACGTGCAGACGGCGACCTCTCGCTTCCCCAACGCGCTCCTCCACTGGGAGGATCTCGGCGCCAGCAACGCGCGGCGCATTCTCGAGCGCTACCGATATAAGGTCTGCACGTTCAACGACGACATGCAGGGGACCGGGGCGGTCGTGCTCGGGGGCGTCATCGCAGCTGCGCGCGCGTCGGGTGTACCGCTCGCCGAGCAGCGCGTCGTTGTCTTCGGCGCAGGCACGGCGGGGATCGGCATCGCTGATCTCATCCGGGACGCGATGGTGCGCGAGGGCCTGTCGGGCGAGCAGGCCATCAGCCGGTTCTGGTGCCTCGGTCGCCATGGGCTGCTGGTGGACGGCATGGCGAGCGGCATGCGCGACTTTCAGCTCTCCTACGCGCGGCCGGCGGCTGAGGTGCGAAGCTGGCAGCGAGACGGCGACGGTGACGCCAGCGGCATCCACCTTCTTGAGGTGGTGCGTCAGGTGCAGCCAACCCTCCTGATCGGGTGCTCGACCTCGCCCGGCGCGTTCACCGAAGAGATCGTTCGGGAGATGGCGGCGCACACGGAGCGGCCCATCATCTTTGCGATGTCGAACCCCACACCGCTCTCCGAGGCGATTCCATCAGACCTCATCGCGTGGACCGAGGGGCGTGCGCTGGTCGCGACCGGTGGCCCGTTTCCTCCGGTGGCTCATGAGGGCACGACGTACACCATCGGCCAGGCCAACAATGCGCTGATCTTCCCCGGTCTCGGCCTCGGCATCATTGTGGCACGAGCGCGAACCGTCAGCGACGGCATGCTCGCGGCCGCTGCCGGGGCGATGGCTCAGCTCGTCGACGCTGCACCGCTCGGAGCGCCGCTCACGCCCCCAGTGAACACTGTGCGTGCCGTGTCGCTACACGTTGGTGTCGCTGTCGCGCGCGCAGCGCTCACCGAGGGGCTGGCCCGTGTCGAGTTGTCTGACGTGATCTCTGAAGTTCGCAACGCGATGTGGGAGCCGGCCTACCGCCCCGTGCGCGCAGTTGGGACATGAGGATCCAACTGATGGCAATGCGTCCGCGAGGCTTGAATCGCGGGGTGGGCGTCCGCCCACGCCTTTCGCAGCGCGGAGAGGATCAGCTCGGGGGGCTGGGCGCCGGAGATGCCGTAGACGCGGTCGACGACGAAGAACGGGACGCCGGTGATGCCGATCTGGCGCGCCTCCTGCTCGTCGTGGCGCACCTCGGCGGTGAAGGCGCCGCTGTCGAGAACCTCGCGGACCGCCGACTCCTCGAGTCCCACCTCGGTGGCGAGCCGCACCAGAACCTCGCGCTCGCCCACGGCCTCGCCCTCGACGAAGTACGCCGCCATGAGCCGTTCCTTGAGGTTGTCCTGCTTGCCGGCAAACAGCGCGTGATGGAGCAGCCGGTGGGCGTCGAAGGTGTTCCCCCACCGCGCCCGGTCGAGGTGGAACTCCAACCCCTCGGTGGCGGCGGTGGTGGTGATCCGCGCCTGCGCCTCCTCGGCGTCGGCACGGCTCATGCCGTACTTGGCGGCGAGGCGCTCCACCGGGTCACCCTGCGCCGTCGCCGGCGCGCCGGGATCGAGCTGGAAGCTGCGCCAGGTGACGCTGACGTCGTCGCGGTGCTCGAAATCGGCCAGTGCGCCCTCGAAACGGCGCTTGCCGATGTAGCACCACGGACAGACGATGTCGGACCAGATCTCAACATTCATGGCTCTGTTGTACCCATCCGGGCGCCGACGTAAGCGCCCGACCGGGCGCCGAGACCAGGGCGGCGCCAAAGGCGCTGGGTCCTCCCGTCGCTCGAGCAGTCTAGGCGGCGCGCAGGGCGGCGCCATAGCCCTCGGGCAACGGGCGCGGCGGCGCGGGGCCTACATAGAGCGCCGAGGGCCGGATCAGGCGGTTGTTGGCCGCCTGCTCGGCTATGGCTGCGGTCCAACCCACGGTACGGCTGCAGGCGAACGTGGGCGTGAACATGTCGCGGGGAACTCCAACGCTGTCCATGACCACTCCGGCGTAGAACTCGACGTTCGTGTAGAGACGCCGGCCCGGCTTGAGCTCGGCGAGAACGCGCAGCGCGGTGGCCTCGACATGCCGCGCGAACTCCACCTGATCACCCCCCACCTCGGTGGCAACCTCGCGGAGCAGCGTCGAGCGGGGGTCGTCGGTCTTGTACACGCGATGACCGAAGCCCATCAGCCGCTGACCAGCCCCGATCTCGGCGCGCAGATACTCCTCGGCTCGGTCCGGGCTGCCGATGGCGTCGAGCATGGCCAGCGCTCGGGAGGGCGCGCCGCCGTGCAGCGGGCCGGCGAGCGCTCCGATCGCTCCCGTCAGTGCCGAGCCGATGTCGGAGCCGGTCGATGTGATCACGCGTGAGGTGAACGTCGAGGAGTTGAAGCCGTGGTCCATGGTGAGGATGAGGTACTGCTCGAGTGCCCGGGCCGTCCGCGGCGCCGGCCGCTCCCCGGTGAGCATCTGCAGATACGCGGCGGCATAGCCCAGATCCGGGTCAGGATCGATCGGCGCCAACCCGTGGTGATGACGGTGCAGGCGCATCAGCAGCACCGGCGCCAGCGCCGCCAGGCGCAGGCAGTCGGCACGCACCTGTTTGGCGGAGATGTCCAGCGTCGGCGCCGAGCCCAGCGCGGCCCCGGTGACCGACACCGCAGAACGCAGAGCGGAGAGAGGCGTGTAGTTGGGCAGTATGGAAATCTGCCGCAACAGGTCGGCGATGCCCTCGGGCAGGCGCCGCCCTGCCACCGCTCGCTCAGTGAAGCCGGCCAGCCCGTGGTCGTCGGGCAGCGAGCCCTCCACGAGCAGGTGCCACACCTGCTCGAACGAGCACCGGCTGGCCAGCTCCACGGCGTTGTACCCGCGGTAGTGGAAGAAGCCCTCCTCACCCCGCACGTCCCCCACGGCGGTCTCGGCCACGGCCACACCCTCGAGGCCTCGCGGCGCCAGCTCGGGTGGCGCCGAGCCGGCCGGCTGGACCTCCTCGATGTGCGCGACCCGGACCACGTGACGGACGGAGAGGATGCCGGCCACCCGGTCTCCCTCCAGGACCGGCAGGTGCCGGAAGCGTCGGTCGCGGAAGATGGCGAGCGCCGCGGTGACGGTGTCTGTGGTTCGCAGCGTCACCGGGTCGCGCGTCATCACCTCGTCGATGCTGGTTGATCCCGGGTCGATGCCATGGCCCACCGACCGGAGCAGGTCGCGCTCGCTGACCATGCCCACAAGGTGTTCGCCGCCGTCCAGCACGGCGGCTGCGCCGACCTTGTTCGCGTCGAGGACCTTGGAGGCAGCCGCGAGCGTGATGCCCTCGTGCACCACCACGGCCGGCTTGTGCATCAGGTCGGCGACGGAGAGCGCGTCGGTCACGTCAGCAGTCTAATCAGCCGGGTGGGGTGACGCGCTGCTGAGCCAGGGCGGGGATGTGCCCCGCCCCGGTCCGAACAGTGGGGAAGTGGCACGTGGTCAGCTCGCCGGTGCCACGGCTTCTGTGAACTGCGAGTTGTAGAGGTGGTGGTAGAAGCCGTGCCGGAGCAGCAGCTCCTCGTGACTACCCTGTTCGACGATGCGCCCGCGGTCCATCACTACGATCGAGTCGGCATTGCGGATGGTCGACAGGCGGTGGGCGATGACGAAGCTGGTCCGCCCGCGTCGCAGTTGTGCCATCGCCTCCTGGATGAGCACCTCCGTGCGCGTGTCCACGTTGCTGGTGGCCTCGTCGAGGATGAGAATGCTGGGGTCGGCGAGGAAGGCGCGGGCGATGGTCAGGAGCTGCCGCTGGCCGGACGAGATGTTCGATGCCTCCTCGTCGAGGACCGTGTCGTAGCCGTTCGGGAGGGTGCGGACGAACCGGTCGACGTACGCCGTAGCGGCCGCGGCGATGATCTCCTCCTCGGTCGCCCCCTCCCTGCCGTAGGCGATGTTGTCGCGGATGGTCCCGCCGAAGAGCCAGGTGTCCTGCAGGACCATCCCGAAGGCGTGGCGGAGCTGGTCGCGGCTGAGGTCGTGCGCATCGACGCCGTCGATACGGATCTGCCCGGCGCCGATCTCGTAGAAGCGCATGAGCAGGTTGACCACTGTCGTCTTGCCCGCGCCGGTGGGACCGACGATGGCGACGGTCTGGCCGGGTTGCACGTCAAGGGTGAAGTCGTCGATCAGCGGCTTGTCCGCCTCGTACCGGAAGGACACGTGCTCCAGGACCACATGCCCGCGGGGGGCGGGCAACTCGCGGCGCACGGCGACGTCGGGTTGCTCCTCGGTTGCGCGGAGGAACTCGAACACACGCTCGGCCGAGGCCAGCCCCGACTGCAGCAGGTTCATCTGGCTGGCGATCTGGGTGATCGGCATGGTGAACTGGCGCGAGTACATGATGAAGGCCTGCACATCACCGAGCGTCATGGTCCCCGACGCCACCCGGTAGCCGCCGAACGCGGCGATCACCACGTAGTTGAGGTTCGCGAAGAACTGCATCGCCGGCTGGATGATCCCGGAGAGGAACTGGGCGCGGAAGCTGGCGTTGTACATCTTCTCGTTGTAAGTGTGGAACTGGTCAACCGCGGCACGGCGGCGGCCAAAGACCTGCACGAGCGCGTGGCCGGTGTGCATCTCCTCGACGTGGCCGTTCAGTGTGCCCGTCCACTCCCATTGCGCCGCGAACTGCTTCTGTGAACGCTTCGCGATGAGGATGGTGACCACCACCGACGCGGGGACGGTACCCAGTGAGATCGCGGCCAGCACCGGGCTGATCAGGAACATCATCACCAGCACGCCGAGGATGGTGAGGATGGAGGTGAGCAGCTGACTCAGTCCCTGCTGGATCGTGGTGGTGAGGTTGTCGATGTCGTTGGTCACGCGGCTGAGGATGTCGCCGTGGGAGTGGCTGTCGAAGTACTGCAGGGGGAGGCGGGCCAGCTTCTCCTCGACGTCGCGGCGCAACCGGTATATCGTCCGCTGTGCCACGCCCGCCATGAGGTAGCCCTGCATCCAGCTGAACACGGCACCGAGCAGGTACACCAGCGCCGCCTCGCCCAATGTCTGGCCCAGTGCTGAGAAGGCGATTCCCACGCCCGGGATGATGTTCATGCCGGAGAGCATCTCCCCGAGCTGTCCCTGGCCATGGGCCTGCAGGTAGGCGATCGCCTCCGCCTTGGTCATGCCGGCCGGCAGCGCCTTGCCCGCGACGCCGTTGAAGATCACGTTGGTGGCGTTGCCGATGATCCTCGGCCCGATGACGGTGAAGGCAACGCCGGTGGACGCCAGGAGAACGGCCGCAACCATGCGACCCCACTCCGGGCGCAACCGACCCATGAGTTGGGCGAGCGTGCGACGCAGGTCCCTCGGCTTCTCCGGCGCGGCCATGCCGCCCATGCCGCCGCGGAGCCCACCGCCGTGACCGGGCCCGCGCGCCATCATGCCGCCACCTCCTCGCCGAGTTGCGACGCGACGATCTCGCGGTACGGGGGGCAGCCGGCGATGAGGTCGCGGTGCGTCCCGATGCCCACCACGCGGCCCTCGTCGAGCACGATGATCCGCTCCGCGTGCATGATCGTGCTGACCCGCTGAGCGACGATGACCAGCGTGGAGCGGGCGGTCTCCGCCCTGAGTGCGCCGCGGAGCCGGCTGTCGGTGTCCGCGTCCAGCGCCGAGAAGCAGTCGTCGAAGAGGTACACCGCCGGACGCTTGACGATCGCGCGAGCGATGGCCAGGCGCTGCCGCTGCCCCCCCGACACGTTGCTGCCGCCCTGGTCGATGACGGCACCCAAGCCGCCCGGCATCGCCTCGACGAAGCCGCGAGCCTGCGCCACTTCCAGCCCGTGCCACAGTTCGGTGTCCGTCGCGTCCTGGCGCCCGAAGCGAAGGTTCTCGGCCACCGTGCCGCTGAAGAGGAAGGCGCGCTGCGGCACAAGCCCGATGGTCTCCCAGAGAGCCTCCTGTGACTGCATGCGCACGTCGACACCGTCGACGATGACCGCGCCCGAGGTGACGTCGAAGAAGCGCGGAATGAGGTTGAGCAGTGTCGTTTTCCCCGCTCCGGTGCCGCCGATGATGGCGGTGGTCTGTCCCGGCTCCATCACGAACGAGAGGTCGCGCAACACCGGCTGTTCGCCACCGGGGTAGCCGAACGTGGCATTGCGGAACTCGACGATCCCTGTCACCCGGCGCGGTGCGATTGGTTGCGCGGGGTCGGTGATCGACGGCTCGGTTCCCACGACCTCCTGGATGCGCGCCGCGCTGGCCACCGCGCGCGGCACCAGGATGAACATCATCACGCCCATCATCACGGCGAGAAGGATCTGCATGATGTAGCTCAGGAATGCGGTGAGGTTGCCGATCGGCATGGAGCCGCTGTTGATCAGGTGGCCGCCGAACCAGAGCACCGCGATGGTCGACAGGTTCATGATGCCCATGAGCGCCGGCATGGCGAAGACGAAGATGCGGTTGACACGCAGGGCTGTCGAGGTGAGGTCGCCGTTGGCCGCCTCGAAGCGCTCGTCCTCGTAGGGCGTGCGGACGAATGCGCGAATCACACGTATGCCGGTGATCTGCTCGCGCAGGACGCGGTTGATCCGGTCGATCTTCACCTGCATCGACTGGAACAGCGGGACGGCCATGGTCAGCATCGCGAGGATGACGGCGGCCATCAGCGGCACGATCACGACCAGCACCAGTGAGAGGTTGACATTCTCCTCCAGCGCCATGATCACACCGCCGACCGCCATGATCGGGGCCATCACCATGATGGTGAGCGCCATCTGCAGGAAGATCTGGACCTGCTGCACGTCGTTGGTGTTGCGCGTGATCAGCGAGGCCGTCCCGAAGCGGTTCATCTCACGCGCCGAGAGCAGCTGTACACGCTCGAAGATCGCGCCGCGGAGGTCGCGACCCACGCCCATCGACACGCGCGACGCCCAGTACACCGCCACGACGGAGATGACCCCAAGCGCCACCGAGATGCCCAGCATGATGCCACCCACCACCCAGATGTAGTGGATGTCGCCCTTGATGACGCCGTTGTTGATGATGTCGGCGTTGAGGTTGGGGAGGTAGAGGTTGGCGACCGACTGCATCAGCAGGAGCACGACAACCAGCCCCACCGGGCGCGCGTACGGGCGCATGGACGTCCGGAGCAGCCGCAGGATCAGCATTGGGGCGGCAACTCGAGCGATCCGGTGGGCCCGGCTCGGTGCAGTTGCAAGGCCACGGCGCTGCCCGGCCGGACGCTCATGAACGAACGGTGCACCCTGCGCGGCCGCGGCGGGTAGGGCCGGTCGACCCGAATGACCGGGACGTTCGGTCACGGATGGGACTTATGTCCCGCCCCTTCAGAGGCCAGGCCGCGTCGCTCGGTACGTCCCTCGGCTCGGAGCGTCGCAGAAGGACCTGGTTGGCATGGAGAGCGGCATGCGCGACTTTCAACTCTCCTACGCGCGAGCCCCGGAACGGCCAGCGCGTGAGGTCAGGCAGCGGAGGCGAGGGCTGGAGCTGCAGCGTCCTCGAGGGCGAAGGCGAGCACCTCCTCCACTCGGCCGGCCAGGTGAAAGGTCATCTGGTTGCGCACGCCCTCAGGCACGTCGTCGAGATCCTTGCCGTTGCGTCGCGGCAGGATGACCTCCGTGAGTCCCATACGATGGGCCGCAAGCACCTTCTGCTTGACACCGCCGATGGGAAGCACCAACCCCTGCAGGGTCACCTCCCCGGTCATGCCGACGGTGTTCTTGACGGCGCGCCCGCTGAGCAGGCTGACGATCGCTGTGGTCATGGTCACACCCGCCGAGGGGCCGTCCTTGGGGATGGCGCCCGCCGGTACGTGGATGTGGAAGCCCCGCTCCGCAGCGGTGGCGGCGATGCCCAGCTCCGCAGCATGTGACCGTACATACGAGAGCGCGATCTGCGCCGACTCCTTCATGACGTCACCCAGTTGACCGGTGAGTGTGAGCGTGCCCTCGTCGCCGACCGCGGTGGCCTCCACGAAGAGCACATCGCCACCCACCCCCGTCACCGCCAGACCGGTGGCCACGCCGGGAACCCCGGTGCGCTCGGCCACCTCATCGTCGAACTTGACGTTGCCGAGGAACTTCGTCACCAGCTCCGGAGTAACCGCTGTAGGTGGCTGCGACGCGCCGGTTGCGAAACCGGTTGCGGTCTTGCGGGCAAGCTTGCCAAGCTCACGTTCGAGGTTGCGCACGCCCGCCTCGCGGGTATACCCGGAGATCACTGCGTTAATGGCCGCGTCGGAGATGCTCACCTCATCGGCCGTGAGGCCGGCCTGGGCGATCTGTCGTGGCAGCAGGTGATCGCGTGCGATCGCCAGCTTCTCGACCTCGGTGTAGCCGTCGAGCTTGATCAGCTCCATGCGGTCGAGGAGCGGCGCCGGGATCGTCTCCCAGACGTTCGCGGTGGGGATGAACATCACCTCGGAGAGGTCGAGGTCGACCTCGAGGTAGTGGTCGCGGAAGGTGTTGTTCTGCGCCGGGTCGAGCACCTCGAGCAGTGCTGACGACGGGTCACCGCGCCAGTCGCTGCCGACCTTGTCGATCTCGTCGAGCATGATCACAGGGTTCTTGGTGCCCGCCTCCTTGAGGGCGCGGACGATGCGGCCTGGCAGCGCGCCGACGTAGGTGCGGCGGTGGCCGCGGATGTCGGCTTCGTCGTGGATGCCGCCCAGCGACACGCGCGCGAACTTCCGTCCCAGCGCGCGAGCAACCGACTCCCCGAGTGAGGTCTTGCCCACGCCGGGAGGGCCGACCAGGGTGATGATGGCGCCCGAGCCGCGACCGCCCAGCACCGACAGGCCACGCTCATTGCGGAGCTTGCGCACGGCGAGGAACTCGATGATGCGCGCCTTGACGTCGTCCAGACCGGTGTGGTCCTCGTCGAGGATCCGGCGCGCCTCAGCCAGGTCGTAGTTGTCGTCGGAGCGCACGTTCCACGGGATGTCGAGCATCCAGTCCAGGTAGGTGCGGATCCAGCCGTACTCGGGGTTCTGCTCGCTGGTGCGCTCCAGCCGGCCGAGCTCGCGCTCGAACTCGGTGCGCACGCTGTCCGGCATTCCCGCCTCATCGATGCGCTGCCGGTAGGTGGAAGCGACGTCGTCGCCGCCCTCGCCGAGCTGCTTCTTGATCGCTTCGAGCTGCTGGCGCAGCAGGAAGTCCCGCTGCGTCTTCTCCATCCCCTCGTTGACCTCGCTGCGGATCTTCTCCTTCAGCGACGCGTCAGCGAGGATCTGCCGGGTCCACCCGATGAGCATGGTGAGCCGGGCCTCGAGGTCGATGGTCTCCAGCACCTGGAGCTTCTGATCGACGGTGAGGTCGGGCGAGTAGCCCGCCAGGTCTGCCAGCTGGCCCGGGTTGCGCGCGGCACGGAGGAACTGGACGACGCCGGGGGCGCCCCGGCCCTCCACCAGGTTCTCGAGCATGGCCCGGTACTCGCGGGCGAGCTCCAGGGCGCGACCGCTCGGCGGATCTGCGTCTGGGACCGGCTCGGCCTGCACCCACAGCGCGCCACCCACGTCGGCGTTGCCGCTGCCCAGACGCGCGCGGTGCTCACCGCGAACGATGGTGACCTCTGCGCCGTTGGGAAGCCGACCGGAGTCCTGGACGGTCGCCACGGTGCCCATCGCGGCGAACTTGCCGGCGACGCGGGGTACCAGCAGGACCAGGTGGTTGCTATTGCGCGCGGCGTCGATCGCCGCTTGCTGCTCATCGCCCTCGACGCCGAGCGGAACGGTCATATGCGGGAGCACCACGGCATCGTCGAGGGGGACGACCGGCAGCAGCTCCGATTTGGGTTCGGTCATGGATTGGTTGTACCCGATTTCGCCCCGGCCTACGCATGGCGGGCAGGTCAGCCGGAAGCGAGCCGGGCACGAAGGCCTTGCTACCTCCGTTCCACCCTGACGCTGAGGCCCGGTTGGTCGCCTGCGAGTGGCGGCAATAGGTGCGACAACAGTTGCTCTGCGCTGAGTTGGTGGATTCGACCGTTTGGACCAGTTCGTGTCCAGCCGTTGTTCTCTTGGAAGTGGCTCCATGTCGAGCCGTGTGTGGTTGTGATGTAAATCACGTAGTCAGTGTTCTTCATTACAGCCTCCAGTGTGGGTTTCGAGTTCCATGCCGATGCCCCACCTGTCGCAGCCGCACGGCCCGTTCTGGCGGCGTCCCCAGTGGTGGAGACGGCCCCACAGAGTGATTGTCCGCCAGAATCTAGGACGCATTCGCCACGTCCATTCTGACAGGCGCGGAGCGCGGGTAGGCGACCCTTTAGGCCACCATCGTTTGCTGGGAGCCGTGTCGCGCGGTTCAGTTCCGTATGCTGCGCTGAGCCACCGTACAGCGAGCGCACTCGGAGTCTCTGATGTCAGCGTCCCAAGCCGAGATCGTTTCACCCAACCCCACGACGTCCGCTGAGTTACAGGCCGTCATCCGAACCGTGGATCTCACCAAGGTATATCCCGGTGGGGTGAAGGCCGTCGACACCCTGAACCTCACGGTCGCCCAGGGCGAGATCTTCGGGCTTCTCGGTCCCAATGGAGCAGGCAAGACGACGACTGCGAGCATGCTCACCACTCGAGTGATCCCGACGTCGGGACAGGCCTTCATTGCTGACGTCGACGTGTTGAAGCATCCTGCTGTGGCAAAACAACTGATCGGGGTCGTACCTCAGACGAACACGCTGGACCGTTCACTGACGGTCTGGGAAAACCTCTACTTCCACGGCCGCTTCTTTGGCATGGCGGCGAAGGAAGCTCGCGCCGCGGCCGACGAGATGCTGATGAAGTTTCTTCTCACCGAGCATGCGAGGATGTCCGTCATGGCCCTGTCCGGCGGACTGGCCCAGCGCCTCATGGTTGCGCGCGCCATCCTGCATCGTCCGGCCGTTCTCTTCCTTGACGAGCCGACGGCGGGCCTCGACCCGCAGAGTCGCATCGCCTTGTGGGAGATACTCAGGAAGCTCCATGACGACGGTGAAACCATCCTCCTGACCACCCACAACATGGACGAAGCGGATCAACTGTGCGACCGCATCGGGATCATGGACCACGGCAGGATCCTCGTCCTGGATACGCCACACGATCTGAAGCGATCGGTGGGAGCCGACACCATCGTGGTGGTCAGCGCGAATGGAGACCTCGACCGCCTGGCCGGCTTCCTCCAGGAACGCGTTGCAGGAGTTGACTCGGCTGCAGTCGTCGATGGCAGGGTCCACCTCGGCGTGCGAGGTGGGGGCGGGATCCTGCTGAAGGTCATCGCGGCGGCTGACGACGGCGGTTTCACGATCACGGACGCCACTGTGACCGAACCAAACCTGGAAACAGTCTTCATCAACCTCACCGGCAAAGAGCTCCGCGACTGATGGCATCAGCGACCACCAGACTAGATTCCCTGCCGATCCGCACAACACGGCGCTCCGCGGCGGCATCCAGTCGCGACGCCTTCAAGGCTCTTCTCCTGCGAGACCTCACCGTGTTGCGCAAGAACCTTGCTCAGTTCATTCCACGAACCATCCTTCAGCCATTTCTTCTCGTCTTCGTTTTCACGTACGTGTTTCCGACCATCGGTACGGGGGTTGGATCGGGCGGTGGTGCCAGCGGGGAATCCTCCTTCGCCACGATCCTTGTCGCCGGTGTGGTTGGCCTGTCGATCATGTTCCAGGGGATCCAGGCCGTGGCCCTACCGATGGTGCAGGAGTTCGGCTACACGAAGGAGATCGAGGACCGTGTCCTCGCCCCACTTCCGGTCAGTCTAGTGGCACTGGAGAAGGTCGCCTTTGGTGCTGTGCAGGGATTGATCGCCGCGTTGATCGTCTTTCCAATTGCCGCAGTCGTCCACGCGCCACAGATCACCATCGATCTACATGTCACCTGGTGGATTTTGGTCACGATGATTCCACTGGCCTGCGTCTGTTGCTCTGCGCTGGGACTCAGCTTCGGGACATTCTTCCAACCGCGCACGGTCCCGCTTCTCTTCGGCATCGTCGTCCTTCCGATCACCTTTCTTGGTGGTACGTACTACTCGTGGACGAAGCTTGCACCGGTCCAGGTTCACGGGTTCTCGTGGCTGCAGACCGTGGTGCTCGTCAATCCCCTGATCTACATCAACGAAGGTTTCAGAGCCGCGCTGACCAGTGAGCAACACATGTCTCTCTATGTCGTGTATCCGGTCCTGCTCGCCTTCACGGCCTTCTTCGTCTGGAACGGAGTTCGCGGTTTCAAGAAGCGGGTCATCAGCTGACGGAGCGCCAGGCCTCGACTCAGACTGGGGCTTGGCTCACTCCAAGGGTCGCCTCGATGCCGCGGGCGTCACCGTCTTCGTCAACGAGAACGCTGACATCGACGTAGCCGAGGCGCGCGAGGTCGTCGCCGAGCGCCTCGGCCTGCTCGCCGCCGAGCTCGAGGAGGAGCGCACCGCCGCGCCGGAGGAAGCGGGGGCTGTCGGTGAGGACGCGTCGGAGGATCTCGGTGCCGTCGCGGCCGCCGTCGTAGGACAGCGGCGACTCGAACGCGAAGGTGTCGCGCTGCAACAGCGGCAACGCGGGCGTCGGCACGTACGGGACGACGCCGACGACGACGTCGACGCGTCCTTCGAGCGTGCGCGGCAGCGGGGCGAACAGATCGCCGAAGTAGACCTCCACGCCGTTCGCCGTCGCGCAGGCAACGGCACGCTCGTCGACGTCGGACGCCACGACGCGCGCGCCGGGGTGGTCCGTGATCAAGGTCTTGGCCATCGCTCCGGCCCCGGTGCAGAGATCGATCGCCGCACCGTTCGTTGGCAGGCGCTCGACGGCCCGACGCGCGAGCGGCTCGCTCTGCCAGCGTGGAACGTAGACACCGGGATCAACGCGGATCTCCAAGCCACAGAACGAGACGCTCCCGGTGATCCAGGCGAGTGGCTCGCCCGTGAGGCGACGCCCGACGAGCGAGTCGAGGAGCTCGACATCGCCGGCCGCGCAAGCGAGGAGCTCGTCCGCCTCCTCTTCCGCCGCGACGAACCCGGCGCCCGAGAGCAGCGCGGCGAGCGCCTCGAGGTCGTTGCGCATCGGCACGCTCGCAATGAGACCATGCACGAGCCGGATGGTGCCCGACCGACGGCGTCGTCGGGCACAGTGGGAGCGACGTCGCGGGCGAACCGCCCGGCACCGAGCTCGACGCCATGGCCAGCCTCGAGGGCCGCGCCCGGCGTGAGACCATTCGGCGCGGGCTGGCCGATGCCTTGGGCAGTGGACCCTCGCAGGAGATCTTCGAACTCGACGACGCCCTCCAGGAGGTGGCCTCAGCGGGGATCGAAGCGATCCTGGCTGGCCCCGTCGCCGCGTTGGCGGCGACCTACGACTTCGCCCGGCACCGGCGCTTGCTCGACGTCGTCGGCGGCACCGGCTCGTGGTCGATCGCCGTGGCCCGGAGCCACGGGGACCTCGAAGCCACCATCTTCAGCGTGAGGCGGTGGCGGCCCACTTCCTGGACTCCGTGCCCAGCCGCAACCGCCGGTGGCGGCGCCTGGGTCGTTGGTCACACGACCGGGCGCCCTTGGGCGGTGGTCACCGGCTCCCATGCCGCGTAGGCTCGCGGCATGGATCTCTTCCAGGTGCGCATCCATGGTCGCGGTGGGCAGGGCGTGGTCACCGCAGCCGAACTGCTGTCGATGGCGGCCTTTGCCGAGGGCAGGCACGCGCAGGCATTCCCATCCTTCGGTTCGGAGCGGATGGGGGCGCCCATCGTCGCCTTCTGCCGCATCGCCGACGGGCCGATCCGCACCCGCGAGCCGATCGCCGAGCCCAACGCGCTGATCATCCAGGACCCCACCCTGCTGCACGCCGTCGACCTCTTCAGCGGTCTGGGCACGGAGGGATACGTCCTCATCAACTCCTCGCGCAGCGTCGACGAGCTGGGCCTGGGCGACCTCAGGACCCGCCATCCTCGCGTGCGCCTTCTCACCGTGCCGGCGACCGACCTCGCCCGCGAACACGTGGGACGTCCGACGCCCAACGCGGTGCTGCTCGGAGCCTTGGCGGCGATGACCGGGATCGTCTCGCTGGACGCGATTGCCACGGCGCTGCGGGACCGTTTCTCGGCCGCGGTTGCCGGCGCCAACTACGCCGGCGCGGTGGCGGCGCACAAGTTCATTGAACGCGAGCTGTCCATGGTGGCGGAGGCGGTCGGTGCTTAGGCAGATCGAGGGCTCGCGCGGCGTCGCCGAGGCGGTGGCGCTGTCGCGCCCGGAGGTCATCTGCGCCTACCCGATCTCGCCGCAGACGCACATCGTCGAGGCGCTGGGCGTCAAGGTGAAGACGGGTTCGCTGGCGCCGTGCGAGTTCATCAACGTCGAGTCCGAGTTCGCCGCGATGTCCGTGGCCATCGGCGCCTCGGCGACCGGTGCGCGAGCCTACACCGCGACCGCCAGCCAGGGACTGCTGTACATGACCGAGGCGGTGTTCAACGCCTCCGGTCTCGGCCTTCCCATCGTCATGACCGTCGCCAACCGCGCCATCGGCGCACCGATCAACATCTGGAACGACCATTCGGACTCGATGGCGCTGCGCGACTGTGGCTGGATCCAGTTCCACGCGGAGACCAACCAGGAGGCGATCGACCTGCACGTGCAGGCGTTTCGCATTGCCGAGTCCCTCTCGCTGCCGGTCATGGTCTGCATGGACGGCTTCATCCTCACGCACGCGACCGAACGTCTCGATATCCCTGAGCAGGCGGAGGTTGACGCCTTCCTGCCGCCCTTCCAGCCGCGCCAGGTGCTCGACCCCGACGACCCCATCACCATCGGCGCGATGGTCGGGCCGGAAGCATTCATGGAGGTGCGCTACCTGGCTCACGCCAGGCACTTGCAGGCGATCGAGCGCATCGGCGCCGTCGCGACCGAGTTCGCAACGCGTTTCGGACGCTGCTCCGGCGGCCTGGTCACGACGGACGGGGTCGAGGGCGCCGACACCATCGTGATCTCGCTCGGGTCCGTGCTCGGCACCATCCGCGATGCCGTCGACGACCTCCGCCGTCGCGGGGCGCGCATCGGTGTCGTGGGCATCAGCTGCTTCCGGCCGTTCCCGTTCGAGGCCGTGCGCGCTGCCGCCGCGGGAGCCGCGCGCGTGGTCGTCATCGAGAAGTCACTCGCGCCCGGCGCGGGCGGCGTTGTCGCGGCCGACGTCTGGTCGGCGCTGTCGCACCTGCAAGGCCGCCGCTTCTCGGTGGTGGCCGGCCTGGGAGGCCGGCCGATCACGCAGCGGTCGATTTCGGCGCTGCTCGAGCGGGCGGCGGGTGACCGACTGGAACCGTTGACATTCCTCGACCTCGACCGGGGTGTCGTCGAGCGGGAACTGGCGCGCACCGATCGCCGGCTGACACGCGAACTCGTCGCCGGCACGGTCGCGGTGCGCTGAGGGGGAGACGTCGATGCCGTACCAGCCCATCAAGTTCTACCAGGTCGGAAGTTTCGCGGTGGGCAACCGCCTCCTGGAATCAGAGGATCGATCCGTCCAGGCGGACGCCCAACGCAGCAACTCGCTGACGTCAGGACATCGAGCGTGCCAGGGATGCGGCGAGGCACTGGGTGCTCGCTATGCGCTCGACGCGGCGATGCGCATCACCAAGGGCAGGATGATCGCGGCCAACGCCACCGGCTGCCTCGAGGTGTTCTCCACCCTCTACCCGGAGTCAGCGTGGCAGGTTCCCTGGATCCACTCCCTGTTCGGCAACACGGCGGCGGTGGCGACCGGCATCGCCGCGGCACTGAGGGTCAAGGGCCGCGGTGACATCCGCACCGTCGCCCAGGCAGGTGACGGCGGGACCGTGGACATCGGGTTCGCGTGCCTGTCCGGGATGTTCGAGCGCAACGACGACGTGCTCTTCGTCTGCTACGACAACGAGGCGTACATGAACACCGGTGTCCAGCGCTCCGGAGCGACGCCGCCAGCGGCGCGCACCGCAACCACGGAGGCCGTTGGCGACCAACCGGGCAACCCCTTCGATCAGGGAAAGAACCTCCCCCTGATCGCCATGGCTCACGAGATCCCCTACGTGGCCACCGCGACGGTGGCCGACCTGCACGACCTCGAAGCCAAGGTCGAGCGCGCCATGCGGTTCCATGGAGCCCGCTACCTGCACATCCTTGTGCCCTGCCCACTGGGCTGGGGAAGCGCTTCGCACGACACCATCAGGTTGGCCCGCCTGGCATGTGAGACGGGGTTGTTCCCGGTCTTCGAGGCGGAGTCGGGCCGGGTGGTCTCGGCCACGCCGATCCGGCGGAAGGAGCCGGTCGAGGAGTACCTCAGCGCGCAGGGGCGCTACGCACACCTTTTCGGACCGAAGGGACGCCCCGACATCGTGGCGCGCATCCAGGCGATCGCCGATGCCAACGTAGAGCGCTACGGCCTGCTCCGTGAACCGGCGGCGGTGGGCTCCAGATGAGCGCGCAGAGGCCGTTCGCCATCACGCTCGATGTCGCATCGTCGCTGGGCAACCGCACCGGTTCGTGGCGAACTGAACGGCCCGTGTACGTCGACCGCATGCCTCCCTGCAACAACGCGTGCCCGGCTGGCGAGAACATCCAGTCCTGGCTGTACCAGGCCGAGGATGGCGGCTACGAGGCGGCGTGGCGAGCGCTCATGCGGGACAACCCGTTCCCGGCGGTGATGGGCCGCGTCTGCTACCACCCGTGCGAGGACGCCTGCAACCGTGCGAGCCTCGACCACGCGGTCGGTATCGACTCGGTGGAGCGGTTCCTCGGTGACACCGCCATCGCGCACGGCTGGCGCGTCGACGTGACCGTTCCCTGGTCTGGCAAGCGCGTCCTGGTTGTCGGCGCCGGCCCGTCCGGGCTGTCGGCCGCGCACCACCTTCGCCTGATGGGCCACGACGTCACCGTTTTCGATGCCGGGGCACAGCCGGGTGGCATGATGCGCTTCGGCATTCCCCGGTACCGTCTTCCGCGCGAGGTGCTCGATGCGGAGATCTCGCGCATCGTCGAGATGGGCGTGCACATGGTGCTCGACCGCACCGTCGACAACCTCGAGGCGACGATACACGACGGCGCTTTCGACGCGGCCTTCGTCGCCGTCGGCGCGCACATCGGCAGGCACGCCGACATCCCCGCGGGTGACGCCGCCCGGATCGTTGACGCGGTGTCAATGCTGCGCGGCATGGAGGGGGAGGAGAGGCCACTGCTGGGGCGGCGCGTGGTCGTCTACGGTGGCGGGAACACCGCTATGGACGCGGCGCGCACCGCCCGGCGGCTGGGCGCGAAGGATACGGTGGTCGTATATCGTCGCACCAGGGAGCGGATGCCCGCCCACGTCATCGAGGTCGAGGAGGCGCTCGAGGAGGGCGTTCTGATGCGCTGGCTCTCGACCATCAGACGAGCCGACAAAGGGAAGCTCATCATCGAGCGAATGGAGCTCGACGAGACCGGGTTCCCGCAGCCGACGGGGATCCTCGAGGAGCTCGAGGCCGATACTGTCATCCTGGCATTGGGCCAGGAGGTCGACCTCTCGCTGCTGAACGGTCTCTCCGACATCACTGTCGAGGACGGTGTGGTCGCGGTGGGTCCAACGATGATGACCGGTCATCGCGGTGTGTTCGCCGGCGGTGACATGGTGCCGGCGGAGCGCACCGTGACGGTCGCCGTCGGCCACGGCAAGAAGGCGGCGCGCAACATCGACGCCTGGCTGCGCGGCGCGGCGTATGCGCCGGCGGCGAAGCACGAACTCGCCGCATTCGACATGCTCAACACCTGGTACTACAGCGACGCGCCGGTCACCGTGCGTCCCCGGCTGGACATGGTGCGCCGGCAGTCCACGTTCGACGAGGTCGTGGAGGGGCTGGACGAGGAGACGGCGCTGTTCGAGGCGCGCCGCTGCCTCTCGTGCGGCAACTGCTTCGAGTGTGACAACTGCTACGGCGTCTGTCCCGACAACGCGGTGATCAAGCTCGGTCCCGGACGCCGTTTCGCCTTCGACTATGACTTCTGCAAGGGCTGTGGCATCTGCGTCACGGAGTGCCCGGCGGGCGCGATCGTGATGGAGCCGGAGCTGGTCTGAACTCAATGGCCATGACCGAACGTGCTGGTGCTGCGGTGGTCCGCCTAGGTTCGAATCCTCTCTCCCCGGCCAGTCTCCCTCGCTGCGCTCGCTCGACTGGCCGGTGGGCCCCCATTTGTCTGACGGATTCACACCGCGTGCGGCGACGCCACTCAGTCCACTCGTGCTATGACTGTTCCAGATGAGCCAAACAGAGTTGCCACCGCCGCGCGGGAATCAACCCGATGCACCACCGCCGTCGCCCGCTGCCACAGTCGCTGAGCCCGCTGTCGTCGGCGCAACGGCGCCGCGGCCCACGGTACCGACCACGCGCACCGGCGTTGTCTATTGGGCGTTGGGCGTCGGCATGTTGTTGCTCATCGTTGTCATTGTCTTTGTTCTCCAGAACCTGACCGCAGCAAAGACCCGCTTCTTTAACATGCAATGGACCATCCCGCTGGGGCTCGATCTTCTCTTGGCCGCGCTGCTGGGCGGCTTGATCGTATTCCTGTTGGGCGCCGCTCGGATGCTGCAGTTGCGTCGGTTGGCACGGCGCTACGCGCGCCCTGAATCGCGCCGCTAGGCCGGGCTAATTGCCACACGCGGTCAGCGTGCGGCCCACGCCCGATCTCGCGCACCCGAGCGAGCCAAAGAGTGGGAACGCTTGAGCCCATTCGAGCAGCTGTGCAGTCGTGCGGAGGCCATGGGGCGGAACTGATCGGGACCTAAGCCCCTGGTAACTGCCTCCGCTGCGGTGATGATCAAGGGGTAACCGATGAGAGGAGAGTGGCCGTGGAGTACATCCGCAGATTCGAAGAGCTCGGCGTCGCCGACACCGAAGTCGCAGGGGGAAAGGGGGCGAACCTGGGTGAGCTCACACGCGCGGGCATGCCGGTCCCGCCCGGTTTCGTGATCACCGCCGCCGCCTACGTCGACGCCATCGAGCAGAGCGGCGCTCGCGCCAAGCTGAGGGCTCTGCTGACCGGCGTCGCCCCCGACAATCCGGTGAGCCTCGAGCGGGCGGCGACTGCAGCCCAGGAGTTGCTTGGATCCACGCCGCTTCCGCCGACGCTCGCGTCCGCCGTTCTGGACGCTTATCACCGTCTCGGCCCCGGGACGCGAGTAGCCGTGCGCTCGTCGGGTACCAGCGAAGATACCGCGGGGACGTCGTTCGCGGGCATGAACGCGACCTTCACCAACGTCGCGGGCGACGAGGAGCTGCTGGCCCGGGTGGTCGACTGCTGGGCATCGCTGTATGGCCAGCGCGTCATCTTCTATCGGGCGAAGCTCGCCCTGACCGAAGAGCCGACTCTCGCGGTCATCGTGCAGGAGATGATCCCGTCGGAGCGGTCGGGGGTCATGTTCACCATCAATCCGTCGACCGCGGACCCCGATAGCATGGTGATCGAAGCTGCTTTCGGGCAGGGCGAGGTAGTGGTGGGCGGGCAGGTCGAGCCCGATACCTACGTGCTCTCCAAGAGCGGACCGCGCGTTGTGCAGGCCAGGATCGGCACGAAGTCGACGGCCATCGTGTGCGGCCCGGACGGCCATGACCAGCGGGTCACGCTCGACCCGGATATGGCAGCGAAGCGTGTGCTCAGCGACGAGGAAGCGATCGAGCTGGCAAAGCTCGGCATGCAAGTTGAGGCTCACTACGGGAGCAGCCAGGACATCGAATGGGCTATCGAGAAGGGGAAGACGTACCTAGTGCAATCGCGCCCGATCACCGCGATGGCCTCAGCCACCGAGCGCGTGGCTCCCGCCGGTCGCGTGCTGGTGCGTGGCCTGGCCGCATCCGCGGGACAGGCATCAGGGCTGGTTCGGGTCCTACTCTCGGCTCAGGAGGGTGAGAAGTTGCGCGCTGGCGAGGTGCTCGTCGCCCCAATGACCAACCCGGACTGGATCCCCACCATGCGACGCGCCGCCGCCCTGGTCACGGACGCAGGAGGGATGACGTGTCACGCCGCCATCGTCAGCCGCGAGCTTGGCGTCCCCTGCGTGGTCGGCACCCACAATGCCACGACCGTGCTGCGTGATGGCGAGATGGTCACCGTCAACGGCGCGAAGGGCCAGGTCACCGAGGGGGTCGTCGAGGTCGGTGGAATCGACGTCCCGAAGACGACGGCGATGACAACTGCCGCGCCCCCGGCCGCACCGGCGGAACCGCAAGTGCTCGGCACCCGCCTCTACGTCAACTTGGCGATGGCGGACCACGCCGAGGCTGTGGCAGCGATGCCGGTCGACGGAGTCGGCCTGCTTCGTGCCGAGTTCATGATCGCTGACGCGCTCAGGGGCGTGCACCCACGGCTGCTGCTCGAGCGTGGCGAGCAGAAGACGTTCGTCGATGCGATGTCCGCTTCGGTCCTGCGCATAACCGAGGCGTTCTTCCCGCGGCCCGTGGTGTACCGAAGCATCGACTTCCGGACCAATGAGTTCCGCAACCTCGAGGGCGGCGATCGTTTCGAGCCGCACGAGGAGAACCCGATGATCGGATACCGGGGCTGCTATCGATACGTGCGAGAGCCCGACCTGTTCCGGCTTGAGTTGGAGATGCTCGCCCGTGTAGTGGAGCAGACCCCCAACATTCGCCTGATGATCCCCTTCGTCCGCACCGCGTGGGAACTCGAGGCCTGCCTCGACGTGGTGGACTCGAGCCCGGTCGCCGACCGGCGGGTACTTCCCGTGTGGGTGATGGCCGAGGTGCCATCGGTCGCGTACCGGATCCCGGAGTATGCGGCGATGGGCATCGAGGGTGTCTCTATCGGCAGCAACGACCTCACCCAGCTCATGCTCGGGGTGGACAGGGACTCCGAAGTGTGCGCTGCCCTTTTCGACGAGTCCGATGGCGCCGTTCTGGACACCATTAGCCGGATCATCGGCGCCGCCCGCCAGGCGGGGATCACCTCGTCGCTGTGCGGTCAGGCACCGTCCAACCATCCCGAGTTCGCCGAGCACCTGGTCCGGCTCGGGATCGATTCGATCTCGGTGAATCCCGATGCGGTGCCCCAGGTGCGCCGCACGATCGCTGCGGCCGAGTGGCGCACCGTGCTGAGAGCGGCGGCGACACAGTCAACGGCAGCCGGCCCACCGGCTCGCGCGCTCGCACCGCGGGCTCGTACGCGGATCGCCGCGGCGGTGCCGGTCGCGCTTGCGGTCGCAGAGCCGTTGAGACCGGCGGCGACCACGCCGGCGGCATGGAGGCCCAAGATCCTCGAGCCGCGGCGCCCATCGCATCTACCGATCGAGCGCGAGCTCGCCTGGCCCGGAGGGTAGCAATGCAGCAGATCAGCCCAACTGGAGGCCGTAAATGACGACATTGACAATTATCCATCGGGGCAGCACGAAGGTCCAGAAGATCGACGTGCCAAGTCGGAACGCCGTACTCATCGCCCCGGACAACTCCGGCACGGTGGAGATGGCGGCGTCCGGCGCCAATGTTCTGATCCGGTTCGGCAGCCCGGACGCCGACGCGCGTGACTTCATTGTGGTCCACGACGGCGACCGCCAGACGGTGAAGAGCATGCCGCCCGTGTACGCGCGTGCTTTCACGGATCGCCCTCTCGACGACTACTGAGATCGGCCTGGCCGATCGCCTCGGTAGTGTCCCGCCTGTTCACCGGTGGCCGTATCAGCCGGCGCTGGAGGCGGCCCACAAATTGATGCCACTCTCGGTCGCGTAACGATCGATTTCCACGAGCTCTTCGGCCGAAAAGTCGCAGTTGTTCAGGGCGGCGATATTTTGCTCGAGCTGGGCCTTGCTGCTGGCTCCGACGAGCGTCGACGTCACCAAGGGGCTACGCAGCGTCCATGCCAGCGCCATCTGCGCCAGCGTCTGGCCGCGCCGCGCCGCGATCTGGTCGAGGGCGCGGATCTTGGTCAGGTTCTCCTCGCTCAGCATTTCCTCGGAAAACGACCCACGATGGCTCGCCCGAGAGCCGGCGGGGATCCCGGCGAGGTACTTGTCGGTGAGCAGCCCCTGCGCAAGAGGCGAGAAGGTGATACAGCCAATCCCCTCCTCTCCAAGCACATCGAGGAGTTCACCTTCGATCCACCGGTTGAGCATGGAGTACGACGGCTGGTGGATGAGCGGCGGCGTCCCCAGTCTGCGAAGGATGGCGGTCGCGTCCCGCGTGCGCTGAGCCGAATACGACGACAGGCCGACGTAGAGCGCCTTGCCCTGCCGCACCGCGGTGTCGAGCGCCCCCATGGTTTCTTCCAAGGGAGTCGCCGGGTCGAAGCGGTGCGAGTAGAAGATATCCACGTACTCCAGCCCCATGCGCCTCAAGCTCTGATCGAGGCTGGCCAGGACGTACTTGCGCGAGCCCCACTCGCCGTACGGCCCAGGCCACATGTCGTAACCCGCCTTGGTCGAGATCACCAGCTCGTCACGATGTCCGGCCAGGTCAGTTGCCAGGATGCGGCCGAAGTTCTCCTCCGCCGAGCCGGGTGGCGGGCCGTAGTTGTTGGCCAGGTCGAAGTGCGTGATGCCCAGGTCAAACGCGCGGCGGATGACGGAGCGTTGCCCTTCGAGTGGGGTGTCGCCACCGAAGTTCTGCCATAGGCCAAGCGAGATCGCAGGCAGCTTGAGACCGCTGCGCCCGCAGCGCCGGTACGGCAGATGTCGGTACCGGTCCTCCGGCTGTCCGCTCATTGCTCGCTAACCGCCACTCGGTCCCGCGAACGACACCGCGCCCGTCATGAGCGCGCCCGCTTCGGCCATCGTGTGAGACTGCGGGGTGATGGTGGCCACGCGGCGTCCCTACCTTCTTCACACCTAACCGTGCTGGACATTCAATCTCCCCAAAATCTCCCCAAAATCTCCCCCAAATTTTACTTGATAACGGAGTCTGTCGCGTTGCGCGCATGAGGGCGTGAGGCATCGTCCTGGCGGAGTTGGGTTCCACCCAGCCGGCACGACAGGTCGAGGAGGGCTTCGTCGCCGCCCGCCCATCCGAGTACCGACATGGCGAGGGGTGGGGAGCCCTCCCTCCCGATCGGCAGCGACACCTGCGGCAGCCCGCCCAGGCCGCTCGGGCACGTGAGCAGCAGGGAGCGGCTGCGAAACTCGCGCAGCTGCTCGGCCGACGCCGACAGTCGCGGGGCCGCACAGGGGGCGGTCGGCAGGATCACCACGGTCCCCGGTGTGAGCACGTCGCCGAGCCGCTCTGTCACCGCCACACGCCGGCGGCGGGCGGCAGCGACAGCGTCAGCGTCGACGGTCGACGCATACGCCATGCGCTCATCGATTCCAGGGCCAAGGCGCGGATCATGGGCTGTGATCCACGCACCGAACGTCTGCCACGTCTCGAACGCCTGGATGACACGGAAGCACTCCGACCATTCGGCTAACCCCTCGGGCGCCAGTTGCACGAGCTGCGGCACTGGCAGTTCATGGCCGGCCCGCGCGAGAGAATCCTCCACCGCGTCACGGCTCGGCGAATCAGCGACAGCGAGGAGATCCGTTGCTAGGAGCACCCGGTCGACCGCGGCTGTCACCGGCCGGTCGTCGAGAAGCACACGCCCGACGGCGCGCACCAGTTCGGCCTCGGGCGCGAGCCACCCGGCGGAGTCGAACGAGGGCGCCATCGCCTGGATCCCGGCCATGTCAACTCGGCCGCGTGTCGGGCGCAATCCGTACAGTCCACAGAACGCGGCGGGAATGCGGATCGACCCGCCGGTGTCGGTGCCGAGGGCGAAGTCACAGGCGCCGCCGGCCGCGGCGCTTGCCGAGCCACTAGACGAACCGCCCGGAAGCCGGTCCCTGGCGTGCGGGTTGAGCGGTGTGCCGTAGTGGGCGTTGGCACCGGTGATGCTGTACAGGAACTCGTCACAGATCGTCTTGCCGACGACGGTGGCGCCGGCGTCGAGGACCCTGCGGACCACCTCGGCTGTGACCATTGCGGGAGGACGGTTGGCGAGCCACTCGGGGCTGCCGATGCCTGTGCGCTCGCCCTCGATGTCGTAGGCGTCCTTTACAGCTACCCTCAGCCCGGCCAGCGGCCCGGACTCCGCTCCGATGAGCGGGCGCACAAGGTCGTGCGGCACGAATGAACGGCCTGCGGAAGACACAGACGGGGTCGGTTTGCGGCGGTCATCTTCCATGCGCGCTACAGCAGCAGACGCAGCGCGAAGGCGATGCCGAATGCGACGACCAGCGTGCGTAGCACGGCCGGTCGCAGCCGCCGGGCCAGCGCCACACCGGCGAAACCGCCCGCGGCGCTCGCCGGCAGCATCACCGCCACGGCGGTCCACGACACGGGGCCGAAGAAGGCGAAGTAGATAGCCGCGACGACATTGATGATGAGCGCCATCATCCCTTTGAGCGCGTTGATGCGTTGCAGGTCGTCGCGTATGAACAGTCCAAGGACGGCCAGCATCATCACGCCGAGGCCGGCGCCGAAGAAGGCGCCGTAGATCCCGCCAAGGAACTGCGCGACCACGAGGATCGGCGCACGGTGCTGCTCGCGTTCGGGCCGGCGGGAGCGCACTCTTGACGTGACCACCGGCTGCACGAGGAGCAGCCCGCACGCGAACAAGATGAGCCAGGGGACCACCGCGGCGAACACGCTGTTCGACGTGCGCGTGAGCAGGATGGCGCCGCCCACCGCCCCCACCACGCTGATCGGTCCAAGGAACAGCACCCGCTGACCTTGGACTGAGAGTTCAGCCCGGTACGCGATGCTGCCACCGGCATAGCCGGGCAGCAATCCCAGCGTGTTGGTGACGTTGGCGGTCAGGGCCGGGAATCCCAGCAGCAGCAGGGCGGGGAACGACAGAAGCGTGCCGCCGCCGGCGACCGCGTTCACCGCACCCGCCAGCAACGCGGCGCTGGCAACCAACAGCAGCCGCGCCGCGTCGAGATGAGTCACCGCTCACGCGATGCGCTGCCGTCTCGATCAGCCGGCCACCGCAGGCCGAGCAGGTCGGCGCTCAACTCACCGGCGGCCAGCCGCTCGCGGAGCTGGTCCTCGTGTGCGGCGCGCTGCTCGGCGCGTTCGGCCACCTCCGCAGCGTCGCGTGCGGCGACACAGACGGCGCCATCGTCGTCGGCGACGATCACGTCCCCCGGGCTCACCAGGTGTCCGGCGCACACGATGGGCCGGTTCACCGCGCCGGGGTGTGTCTTGCTCGTCCCCTGGGCGCTGATCCAGCGCGACCAGACCGGGAACCGCATCGCCCGAAGCTCGGCGACATCGCGTACGCCGGCGTCCACGATCGCCGCGATGACGCCGTGGGCGCGCAGCGATGTCGCAAGCAGTTCACCCAGCACGCCATCGCTGCTCGGCGACGCCATCGCGACCACCAGCACGTCACCCTCACGGCACACTTCCACAGCCAGGTGGACCATGAGGTTGTCGCCCGGCTGGCAGAGCACCGTGACCGCCGGCCCTGCCAGCCGGACCCCCTGCTGGATGGGACGCACGGCCGTATCGAGCAGCCCCCGCCTTTCCTGCGCCTCGTGCACCGTGGTGACCCCTAGCGCGGCCAGCCGCGCCACCGCCGCCTGGTCTGCGCGCACGATGGTGTGCACCACGACGGGATCACCGCTCGTGACCGACTCGTTCATGGACGCCCCTACGACGCCCAGTCGACCACGGTGTTGCGGAGCTGCCCGATCCCCTCCACCTCCGTCTCCATCACGTCGCCCGGGCGCAGGAACTCCGGCGGGGTGCGCGCGAAGCCGACGCCATCAGGGGTCCCCGTGGCGATCAGCATGCCGGGCAACAGCGTCATGCCCACCGACAACCACTCGATGATCTCGTCGACGGGATAGATCATGTCCCGCGTGTTGCCATCCTGCTTGAGGACACCGTTGACGCGCAGGTGCAACTGGAGCGCCTGCACGTCGGGCACCTCATCCTTGGTCAGGACCCAGGGGCCCACCGGGCACGAGCCGTCCAGGCTCTTGCCCTTGAACCACTGGCCGCCCCATCCGTTCTGGATGTCCCGCGCCGTCACGTCGTTGAGGACGGTGTAGCCGAACACGTGGTCGAGCGCGTTGGCCCGCTTGATGTTGGAGCCGCGTCGCCCGATGACCACTCCCAGCTCGACTTCCCAGTCGATATTGGTGCTCACCGCCGCGTTGATGGGGATGTCGGAGTGGGGGCCCGTGATGGTGGTGATCGCCTTGGTGAAGATCGTCGGCGGCCCCACCTCGGTGTTGAGCGCGCGCGCCCCCTCTTCGGCGTGCTTCTGGTAGTTGCGGCCGATGGCGAGCACGTTGCCCCGTGGCGGATCGAAGGGTGACAGCAAGGCCAGGTCCGCGAGCCGTCGGACTCCCTCACCGGAGCCCGACGACGCCAACTCGCCGAGACGGTTGAGAGCCTCCTCGCCCCCGTCGATGACGCCGAGGACGTCGATGGGAAGTGACGCCGAGCCGGACCCGGCGGTTGCCTCGGTCACGTCGACGATCTCGTCGGGTGCGCCACTGCGAGCCACGCCGAGGCGGCGCTCGTTGCCCTCACGGAACATCAGCAACTTCATGAACCCTTTGCCTCCACGCCGCCGGCCGTGCTCATGACGGTAGCGGCTCCCAAGAAAAGTTCCTCGAAATCCTGGCGATCGAGGAGTTCGCCGGACCGGCCTTCCATGCGGGTGGAGCCGGACACCAGAACGGACGTCCACGTGGCGATGTCGAGGGCGGCCCGCGCTCGCTGCTCGACCAGCAGCACGGCTTTGCCCAGTGATCCAAGTCCTTTGATCTGTTCGCGGAGCAGTCTGTCAGCCAGCTGCGGTGCCAGGTTTGCGGTCGGTTCGTCGAGGATGAGAACTCGCGGATCGAGCATCAGCACCCGGGCGATGGCGAGCATCTTTCGCTCCCCGCCGCTGAGCTTGTCCGCGCGACGCTTGAGCATCGGCTTCAGCTGAGGGAAGACCTCGAGGACCTCGGATATGCGCGTGCGCATCGTTGCGGCTGGAAGCAGATATCCACCCATGTCGAGGTTCTCGAGGACGGTGAGCGGCTCGAAGATGTCCTGCACCTGCGGCACGTAGCCAACGCCGCGGCGAGCCATTTCTTCCGGCGGCCGGTTGGTGACATCGTCGTCGCCCAGCAGCACGCGGCCGGCTGTGACGTGCAGGATGCCGACGAGGGACTTGAGCAGCGTGCTCTTGCCGGCACCGTTCGGACCGATGATGGCCACGATCTCTCCGGGTCCGACACTGAGGCTGACGTCGCGGACGATGGGCACACCGCCGTAACCCGAGGTGATTCCCTCGGCTCGCAGCAGTGGAGCCGGTCTCTGCGCCGGCGTCGGGCCGCTATCCGACAAGGTAGGCGTCAACGATCTCACGCTGCTGTCGCAGTGCCGCCATCGAGCCCTGGCCGATGACGCGACCCTGGGCCATGACGATCACCGGGTCGCACATCCGCTCGATCATGTGCAGCTCATGCTCCACGATGACGATGGTGAGCCCCTCATCGCGGAGCGCCTCGCAGTAGTTGGCGATCTCGCCGATGATCGATGGATGCACGCCGGACATCGGCTCGTCGAGTAGCAGGAGCCGAGGCTGGAGCATCAGCGCCCGCATGATCTCCACGAGCCGCTTCTGCCCGCCGCTCAGCGAGCCTGCGTAGTCCGATTCCTTTGCGCTCATGTTGAAGCGGTCGAGCAGCGCGCGAGCGCGCTCGACGACAGCGTTCTCATCGTCCCGCCAGTAGCGCTTGCCGAGGAGCGCCCCGACCAGCGAGTCCCCCCGGTTCCTAGGCGCCGCCACGAGCAGGTTCTCGAGCACAGTCAGCTGCGCGAACTCGGAGGGCAGCTGGAAAGTGCGCACCATGCCGCGCCGCGCCCGCCGGTAGGCGGGGAGATGGGTGATGTCCTCACCGTCGAAGAGGATGGTGCCCTCGGATACCGGCAAGGTTCCCGCCAGCACCGCGAGGAACGTCGACTTTCCCGCCCCATTCGGACCGATGAGGCCGGTGATGCGGCCGGGCAGCACCTCGATCGACACGCCGTCGACGGCGTGCATGCCCTCGAAGTGACGATGGACGTCCTCGGCGACGAGCAGCGGGAGCGCGCCGGCTGAGGGGGCCTCCCCGCTGAGGGGGCGCTCTGCGAGCTTGGCCTCAGGCGGCACCGGCGTCCTCCGCCGCAGCTGCTGTCACGCGTTGTGGAAAGAGCCGGCGCCGCTCCGGGAGCACCCCGCGAGGGCGGAACCAGAGGAATCCGAGGATCAGGCCGGCGATGCACACCCACTCGATGGCGGGGACGAGCCCGGGAGGCCCGAATGGCGGCAGATACCGCGTCGCCTCCTCGAACCCCACCGGGACCAGCAGCGCACCGAGTACCGCGCCGTAGTTGTTGCCGCGGCCACCCACGATGACCGCCGCGAAGAGGATCAGCGTTTCCGGGTACAGCCACGTCGACGGTGCCCATGTGGTGATGAAGCCCACCAGGACGGCACCGCTCAAGCCGGCGATGGCACCGCCCACGACGAACACGGTCAGTTTCAGAGCCACCGAGTTCTTCCCGAGGGCGTTGGCCGCCAGCTCATGCTCGCGCAGCGCTCGCAGGGAGCGCCCGTACGGCGAGTTCGTGATCCGCTGAACCAGCACAAAGATCAGTGCCGCCAGGAGCAGGGTGACGAGCGAATAGACCCACAGGTAGGAGTCGGCGTAGGGGTTGAGCCGCTCGGAGAGCGGCTGGGGGACGAGTGAGAGGCCCGCCGCGCCATCGAGGAACCTGGGGGTGTTGGTCACCATCAGGCTGGCGATCACCGAGAGCACCAGCATGGCGATCGCCTGGTAGTCGCTGCGCAGCCGGCGCAGCATCACCAGACCGACGGGAAACGCGAGCAGCCCGGCAACCACCACGGCGCCGATCCAGGGGATCGGGAACGACAGGTTCAACCCGAGGATGTACGTCTGGAAGCCGCCGTTCGCGCTGTCCGGCGGCAGGGACAGCACGGCGGCCGTATATGCGCCCGCCGCCTGGAAGATGATGAAGCTGAAGTTGACAATCCCGGAAAGGCCGAACTGCAGGCTGATCGCCAGGCACGCCAGGATGTCGACGCCCGCGTAGACGAGCAGGGTGGTGAGGTAGTAGGTCATCCGGCGGCAGCCAGCGCTCCGCGCTTGGCGAGCAGGCCCTGCGGACGCAGGACCATCACCAGTACCAGGACCGCGAAGGCCGCCACCTGCTTGTACTGCGGTGAGATGACGGCGGCGCTGAGCTCGGTCATCTCCCCGATGATCACCGCCCCGATCATGGCGCCGTAGGGATGGCCGGCGCCGCCGAGAACCGCCGCTGCGATGATGGGGATGAGGAACTCCGACCCGCTGGCCACGGAGAACGAGTCGGAGTTCATCCCGGCCACGGTTCCGGCGATCCCGCAGAGCGCGCCGGTGATCAACCACGCGAGATCGATGACCCGGCGGGTGGGGATGCCACAGTTCCGCGCCAGCGTCGGATTAGCCGCGGTCGCCCGCATCGCCCGGCCCAGCCGGGTGAGCTTGAGCAGCGCGTGAATGACGAGCATGGTCGCCACCGCCAACGCGATGATCGCCAGCTGCACGCCGGTCAGCGTGATCGACCCGAGGTGGGTGGTCGGACCGGTGTCGAGGTGGTACGAGACGCTGTAATAGCCCACGATTGGCAGCATGAGATTGGCGATCATCAGCCCCACGGCCAGCGAGATGATCACCATGCCGATCAGGTTGGTTCCCTTGCGCTGGAACGGCGCGTAGACCCAGCGATTGAGGAGGAAGGACAGGGCGGCGCCGAACAGCGCTCCGACGACCAGCGCCGCCCAGATGCTGACCCCGGCGTTGTTGAGGGCGTAGGCAGCGTACGCGGAGCAGATCATCACCTGCCCGTACGCCAGGTTGATCATGTTGGTGATGCCGAACTGCATCGTGAATCCCACCGCTGCGACGGCGATGATCGACATGCTCACCAGCCCAAACCCGAGGGCCGCCACGATGAGGCTCATTGCCGATTCCCTCGGTGCCCCACGGTTTCAGCCACCGCCCGCCTTGATGACGTCGGCGGTCTGCTGTTGAGTCAGGTGGCCGATGGTCACCTCGTTTCCCTGGGCGTCGTACTTCACGATGATGTAGCCCTGCTGGGAGTTGAGGTACTGGTCGTAGTTGGTCAGGCCGCCGGCGCCCACCCAGTGAACCGACTTCCCGCTGTTCAGGGCGGCCACACCGTCCTTGTACGTGCTCACCGTCACCGCGCCGCTGACGCCGTTGCCGATGTCCTTGATCTTCGCGTTGTAGACCGTCGGGTCGGTGCTGTGGGTGGCGTCCATGGCGAGCGCGGCCTGGATGATGCCGTCGTACAGGTGCAGGGTGGCTCCACGTTCCGAGTACTTCGGCGCATCCGCGAACTGCGAGGCGGAGGCGTCGAGATTGGTCTTGAACTCGTCATACCCGGCCCCGGTGAAGCTCACCCCAAGGTCGACGGCGGTGAACTTGTCGAGCACGTCCTGGACCCCGATGGCACCGGTCACCGCCTTGAACCAGACGGGGTCGATCGTCGCCGAGGTGCCCATGAAGGGCAGCGTCGAGCCGTTCAGCTGCTTGACCTCGGCAAGGTACGTGGCGTCCGTGGACCCCAACGCCTCGGTGAAGATCACGTCCGGATGGGTCGCGAGCATCGCGGTGACCTCGGTGCGGTACGAGGATTGGCCAAGCGCGATCGCCTGGTTGATGGTCACCGTGGCGCCGAGGGTCTGCAGCGCATTCATCGCCGGCCCAACGAACGCCTGCGAGCCGATGTCATTGCCGAACACCAGGGCGACTCGCTTGAAGTGGCTGTAGTCGAGCGCGCTTCCCACAAGGGCGTAGGAGTCGTACGCGTCCGGCGGGACCAGGCGGTGGAAGTAGGTGAAACTCGACTTGCTGAACTCCGACTGGCCGGTCATGCAGAACATGGGAACGTGGGCGTGGTCGATGATGGGCACGACGCTCGACGCCTCGTCCGAGGTGCAGCCCACCACCGCCATGAGGTTGGAATGGCTGGCGATCATCTGCTGGGCCGCGGGTACGGCATCGGCAGGCTCGCCACGCGTGTCGAACTGCTGGCAGCTGACGGTATGGCCCATGATCCCACCGCCGTTGTTGATGGCCCGCGCCGCTGGCAGGCACGCCGCGAAGTAGGCCGGGCCGAGAGCGGCGTCGACACCCGTGAACGGGGCGACGATGCCGACCAGCAGGGGCGACGTGTCGACCGAGCCGCTGCTCGAGCTTCCACTTCCGCACCCCGCGAGCACCAGAGCGAGCCCGGAGAGGAGGAACCCGACGCGGTGACCGATCCGATGACCTCGACCTCGTGCCTGCATCAAGTGCCTCCTCTCGCGGACGGGTGTCGTCGACTGATTGTCGACGATCGTAGCGACAACCATGGCAGCTAATCTAGTCCCATGGCAACGACCACCAGGAAACCGGTCCAAGGGGCGCCGCCATCCGCGCCCGTGGCCGCCACTCCCCGTCCGGCACGGGAGGCACCACCCCCTCAGGCCGATGTGTACCGGGAGTTGCGCGAGGCGATCGTCAGCGGTCGCTTTCAGCCGAACCAGCGCTTGGTGGAAGCGGAGCTTGTGAGCATCTTCAAGGCGGGCCGGACCTCGATCCGTTCAGCGCTCACCCGGCTGCACCAGGAGGGCCTGGTGAGCCGCGAACAGCATCGCGGGGCGCGGGTCCGGCTGATCTCGGATCGTGAGGCGGTCGAAATCGAGCAGGTGCGCATCGCCCTGGAGAGATTGCTCGCCCGGGTCGCCGGCGAGCGCGCGACGGGCGAGGACATCGCCGAGCTCGAGGCGATGGTGGGGGCAATGCGCGAACGCGTCAATCAGGGGGACTCAATCGGCTACTCCGAGCTGAATGCCCGCTTCCATCAGCGCATCTGGGTGATCGCGGATCACGAGGTTGCCGGCAACCTGCTCCTCACCCTCAAGTCGCAGAGCATTCGGTTCCAGTACCGGACGATGCTGCGGCCAGGGCGTGCGGCGGAGTCGCTGCGCGAGCATGAGGCCATCGTTGCGGCGATCGCGACACACGATCCCGATACATGCGAGGCAGCGATGGCAGATCACCTCCGGCACGTGGTCGAGACGCTGCAATGGGCGATCGAGACGCAGCTTCGTCAACCGGCCTGGTCACCTCGGTAACCGTGGCGTGAGCGCTGACGAAGCCGCGCCTCGGGAACCGCACGGCGGCAGGCTGATGGCCGACGCGCTGAGCCGTCAGGGTGTCGACACGCTTTTCACCCTCGGCGGCGGCCACATTGTCGAGCTTCTCGACGGCTGCATCGACGCCAGCATCCGGGTCGTCGGCATGCGCCACGAGGGCGCCGCAACCCTCGCCGCTGAAGGTTGGGCTCTCGCCACGGGACTGACAGGCGTCGCGGCGGTGACCGCTGGGCCCGGGTTCTCCAACGCGCTCACGGGCTTCGTCGACGCGAGCGTGGGGAACGTCCCGCTGGTGCTCATCGCCGGTCGCACCGGACTTCGCTTGGCCGGGCGCGGGGCCATCATGGATGTCGAGCAGCGGGCCATGGTCTCTCCGGTCGCGAAGTGGGCAACAACGTGCTACCGAGGCGAGATGATCGGACGTTCCACCGAGGAAGCGATCTACCGCGCCCGCTCGGGCCGACCGGGGGCGGTATACCTCGAGGTGCCGCACGACGTCCTCTCCGCGCGCATCGTCCCGACAGCGGACGCCAGCGGGTTCCCCCTTGCGCTCGGCCGCGCCCCCGCCGCACCCGAGGACGTGGCGAGGGCTGTGGAAGCGATCGAACGGGCGTCCCGGCCGATCGTCCTTGCCGGAAGCGGCGCCTTCTGGTCCGGTGCCGGGGATGAGATCGCCCGGCTCTGCGAGGTGGCACAGCTTCCAGTGGCGACGACGAGCGCGGCGCGCGGGCTGATCCCCGACTCGCACCCGTGGTGCCTGGGCTCGCTCATCCACGCGGGCGCGGCTCTCATCGCCGCCGACCTGGTCATCGTCCTCGGCAGCGCCTTCAACGCCAACCTGCTGTACGGCAGCCCACCTCTCTTCGGACCCGACCAGGTCGTCATCCAGGTCGATCTGGTCGCCGAACAGCTGGGCGGCAACCGACTGCCGCAGATCGCCCTGCAGGGCGATGTCGGGCGGGTTGTGGCGAGCATCGCCGCAGCGCGCCCGAGAGCACCGGAAAGCCGTGGGGCGTGGCTTGCGGAGGCACGCTCGCTAGTTGGCTTCTCGCTCGACACATGGGAGAGGCAGGTCGCCGAGCACCAGGGGCCGGGGATCCATCCCGGGGCGCTGGTTCGACAGGTGGCGGCATTCGCCCGCGAGGTGGCTGGCGACGCTGTGACCCTGGTGGCCGACGGCGGCGACATTCTGACCTGGGCGCTGGCCTACTTCTACGCCGGGGGCCCCGGACGAATGCTGTCCACGACAACGGCACTGGGGACACTGGGGGTCGGCCTCCCCTTCGCCCTCGCGGCCAAGCTCGCGCGCCCCGACGAGCCGGTCATCCTCATGACCGGCGACGGTGCCTTCGGCCTGACGGCGATGGAGCTGGACACCGCCGTTCGCCACAGCCTGCCGGTGGTCGTCGTGGTCGCGAACAACGCGGGGTGGGGCGATGTGCGGCATCATCAGACCGAGGTGTTCGGACGTGAGATCGGCAGCGCCCTGCGCGACACACGCTACGATCTCCTCGCCGAAGCCCTAGGCGGACACGGCGAGGACGTGCGCGACCTCGCGGAGCTACGCCCTGCCCTCCAGCGAGCGTTCGACAGCGGAGTCGCCGCCGTCGTCAACGTCGAGACCGATCCCGCCGTGCTCTCCGAACTGCTCCGGGCGATGGTCGGGATGGGAATCATGTGACCGGTTGCAGCGCTGCGCTGTCTTTCAGCCTATATCGGGCCATGAGCGCCGCCTCCCCGCCGCCGAGTTCCTTTCGTGCCGGTGCTCGGCGCGGTGTCCCAGCGAACCCCGCGCGGAGGCGCTGTCCGGGTGCAGGACGGTTCGCGCTGGCTTTTGCAGGCATGAGCAACGAGGGCGTAGGATCCGCGTTCCGGGGCCGGCGCTACCGCTGGGCTCACGACGCGGAGGAGACATCATGCCCACTGTGATCGGCCATCACGAGGTGAAGGACAGCAAGCATTGGCTTGCATCGCCGAAGCGCGAGGAGGTCTTCGGACCCCTGGGCGTTACCAACATCCGGACGTTCGTCGACCCGGAGAACCCGACCCGAGTGGCGGTGCTCATGGACGTTGCCGACATGGGTGTCCTCATGGCTGCGATGCAGACCGCCCCGATGGCCGAGGCGATGGCCTATGACGGCGTGCTTGGTGACACCTTGGTGATCCTCGTCGAGGCGTAGTTCCCTCTCTCAGAAGCCGAGCGAGCAGATTGCTTCGCCGCTGCTTCGGTTGGTCGGTCTCGAGATCCCCGGAATTACGCGCTCGCCCGAGACCGGGCGGGCCGCTCGGCCCAGCCTGCATGGCGCTGCGTGACCGCGTCGATTTCTCCTTAGAGACATGCACTTCCCCCTTGGCAGGTAAGGGGTTCGAGAGGTGCCCTCAGCGCTCATAGTGCTGTCGGAGTCTTGTTAAAATTCGCCCGAAAAGCAGGGTCGGGCGGTCAGGTCCGCTCCGACCACAATCCGGAGACGGGGAGAAACCCAGACATGGCACTCGGCATGTACTTCACGCCGGCCTCGTTCACGCCAGCACGGTACGACGACACAATCAAGCGGCTCGAAGCGGCTGGTGCTGGAGCGCCGGCCGGAAGGCTCTTTCACTTCGCGATCGAAGCGGACGGCCTGATCCAGGTGTTCGACGTTTGGGACTCCCAGGAGTCGTTCGAAGCGTTCGGGGCGACGCTGGTCCCGATCATGACCGAGCTCGGGGTTGATCCTGGCGAGCCGCAGGTCTCGCCTATTCATAACATCATCAAGGGCTGAGATTCGTAGTTCGGTAGATAGCGTTCAGAGGACAGTGCCCTAGTGGAGCGCGGCGTTAGTTCGTGACCCAGGCGGAGGGGTCTCCGAGGTAGAGACCGCAGGCACAGTCGAGGGCTTCCTCCGGGGTGCCGTCGAAGGCACCATTGGGGAGTACCGAGTCCTCATAGACCTCCCGGCCGCC
>CABEBM010000037.1_pt1 | contig 77341 bp, 89 predicted proteins | sample 3132591 | NCBI WGS metagenome assembly CABEBM01 (sample SAMEA5534345, study PRJEB31848) | metagenome | biome: tundra; feature: field; material: soil | place: USA | collected 2013-05 | depth 0.45 m | reverse complement strand
CCCGTGACGCTCACGAGAGGTATGCGAGCGGGTTCTGTGGATTGTTGTTGAGGTCCACCTCGAAGTGCAGGTGGCAGCCTGTGCTGTTGCCGGTGGTGCCCTCGTAGCCGATCAGCTGGCCGCGGTGCACGGTCTGGCCGTTGCCGACCACGAACGACGACATGTGCCCGTACAGCGACACCCAGCCGTGGCCGTGGTCGATGAGGATGTGGTTGCCGTACCCGTAGCTGCTGTAGTACGTGTTGACGATCCCGCTGTCGGCTGCGTGAATCGCGGTGCCGCAGGGGTCGGAGATGTCGAGGCCGCTGTGGAAGTGCCGGTTCGGGCAGTTGGGGTCGTAGGGTTCGAACATGTACGGGGTGCAGCCGAAGCCCTGCGAGATCGGCCCCGTCTCCGGCCACGCGAAGTGGCCGTTGCCGCCGCCGGCGGCGAGAGCCGCGGCCTCCTCCGCCTGCAGACTGGCGATCGCCGCCTGCTTGTCTCGTTGAGCGGCCTCGTTCTCCGCGAGCTTCTGCTCGTCGACAAGCTGGGCTGCGGCCAGCCTTGCCTGCGCCTCCTTGCGTGCGGCGAGGGTGGCGTCGAGCTGCACCACGATGCCGTGCAGCGTGCCCAGCAGCTGCGCCTGCTGGGCCTTTGACGCGCTGATCTGGTCGACGTCGGCCTGCATGGTCTGCTGGTCGGCGGTGACGCTGGCGACGAGGCTGCGCTCATTGGCGCCGAGCCGGTTGACGTCGATGGCGCGCTGCCAGTACGCATTGAAATCGCCGGAGTTGAGGAAGTTGCTGAACGAGTTGGACGCGTTCTGCGCCTTGTAGATCACGACCATGTCGACGGCGAGCTGGTGCCGGTCGGCGGCCAGCTGCTCCTGCGTGTAGGCGAGGTTGTCCTGGGCGATCGACAGCTTGGTCTCGAGGGCGTCGAGCTGCGCCTGGGCGTCGTTCACCTGCTGCTCGGTCTTGGAGATCTGGGCGTCGAGGTCGCCGATCACCCTCTGCAGCTCCGCCTGCCCATCTTTGGCCGCGGCCAGCTCGGCCTTGAGATTCGCAGCCGCGGCGGTGTCCGCGGCAAGGCCCTGCTGGGTGGCGGTGATCTTGTCGGTGATCGCGTCGGCGGCGGCGCGGTGGTCGGAGCCCAGGCCGGCGGTGAGCAGCAGCGTGGCGGCGGCCACGGCGGCGACGACGGCACGGGGTGCGGAACCGGTCACGAATTTCACCGTCGTCTCTCAGCCGCCATCCATACCGCCGTCAGGCGGCGAGGAAGCGACGCACTCCCAGGTAGCTGCCGATGGCGCCGACGATCGCGCCGCCCCCGAAGAGCGCCGCCACCAGCACCAGCGTGAACGGCCCGTCGAAGGGGATCGCGAAGAGGTCGCCCTTGGTCGCGCCCACCGCCACCCTGTAGGCGAGCGCGATGATCCCGCTGCTGAGCATCGCGGCGATGACGCCGCCGATGATCCCCTCGAGGATGAACGGCCAGCGCACGAACCAGTCGGTGGCGCCGACCAGCTTCATGATCTCGATCTCGGTGCGCCGCGCGTAGACCGCGGTGCGGATGGTGTTCATGATGATCACTAGGCTGATCGCCAGCAGCATCACCGAGAGCACGATGCCGACCCACTCGATGAGCGTGATCGCAAACTGGATCTTCGGGGTGACGTCGGAGTTGTAGTCGGTCGGCTGCGTGGGATCGACGATCGGCGCGGCGCGGGCCACCTGGTCGAGCTGCACCAGGTAGCGGAGCTGCTTGACGTCGACGTTGAGCGAGGCCGGCAGCGGGTTGCTGCCCAGCGCGTTGACCGCGGTGGCGATGTCGGTGCCCTTGCTCTGCGCCTCGGTGTATGCCTGGTCCTTGTTCTCGAAGCTGACCGAGAGCACGCGCGAGTCGTTCTCCAGCTGGTGCTGGAAGTTGAGGATGACGGCCAGCGACACGCCGTCCTGGATGTAGATCTTCAGCTTGCTGGCGCGCGACTCCTGGTCGTGGAGCACGTTGGTGAGGAGGTGGGTGGCGAGCACGGTGGTGCCGACCAGCACGAGGATGAGCCCCATGGTGCAGACGCCGGCGAGGGAGACGCCGAGGTTGCGCCGGAAGTTCTGCACCGACGAGCGTATCGCGAACCACAGGGCGGCGATGAAGCGCCTCAAATCGTGGCCTCCCCATCGCTGAGGTACTGGCCCTGCTGCTCATCGCGCACCACCCGGCCGCCGTCGATGGCGATGACCCGGCGGCGCACCAGGTCGACGACCTCGCGGTTGTGCGTCGCCATCAGCACGGTGGTGCCACGGTGGTTGATCTGCAGCAGCAGCTGCACGATGCCCCACGAGGTGTCGGGGTCGAGGTTGCCGGTGGGCTCGTCGGCGAGGAAGATGCGCGGCCGCGTCACCAGGGCGCGGGCAATGGCCACGCGCTGCTGCTCACCGCCGCTCAGCTCGTCGGGGAACTTGTGCAGCTTGTCCTCGAGCCCGACGATCCACAGCGTCTCCTCCACCCTCTCGCGGAGGTGACGCTGACCGGGATGGGTCACCTGCACGGCGAACGCCACGTTCTGGCCCACCGTGAGCGTCGGCAGCAGCTTGTAGTCCTGGAACACGATGCCGAACTTGCGGCGCAGCTTGGGCAGCTTGCGCCGCGAGATGCGGGTCACCTCCTGCCCGTCGACGAAGATGCGGCCGCTGCTGGCCTGCTCGTCGCGGATGAGCAGGCGCACCAGCGTCGACTTGCCCGCGCCGCTGGCGCCGACCAGGAACACGAAGTCGCGCTGATAGATGGCCAGGTCGACGTCGCGCAGCGCCACGGTGCCGCTCCCGTACGTCTTGCCGACGCCGTGGAAGCTGATCACCGGCCGCAGTGCGGGATCGCTGGCGAGGGCTGGACGGTGGGCGAGAGCCGCGCTCACGGCATGCGGCGCCACGGCGCTGGACGCGGGTCGGCGTCGAGATGGGTCACGGTGGGGAATTCCAGCGTCCGGCGGGCCGTCTCCGTCGCCGTCCAGCCGGGTGGATCGGTCGGAGGTCCCGTCCGGTTCGCGGGTGACGTGGAGCGCATTTGGACCGGTGAGGGGACGCGCCCGAGTATACGACCGGCTCCTGAAATGCTCGGCTGATCGCGACACATCCGCGACACAACTCCCAGCATCCGCGCGCTTTCGACGCGTTTGCGCCGACTGCGGCGAGCGTTACGCGGCCTCGCGCGCCGACCAGCGCAGGTACGCCTCCATGAAGGGGTCGAGGTTGCCGTCGAGCACGGCCTGCGCGTTGCCCACCTCCGCGCCGGTGCGGTGGTCCTTGACCATTGTGTAGGGGTGGAGGACGTAGGAGCGGATCTGGCTCCCCCACTCCGCCGGCATCGACTCGCCGCGCAGCTCGGCGACGTGCTCCGCGTGCGCCGCCTGCTTGAGCGCGAGCAGCCGCGAGCGCAGCACGCGCCAGGCCACCTCACGGTTCTGGTGCTGCGAGCGCTCGTTCTGACAGGTCACCACCACGCCGGTGGGCACGTGGGTGAGCCGGATCGCCGACGACGTCTTGTTGACGTGCTGGCCGCCAGCGCCGCTGCTGCGGTAGACGTCCTCGCGCACGTCCTTGGGGTCGATGTCCACATCGGCGTCGTCCTCGATCTCCGGCGTCACCTCGACGAGCGCGAACGATGTATGCCGGCGGTGCGCGGAGTCGAACGGGCTGAGCCGCACCAGCCGGTGCACGCCGCGCTCCGACTTGAGCAGCCCGAAGGCGTGCGGCCCGGTGATGCGCAGCGTCGCCGACTTGATGCCAGCCTCGTCGCCGGGCGACTCGTCGAGGAACTCGGCGGTGTACTTCTTCTGCTCGGCCCATTGCAGGTACATGCGCATGAGCATCTCCGCCCAGTCCTGCGAATCGGTGCCGCCGGCGCCGGCGTGGATGCCGAGGATGGCGGCGTGCTCGCTGTACGGGTCGCTGTAGAGAAGCTCGAGCTCGCGGCGGTCCAACTCGCGCTCGAGCGCGTCGAGCTCGGTGGTGACGTCGGCGCTCATCGCCTCGTCGGGCTCGACGTCGAGCATCTCGGCGAGGTCGACCGCGTCGGAGGTGCGCTGCTCGACGTCGGCGACGCCGGCGATCTCCTCGCGCAGTCGCGAGGCCTCCTGGGTCAGCGACGCCGCGCGGCGCGAGTCATCCCAGAGAGCGGGATCGTTGATGTCCTCGTCGAGCTTGGCCAGGTGAGCGCGCTTGGCATCCAGGTCAAAGATGGCCCAGCAGCTCGGCTGCCCGGGCCTTGACCTCTCGTGCGCGCGTCGCGACCTCACCCATGACGCACCGAGTGTACCGGTGGCACACGCCGGGGCCGCACGAGGGTGGCGCCGCGGCATGCGACGCCAGCGGAACGCCGCGTCGACGTCGCCGAGGGCGGTGGGCGGTCGCGCAGTAGGATGCGGCTGGATGACTGGCCTCTTCTCCGTGGCGGGCAAGACCGCCCTGGTCACCGGCGGCAGCCGCGGCATCGGCCTGATGATCGCCCGTGGCCTCGTCGACGCGGGCGCGCGCGTGTACATCTCCTCACGCAAGGCCGCCGTCGGCGAGGAGGTGGCGGCCGAACTGTCGAAGACCGGATTCTGCGTTTCGATACCCGCAGACCTCGGGGTGCCGGAGGAGGCGGAGCGCCTCGCCGCCGAGGTGCAGGCGCGCGAGCCCAGCCTCGACATCCTCGTCAACAACGCCGGCGCGGTCTGGGCGGCGCCACTGGGTGAGTTCCCCGTCAAGGGGTGGGACAAGGTGCTCGACGTCAACCTGCGCGGCGTCTTCCTGCTCACCCAGGCGCTGGTGCCGGCGCTGGTCGCCGCCGGCAAGCCCGGCGACCCGGCGCGCGTCATCAACATCGGCTCGGTCGACGGCATTCGCGCGCCGGGGTCGATGCCGGGAGACGAGGAGACGTACTCGTACGTCGCCAGCAAGGCGGCGGTCCACCACCTCACCGCCGTGCTCGCCAAGCGGCTCGGGCCGCGCGGGGTCACCGTCAACGCGATCGCGCCGGGGCCGTTCGACACCAAGATGCTGGCCTACACGCTGGCCGCTCACCGCGACGCCATCGTTGCCGCGAGCCCGCTGGGACGCATCGGCGAGCCAGACGACATCGTCGGAACGGTGATCTTTCTCAGCTCCCGCGCCGGCGCCTATGTGAACGGCATCGTGATCCCGCTCGACGGGGGCATGGTCGCCACCCGCTAGCAGTTGGTGCCGGCGCTCGCCGTCACCCGCGGGCTCTACGGGCGGGCCGTCAGCGGCCACGCAGGCGTGCGATCCACACGTCCTCGGACGGCGAGCGCCTCAGCGCCGCCGGCTATCGCCCGTGACAGAGCTTGTACTTCTTCCCGCTGCCGCACGGGCAGGGCTGGTTGCGCCCCACCTTGCGCGAGCCCGCGCCGACGGCCACCCCACCCGTGGGCACCCCGGACGCCTTCCCGTTGCGGCTGCCATTGCCCTGGGTGCGGCGCGTCCCGGCCGGTGAGCTCTCCACGATGTTGGTCACCGTCGGCTGCAGCATCGGACTGAGCGGCGCGGGCTTGGCTGCTCCCGTCGCGCGCGCCAGCGCCGCGCTCGCCGCCGCTGCAGCGGGACGCGCCGCCGGCGGCGTGTCCTCCGACATCTCCGAGCCGGGCGCGTCGGCGCGGCCCGACGTCGGCGAGGTCTGCTCCCCCGCCACCTCGGCCGGCTCCTCGACGGGCTTCTCGACACGGTTGATCTGCACGTGGAGCAGCAGGCGCACGATGTCGGCCTGGATCTCGGCGGTGAGCCCCTGGAAGGATTCGAAGGCGGCCTGCTTGTACTCCACCAGCGGGTCCTTCTGGCCGTACGCCTGCAGGTTGATGCCCTCGCGGAGGTGCTCCATGTCGGTGAGGTAGGCGCGCCACTTGGTGTCGATGACGTTGAGCATCAGCTGCTGCTCCACCGAGCGCATCAGCTCGGCGCCGTACTCCTGCTCGCGCTCCTCGTAGAGCGCGCTCAGCTCGCTGATCAGCGTGTCGGCGATGTCGTCGACGGTGTTGCCGAGGCTGTCGAGGTTGACCGTCTCCAGCTCGGGCAGCGGACCGATCTGACGCATCCGGTCCCACAGGCCCTCGAGGTCCCAGGTCTCGCGGTGCCTGCCCTCGCAGTACCCGGGCACCTCCTGGCGCACCGTCTGCTCGAGCATGCTCATCAGGTTCTCGCGGGTGTCGGTGCCCTCGAGGATCTTGCGGCGCTCGCCGTAGATGATCTCGCGCTGCTTGTTCATGACGTCGTCGTACTCGACGACGTAGCGGCGGGCGTCGAAGTTGTGACCCTCGACGCGTGACTGCGCACCCTCGATCTGCCGCGACACCATGCGGTTCTCGATGGGCACGTCCTCCTCGATGCGGAGGCGATCCATGATCCCCTGCATGCGCTCGCCGCCGAAGACGCGCATCAGGTCGTCCTCGAAGGAGAGGAAGAAGCGCGTCTCGCCGGGGTCGCCCTGGCGGCCGGCGCGGCCGCGCAGCTGGTTGTCGATGCGCCGCGACTCGTGGCGCTCGGTGCCGATGATGTAGAGGCCGCCGTTGGCGGCGACGCTCTCGCCGAGCACGATGTCGGTGCCGCGGCCGGCCATGTTGGTGGCGATGGTCACCGCGCCGCGCTGGCCGGCGTCGGCGACGATCTGCGCCTCGCTCTCGTGAAACTTGGCGTTGAGCACGCTGTGGACCACGCCCTTCTTCTCGAGCAGGCGCGAGAGACGCTCGCTCTTCTCGATGCTGGTGGTGCCGACGAGCATGGGCTGGCCCACCTTGTTGCGCTCGGCGATCTCCTCGACCACGGCGTTGAACTTGGCGTCCTCGTTCTTGTAGATGAGGTCGGTCTCGTCCAGGCGGATCATCGGCTGATTGGTGGGGATCGGCACCACCTCGAGCTTGTAGATCTTGTCGAACTCCTCGGACTCGGTCAGCGCCGTGCCGGTCATGCCCGCCAGCTTGTCGTAGAGGCGGAAGAAGTTCTGGAAGGTGATCGTCGCCAGCGTGATGTTCTCCTGCTGGACGGTCACGCCCTCCTTGGCCTCGATCGCCTGGTGGAGTCCGTCCGACCAGCGCCGGCCCGGCATGGTGCGGCCGGTGAACTCGTCGACGATGATCACCTCGCCGTCGCGAACGATGTAGTCGCGGTCGCGCAGGTAGAGCGCGTTCGCCTTGAGCGCCTGGTTGATCTGGTGGGCCTCGGCGACGTGCTCCAGCTCGTAGACGTTCTTGATGCCCGTCCACTGCTCGATCTTGGCGACGCCGTCGTCGGTGAGCGCGGCCGACTTCGACTTCTCGTCGATGGTGTAGTCGTCCTCGGCGACGAGCCGGGGGATGAGCCGCGCGTAGTTGTAATATTTCTGAGTGGGCTCGTTGCCCTGGCCGCTGATGATCAGTGGGGTGCGCGCCTCGTCGACAAGAATCGAGTCGACCTCGTCGACGATCGCGTAGTGGAGGTGGCGCTGCACGCAGCGGTCGAGTGACTGCGCCATGTTGTCGCGCAGGTAGTCGAACCCCAACTCGTTGTTGGTCGCGTAGGTGATGTCGGCGGCGTACGCCTCGCGACGGCTGCACGGGCGCAGGTGCTGCAGGCGCGAGTCCGGGTGGGTGTCGTCGACGTACTCGGGGTCGTAGAGGTAGCCGAAGTCCGGGTTGTCGACGGGACCGGGCACGATCACCGCGACGCTCATCCCCAGCGCGGCGTAGAGGGGCGCGTTCCAGCCGGCGTCACGGCGGGCCAGGTAGTCGTTGACGGTGACCAGGTGGGTGCCCTTGCCCTCGAGCGCGTTGAGGTAGAGCGCCAGCGTGGCGACCAGCGTCTTGCCCTCTCCGGTGCGCATCTCGGCGATCTTTCCCTGGTGGAGGACGATGCCTCCGATCAGCTGCACGTCGTAGTGGCGCATGCCCAGGGCGCGGCACGAGGCCTCCCGGACCACCGCGAACGCCTCGGGCAGCAGGTCGTCGAGACCGCGGCGCCGCTCCGCGACCCGCTCGGCCGCCTCCTTGCGTTCGTACTCGGCCTCGGAGTCGTCCTCGTCGTAGGTGCTCAGGCCCTGGGCGTACGTCTGACCGAAGGTGAGGTCGGGGCCGGTGACGCCGAGACGGTCGCGGAACTCGTCGGTCTTGGCGCGCAGCTCGGCGTCGCTGAGGGCCTTCATGGCGTCCTCGAGCTCGTTGATGCGCGCGACGGCGCCGCGGTGGCGCTTGAGCTCGCGGTTGATCGAGTCGCCGAGGATCTTGGGGAGGGACGGCATCAGATGTTCAATTCTCGCAGGGGACGGGCGACCGGGCGCGCCGCGCTACAGCACGACCGCCAGCACGGCGATCTCGACCCGGGCCGCCCCGGCGGCGAGCAGGGCGTCCCGGGCGGCGGCGGTGGTGGCGCCGGTGGTGAGCACGTCGTCGATGAGCCACACGGTCGCGCCCCTGGCGGCCGCGTCCGCGGCGAAGGCGCCGGCGACGTTGCGCTGGCGGGCGGAGCGATCGAGGGTGCTCTGGGGCGGGGTGTCGCGCGTGCGCGTCAGCAGCGGGTGGAGCGGCAGGCGGTGGAACTCAGCAAACGCTCGCGCCACCACGGCCGCCTGGTTGTAGCCGCGCTCGACGGCGCGGCGACGGGCCAGCGGCACGGGCGCCACCACCGTGGCTCGGGGCGCCTCCAGCCGGGCCGCTCCGAGCCACGACAGCGCCCGCAGGGCCGCCCTGCAGTCGCGGAACTTGCCGTGATGGAGCACGCCGCGCACCTCGTCGCCGTACTCGAACGCTGCTCGGACAGCGGCGGTCAGCGGCCGCGGGGCGGCTTCGATCGCCGCGGTACAGGCCTCGCAGAGCGCCCGCCCGCTGTCGCCGCATGCCGCGCACCGCACCGGCGCCACGGCATCGAGCACCGCCGCCCTCACCCGTCGCCCGAGCATATACATTTCTGTGTAGTCTATCAGTGACGCGACGGCCCCTCGCGCACGAGGTCCATGAACTCCGCCCGCGTTCGCGGGTCGCTCTGGAAGCTGCCGCGCATGCTCGACGTCACCGTGCGGCTGTTCTGCTTCTGGACACCCCGCATCATCATGCAGAGGTGGCTCGCCTCGATCACGACGGCGACGCCGAGTGGTCGGAGTGCGTCCTCGAGTGCCTCCGCGACCTGCACGGTGAGTCGCTCCTGGGTTTGGAGCCGCCGGCTGAACACCTCGACCACCCGCGGCAGCTTGCTGAGGCCGACGACGTGCCCATCGGGGATGTATGCGACGTGCGCCCTGCCGAAGAACGGGAGCAGGTGATGCTCGCAGAGGCTGTACACCTCGATGTCGCGCACGAGCACCATCTCGGAGTAGTCCTCCGCGAAGACGGCACCATTGATCACCTCGGCGACGCTCTGCTCGTAGCCTGCGGTGAGGAAGCGCAGTGCGCGAGCGACTCGCTGCGGTGTGCGCAGAAGGCCTTCGCGGGCCGGGTCCTCGCCCAGGTAGCGGATGAGTTCGGCGACGTGGTGGCCGGCCTCGATGTCGCCTGGCCGTCCGCACCCTACGGCAGCATCCGCTCGACGAGCCTGTGGCTCGATCCTCACCGCGGTTCCGCCTGCGACCACATGGCATGCGCTGTCGGTCATGACCACCTCAATGGAGCGGCGAGGCCGGCCTGACGACGACCCGGCCACCCACCTCGCGAACGCTGAACAGGGGCTGGTCGAAGGTGGCAGGGCCGTTTCTGACCCGGCCGTCGGTGATGCAGAACTGCGACCCGTGCCAGGGACAGGTGACGCGCTCGCCATCGAGTGTCCCCTCGTGAAGGGGTCCTCCCGCGTGCGAGCAGACGTCGCCGATCACGTGCAGTGTTCCCCGGACGCGGACGGCGAGCAGCGGCATCGCGCCGGCCACCACGCGCCTCATCTCGCCGTCGGGGAAATCCGTGACCGCCCCGATGGCAATGAAGTCCTCCGGCGCGTCGGCGAAGGCGTTCCGATTCACCATCGTGCCGATCCCGAACACGAGGTGGCCGCCGAGGTACCCGCCGAGAATCACGAGCCCGAACCCCGCGGTCGAGAGTCCGACCGCAAGCGGATGCGCGCCGGACCCCGCCCACGAGCGCAGCGCCAGCGACCCGGCATCCAGCAGCACGACAACCACCATGGTGAGCCCGTGGACGGTCGCCACTCGCCGCTCGTGGCCGAATGTCTCGTGGTAGTCGGTCAGACCGGTGACGGCGGCGAGGACCGCCGTGCTCAGTCCGACGGCGAGGGCGACGTCCCCCGCCTCGGTGGGCAGCCTGCTGCTGAAGTGGGCGACGTAATCGGCGACGACACCCGCGCCCCAGGCCCCGACGGGGATGTCGGTGACGGCAGGGTGCAGCGGGTGGCCGAGCAGCGTGGTGCCGTGCATGAGGTTCTTGAGCGACCGCCCGGGCCGGCCGAGGGCTCCGTAGAAGCCACCCACCGCCCGCTGCAGCAGGTCCGCCACCCGGTCAAGCCACGCCTGCCGCCGGATGACCCGATCAACCCTCGACTCGGTCATGCCGTCGCCTCCTCTCGTCGCAATTGGTCCATCTTCACCACGGTCAGCATGGTGGACGGGACCAATATGTTGTGTCAAGTCCCAATAAATGCTAGATTACGGTGCATGGCCAGCGTGCCCCGTGCCGACCTCGACCAGCTCCTGAGCGCCGTCCAGAATCCGACCCGCCGCGCCATCCTGGTGGCGCTTCTCGCGGACCGCCGTCCCGTCTCCGTCGACGACGTCGCGCTGATGGTCGAGGTCCACCGCACCGTGGCGTTCGGTCACCTCGAGCATCTGGCCGGTTCCGGGCTCCTGGTCAAGGAGCTTCGTCGCGGTCGACGAGGCAAGCCCGCTGCCCTCTACACGGCGGTGGGTGGCGCCCTCACCGCCGCCGTCCCGCAGCGGCAGTTCGCACAACTGGCCCAGCTGCTTGCCGAGGGCCTGGGGACGCTCCGCGGCCGCGGTCAGGCCGTCGCGCGCGAGGCAGGCCGTCGATACGGGGAGTCGCTGGGAGGGCCCCCGGCCGCCGACGTTGTCCAGGCACTTGCACCCCTGCAGGCCCTCGGCGGTGAGTACGAGGTCGACGGCGGGCAGATCACCGCACGCAACTGCATCTTCCTCGAGGCATGCCGTTCAGGATCGGATGTCGTCTGCGCGCTGCAGGCCGGGCTGATCGAAGGAGCGCTGCATGCCGGCGGCGTCACCGCCGGTGTCGAGCCGGGCGGACCGGTCGCCGGGGGTGGCTGCACCTACCTCCTCACGGCAAGCTGAGCCGTCGCAACTGCCGTGCATGAGCATGCTCATGCACCGGCTCACGGCGCGCTGACCGCGTGACGGCGCCGCCACAGCAGCAGGCCGCCGAGTGCCATCAGCGCAACGCCGGCGCCAACACCGTCGAGGCCGGCACCCGCGCTGGGCGTCGGACTGCTGCGCGGGCCGGCAACGGTCGGCGCCTGGGTTGCCGGAGCCTGGGTGGCGGCGGCGGCAACGGTGATGGTGCCGTGCATCGCCGCGTAGCCGTGGATCATGCAGTAGTAGGTGTAGGTGCCCGCCTGCGTGAAGGTCACGCTACCGCTGCCGCCACCGGGCGCCGACGCGCTGAATGTCTGACCGCCGGTGTTCGCGACAGCACCGGGACAGTCGCTCGACGTGCACGAGGTCACCGTGTGCGAAACGCCGCTCCTGTTGGTCCAGGTGGCGGTGTCCCCGCTGGTGGCCTGGGCCTGCTCCGGTGAGAAGCAGTACGACGTGCCACCACCGCTGCACGCTCCGGCCGTGATGGTCAGCGCGGGTCCGGACGCCATGGCGATGCCCGCACCGGCATCGGCGGCAAGACAAGCCCAACACACCACCAGGCCCCCGGCGATCAGTCGACGAACAACAGTCATCACGCGCGTACCCTCCTGGGCGGCGTCAGTAGCCGCTCGTCGGGGTCGCGGTTGGGGCCGTGGCACCACCTCCTGACGACCCCGAGGCTGCGGCGGCGGTCACCGCAACCACCGACCAGTTCGGGTAGTTGCCGTTGGCGTCACCCGCCTGGCTGTCCCCAGAGAAGAAGTAGAGCGGCCGGCCGTTGTAGGTGACCTGGGTGCCCCCGCCGTCGGTCCGGATGATTGTGCCGAACTGTCCGGTGATCCCAGCGGTGGCGGAGGAAGATGAACCGGCCGGGACGGTGAGCGCAGGCCAGCGAGTGATGCAGGCGGACGTGCATGCGCTGGTGCCGCTGCCGGCGATGTCCATCGAGAATTGGTACAGCGTCATCCTGTTCGACGCCGCGACCAGGACCGTGCCGTGACCGTTCACCGCGGCGGTCATGACAGTTGTTCCCGGCGCGGCGCTTGGAGCGGTGGTCGGCGCCGAACTGGAAGGCACCGCGTTGCCGGTGCCAGATGCCCCTCCGCAACCAGCGATCGTGAGTAGGGCGATGCCGCCGAGCAGCGTTCGTGTCTGTGTGCACACCTTGTCGTTCCTCCAGTGTTCGTGTGTCACCAGCGTGCGGAGGTGCATGTCCATGCGGACAGTGTCCAATCGTCTTAAGACGCGCGGCCCCTCCAGCGTGCTGGTCACCGAGCCGAACGCCTCCACGTCATGGAAGGCTGTGACCTTTGGCCCTATCTACTCCCAGAGGTGCGCCCCCACCCTACAAAGGGAGTGGACGGGGTGCTGAACCAAGTGTTCCCGAGGGAGATGTGGGATGAGCGATCATCGGGACAGCCGGCTGAAGGTACTGACGCATGACGAATGTATGGGGCTGCTGGGCAGTCACCGCTTCTTCGGCCGAATCGGGTATTCCGTCGACGGTGTCCCGATCATCCTGCCCGTCAACTTCGTGGTCGACGGCGACTCGATCGTGTTCAGCACCACCAGGGGCAGCAAGCTCAGCTGGCTGAGCAACCACAGCCGGGTTTCATTCCAGGCGGACCATGGTCGCCCGCTTGACCAGTCTGGCTGGAGTGTTCTCGTCCATGGCGTGGCTCAGGAGGTCACCGACCCGGCGGCCGTGGCGGCTTTCCAGCTGGGGCCCCTGCGCTCCTGGGCCGTCCCCTCCGAGGAACACTGGGTGCGCATCAGCATCGATGAGATCTCGGGACGACGGCTCGAACGGCGCATCCGCAACCTGCACGTCGCTGCCGCCCTCTGAATCAGGCGCTGCGGTCAGGCCGCACATGTGGGAACGGTCGCGATGACGTGCGTGTTCGAATCGGCGACCGCGAGGCGACCGTTGGCGAGCAGTGCCAGGCCCTGGGCCGCACCAATGCCGGTGGCGAGCACCCGAAATGCACCGGTCGCCGGCTCGATGGCGACGACCTCCCCGGCGATCAGCAGGGTGGCGTAGATCAGTGGCCCCACCGTGACCAGGTCGTCGAGTTGGACAAGGCCGGGACCGACCGGCACACCCGCACCTCCCGCGGTAGCAACGCGCAGCAGACCGTGATCTCCCTCGACGGCAACATAGATGGCGCCGTCCGGCCCGACGGTGGCGGCGACGTCGCGACCAAGCCCGGAGGCCAGGGTCACGACGTGTCTGCCGCCGGCGTCTGCGCTCAGCAGGGTTCCGTGAGCACTGTCGGGAATCAACAGCCGGTCGCCGACCGCGTCGAGACCGATGCCGTCGACGCCGGCCTGGTTACCGGGAGGGGGCAACGTGAGCAGCGGAGTGAGCACCGACGAGGGCGGCACGAAGCTCACCAAACGATTCGGTGTCTGTTCGGCGAGCACGATGCTGTTGCCGCTGACCACCATCCCCTCCGGAGCCTGCCGATCAGCGATCCGCGCCAGCACGTGGCCGTCGGCAGCGAGGTGTTCGATCGATCCCCCCACCGGGTCGGTGACCCACAGGCTGCCGTCGGGGAGCGCGAGCAGGTCGTCCGGGCTGAGGTCGGTGTGCGCGAGTTTCGGCAGCGACGCGAATGGCTGCGACGAGGGGCATGAGGAGAGTCCCGCCGTTGGCGGCGACGGCGCTGCCGTCGCGGTGCTCGTCGACGTGGCCGTTGGCGTGGGCAGCCTCGTCGGTGCGGATGCAGACGGCGCGACACCGCTGCCGCATCCGGTGAACCCGAGCAGCACCACCGCCGTCGCCGCCGTTGTTGCGAATGTGAACGACCTGCGCCCCAGCGCAGCGACGCCCGGGCAGCGGATTCTGACGCAGGAGCGCCACACGGCGACTGCGCTGATCAACTCGACGGCAGCAGCCCGAACTCCTGCATCGCCACCGAGGTGGCCAGGTCCGCATTGACCCCGCTCCCGGTCGCTGACACCTCCGCGACGTATCGCCCCCGGGCGAACGCGATCGTTAGCAAAGGCTGCCCCGCCAGCGTCGACGTGTAGCCGGCGGCGCCGGGAATCCCGCTCACCGTCAGCGTCCCGCCATGCGCCGCGGCGGCGTTCACCTCCGTCGCCAGGTGCTGCTGCCACTTCTGCGCCCCGGACGCGGACCCGAACGCGAACAGATAGATGTACAGCGTCCGCGTCGATGAGGAGTCGCTCCAGTTGCGCAGGTACCCGTCGGTGTAGCCAGCTGCAGTCAGCACCTGCGTCGCGTCCGACGCGCCGTCGTCGGTGGCGGCCTTGGTGATGTCCGCAGGCCCACTGCCCAGAGTGCCCTCGGGCTGCACGTCGAAGCCCGGGATGCCGGCCGGCAGGCGACTGCTCAGCGGCACCGGCGTCGGCGATCCTCCTGTCGACGGCGCCGACGAGCCACACGCGCCGAGCATGACGAGTGCCAGCACGGCCGGCGCGATCGAGAGCCGTCGCCACCTCATCTGCCGGCGAGCTCCGGCCGCGCGGGCGCGTACTCCATGCGGCGCGCCACGGTGTCGGCCAGGTCGCGTCCGGCGAAGCGTTCCACCAGCCAGAGCGCGAGGTCGAGGCCGCTGGTGACGCCCCCGGAGGTGACCAGGTCGCCGTCGTCGACGACGCGGTCCTCCATAACGTCCGCCCCGAGCGCGGCCAGGTCGGCGCGCGCGGCGTGGTGAGTCGTCGCCCGGCGCGCACCGACCACCCCCGCATGGGCCAGCAGCAGCGCGCCGGTGCACACCGAGGCCATCACCGAACCGGAGCGGGCGGCGTTGCCGAGCAACGGCAGCCAGTCGCCGCGCTGCACCTCACCCCACGCCCCACGGTCCGAGCGACTGACCCAGCCCCCACCGGGCACGATCACCACGTCCGCTCCAACCGAGAACACATCGTCGGCGCAGAACCGCAGCCCGAAGGCGCCGGTGACCGATTCCTGGGCGATCCTGGTGAGCAGGCGCACCCAGATGCTCGCCCCGGCGGCCGCGGCACTGCGCAACACCTCGAGAGGACCGAGGGCGTCGAGCTCGTCCACCCCGTCGTAGACGACGATGTCGATCCTCACCTCTAGCCCCAGACGTCCGCCGCAGTCTCGACGATGAGGCGAAGCTTGGCGACCTCCTCGTCGTAGGTCAGCACGTTGCCCTCGACAGTCGAGGAGAAGCCGCACTGCGGCGACAGACACAACTGCTCGAGCGGCACGAACTTCGCTGCCTCCTCGATCCGGCGCTTGAGGTCGTCCTTGCTTTCCAAGGCACCGCGCTTGGTCGTCACGAGCCCGAGCACGACGTACTTGCCCTTCGGCACGAACCGCAGCGGTTCGAAGCCACCGGACCGCGCATCGTCGTACTCCAGGAAGAAGCCGTCGACCCCGAGTTCGCCGAACAACGCCTCGGCGACGAAGTCGTAGCTGCCCTCAGCCGCCCACGACGACCGAAAGTTGCCACGACACATGTGCGTCGTGATCCGCATGGTCGGCGGCTTGGCCGCCAGAACCCGGTTGATGTTGCGGATGTAGAGCTCGTGCTGATGCTCACGGTCGCCGCCCAGCGACGCGATCAGCTCGCGCTGCCGCGGATCGTTGAGGTAGGCGAGGCTGGTGTCGTCAAGCTGCAGATAGGTGCAGCCGAGATCGCCGAGCCGGCGGACCTCCTCGGCGTACGCCGTGGTGAGGTCGTCCCAGAACCCGTCCAGCTCGGGATAGACGGAAGGATCGATCGCAGCCCGTCCACCGCGGTAGTGCACCATGCTCGGCGACGGGATCGTCAGCTTCGGTGTGACGCCCTCGCCGACATGCTGCTGCAGGAAGCGGAAGTGGTCCGCGAAGATCGTCTCGCCCAACCGGATCCGGTCGCTGATCCGCAACGCGGCGGGCGCGAAGTCCAATGTCCCGGCGTCGTTGAAGAACTCCACGTGCAGCTTCTCCTCAGCCTGCGTGACGCCGCCCAGCTGATAGATGAAGTCCATGTGCCAGGCCGACCGATGGAACTCCCCGTCCGTCGCGGACTGCAGCCCCACGTCGCGCTGCATCTTCACGACGTCGCGGATGGAGTCGTCCTCGACCTCACGCAACGCCTCGACCGTTATCTCGCCGGCCGCCTCCTGCGCCCGCGCCTGCATCAGGCGGGCAGGCCTCAGCAGGCTGCCAACGTGGTCGGCCCGAAATGGTGGCTCGGTGCGTCTGGTCATCGCTATGCCTCCATCGGTGCGGCGCTGGGCTATTTTGAAGCAAGTACCGGCGGTGCCGCATATCGCGGCCGCGCTCTTGGACGCTCAGAGCCCGGTCGGGAACGTTTCGGGCGGCTCGCCACGATCCCACGTTGCCGTGCGCTCCAGCGGCTCGAGCGCCCGGGTGCGATCCAGGTGGATCACCGCGTCGAACTGCTCGGCGAGTGAGGCCTCGAAGTAGTGACTCTGACGCTCGGTCTCGGGACGGTAGATGACACCGATCGCTCGCTCGAGCCGAGGTGCTTGCAGGGCCTCCCGAGCGGCGCGGTCGACGGTGGTGAGCCAGAAGTGTGGTGTCGCGAACTCGTGGAAGAGCGCTTCGTAACTTCCCCGCAGCGCGGGGCGTACGTGCTTGCGCTCCGGCGGGTCGCCCCAGTTCGACGCCGCGGTGACACGACCGTCATAGGTACTGAACCCGACGAGCAGGCAATCGTTGCCGTAGCGCTGGCGCGCGAGTTGACCCACATTCAGCTCGCCGCGCTTCCCCATCGCGGTGGCACGCGCGTCGCCGACATGCGAGTTGTGTGCCCATACCACGACCTTCGTGCGTCGGAACTGGCGATCGAGGTGCTCGCCGATCGCGTCGAGCGTACCCGCCATGTGCCGGTCGCGCAGGTTCCACGAGGAGACCTCCGCGCGGTACATCTGCTGGTAGTACTCCTCTGCGTCTCGCACGACACGCGCGTTCTGCTCCGCGAAAAACAGCTCGTCCTCGGCGACCCATCCGTCGCGACGCAGGTATGTTTCCGCCCGCCTCCGCAGCTCGACGAGCTGCGCGACGACCTCGTTCTCGCACGGGATTGCCTTCTGGTACGCGAGCGCGTATCCGTATGCTTGACCCTCGGCACCGACGTGATCGAAGCATCCGTACCGGTCGCGAGCCCGGCGGGCTTCGACGGGGTCGACGCGGTCGAGGTACTCGATGACCGCTTCGATCGAAGCGCGCAGGCTATACAGATCGAGCCCGTAGAACCGGGCCTTGGTCGCTGGATGCGCCTGCGCGTCGTTGCGGGCGCGCATCCACTCGATGAACTGCAAGACATCGCGGTTGCGCCACATCCATGACGGGAAGCGACGGAAGTCCGACAGCGCGGTGTCGGCGTCGCGGTCATGCGAGAGTCCCATCACGTAGCGGTTCACCCGGTATGCGTCGGGCCAGTCGGCCTCCACCGCGACCGCGTTGAAGCCGAGCTCATCGATCAGCCGGCGGGTGATGCGGGCTCGCTCCCTGTAGAACTCGTGGGTACCGTGCGAGGCCTCGCCGATGAGCACGAACCGCCGCCCTCCCACCACGTCGAGAAGCGCGTCGTAGTCGTCGCCGGCGCCGGTGATGGGCCGAACAGCTCCACGTGCGCCGAGCACCGCTGAGTCCATCGTTGTCACGCGCATTTACCAAGCGTCCTCAGCGGTCCGCGCTCCGACCAGGGTCGGAAGTCACTTCCTCGCACGGCGTCTCCACGCGGGGTCGTTCCAATTGCCCGCATAGGCCGACGACACGTCCAAACGGGCGGCGCCGGACCGCGAACCTGGGGCGCGCCCCAGCGGCGCGCCCCGTCTCGCGAATCACCTCAGGTCAGCAGCAGAAGCCGATGTCCGAGAGGAAGTTGATGCCGTACGGCGTCCCGATTCCGGTGACGTCGTCGTAGCCCGCAGTGGTGTGCAGCGTTCCCGTCTGGTCGGTGTACCGCAGGTACGTCGTCGTCCCTGCGGTGGCGTCGATGCTGTTGTTGTAGTTGACGCGCGCCATGGAGAACGGCTGCCTGGTGACGTCGTGGAAGGCGCCGCCGATGTTCGAGGGGCGGAGGTAACCATTGGACTTGAGGGTGCCGTAAAGCGCCGGGTTGGCGAAGCCGACGGTGCGGCCGGAGGCCTGGTCGGCGAGTGCCATCATGCCGGCGAAGAGCGGCGACGCCAGGCTGGTGCCGCCGATGCGGTACTCACCGTAGTGGTTGCCGCCGGTCGGGAAGGCCTGGGTCTCTCCGATGAGCATGCCGGTCTGCGGATCGGCGTCCATGGCGACGTCGGGAACCACCCGGTTCTTGCCGCCCCAGTACCCGGCCAGGGACGCAGGCACGACGCCCTGCTGGTAGGAGGGCTCGTTGAAGACCGTGCTGGTTCCACCACCGGCACCGTACAGGTACGAACCGGGAGGTGCCGGCGTCCACACGCCGTTCACCAGCTTGCTGCTCTTGGTTCCCCAGCCGGCCTCAAGGACGTAGTTGTTGGTGCGGCCGATCTGGAGGCTGGTGCCGCCGACGGCTGTGACCCACGGATCACTGGCCGGGAAGTCGACGGTGCGGACACCCGCGTTCAAGATCTCGTCGCCGTTGTCACCGGAGCTGAACTGGATGCCGATGCCCTCGGCAACTGCCTGCAGGAAGGTGTGGGTGTACGCCTTCTGGAGGTCGGGGGGCAGCTGATCGATGTCGCCGAGCCCTCCCCACGAGTTGCTGATGATCTGCACCAGCTGGTGGTCGATGAGGTAGTTCTCACGGTCGAGCAGGGCGCCGTCGTTGCAGTCCATGGCGCCTGCGTAAATGATCTTGGCTCCCGGTGCCATGCCGTGGACGGCTTCAACGTCGAGCGTCTCCTCGCCGTACCAACCCTGCGCGCCACAGGGCCCGGTGAGATCGAACGTCGGCGAGTTGATCTGACGGAACTGTCCGGAGTTGAAGGTCGGATCGCCGTGACCAGAGGCGTACGTGTTGGCATCAGCGAGGATGGTCGGTGCCGCGTACGCGTCAACGACGCCGACGGTGATTCCCGAGCCGTCCACGCCACTGTTGACCAGCCCGGCGACTCCGTAGGCGCCGCGGAACTGCGAGGGAACGTAGCCGCACGGCACATACGGCCTGCCCGTAGCCGGAGCCGGGTCGGTGGTGTCGATCTTCTGCGCCCAGTACAGCGAACACGGAGGCGCGTTGACGAAGGCGGGCGGAGGTCCGGGCAGCGTGTCCACGGGCTTGGCGCTGGCACCGTTCGACCATGGAGCTGAGGAACCGGCCACCGCTGCCTCATTGATGTGGTTCGGCGACGCCACACCGACGCCGTCGGAGAGGCCGTCAACCCCAGCCACAAGCGAGGCAAGCGAGCTCGGCAACGTCGGTGCGGCGGAGGGCGCGACCCGCGCGGCGCCATTGACGGTGAACACGCCGAGCTGAGTGCCGAATGCATGGCTGATCGCGGCCGCAGTCCCGGTGGCGCGGATGTACAGCCGGTTGTCAGGCACCGACTGGATGTGCAGCCCTGACCCAGTCAGATAGTCGGACACGCTCGCGACCGTCGACTGCGTCGGCGAGAAGTCGGCGTGGAAGGTGGCGGCACTGATGTACTGCTGGTAGTGGCCGCTGCCCGGTGTCGACACCGCGGTGGCCAGTTGCTCGAGCTGCGCCTCGTTGCGGGTGTTGAGCAGCACTGTGATGGTGCGCTGCTGGCTCGCCGGTGCGGTTCCGACGCGGTGCTGCGCCGTCGCCCACGCCGGCGTGGTGCCGACCTGGGTTGGTGCCGCAGCCGCTGAGGCGGTCAGCTGACCCGCTCCCAGAGTGACGATGGACAACGCCGTGGCCACACAGGCGCTCGCGCGCGCCCTGGCTCCTCTGTCTCCCAGCATGCCTTTCTCCCACCTGTGGCTTGGCCACGCCTGACCCGAAGGGCACATATTCTGCGAGCCCGGCACTACCGCTGTCCATCACTTGGTCCTCCGGCGTCACCGACCCAGCCCTCGCCCGTCTCGTCCTCCGGCGTCACCGACCCAGCCCTCGCCCGTCTCGTCCTGCTCCGCGGCGCTCACTCCGTCGCCTTGGGATGGCCCGTGACCGCATGTGTCAGCCACGCGGTGCGGTGTTCGTCGGAAGTCCCCCCTCCCCTTCGAGGCGGCGGCGCGACGCGCTCCGGTCGCTTCGACACGCGCTACGCGGCGGGCGGCGTGATTCGGACGCCATCGGCGTCAGTCATTTGGCGAAGACGCCGGGCCAGCGTCGGGTCTGCGTGGATCTCGGCGGTCGCCCGCCACTCCCGCACGAGTTGGCTCATTGGCCCATACATGTCGAGCTCGGTCGCAGCGGCGGCCACGCGGGAAAACTCCTCGACGAATGCGCGCCGATCCGCACTGGGCAGAAACTCGAGCCAAGGAAAGGCGTCGCCAAGCGCCTCCCCGAGCACCTTGGGGTTGTGGAGCGCCAGATTGCGCAACGTGCGGCCGAATGCCGCGAACGCCGCGGCGCGCTCGGCCTCGCGGTCCGCCCGGGTCAACCGGAGATCCGGCTCGTCGCGGCGCCTGAGGACAACATCCCCTCCTCTACCTCGATGGTCAAGCACTCAGGCTACGGCAAGGACCTCTCGATGTACGGGTTCGAGCGCCTCAGTCGCCGGGATTATCGGCGGCGACGTCATCACCGGCGTTGGCGTCGTCACCGTTCATTCAGTCACCGACCTCGGCGCCGCCATCAGAGGCAGGCGTCCCGGCGATCGAACCACCGTAGCGTGGCGCGATCCGGCAGGCGTGAATCACCAAGCCACCGTGGCTCTCTCGCCCGGGCCTCCTGCCTAAGCCGCCTTGGTTACGCGACACTCTTTCATGCGCCGGCACCAAGCGGTCATGACGGTGATGCTCGATATACTTGCTGCATGAAGAAGGACATCAGCGCGGAGAATCGCTCGCCTCGGCTTGCGATCATCGCGCATGACGGCAAGAAGGTCGACCTGGTGGCGTTCGCCACGTACAACCGGGATCGCCTCCAACACTGCCGCCTGATTGGAACGAGAACCACCGCGCGCATGCTGCGCGAGAAGGTCGGCCTCCAGATCGACAGCGTGGAGAGCGGGCCCCACGGCGGCGACGTGCAGATCGCCAACCTCGTCGTTGAGGGGAAGATCGATGCAGTGCTGTTCATCGTCGATCCGCTCGACAAGCATCCGCACGACCCGGATATCCAGACGCTGCTGCGCATCTGCAACGTGCGCAACGTTCCCCTGGCCACCAACATCGCCACCGCGGATCACCTGATCAGCTCGCCGATGCTCGACCTGGTGCAGAAGAGGCATCTCGTCGACGTCATCGCCAGCTGAGCCTGGAGTCGTCCCTCGTGGACGTGCCCCACATCGTTGTCACGCGCATGTACCAAGCGTCCTCAGCGGCCCGCGCTCCGACCAGGGTCGGAAGTCCCACCCTCCCGTAGCCCTTCAGGTCACTCTGGCTTCACCCCGTCACGTCCTCCATCCGCACCACCGTCCCGGGGACGACCCCAGCCCGCGACGCCGTCCCCGCCGGCAGCTCGATCGCCGCCTTGGCTCCGGACACGAACGACGTCGCCCGCCATGGCCGGATCGAGTCCAGCACCCGGACCACGCGCCCGTCGCCGTCCACAAAGATCACGTCCAGGGGGAAGCGCATGAAGAACATGTGGATGGAGTTGCACGGCCGCAGCGCCAGCCCGTGCCCCTCGGGCAGACCCGCCCGGAACATCAGCCCCGCGAAGCGCGAGAAGGGGTTGTCGGCCACGGTGACGTGCTCCGCGACGACGGCACCGGCGTCGGTCTCCAGCCGGTAGGTGGGCTTCATCGCGCGCATCGTAGGGGCACGGCGCGCGGGGGCGATCAACTGCCCCGCGGGGCTATGGTGGGAGCCATGAGTGACCACACCGTCGAACTGCACATCGATCCCGTCTGCCCCTGGGCATGGCTCACCTCGCGCTGGCTCTACGAGGCCGAGATGATCCGGCCGTTCACCGTGGTCACGAAGTTCTTCTCCCTGGCCGAGGTCAACCGCGCCGAGGACGAGAAGCGCGACTCCCACAACGCCGGGGAGCGCGCCCTGCGCGTGCTCGTCGCCGCCCGCCGCGAGGGCGGAGAGACGGCCATCCGCGCCCTCTACACCGAGATGGGCGAGGCCCACCACGAGCGCGACGAGGGGCTCGGCGACGACAGCCTCCGCGCCGCCGTCACCAAGGCTGGCCTGAATCCCCAGCTGGTCGACGAGGCACTCGCCGATCCCAGCACCCTCACCGAACTGCTCGGCGAGCACGGCCAGGCCATCGGCCGCGGCGCCTTCGGGGTTCCCTCGCTGAGCGTCGACGGCAGCCCGCCGTACTTCGGGCCGGTCGTCGACACCCGCATCACCGGCGAGGACGCGGGCCGCCTCTGGGACATGGTCGCCCCGCTGCTGGTCGAGCCCCACCTCTTCGAGCTCAAGCGCTCCCGCACCAACGACCCCGAGGTCGGCCGCTACGCCGCCAAGCGCGCGGAGGTGGCCGCCGCCGCCGGCTGACGCCCGTGCCCATTCGGTTGGTGCGCTTGCATGAGGGGATAATCACCACATGACCGCGCCCGCCCCGGCGACCACGACCACCCTGGCGCGCGTCCGCCTGGCGATCGTCGGCGTCGCATTCATCGCCACCCTCGAGATCGCCGGCGGCCTGGTCTCCGGCTCGCTGGCGCTGCTCAGCGACGCGGGTCACCTGGTCACCGACTCGGCCACGCTCGGGCTGACCCTTTACGCCGTGTCGCGCAGCCGCCGTCCCGCCGGCGCCCGCCACACCTTCGGCCATCACCGAGGCGGCATCGTCGTCGCCGCCCTCAACGGCGCCGTGCTGCTGCTCATCGCCGCCGCCATCGCCGTGGGTGCGATCAGCCGCCTGCGCAGCCCGGTCACCGTCTCCCCCATCCCGGTGGTCATCGTCGGCTCGGTGGCGCTGCTCGCCAACGCCGCCATCGCCGTGCTCCTCACCAACGCCGGCGGCGGCCTCGGCGTGCGCAGTGCCGCACTGCACGTCGTCGCCGACGCCATGACCGACGCCGCCGTCGTTGCCGGTGCGCTCACCCTGCTGCTCTTCGGCTGGAACCGCGCCGACGCCGTGGTGTCGCTGCTCATCGCCGTCCTGGTGTTCGCCGGCGCGCTGCGCCTGCTCCGCGAGGCGCTGCACATCCTCAACGAGGGCACCCCCAAGGACCTCGACGCCGAGCTGGTGCGCCGCCGCATCGCCTCGCTGCCGGGCATCGAGGGCGTGCACGACCTGCACATCTGGTCGCTCGACCGCGAGCACCGCGCGCTGTCCGCCCACATCACCGTCGCCGACCGTCCGCTCGGCGAGGTCACCGCGATGGTGCGCTCCGTCGAGCTGCTGCTCTGCAACGATTTCGGCATCGAGCACGCCACTGTGCAGGCCGAGTGCCCGTCGTGCACCGACGAGCCGAAGCTGTACTGCGACCCCACCGAGCACCACGACCTCGTCCACCAGGGGAGCGACCTCCCGCACTGAGCCTCGCGGTGGTCAGTCGGGGGCGTTGATCCCGGCCCGCACCTCGGTGCCCTCGCCGACGATGCTGCGCACCTCGAGGTGACCGTTCTCGATCTCGGCGCGCTGGCGCATGGTGATCAGCCCCAGCCCGCCGCTCCGCCCCAGGCGGGCCTCGGTGGCGGCCACGTCGAAGCCCTCACCGTCGTCGCGGATCACCGCCACCACGCGCTGCGGCTGGAAGAGCAGCACCACCTCGATGCTCTCGGCGTGGCCGTGGGCGAGCGCGTTGGCCACCGCCTCCTGGACGATGCGGAAGAGCGCGACCTCCACGCCATGGCGCAGCCGCCGGGCGCTGCCCAGCACCAGCACGCGGCCCGCGTCGCTGTCGGCCAGCTCGCGGATGAGCCGGCGCACCGATGGCACCAGGCCGTCGGCCTCGAGGTCGTCGGGGTGGAGCTGGAAGACGACCTTGTGCAGCTGGCGGAGCGCCGCGTCGGTGGAACGGCGGCAGTCGGCGACGCCGGCGTTGGCGGCGGCGACGTCGTCGTTGCGCACCGCGCGGCCGAGCAGCTCGGTGTGCAGCGCGGCGTCGGCGAGGAGCTGCATCGGCCCCTCGAAGATGTCCTGCACGGTGCGGTCGTGGTCGACGTCGATGAGGTGGAAGAGCTGGCGCACCGCCTGGTTCTCGGCGGCGCCCGGTGAATCGATGGTGACGTTGTGGAGGTGGGTGACCCCGATCAGGGAGCCGCTCAGCTCGCGGAGCTTGGCGCGCTGCTCGCGGAGGCTCTCGACGCGCTCGTCGATGCCGGACATCCGCTCCTCGAGGCGGGACAGCTCGACGCGCAGCGCCATGCCCTCCTCGAGGCGCTCGGTCAGCTCGAGGGACGTCCGCCGGATGAGCCGCTCGAACATCGCCCGGCGCGCGCTGTCGTGCGGCTTGAGGCGCTTCTGCGCTTCGTCGCGGGCGGCGGAGGCGGCGGCGTGGGCCTCGGTGAGGCGCTCGATGACGTCGTCGATCTCGGTGGCGCGGCCGTCGATGCCGTAGCGGAGGCCGACAATGGGGGATCGCGCGACGCGAACGTCGAGCGTGAAGGGTGGCGCCGTGATATCCGTGCTCACCGTTTCCCATCCTGATCCGATTGGCGCGAGTGCCGCTCTCGTAAGTCTACACCCGGGCCAGGCTCCTCAGGGCGTCGAGCTGGCCGTCGGTGGGCAGCGACTGGGGCCGGGCCCGGCTCACCGCGGCGTAGGCGTCGGGCAGGGTCCACCCGGTGAGCATGAGTGCGGCGGTGGCCACCGCGGGGGCGCGCTGCTGGCCGGCGTGGCAGTGCACCAGCACCTGGCGGCCCTCGCGCATCAGCTCCACCACCGCCTGCGCGGCGTCGCGCAGCTCGGCGACGGTCGGGGCGCCATGGTCGATGAGCGCGACGCGGCGCAGCGTCGTCCCGGCGGGCCAGGGGCTCTCCTCCTCGCCCGCCTCGGCGCGCAGATCGACGACCGCGTCGATGCCGCGGCGCGCCAGCTGCCTCGCCGCCGCGTGATCGGGCGCGCCACCCACCCAGAGGCCGGGAACCACCTGGTCGGCGTCGGCACGGCGTCGCATCTCAGAGGCGGCGGAAGCGCAGGCGGATCAGGTCGAGGAGCACCACCACGGAGTCTCGCAGCGCGCTGACCCGCGAATCCTCCATGTGGCTCCAGCGCACCGGCACCTCGGTCACCGTCCATCCGTTGCGGCGGGCGCGGAGCAGCACCTCAGCGTCGAAGCCGAAGCGGGGCGTGTGCAGCAGCGTAAAACAGGCCACCGCGGCCTCGCCGGTGAACACCTTGAAGCCACACTGGGTGTCGTGCAGGCCGGGGAGCACGAGCAGCTGCACGATGCGGTTGTAGACGCGACCCATCATCTCCCGGCGCCCGGGCTGGTGCACCTCGATGCGCGAGCCGGGCACCGCCCGCGAGGCGATCGCCACCCGGCAGGCGCCGGTGAGCCGGTCGCGCAGCCGGGGCAGCTCCGCAATGGGCACGCTGAGGTCGGCGTCGCTGAAGGCGCGGTGGTCGCCGTGGGCGGCGAGCATGCCGGCGCGGACGGCGGCGCCCTTGCCCTCGTTGACGCCGCGGGCGATCACCTGGAGCTGCGGCCAGCCCTCGGCGATGTGCTGGGCGCACTCGACGGTGTCGTCGCGGCTGCCATCGTCGACGACAATGACCTCGTACTCCTCCCCCGCCGAGTCCATGTGGGCGCGGACGGCGGCCAGGGTTGCGGGCAGGCGGCGCTGCTCGTTGTAGGCGGGGATGACCAGGCTGATCATTTGGCGGCCTCGCGGCGTTCCAGCCACCAGAACTGGGGCAGGACGAGCTGGCGGCGTAGGCGGCTGGGCTCGTGGGCAAGGCGCCACAGCCATTCCAAGCCGGCCCGGCGCACCAGGTCAGGGGCGCGGCGGGCCCGGCCGGCCAGGAAGTCGAGGGTGCCGCCCACGCCGATGCCCGCGGCGGCGCCGATGCTGCCGAGGTGGTCGCGGAGGAAGCGCTCCTGGAGCCCGGCCCCATAGGCGGCGCAGACCAGGTTCGGGGTCATGGCGGCGAGACGGGCGGCGGTGGCGCCGTCAGGGTCGCCGGGAGCCGCGACCACGTCCAGGTCGGGATGGCGGGCACGGAGCACATCGGCGGCGCGCTCGGCGGTGTCGCCGAAGCCCCCGGCGAGGGCGACGCGGTGGCCGTGGCGGACGGCGTGCGGGAGGTAGGCCTCGAGGAGGTCGGCGCCGCCGACGCGGGTCAGCCGCGGGAAGCCGCGCCGGCGCAGCGCACGCACCAGGCCGATGCCGTCGGGCACCAGCAGCGCGGCGCCTTCGAGGAGGGCGCGGAAGCCCGGCTCGCGGCGGGCCCGCATCACCATCTCGGGATTGAGGGTGACCACGATCGCCGGCCGCTCGACCGGGGCGGGCACGTCGACCAGCTCGATCAGGCGGGCCACGGCGGCGTCCATGTCGACGATGTCGACCGGGCAGCCGAGCACGCGGGCGCGCTCTGTTGGAGGCACGCTGGCGACACTACCGAACGCGGTCTCGGCGGCGCGTCACGCGGGGTGACGAAACCGGAAGTGTGTCGCGTGAGTTTGTTCTCAACTATCGACACCAAATCGGCTACCCTCGAGTGATCATGGCCCGGTGAGGGCCTGATCAGCGTGACCGAGGTGCGCTACGTCCACACCCTCGCGATGGCCAGGGTCTGGGACGTCGCGCCACACCCAGAGGCCACCCCAGACGAGCGCCCCGGCTCGTTCCGGCGGCACAACATCCAGCGGTTCCCAGGAGGCATGCAGCCGCCGGACTGGCCCGAGGTCCAAGCCCTCATGACGGACTGGGTGGGCCGTGCATGCGCGCTCTCGGGCGCGGACGAGCCAATGGCGGAAGCTCTTGCCACCGTGCACGCCGAGTTCGAGCGCATCCATCCGTTCCTGGACGGCAATGGCAGGACGGGTCGGCTCGTGAGCAACCTCCTGCTGATCCGCCTCGGCTACCCTCCCGCGATCATCCGCAAGGGCGAGCGCGTCCGATACCTGAATTGCCTGCGCCGGGCCGACGCAGGGGATCCCGGCCCGCTCGGTGAGTTCCTGGCCAGGGCGATCACCGACACGCTGATGCGTTTCATCGTCCCAGCGGTGGCCGGGCCGGCAGGGCTCGTGCCGCTTGCGGCGCTCGCCACTGCCGAGGTCTCCGCCCGCGCTCTCCGTGCTGCTGCGGAGCGTGGTCGCCTGCGCGCCCAGCGCGACGAGCGGGGACAGTGGAGGAGCACTCGGATGTGGGTCGACGAGTATCGCCACGGCCGATACAAGCGGAGGGCGTGACCTCGTCACCAGAGCGGGTCGGCTCCTTGCCAGGCCACCCTGACGTCGATGACCGTGCAGGACACCGGCGCCCCCACAGCAGTGAGCGCGGCCAGCGTCGACTACGAGCTGCGGCGCGAGGCGATCGGCGCTCCCGCCTCACCGATCTCGCTCACGGTGGTGGCCGGCGGGCGCCGCCAGCAGGTCAGCGGCGATCTCGACATGGACCGCACCTGGACGGTGGTGACCGGGTGAGCTGCTCCGGGCCGCATACGGTCGGTCTGTATCATCTGGCCTCGCCACGATGATCGAAGTCAATGAGCAGATGTCGCGCGTGCTCGAACGCATGCGGGACACACCGGCGAGCAGCCGCCAGGGCCGCATCCACGATGTGATGGTCAAGACGCTGGTGAAGCACGCCGATCAGCGCGGCTTCTTCACCGAGCAGCTCAAGCGTGGTGACCTCTCAGACGACGGCCGGCCCTTCATCCCCGAGCAGCCGTTCGCGCAGATGTCGCGCAGCCTCACCTACGCCCGCGGCGGCAACCCGCCCGAGTTGATCAAGGCCTTCCACTGGCACAAAGTGCAGTGGGACTACTGGGACGTGATCCAGGGCGACGCCCGCGTCGTCCTGGTCGACCTCCGCGAGGACTCCCCCACCGCCGGGGTCACCCACGTGCTGATGATCGGCGACAACGCGCCCAAGGTCATCGCCATCCCACCGTATGTCGCCCATGGCTTCCAGTGCGTCAGCCTCCGCGACGTGCTGCTCAACTACTACGTGACCGCGCCGTACGACCGAGCGCAGCCGGACGAAGGGCGCATCCCCTGGGACGACCCGCGGATCGGCTTCGACTGGTCCGTCACCAACATCTGACGTGCGCATGCTCATCACCGGCGGCGCCGGCTTCATCGGCAGCGAGTTCGTGCGGATGACCATCACCGAGTACCCCGAGGACTCCGTTGTCGTCCTCGACAAGCTCACCTACGCCGGCAACGAGCGCAACCTCGACCCGGTGCGCGACAGTGGTCGGATGCGATTCGTCCACGGCGACATCTGCGACGCTGCACTGGTCGATTCGATCGCCGCGGAGACCGACGTGGTGGTCAACTTCGCCGCCGAGTCGCACGTCGACCGCTCGCTCGAGGCCCCCGGACAGTTCATCCAGACCGACGTCTACGGCACCTTCGTGCTCATGGAGGCTGCCCGCAGCGCCGGCCACCAGCGCTTCGTCCACGTCAGCACCGACGAGGTGTACGGCGACGTTGTCTTCGGCCGCAGCCACGAGGGCGACCCGCTCCGTCCGCGCAGCCCGTACAGCGCCAGCAAGGCCGGTGGCGAGCTTCTGGTGCAGGCGTACCGCGCGTCGTACGGCTTCCCCGCCGTGGTCACCCGCGGTGCCAACACCTACGGCCCCTACCAGTACCCCGAAAAGATCATCCCGCTCTTCATCACCAACGCCATCGACGATCGCGAGCTGCCCATCTACGGCGCCGGCGACGCGGTGCGCGACTACCTCTACGTAGCCGACCACGCCGGCGCCATCGACGCGGTGCTGCGACGGGGAATCCCAGGTGAGGACTACAACATCGGCACCGGGGGCGAGACCGACGGGGTCACCGTCGCCGACACCGTTCTCGCCCTGCTGGAGAAGCCCGCGACCCTCAAGTACTTCGTGCGCGACCGTCTCGGCCACGACCGCCGCTACGCTCTGGACTCGACGCGTGTCGAGGCGCTCGGCTGGCGTCCGACGGTGGACTTCGCCGACGGCATGCGCCGCACCGTGGAGTGGTACGTCGCCAACCAGGCGTGGTGGCGGCCGCTGAAGTCCGGTGAGTTCTGGGAGTTCTATTCGCGCAACTACAAGCCGCTGCCTGCAGCCGGCGCCTCCTGACCGGCGCCATGCGCATCGCGGTGACCGGGGCGGGAGGGCAGCTGGGCAGAGAGTTGGCGGCGGCGCTGCCGCTGCGTGGGCACGAGGTGTTCGCCCTGACGCGTGCGGAGTGCGACGTCGCCGACGCTGCCTCGGTCGAGCGCGCCATCGATCCTGGCGTGGACGCGGTGGTCAATTGCGCGGCGTGGACGGCGGTGGACGCAGCCGAGGACCACATCGACGAGGCGACGGCGGTCAACGCGGTTGGTGCGGGCACCGTGGCCCAGCTGTGCGCTCGCCGGGGCATCGCGATGCTCCACGTCAGCACCGACTTCGTCTTCGACGGCAGGGCGGTCTCCCCCATCGACGAGGACGCCACGCCCAACCCCGTCAACGCCTACGGCGCCGGCAAGCTGGAGGGCGAGCGGCTGGTGGGCGAGGCGCTGGGTGACGAGCACCTGGTGGCGCGCACCTCATGGCTCTTCGGGCAGGACGGTCCCAACTTCGTGCTCACCATGCTCCGCCTCGCCGACGAGCGCGGCGCGCTGGGCGTGGTGGCCGACCAGCTCGGCTCCCCCACCTGGACGGGGCACCTCGCCCCCGCCCTGGCACGGCTGCTGGAACGGGGCGCGCGGGGCACGTTCCACCTCACCAACAGCGGTGTCACCTCGTGGTACGGCTTCGCTTGCGAGATCGTTGCCGCCGCAGAGATGAGCGTGCCCGTCGAGCCGCTGACAACGGCCAAGTACCCGACCCGCGCCCGGCGCCCCCGGTACTCGGTGCTCGACAATCGGCGCTGGCGCGAGCTGGGTGAGCCGCCGCTGCCCGCCTGGGAGGAGGGTGTGCGCGGCTACCTGGCGTCGCGCGGTGTCGCCAACGGCGTGGTTGAGGGAGTGGTGAGATGAAGGGGGTCATCCTCGCGGGAGGCACGGGCAGCCGGCTGCACCCGCTGACGCTGATCACCAACAAGCACCTGCTGCCCATCTACGACCGCCCGATGGTCACATACGCCATCGAATCCCTTGTGGGTGCTGGGATCTCGGACATCATGATCGTCAGCGGCGGCACCCACGCCGGCGAGTTCCTGCGCCTCCTCGGCAACGGTCACGCGCACGGCATCGACCGCCTCCTCTACGCCTACCAGGACAGGCCGGGCGGCATCGCCGAGGCGCTGGGGCTGGCCGAGCGCTTCGTCGACGGCGACCGCGTGGTGGTGATGCTCGCCGACAACGTGGTCGAGTACTCGATCGCGCCGCTGGTGGAGAACTTCACACGCCAGGAGCACGGCGCGCGCGTCCTGCTGACCGCGGTCGAGGAGCCCGAGCACCTCCATCACCTCGGCGTCCCCGAGATGGACGGGTCCGGACGCGTCGTGCGCATCGTCGAGAAACCCGAGCAACCACCGAGCCATTTCGCCGTCACCGGCATCTACTGCTACGACGAGTCGGTGTGGGCGGTGCTCCCCGTGCTGAAACCGTCGCGCCGTGACGAGCTGGAGATCACCGACGTCAACAACTGGTACGTCGACCGCGGCCTGATGGAGCACGACGTGCTCGAGGGCTTCTGGGGCGACGCCGGTGAGTCGATCGACGCCTATTACGCGGTCAACGACTTCGTGCGCCACCACGGAGCTAACAAGCCGGCGCGGCCGTGATCGCGTCGATCCTCCTGGCCCACGACGCGCTCGACCACGTCGCAGCGTTCGCACAGCGGCTGGCTGAGCAGCGCGGGTTATCCCAGCTATTAGGCACAATCCGCCGATGCGCCAGCTCACGTTTGTCGAGCTGCGCGTCGTCGAGTGGCGTGACGTGGCCGACCCCGTTCTCCAGGATGCCGGTGAGGCGCTGGTGCGGCCGGTGGTGGTGGCCAACTGCGACCTCGACCGCCTGATCATCAGCGGGCGCTTCCCCGTGCCCGGCCCCTTCGCGCTCGGCCACGAGTTCATCGCCGAGGTCATCGACGTCGGCGACGCGGTCGCCAGGGTGCGGCCCGGCGACACGGTGATCGTGCCCTTCCAGGTGTCGTGCGGCACGTGTGACCGCTGCAAGGCGGGGCTGACCGGTAGCTGCCGCGAGGTGAAGCGCGGCTCGGCGTACGGCCTCGGCCCGCTCGGTCGCGGCGAGTGGGGAGGCGCGCTCTCGGACATCGTCCGCGTGCCCTACGCCGACGCCATGCTGGTCCAGCTCGGCGCCGTCGACCCACTCGCGCTGGCCAGCTGCAGCGACAACATTCCCGACGCCTTCCGCACGGTGGCTGGTCCGCTTCGCAAGCATCCCGGGGCGCCGGTGCTCATCGTCGCCAACGGCTACGGGAGCATCCCGCTCTACGCCGCGGGCATCGCGGTCGCGCTCGGCGCCGGGCGCGTGGACTTCGTGGACACCGGCCAGCCGCGCCTCGACCTCGCTCAACGGCTCGGTGCCAACCCGCTCGAGGGCCGCGAGGCGGTGGGACGCACCCGGTACCCGATCGTCGTCGACTGCACCGCCGATCCCACCGGGCTCGCCTTCTGCCTCCGCCAGGTGGAGCCCGGCGGCACCTGCACCAGCATCGGCATCTACCTCGAGGACGTCGCGCTGCCGATGCTCGAGATGTACACCACCGGGGTCACCTTCATCACCGGCAGGGTCGACGCCCGGCCGCTCATCCCCGAGATCGTCGCCCTGGTGGCGGAGGGTCACCTCCACCCCGAGCTGGTCAACTCGACGGCCGTCGGCTGGGAGCACGCGCCGGCCGCGATGCTCGACCTCCCCACCAAGCTGGTCATCGAGCGCGATTGAGGCCCGCCACGGAGGCAGCGTGCCGGGCAGGCGGGCCCGACCGGTGGCACGCGGCCGTCAGGAAAACTCGGCGCTGTCGGACGCCCCGTCGGCGAGGCCTCCAAGGTCCAGTCCCAGCTGCGTGGCCAGAGCATGCCGAACTCGACTGCGGATACCAGGATCCATCACATATCCCACCACTCCACCGATGGTGCGGCCGGCCCGAAGGACTGACAGTGTCCTGACCTGGTGGCAGAGAATCACCGCATCCGCGGTTTGCCCTGCCTCGCCGCGTCCTATCGCGACCTCCTGCGGGTACTTCGGCTCGGCTCTGGCAGCCGTGATCGGACAGACGGTCAGCATCCCGCCGAGGTGGAATGGTTCGTACGAGACCACCAACGCGCGGCGCTCTCCACCCTGTTCATGCCCTTGTACGGGTTCGAAGTTGAGGATGAGAATCGCCCAGCGCAGCTGTCGGGCCGGCACCCTAGCTGGGCCACGCCGCGAGATCGTCTGAGAAGAATTCCGACGCCACGGCTTCCATCTCGGCCTGGAATTGAGGATCCATCGCCGCTGCCTGCCAGCGGGCCCCGTCGGCGGCATCTCGCTGGGCGCGGGCCAACTCGCTGATCGCTCGCGCAACCACGGCGTCCTGAGGCATGTCGAGCGCAGCCGCGAGTTCCCGGACGGTGTGAATGGTCGCGGCAGGAAGGTTGTACGTACGCTTGGTGACGTCGGCCATGGGTGTCATGATACACGCGGAAACTACACCCATCCACTATCGATTGAACGTCGCCGCCGTTTGGGCGGCGGGGCAGGCGCCGTTGTCGCGTCCGCAGGCGGTGAAGTCACACATTCTGCAAAGGGCACCGCCAGCCGGCGTGCGACCGGCGGCGCGCTGCCCCAGTCGTTGCTGCGTGAGTTCGCTGATCAGGCTCTCGCACAGCTCCGTAAGGGTGACGCGCTCGCGATCGGATAGCTGCTCGATGGCCCGTGTGATCGCGTCCTCCCGGGCGGTTCGGACTCGCCGCCCAACTACGGCGCCTGCGGGTGTCAAGGTGAGCGTGCGCGACCGGGCGTCACGGCCAGGCCCCCTGGCGACGTACCCGGCAGCGACGAGACGGTCGACCAGCCGCACCGCCCCCGAGTGGGTTAGGCCAACCACCTGACTGAGGGCCTGAACCGACCCCCTGGCCGAGAAGTCCAGAAGCGCGATCAACGCGGCCGGAGCGGCTCCGTTCAAACCGGCGGCCGCGACCGTCGACTCGTGCAGGCCATCAGTCAGACCTGTGGACAGGGCGCCGAGCAGGTTGGCTAGGCGAGCGTCGCGTGAGCCGCTCACGCCGCAGCAGGGGGTGCGTACGTCATTGTATGATCCAATCATATATCCGAAAAGCCGCGGGGAGCCGAACCGGAAATGCCCGACCAGATACGCGCGCAGTTCGAGGTCACGTCATGGGACGAAACGCCGTTCGATGAGGGAACCGGCGTGGCGAAACTCACGGAAGCCCTCGTCGCCAAGAAGTACACCGGCGACATCGAGGGAACCTCGTCAACCAAGTGGCTGATGGCCTACGCACCGGACAAGACGGCGACGTTCGTGGGTCTGGAACGGATCAAAGGCACGGTCGCCGGCAAACACGGCAGCCTCGTACTTCAGCACGTCGGAAGCTTCCAGGACGGATCGGCCGACGCCTCCCTGACCGTGATCTCTGGAACCAACGAGCTCGAGGCCGTCTCGGGAAGCGGCCACTTTACCGCGAACCCTGCCGGGTCGATTACGCTGGCTCTCGACTAATAAGCCTCGGCCCCATCCTCTGACCCGGCGGTCAGCGAATGCCGCCTATCGCTTGGTGTACTGAGGAGCCTTGCGGGCGCGCTTGAGCCCGTACTTCTTGCGCTCCTTCTCGCGGGGATCGCGAGTCAGCAGGCCGGCCTTCTTGAGCACCGGTCGAAGCTCCTCATCGGAGACCACCAGCGCGCGGGCGATGCCGTGGCAGATCGCGCCGGCCTGGCCGGACACGCCGCCGCCCACCACCTTGATCGAGGCGACGAACCGACCGAGGTTGTCGGTGATGCGCAGCGGCTGGGTGATCACGGTCTCGAGGTCGCGGCGGCCGAAGTACTCGCTGGGCGAGCGCCCGTTGATGACCAGGATGCCCTCGCCGGGGATCAGACGGACGCGCGCGACCGCGCTCTTGCGCCGTCCCGTGGCGTAGTAGTAGTGCTCGTTAGCTGCTGGCAACGATCTCTCCAAGTTCACCGAACCCGATCGGCTTGGGCTTCTGGGCGGCGTGGGGGTGCTCGGGACCCGGGTAGACGCGCAGGTGGGTGAGCATGTCCGCGCCGAGGCTGTTGTGCTGGAGCATGCCGCGCACCGCGTGCTGGATCGGCAGCCGGGGGTCGCGCTCCATCTGCTGCTCCCAGGTGCGCTCGTGGCGCCCGCCGGGGAAGCCGGAGTAGCGGTCGTAGATCTTCTTGGTGCGCTTGCCGCCGGTGACCACGATGTCGCGCGCGTTGATGACGATGACGTGCTCGCCGGTGTTGAGGTGCGGGGTGAACTGGGGGCGGTGCTTGCCGCGGAGGATGCGCGCGATGTTCACCGCGAGCCGCCCCAGTGTCTGGCCGCGGCCGTCGACCACGTACCAGTTGTCGGCGAGCGTGCCGGGCTTGGCGGTGTAGGTGGTCTGGCTGGTCTGGGTCATGCGCTGGTCTCCGTGGCGGGCGCCGCTGGCACCGCCGGGTAGGTCACGGTCCACTGGTGCAGGCCGCGCGCCGGGGCGACGGTGACCGTGGCCCCGCAGTGCGGATCGGCGAGCATCGCGGCGACGCTGTCGACGCTCATCCGCCCGCGGCCCACGGCCACGAGCGCGCCCGCGATGCCGCGCATCATGCCGTACAGGAAGGCGTCAGCGCTGACCTCGATGGCATACACCGGCGCCGGCTCGCCGTCCAGCGGCGAGATGCGGCGCAGCTCGACGTGGTTGACGGTGCGCACGGTGGTGCCGCCGGGGCGCGGCGAGCGGCCGAAGGCGCCGAAGTCGTGCGTGCCCCGCAGCAGCGCGGCGGCGCGGCGCATGGCGTCGACGTCGAGGTCGCCGGTCACCTGCCAGGCATGGCGGCGGAGCAGCGGGGTGCGCTCCCTGCGCGCCACCACCAGGTAGCGGTAGGTGCGGCTCAGCGCGTCGAAACGGGCGTGGAATTCCTCGGGCGCGCGCTCGGCGCGGCGGACGGCGACGTCCTTAGGGAGCACGGCGTTGAGCGCGGTGGTCAGCCGCTGCGGCTCCCACTCGCGGGTCAGCGCCACCCCGACAACCTGGCCGTGGGAGTGGGCGCCGGCGTCGGTGCGGCCGGCGGCGGTGAGCCTGGGCTCCTCGGCGGTGATCTGTCGCAGCGCCTCGCGGAGCACGCCCTCGACGGTGCGCACGGACGGCTGCGACTGCCAGCCGTGGAAATCCGTGCCGTCGTACTCGAGCACCAGGCGCACCATGCTCATCGCGCTAGTCGACCAGCTCGATGATCGCCAACGGCGCGGCGTCACCGGGACGCGGGCCGACGTGGATGATCCGGGTGTAGCCACCGGGACGGTCCTTGAAGCGCGGCACCAGCGTGGTGAAGAGCCGTGCGCTGACCTCGCGGTCGGTGACGTACAGCGCCACCTGGCGGCGGGCATGCAGGTCGTCGGGCTTGGCGGAGGTGATCACCCGCTCCACCCAGCGGCGCAGCTCCTTGGCGCGCGCCTCGGTGGTCTGGATGCGCCCATGCCGGAGCAGCGAGGTGACCTGGTTGCGGGTCATCGCCTGGCGGTGCGCGGAGGTGCGGCCGAACTTCCGTCCGGCTTTGCGGTGGCGCATCGACTCTCCCCTACCGGCCGCCGGGCTGGAATATGGTCTCCAGCTCCTCGGGGGTGACCATCGCGCGCTCCACCAGCTTCTCCTTGATCTCGTCCAGCGACTTGGCGCCGAAGTTGCGCAGGGTGAGCAGGTCCTCCAGGCGCATCGCCACCAGCTGGCCGACCTTGGTGACGTCGTTGGCCTTGAGGCAGTTGAGCGCGCGGACGCTCAGCTCGAGCTCCTCGATGGGCGTGTCGGCGAGGCGGCTGGGCAGGTCGTTGCCGCGCTTCGCGGTCTGCGGCACGGCGAGGTTGTCGCCGAAGCGCACGAAGAGATCGAGGTGCTGGGTGAACAGCGCCGCCGCCTGGCTGACGGCGTCGACCGGGCTCAGGGTGCTGTCGGTCCAGACCTCGACCACCAGCTTGTCCCACTCGGTCTCCTGGCCGACGCGGGTCTTCTCGATGGTGAAGTTGGCGCGGCGCACCGGGGTGAAGATGGCGTCGATGGGGATGACCCCGATCGGCTGGCCCTCACGCTTGTTGCGCTCGGCGGTGACGTAGCCCTTGCCGCGCTCGACGGTGAGGTCCATGCGCAGGCGCGACTGGGGGCCGTCCAGAGTGCAGATGTGCACGCCGGGGTTGCGGACCTCGACGTCGCTGCTCACGGTGATGTCGCCGGCGGTGACGTCACGTGGGCCGGTCACGTCGAGCGTGATCCGCACCGGCTCGTCACTGTGCGAGATCACGTTGATCTCCTTGATGTTGAGGAGGATCTCGGTGACGTCCTCCTTGACGTGGGGGATCGCGGAGAACTCGTGCGCGACGCCGTCGATGGAGACGGACGTGATCGCAGCGCCGTTCAGCGACGACAGCAGCACGCGCCGCAGCGAGTTGCCCAGCGTGGTGCCGAAACCGGGCTCGAGCGGCTCGATCTCGAACTTCCCGTAATCGGTGCTGCTTTCGACTTCGCGGACGGCGGGGGCGGCAATTGCGGTGTCAACCATGGGGAATCTGGTGCCTCACAAGGGTGCTGGCGTCGCGCGTCCGCGACACCTGCATGGGTTCACTGGGAGCCGTCGCTCCGATGAGTTTTTGGGGGGTCGACCACTGCGGCCGTGACCGCATTCAGGCCGGCGGAAATGAATGCCGTCATCCGATCATCGGCTGTAGAACTCGACGACAAGCTGCTCGTCGATGGTCTGCTCCATCTCGTTGCGCTCGGGAAGGCGGACCACGGTGCCGCGCAGCGCCGCGCCGTCGAGCGTCAGCCAGTCGGGCACGGTGCGGCCCGCGACCATCTCGCGGGCGTTGACGATCTGGGGAACCTTGCGGCTGCGCTCGCGCACCTCGACGACGTCGCCGGGGCGCACCTGCGCCGACGCGATGTTGATGGTGCGGCCGTTGAGCTGGAAGTGGCGGTGCGACACCAGCTGACGGGCCTCACGGCGCGACGCGGCCAGGCCGAGGCGGTACACGACGTTGTCGATGCGCCGCTCGAGCTGCTGAAGCAGGACGGTGCCGGTCACCCCGGTGCTGCGCTCGGCGCGCGCGAAGTAGGTGCGGAACTGCGCCTCGAGCACGCCGTACTGGCGGCGGGCCCGCTGCTTGGCGCGCAGCTGGATGCCGTAGTCGCTGGTCTTGCGACGGCGGGCGAGGCCGTGCTGGCCCGGGAGCACCGCGTTGCGCTTGTCGAACGTGCAGTTGGTCATGCACTTGCTCCCCTTGAGGAAGAGCTTGGTGCCCTCGCGACGGCAGAGGCGGCAGACGGGACCGGCTTGATTGGCCATGGTGTGTTCCTAGACCCGGCGCCGCTTGGGGGGGCGGCATCCGTTGTGGGGGATCGGAGTGACGTCGGTGATCGCGGTGACGTCCAGGCCCGAGGCCTGGAGGCTGCGGATCGCGGCCTCGCGGCCGGCCCCCGGTCCCTTGACGAAGATCTCGACGCTCTTGAGGCCGTGCTCCATGGCGCGGCGGGCGGCGGTCTCGGCGGTGATCTGGGCCGCGAACGGGGTGCTCTTGCGCGAGCCCTTGAAGCCCTGGCCGCCGGCCGATCCCCAGGCGAGCACGTTGCCCTGCGGGTCGGTGAGGCTGACGATGGTGTTGTTGAACGTGGCCAGCACGTGGGCGTGCCCGACGACGACGTTCTTGCGCTCGCGGCGCCGGGTGCGGACGACCTTCTTCTTCTTCGCCATCTCTGCCTACTTCTTCTTGCGGCGCACGCCGACCGTCTTCTTGGGACCGCGGCGGGTCCGCGCGTTGGTGCGGGTGCGCTGGCCGCGGACCGGAAGGCCGCGACGGTGGCGCAGGCCTCGGTACGTGCCGATCTCCATGAGGCGCTTGATGTTCAGCGCCACCTGGCGGCGGAGGTCGCCCTCGACGCGGCCCTGGAGCTGCTTGGCGATGAGGTCGCGCAGCTTGCCGACCTGGGCGTCGCTCAACTCGCGGGTACGCAGGTCGGGGGAGATCTGGGCGAGGGTGAGCAGGCGCTTGGCCGTCGTCGACCCGATGCCGAAGATGTAGGTCAGCGAGATCTCGATCCGCTTGTCGCGCGGGATGTCGACGCCGGCGATTCGTGCCACGTGTAGCTCTTACCCCTGCCGCTGCTTGTGCTTGGCGTTTTCACAGATGACGCGGACAACACCATGGCGTTTGATGACCTTGCAGCGGTCGCACATCTTTTTGACCGAAGCTCTGACCTTCATCGCTGTTCTGCTGTCCTTCTTTTACTGTCGTTACGCGAGTCGTTGGAGGATCCGGCCCCGCCCGGGGTCGGCTGCGCTGAGTTCAACCTGGACCCTGTCGCCCGGCAGGATGCGGACCGCCTGGAGGCGCGCCTTTCCGGCCGGATGGCAGAGAACCCTGTGGCCGTCGTCCAGTTCGACCCGGTAGAGCGCGTCGGGAAGGGGCTCGATGACCCTCCCGATCAGTGGCTCAGTCACGCTCCGCTGCGGAGGGCGTGCCGAATCTGGCTGAGCGGCAGCCGCAAACGTCGAGTATACGGAAATCCCGGTCGCCACGGCAAATCACCCGACCGTCGCATGGGTTGGCCTCAGGGTGAGCACCTCGGGTCCGGCCGCAGTGACGGCGACGGTGTGCTCGAAGTAGCAGGAGAGCGCGCCGTCGACGGTGACGACGGTCCACTGGTCGTCGAGGACGCGCACCTCACGGCCGCCCGCGTTGACCATCGGCTCGATGGCCAGGACGTAACCCGGCTTGAGCACGTTGCCCTGCCCGGGCTGGCCGAAGTTGGGCACCTGCGGCGGCTCGTGCATGTTGCGGCCGATGCCGTGGCCGACGTACTCGCGCACCAGCGAGTAGCCCTCCGCCTCGGCGTACGTCTGCACCGCGTGGCCGATGTCGCCGATGGTGTTGCCCGGCCGGGCGGCGGCGATGCCGCGCTGGAGCGCCTCGCGGGTGACCTCGATGAGCCGGGCCACCTCGGGGCTGGCCTGTCCGCAGGCGACCGAGAGCCCGGAGTCGGCCCACCAGCCGTCGAGGATGAGCCCGCAATCCAGCGAGACGAGGTCGCCGTCGTTGATCACCCGCGGGCCGGGGATGCCGTGGACCACCTCGTCGTTGACCGAGACGCACAGCGAGTTGGGGAAGTCGTGGTAGCCGAGGAAGCCGGGGATGCAGCCGTGGTCGCGGATGAAGGTGTCCGCCTCGCGGTCGAGGTGGAGGGTGGTGATGCCGGGCCGCACCTGGGCGGCGAGATGGGCGAGGCACTCGCCAAGGATGCGCCCGGAGACGCGCATCTTCTCGATCTCCTCGGGTCGCTTGAGGCGGAAGGCCTCGACGCGCTGGTTCATCAGACCATCTCGCGGCGGGCGTTGCCGCCGAAGATGGTGAGGATGGAGTCGGTCACCACCTCGATCGGGGCATTGCCGTTGACGAACTCGACGCGCGTGCCCCGGCCCTGGTAGTAGTCGAGCACCGGTGCGGTCTTGGCCTCGTACTCGCGCATCCGGTGGATGAAGGCCTCCGGGGTGTCGTCGGCGCGGTGGTCGATCTCCGCCCGGTGGGCGATGCGCTTGGACAGCTCGCTCTCGGGGACGTCGAAGAAGAGGACGACGCCGATCTCGCGACCGGTGCGCTCGAGCATGCCGTCGAGCGCCTCCGCCTGGGGCACGGTGCGCGGGAAGCCGTCGAGCAGCACCCCCGGCTCGGCGTCGGGCTGGGCGATGCGATGCTCGATCACCCGCACCATCATGTCGTCGGGGATGAGCCCGCCGCCCTTCATGATCGGGGCCACCTCGCGACCCAGCTCGCTGCCGGCGGCGACCTCGTCGCGGAGTATCTCGCCGGTGCTGATGTGGGGCAGGTGGAAGCGCTCCGAGATGATCGCGGCCTGGGTGCCCTTGCCGCTGCCGGGCGGGCCGAAGATGATCGTGATCACCTGATGAACCCCTTGTACTGGCGCATCAGGAGCTGTGTCTCGATCTGCTTCATGGTGTCGAGCGCGACGCCGACGACGATGAGGATCGCCGTGCCTCCGAGGTAGAGGCTGGTGGGGTCGGCTCGGGTCGCGAAGGCCGTGAACAGAGGCAGCACCACGGTGATGATGGCGAGGAAGAGCGCGCCCGCCAGCGTGATCCGGCCCATGACGCGGCCCAGGTACTCGGCGGTGCTCCGCCCCGGTCTGATCCCGGGGATGAACGTCGACTGTTTCTTGAGATTGTCGGCGACGTCGTTGGGGTCGAACACGACCGCGGTGTAGAAGTACGTGAAGCCGAGGATGAGCAGGAAGTAGATGCCGTTGTAGGCGATGTTGATGTACCACTTGGGCCCGTTCGGCTGCCAGTTGGCGGTGATCCACGCCGAGGCGCCGCCCACGAAGCCGCCGCCGCTGGCGAAGAGGTTGGCGAAGATGGTCGGGAAGAACATGATTGACAGCGCGAAGATGATCGGGATGACGCCGGCGGTGTTGATGCGCAGCGGCAGGAAGTTGCGCCGTCCCTGCGAGGCCGCCCCGGTGCGCGGGTTGAGCACGCGCTGCGCGGATTGCACGGGGATCTTGCGCTGCGCCTGCTGCACCCCGATGATGCCCGCGGTCACGATCAGCGCGATCACCGCGACGCCGAGGATCTGGATGACGTGCGTGCCCCCGGTGGTGCTGTAGTCACTGATCGACGGGATCAGGCGGGCGATGATGCCGGTGAAGATGATCAGCGAGACGCCGTTGCCGACGCCGTACTCGGTGATCAGTTCGCCGAGCCACATGGCGATGATCGTGCCCGCGACCAGGGTCAGCACGATGCCGATCTCCTGGGTGGTGGTGGCGTTGGGAATGATCGCCTGGGGGGCGCCGTTGATGGTGACCGCGTTGGGGTTGGTGAAGAGCGCGAGGAATCCCCAGCCCTGCAGCGCGGCCAGCGGCACGGTCAGCCAGCGCGTGTAGCGGGTGATCTTCTTGCGCCCCTGCTCTCCCTCCTTGCTCAACTCCTTGAGCCGGATGGAGACCACCGTCATCAGCTGCATGATGATGGTGGCGTTGATGTAGGGATTCAGGCCCTCGGCGACAATGGTGAAGCGCTGCAGGCCGCCACCGCCGACCAGGTTGAAGAGGCCGAGCAGCGAGTTGCCGCTGAACAGCGCCGACAGCGCCTTGGGGTCCGCGCCCGGGATCGAGATGTTGGCGAGGACCCTGAACGCGAGCACCAGGCCGATGGTGACCACGAGCTTGCGACGAAGCTCGGGGATGCGCATCGCCTGCCCGAGCGCCTGGAGCAGGTTCACGCCTGCGGCTCCTCCCCGGCGTCAGTGGCGCCGTCCTCGGCGTCGGTGGCACTGTCCTCGATGGCGGCGGCGCTGTCCTCGGTGGCTGCGGCCTCGGCCGCGGCGGGCGCCGCTGCGAGCGCCTTCTTGGCCTTCTTCGGCGCTGCGCTGACGGCGGTGTTCGCGTCGCGCTCGGCGACGGCGACGCGGGCCGCGGCACGGGCACGGCGGCGGTTGCCCGCCTCCTCGCCACTGTTCTCCGCTCTCGGCTCCTCGAGCAGGTCGACGCTGCCGCCGACCGCCACGACGGCGCGCTGGGCCGCGGCTGACGCGCGGTGGACGCGCACCTGCACCGCCACCTTGACGCGACCCGCGGCAAGCAACTTGATCGGTGCGTCGGGGCCGCTCACCAGGCCGGCGGCGGCCAGTGCCGCGCCGTCGACGATGGCGCTCGCCTCGAAGCGGTTCAGCTTGCTGAGGTTGACCACCTGGTACTCGCGACGGAAGCGGTTGTGGAAGCCGCGCAGCTTGGGCAGCCGCATCGACTGCTTCATCTGGCCGCCCTCGAAGCCCTTGGGGACGCTGTTGCTCTCGCGGGCGCCCTGGCCCTTCTGGCCGCGGCCGGATGTCTTGCCCTGGCCGGCCGAGATGCCCCGGCCGACACGCTTGCGCTTCTGCCGGCTGCCCGGAGCCGGCTTCAGGTCATGCAGTTTCACGCGCTCTTCTCCGATGCCGCGCCGGCGGCGAGGACGGCCATGCCCTCGGGCGTGTCGGCGGGGACTCCGTCGACGCTGACCAGGTGGCGGACCTTGTGGACCATGCCGCGGATCGAGGACGAGTTCTGATGGTCGACACTGTGGTTGAGCTTGCGCAACCCGAGCGCCGCCAGCGTCGCCTTCTGGTCCTTGGCGTAGCCGATCATGCTCTTCCGATAGGTGACCCGCAGCGTGCTCACGCGCTCACCACCTCGGGTGTCGACGCGCCCTCGCCGAGCATCTCGGCGGCGCGGCGGCGGCCCACCAGCTGCTCGGGCGTGCGCCCGCGCAGGGTGGCGACTTCGCGCAGCGTGCGCATGCTCGCCAGCGCGGCGATCGTCGCCCGCACCACGTTGATGGGGTTGTCGGTGCCGAGCGACTTGGTGAGGATGTCGTGGATCCCCGCCGCCTCGACCACGGCGCGCATCGAGCTGCCGCTGATGACGCCCGTCCCGGGCACGGCCGGCTTGAGCAGCACCTTGGCGGCGCCCAGCTTGTAGTGCACCTCGTGCGGGATGGTGGTGCCCACCATCGGCACGGTGATCATGTTCTTCTTGGCGTCGTCGACACCCTTGCGGATGGCGTCCGGCACCTCGCCCGCCTTGCCCAGCCCGGCGCCGACGCGTCCGGCCCCGTCGCCGACGACGACGAGCGCGCTGAACGAGAAGCGGCGGCCACCCTTGACCACCTTGGCGACGCGGTTGAGCGAGACGATCTTCTCCTGCAGGTCGCTGGCGCGGTCGTCGCGCCGATCCATGCGCATGCCCATGGCTAGAACTCCAGTCCCGCTTCGCGGGCAGCATCGGCGAGGGCCTTGACCCTGCCGTGGTAGAGGTACCCGCCGCGGTCGAAGACCACCTTGGTCACCCCCGCGCCGCGGGCGCGCTCGGCGATGACGCGGCCGACCACGCTGGCCGCGGCGATGGTGGATGCGCCGGCCTTCTTGCCCAACTCCTTGCGGATGTCGGCGTCGTGGGTCGACGCGGCGGCGAGCGTGTGCCCGGCGGCGTCGTCGACGAGCTGCACCACGATGTGGTTGAGGCTGCGGAACACGGCGAGACGCGGCCGCGCGGCGGCGCCGTGGACGCTCTTGCGGACGCGGCGGTGGCGGCGGTCGCGGGCGGCGCGACGATCGAACTTGGTGTGCATGACTACTTGCCCTTCCCGGCCTTGCCGGACTTGCCCGCCTTGCGCTTGATCACCTCGCCGCGGTACATGACCCCCTTGCCCTTGTACGGCTCGGGCTTGCGGAACGAGCGGATCTTCGCGGCGACCTGGCCGACGATCTCCTTGTTGGTGCCGCTGACGCTGATCTGCGTCGGCACCGGGACATCGATGGTGATGCCGTCCGGCGGGGTGTAGCGGATGGGGTGCGAGTAGCCGAGGCTGAGCACCAGGTCGCCGCCCTGCTTGGCGGCGCGGAAGCCGACGCCGACGAGGTCGAGCTGGCGGGCGAAGCCCTGGCTCACCCCCTCGACCATGTTGGCGACGAGCGTGCGGGTGAGCCCGTGCAGCGCGCGGTGGGTGGTGGTGTCGGTGGGACGGCGCACGCGGATGATCCCGTCCTCCACCTCGACGATCATCGACGGCGGCAGGCTGCGCTCGAGCGTGCCCCGCGAACCGGCCACGGTGATGTGGCTGCCGGTGAGGGTCACGTCGACGCCGCCGGGCACGGTGATTGGCAGTTTTCCGATTCTCGACATGACGCTTACCAGACGTACGCAACCACCTCGCCACCGAGGCCGGCGCGCTGCGCCGCCTGGCCGGTCATGAGACCGTGCGAGGTGGAGATGATGGCGATGCCGAGGCCGCCGAGGACGCGCGGGACCTCGCTCTTGCGTGCGTAGACGCGCAGGCCGGGACGGCTGATCCGGCGCAGGCCGGAGAGGGCGCGGCCGCGCGGCGTGCGCGGCTTGAGGGTGATGGTCAGGAGCTGCTCGGGCACCTCGCCGGCGACGTCGAAGCTCTCGACGAAGCCCTCGGCGGTGAGCACTTTGGCGATCTCCACCTTCATCTTCGAGGCGGGGATAGCCACAGTGTGGTGGTTGGCGGCATTCGCGTTGCGAATGCGCGTCAGCATGTCGGCGATCGTGTCACTCATCATGGCCGTCTACCAGGAGCTCTTCTTGACGCCGGGGATCTGCCCCTGCGAGGCCATGCTCCGGAAGCAGACGCGGCACATGCCGAATTTGCGCATGAACGCGCGGGGACGGCCGCAGACCCCGCAGCGGTTGTGCTGCTGGGTGGAGAACCGCGCTGGACGCAGCGCCTTGGCGATCAGAGACTTCTTGGCCACTTGTTACCTCTCCACACCGTATCCGGGGGTGTCCCCGGACGCGTGCGGCGTGCTGTTCACTGTTGCTGTCCCGGCTTGCGGAAGGGCATCCCACAGGCGGTGAGGAGGGCGCGGCCCTCGTCATCGGTGGGCGCGGTGGTGACGATGCAGACCTCGAGCCCGCGCAGCTTGTCGATCTTGTCGAAGTCGATCTCCGGGAAGACCAGCTGCTCGCGAAAGCCGAGCGTGTAATTGCCGTGGCCGTCGAAGGCCTTGGGATCGATGCCGCGGAAGTCGCGGATACGGGGCAGGGTGACGTTGATGAGCTTGTCGAGAAATTCCCACATGCGCCGGCCGCGCAGGGTGACCTTGACGCCGATGGGCATGCCCTCGCGCAGCTTGAACGCGGCCACCGACTTCTTGGCCCGGATCACGATCGGCGACTGGCCGGTGATGGTCTTGATGTCGTTGACCGCGGCGTCGATGGCGCGCCCGTTCTGGATCGCCTCGCCGAGGCCGATGTTGATCACCAGCTTCTCGACGCGGGGCACCTGCATGGCGTTGCGGTAGCGGAAGTCCTTGACCAGCGTCGGGACGATCTCGTCCTGGTAGCGCTGGCGCAGGCGGGGCTGCTCGGTGACTGCTACTGCCATCAGCTCGCGTTCCTCACGTAGATCTCGCCGCACTTCTGGCAGACGATGGCGGTGCCGCCGTCGGGGTTCTCCACGCGCGAGATCCGCGTCGCCTTGTCGCAGCGGTTGCAGACCAGCAGCACGTTGCTGTACGCGATGGGGGCGTTGAAGTCGATGATGCCGCCCTGGATGTTGCCGGCGACGCCGGACTTGGTGTGTCGCTTGAGTCGGTTGATCCCCTCGACGACGATGCGCTGCGTCGACGGGATGGTGCGCACCACCACGCCGCGCTTGCCGTTGTCCTTGCCCGCGATCACCTCGACGGTGTCGCCGGTGCGGATGTCGAGCAGGCGGGCGTGGCCGCGCGCCCAGCCGCGGTGCTTCAGCTCCATCCTGGTGCGGCGCTCGGTCTTCGCGCTCAACTCAGAGCACCTCCGGGGCAAGGCTGACGATCTTCATGAAGTTGCGCTCGCGCAGCTCACGGGCCACCGGGCCGAAGATGCGCGTGCCGCGCGGGCTGTTGTTCGGCTGGATGAGCACCGCCGCGTTCTCGTCGAAGCGGATGTTGCTGCCGTCCGGCCGGTGGTACTCCTTGACGGTGCGCACCACCACGGCGCGCACCACGTCGCCCTTCTTGACCTGCGCGTTCGGCTGGGCGACCTTGACCGTGCCGATGATCACGTCACCGACCGAGGCGTACTTGCGATAGCTGCCCCCGAGCACGCGGATGCAGAGGAGCTCACGGGCGCCGCTGTTGTCCGCCACCTTGACGACGCTCTCCTGCTGGATCACCTACTTGGCCTTTTCGAGAACGGCGGAAATGCGCCACCGCTTCTCCTTGGAGAGCGGGCGGGTCTCGGCGATGCGCACGCGGTCGCCGGCGCCCGACTCGTTGGTCTCGTCGTGACACTTGAAGCGCCGGTTGATGCGCACCACCTTCTTGTAGAGGGGGTGCTGCTTCTGCTCCTGGACGACCACGATGCGTGTCTTGTCCATCTTGTCGCTGACGACGATGCCCTCGCGCACCTTGCGGCGGGTGCGTGGAACTGCCGTCTCTGGCTGGGTGGTCATTTCGTGTCCTTGTCCGCGCCGGCGTCCTTGCCGGCGTCGTGGGTGTCGGTATCCGCGGTGATCTCGTCGGCGGCGGCGGCCTCCGGCTGCGCCTCGTGCTCGTCGGCGAGCGCGGCGGTCTCCGGTTGTGCCTCGGGCTCCTCGGCGGCGGCGGCGGGCTTGGCGCGGCGGGTGCGCGGCGGCGCCACGGCGACCTCGGCGGCGGCGGTGCGGCGGCTGCGCCGCGCGGTGGCGGCCGGGGACGGCGCGGGGGCCGGCTCACCGCGCTCCTCAGCGAGGCGGATCTCCACCTGGACGGTCATCGTCCGGGCGATCTCCATGCGGATGGCGCGGATCTGGCGGTGGTTCTCCACCTGGCCGATGGTCTGCTGGAGGCGCACCTGGAAGAGCTGGCCGCGCTGCACACGGAGGTGGGCGGCGAGCTCGTCCACGGTCAGCGCGCGCAGGTTGTCAAGGGCCACGGCACGCACGGTCATTCGCTCTCCTCCACCTCGGCGCCCGGCTCCTCGCGCACCAGGAAGCGGGTGCGGATGGGCAGCTTGTGGGCGGCCAGGCGCATCGCCTCCTTGGCCACCTCCGGCGTCACACCCGACATCTCGAAGAGCACCCGGCCCGGCTTGACCACGGCCACCCAGCCCTCGGGCTGGCCCTTGCCGCTGCCCATGCGGGTCTCGGCGGGCTTCTTGGTGTAGGACTGGTCGGGGAAGACGCGGATCCAGATCTTGCCGCCGCGCTTGACGTGGCGGGTCATGGCACGCCGGGCCGCCTCGATCTGGCGGTTGGTCATCCAGCAGACACCCATGGCCTGGAGCCCGTAGGTCCCGAAGCTGATCTTGTTGCCGCGCTGGGCGGCACCCCGGCGGCGGCCGCGGTGGAGCTTGCGGTGCTTGGTGCGCTTGGGCATCAGCATGGCTCTACTCCTCCTCCGTCGCGGCCTTCGCGGAGGCAGGCTTCTTGGCCGCGGGCTTGCGCGCCGCCGGCTTGGCGGGGGCGCGGCCGGCCGGCTTCTTGGCCGCCGCCGGCGCCTTGCGATGCGAGGCCAGCTTCTCGACCTTCGCGCCGTCCTCGGGGATCGCGCCCACAGCGGCGACGACGGCGGCGTCCGCGCTGTCGGTGTCCGTGTCGGTCTCCGCATCGGCGTCGGTCGCGGGCGCCTCGATGGCGGCGGGCGCCTCCTCGAGGACCGCGACAGCTGCGGGCTCGGCGGCGGCGGCGGCGGCGCGGGCACGCACCGGCGTCTCGGCGACAGCGCGCTCCAGGCCCTCGCTGCTCTCGCCGTCGTCGCTCTCGCGCACCGAGGCGCCGCTGATCGGCTCACCGGTGGCGGTGACGAAGTCGCCCTTGTAGATCCACGCCTGGACGCCGATGCGCCCGAAGGTGGTGCGCGCCTCGGCCTGGCCGTAGTCGATGTTGGCGCGCAGGGTGTGCAGCGGCACGCGACCGCCGCGGTCCCACTCGCGCCGCGACATCTCGGCGCCGCCGAGGCGCCCACTGACCTGGATCTTGCAGCCCTTCGCCCCGGCGCGCATCGAGCGCAGCAGGGTCTGCTTGAGGGCGCGGCGGAAGGCGATGCGCTTCTCGAGCTGCGAGGCCACGTTCTCGGCCACCAGCTTGGCGTCGAGCTCGGGCGTCTTGATCTCGTGGATGGTGACGCGCACCTTCTTGCCGGTGATCTTCTCCAGCTCGTCGCGGAGCGCGTCGACCGACGCCCCCTGCTTGCCGATGACGATGCCCGGCTTGGCCGTCTGGATGGTCACGGTCAGCTCGTTGCCGCGCCGCTCGGTCTCGATGCGGGCCACGCCGGCGTTGCGCAGGCGGCCGCCGATGAGGCGGCGGATGGCGATGTCCTCGTGGAGGAGCGCGGTGTAGTCCTTGTCGGCGTACCAGCGCGCGTCCCAGTTGCGGTACACGCCCAGGCGGAAGCCGATGGGGTGGACTTTCTGACCCATTACTTGGTCTCTCCCTCGCCGGCGTCGGCGGCCGGCTCCTCGGTGGCGGCGACCGGCGCCGTGTCCTCTGCGGTCTCCGCGACCACCTGCTCGGGTGTCGTGGCCGCCTCGGTGTCGGTGGCGGCCGTCGGCGTGACGTCGGTGGTGGTGGCGTCCTTGGTGGCGGCGGTGCGCCGGCTGCGCTTGGGCGCCGCCTCGGGGGCGCCGGACGGCGCGGCGGCCGCGGCGGCGGCGCTACTGGTGCGGCGGCGGCGCGTCGCCGGCGTCTCGCGTGACGGGCCCGCGGACGGCGCGGTCATCACGGTGCGCGGCATCCGGATCGCCGAACGGCGGCGCTTCTCGGGCGTGGGCTCGTCGTCGGTGACGAAGGCGCGCAGGTGGGCGGTGCGCTTGAAGATGCTCCCCGACATGCCGCGCGGCTTGGGCCGGAAGCGCTTGATGATCGCCGCCGCCTCGACCTCGACCCGGGCGACGCGCAGCGTGCTGGCGTCGAGGTTGTAGTTGTGCTCGGCGTTGGCCGCGGCCGACTTGATGACGTTGGCCACGTCACGCGCCGCGCCGCGCGGGGTGAACTTGAGGATCACCAGCGCCTCGGCGACGGGCAGACCCTCGACCGTGGCGGTCACCAGCCGCGCCTTGCGCGCGGTGATGCGAACCCATTTTGCTGTTGCGACGACTTCCATCTCTCTCTTACTTCAGCGACGAGCTGCGCTCGGTGTGGTGGCCGTGGCCGCGATAGCGACGGGTGGCGGCGAACTCCCCGAGCTTGTGGCCGACCATGGTCTCGGTGATGAACACGGGGACGTGCTTGCGACCGTCGTGGACGGCGATGGTGTGCCCCACCATGTCGGGGAACACGTCGCTGCGCCGCGACCATGTCTTGATGATCCGCTTCTCGCGGCTGGCGTTGAGCTGCTGCACCTTCTTGAGGAGGTGGTCATCGCAGAAGGGACCTTTCTTGAGGGAACGGCTCATCTCTACTTCTTCCGGCGCCGCACGATCATGCGATCGGTCGACTTGTTGTGACGGGTGCGGAAGCCGAGCGCCGGCTTGCCCCAGGGGGTCTGCGGATGGCCACCGGCACCGCTGCGGCCCTCGCCGCCGCCGTGGGGATGGTCGAAGGGATTCATGGTCATGCCGCGCACCGACGGGCGCCAGCCGCGCCAGCGCGACTTGCCCGCCTTGCCGACGGTCTCGTTCTCGTGGTCGACGTTGCCCACCTGGCCAACGGTCGCCGAGCAGCGCAGGTCGACGCGGCGCACCTCGCCGCTGGGCAGGCGCAGGGTGGCCAAGCCGCCCTCCTTGGCGAGCAGCTGGGCGGCGCCACCGGCGCTGCGCACCATCTGGCCGCCGCGGCCGAGCTGGAGCTCGATGTTGTGCAGCGTGGTGCCGAGCGGGAGGTTGGCCAGCGGCATGCTGTTGCCGGGGCGCACCTCCGCCTTGGGGCCGGCCATCACGGTGTCGCCGACCGACAGGCCCAGCGGCGAGAGGATGTAGCGCTTCTCGCCGTCGGCGTAGTGGATGAGCGCGATCCGCGACGAGCGGTTGGGGTCGTACTCGATGGCCGCCACGCGGCCGGGGACGTCGACCTTGTTGCGCTTGAAATCGATGATCCGGTACAGCTTCTTGTGACCGCCGCCACGGTGGCGGACGGTGATGCTGCCGGTGTTGTTGCGCCCGCTGTGCTTCTTGAGGTGCTCGGTGAGCGACTTCTCCGGGCTGGTCCGGGTCACCTCCTCGAAGCTGCTGACCGACATGAATCGGCGGCCCGGGCTGGTCGGCTTGTAACGCTTGATCGGCATGACTACACCCCCTCGAAGAGCCCGTCGATCTTCTGACCGGGGGCGAGGGTGACGACGGCCTTCTTCCAGTTGGGGCTGTGCCCGACGACGCGGGCGCGGCCGCGCGAGCGGCGGCGCACCTTGCCGCGCACGTTGATCGTGTTGACCCGGGTCACGGTGATCTTCTGAGCGGCGAACAGCTCCTCGATCGCGCGGCCGATCTCGATCTTGGTGGCCCACGGCGCGCAGCGGAACGCGTAGCGCCCCACCGCCATGGCGCCGTAGGACTTCTCGCTCACCACGGGGCCGAGAACCGCCTGCTCGGCGGTGCGTCCGATGCTCATGACCAGGCCTCCTCGACATGCTCGAGCGCGTCGCGGGTCATCAGCACCGTGTCCGCGGTGAGCAGGTCGCGCACCGAGAGGTTGGCGGCGAGGATGACGCGCACCTCGGGCAGGTTGCGGGCGCTGCGCTCGAGCAGCTCGTTGTGCGAGCCGAGGACGACGAGCACGCGCGCTCCCGCCTCGATGGTGCGCAGCAGCTCGACGACGGCGCGGGTGCTCGGTACGTCGAGCTCGAAACTGCCGAGAACCGAGATGTGGCCGTCCTGCGCCTTGGCCGCGAGCGCGCTGCGCAGGGCGAGGCGGCGCTGCTTGCGCGGCATCTCCTGGCGGTAGCTGCGCGGCGTCGGCCCGAAGACCACACCGCCCCCCGCCCACTGCGGCGAGCGGATCGATCCCTGGCGGGCGCGCCCAGTGCCCTTCTGGCGCCACGGCTTCTTGCCACCGCCGCGCACCTCGGTGCGGGTCTTGGTGTCATGGGTGCCCTGGCGGGCGTTGGCGAGTTGGCGGAGCAACGCCTGGTGCATCACCGCGGTGTTGACCGGGCCCCCGAAGATCGCCTCGGGCAGCTCCAGCTCACCGGTGGACGCGCCGGTCTGGTCGACGACTGTGACACTGGCCACTACAGCGTCTCCTCGCGATCGCTGGGCCGGATCAGCACCACGCCGTTCTTGTGACCGGGAACTGCGCCCTTGATCAGCAGCAGGTTGCGCTCGCCGTCCACGCGCACCACCTCGAGGTGGCGGACGGTGCGGCGGACGTGGCCGTAGTGACCCGACATCTTGATGCCCTTGAACGTGCGCGCCGCGTCGACCGAGCCGATCGATCCCGGCTGGCGGGTGTTCATCGAGCCGTGGCTCACCGGTCCGCGGCTGAAGCCATGGCGCTTGACGGTGCCGGCGAAACCCTTGCCCTGGCTGGTGCCGGTGATGTCGACCAGCTGACCCTCGGTGAACATCTCCACCGAGAGGCGGGTGCCCAGCGCTGCCTCGCCGGCGTCGCGCAGCTCGACGAGCTTGCGCAGCGGGCGCACCCCGGCGCGCTTGTAGTGGCCGGTCAGCGGCTTGTTGACCCGCTTGCTCGACTGCTCACCGAAACCGATCTGCAGCGCCTCGTAGCCCTCGGCGGCGGTGGTCTTGCGCTGCACCACGTGGCAGGAGTCGGACTCCAGCACGGTCACCGGCACCACGGTGCCGCGCTCCGTGAAGATCTGGGTCATGCCCACCTTGCGGGCCAGGATTCCCTTAGCCACGCTGGTCCCCGAGCTTGATCTCGATGTTCACGCCGCTGGGCATGTTGAGGCGCATCAGCGCGTCGACGACCTTGGGGTTGGGGTCGAGGATGTCGAGGATGCGCTTGTGGGTGCGCATCTCGAACTGCTCGCGCGAGTCCTTGTCGATGAAGGGCCCGCGGACCACGGTGTACTTGTTGATGGTGGTGGGCAGGGGAACCGGCCCGGCCACGCGGGTGCCTGTCCTCGTCGCCGTGTCGACGATCTTCGACGCGGCCTGGTCCAGGACCCTGTGGTCGTAGGCCTTCAGGCGGATGCGAATCTTCTGTGCCATGAGGTGTGAGCGGTTCCTTTGCCCTGACGGACCTATTTCTCGATGCTGGTGACGGCGCCGGCGCCGACGGTGCGGCCACCCTCGCGGATGGCGAAGCGCATCCCGTCCTCGACGGCGATCGGCGTGATCAGCTCGATGCCCATCTCGACGTTGTCACCGGGCATGCACATCTCCTGGCCCTCGGGCAGGCTGATCGAGCCGGTGACGTCGGTGGTGCGGATGTAGAACTGGGGACGGTAGCCGTTGAAGAACGGCGTGTGCCGGCCACCCTCGTCCTTGCTGAGCACGTACACCTGGGCCTTGAACTTGGTGTGCGGCGTGATCGTGCCGGGCTTGGCCAGCACCTGGCCGCGCTCGACATCCTCGCGCTTGACACCGCGGATCAGGCAGCCGACGTTCATGCCGGCCTCGCCCCTGTCGAGGAGTTTGTGGAACATCTCGACACCGGTGACCACGGTCTTGCCGGTCTCCTTGATGCCCACGATCTCGACGGCCTCGTTGACCTTGACCACGCCGCGCTCGATGCGGCCGGTGACCACTGTGCCACGACCCTCGATGGAGAACACGTCCTCGATGGGCATCATGAACGGCTTGTCGATGGGGCGCTCCGGCACCGGGATGTAGCTGTCGACGGCATCCATCAGCTTGACGATGCCTTCGGCTGCTTCCTTGTCGCCCTCGAGCGCCTTGAGAGCGCTGACGCGGACCACGGGGGTGTCGTCGCCGGGGAACTGGTACTTGGTGAGCAGCTCGCGAACCTCGAGCTCCACCAGCTCGAGCAGCTCCTCGTCGTCGACGGCGTCGCACTTGTTGAGGGCGACGACGATGTAGGGCACACCGACCTGGCGGGCGAGCAGGATGTGCTCGCGCGTCTGCGGCATGGGGCCGTCGGTGGCGGCCACCACCAGGATGGCGCCGTCCATCTGAGCCGCGCCGGTGATCATGTTCTTGATGTAGTCGGCATGACCGGGGCAGTCGACGTGCGCGTAGTGGCGGCTGGCGGTCTCGTACTCGACGTGCGCGGTGGCGATGGTGATGCCGCGCGCCTTCTCCTCAGGAGCGTTGTCGATCGAGTCGAACGACCGGAATTCCGCGCCACCCTTCTCGGCGAGCACCTTGGTGATCGCCGCGGTGAGCGTGGTCTTGCCGTGGTCGATGTGGCCGATGGTGCCCACGTTGACGTGGGGCTTGGTGCTGTCGTACTTCTTCTTGGCCATCTCTGCCTCGTATCTCCGCTTCTTTTCCGGTTGCTCTTTCTGCTTGGTCAGGCCTTGGACTTGGCGACGATCTCTTCCGCGAGCGCACTGGGAAGAGCATGGTAGTGGTCGAACTCCATGGAGTAGGTGGCGCGTCCCTGGGTCATGCTGCGCAGCTCCGTGGAGTAGCCGAACATCGACGCCAGCGGCACGTGAGCATGGACCATCTGGGAGGTGCCACGCCCCTCCATGCCGAGGATGGTGCCACGGCGACCGGAGAGGTTGCCCATGACGTCGCCCATGTACTCCTCGGGCATGCTCACGTCGACCTTCATGATCGGCTCGAGCAGCACCGGCTTGGCTTTGCGCATGCCGTCCTTGAAGCCCATCGAGCCGGCGATCGAGAATGCCTGCTCGTTGGAGTCGACGTCGTGGTACGAGCCGTCGACCAGCGTCACCTTGACATCGACCACCGGGTAGCCGGCGATGACGCCGTTGGTGAGGGTGTCCTGGATGCCGCGCCCGGTCGGCGCGATGTACTCCTTGGGCACCGAGCCACCGACGATCTTGTTGATGAACTCGAATCCCTTGCCCGTCTCGTTGGGCTCGAGCTCCAGCTCGACGTGGCCGTACTGGCCGCGACCGCCCGACTGGCGGATGAAGCGGCCGGTGCCGTGCGCCTTGGCGGTGATGGTCTCCCGGTAGGCGACCTGTGGCTTGCCGACGTTGGCGTCGACCTTGAACTCGCGCAGCATGCGGTCGACGATGATCTCGAGGTGGAGCTCGCCCATCCCGCTGATGATGGTCTGGCCCGTCTCGTCGTCTGAGCGCACCCGGAAGGTCGGGTCCTCCTCGGCGAGCTTCTGCAGGGCCACGCCCATCTTGTCCTGGTCGGCCTTGGTCTTCGGCTCCACCGCGACGGAGATGACCGGCTCGGGGAAGCTCATCGACTCGAGGATGATCGGCGAGCGCTCGTCGGAGAGCGTGTCGCCGGTGGTGGTCTTGCGCAGCCCGATGGCGGCGGCGATGTCGCCGGCGCGCACCTCCTCGATCTCCTCGCGGTGGTTGGCGTGCATCTGCAGGAGGCGGCCGACGCGCTCGCGCTCGCCCTTGGTGGCGTTGTACACGTAACTGCCGCTGCGCAGCACGCCGCTGTAGACGCGGAAGAACGTGAGCTTGCCGACGAACGGGTCGGTGGCGATCTTGAAGGCGAGTGCGGAGAAGGGCTCGTCGTCGCTGACCAGGCGGGTCGCGGCGTGGTCGTTGAGCAGCCCCTCGATGGCCGGCTTGTCGAGCGGCGAGGGGAGGAAGTCGACGACGGCGTCGAGCATCGGCTGCACGCCCTTGTTCTTGAGCGCGCTGCCGCAGAGGACGGGCACCAGCTTGGTGGCGACCGTGCCCTTGCGCAGCCCGGCGATGAGGTCCTCGCTGCTCAGCTCCTCGCCGTCGAGGTAGCGGACCATGAGGTCGTCGTCGCACTCGGCGACGGCCTCGAGCAGCGTGTGCCGGTACTCGGCCACCAGCTCGAGCATGTCGGCGGGGATCTCGGAGCGCTTGCTGGTGGTGCCCAGGTCGTCGGTGTAGACGATCGCCTCCTGGCGGACCAGGTCGATGACGCCCTTGAAGTCGCCCTCGGCCCCGATCGGCAGCTGGACGCAGATCGGGTTGGCGCCGAGGCGGGCGCGGATGCTGGCCACCGAGGCGTAGAAGTTGGCCCCGACACGGTCCATCTTGTTGACGAAGCAGATGCGCGGCACGTCGTAGCGGTCGGCCTGCCGCCAGACCGTCTCCGACTGGGGCTCGACACCGGCGACCGCGTCGAACACGGCCACCGCGCCGTCGAGGACGCGCAGGCTGCGCTCCACCTCCATGGTGAAGTCCACGTGCCCGGGCGTGTCGATTATGTTGATGCGGTGGCCGCGCCATTCGGCAGCAGTCGCCGCCGAGGTGATGGTGATGCCGCGCTCCTGCTCCTGGACCATCCAGTCCATCGTCGCGGCGCCCTCGTGGACCTCACCCATCTTGTGGATGCGGCCGGTGTAGAAGAGGATGCGCTCGGTGGTGGTGGTCTTGCCCGCGTCGATGTGGGCCATGATCCCGATGTTGCGGGTCTTCTCGAGCGGGAACGCGCGGGTTGCGACAGCCATCTCTAATACCGGAAGTGGCTGAAGGCCTTGTTGCTCTCAGCCATCTTGTGGGTGTCTTCCTTGCGCTTGATCGAGGCGCCGACGCCGTTGGCGGCGTCCATCAGTTCGCCGGCGAGGTTGTCGGCCATGCTCTTGCCGCTGCGGGCACGGGCGTAGCGGATGATCCAGCGGCGGGCGAGCGCGGCGCGACGATCGTGGCGGATCTCGACGGGCACCTGGTAGGTGGCGCCGCCGACGCGCTTGGGCTTGACCTCGAGGACCGGCGTGACGTTGCGCATCGCCTGCTCGAAGACGTCGAGCGGCTCACGGCGCTGCGAGCGGCGGATCTTCTCGAAGGACTCGTAGACGATCTTCTCGGCGGTGCTCTTCTTGCCGGCCAGCATCACGCAGTTGATGAACTTGGCCAGGCCGGGGTTGCCGTAGATGGGGTCGGGCAGGATGGTCCGTTTCTGGATCCGGGCGCGGCGGGGCATCTTACTTGGCCGCCTTCTCGCGCTTGGCGCCGTACTTGCTGCGCCCCTGCTTGCGGTTCTTGGTGCCGGCGGTGTCGAGGGTGCCGCGGACCACGTGGTAGCGCACGCCGGGGAGATCGGCGACCTTGCCGCCGCGGACCAGCACAACGGAGTGCTCCTGGAGATTGTGCCCGATGCCCGGGATGTAGGCGGTGACCTCGACCTTGCTGGTCAGGCGGACGCGGCAGACCTTGCGCAGCGCCGAGTTGGGCTTGCGCGGGGTGGTCGTGTAGACGCGAACGCACACGCCACGGCGCTGCGGACAGCCCCGAAGTGCGGGTGCCTTGGTCTTTTTGACCGCGGTCCTGCGGCCCTTGCGGACCAGCTGCTGGATGGTGGGCACGCCTCTCCGATTTGAGATGAACAGCGCAGCCCGACGAACTGCGCGCGAATACACGGTCGCCACAGTGGCGCGAGCGGAGATCCTAGCAGCGAACTGGTCGCACCGTCAAACGGCGGCGGGATCGCCGCCGCCTCATTCCCAGGGCTCCCGGAAGGGCGCCGGTCGGGCCGGGCGACGTCAGATGAACTTGGGATACGTCGACATGCCGCCGTCGACCACCAGGGTGGTGCCGGTGACATAGGCCGCCTGGTCGCTGGCCACCCAGGCCACCGCCCCGGCGATCTCCGCGGGCTGGCCGAACCGGCCCAGCGGGATCTCCTCCTCCACCGTATGCCTGGCCTCGGGGTCGTCGAGGACGAAGTTGTTGATCGGGGTGGCGATCGCCCCCGGCGCGACGTTGACGCACCGGATCCCCTGCGGCGCCAGCTCACGGGCCACCGTCTGGGTGAGCAGCTTCATGCCGCCCTTGCTGGCGCAGTAGTGGGCGAAGCCGGGCCAGGGGATGAACTCGTGGACGGAGCTCATGTTGACGATCACCCCGCTCTTCTGATCGGCCATGTGCTTGCCCGCCTCGCGCAGGCACAGGAAGGCCCCGGTGAGGTTGGTGCGCAGCACCGCGTTCCACAGGTCGAGCGGCATCTCGAGGGTGGGCACCTCCTTCTCGATGCCGGCGTTGTTCACCAGCACGTCGATACCGCCGAAGCGCTCGACAACAGCGGCGACCATTGCAATGACTTGCTGCTCGTCGCCGACGTCGGCCTGGAAGGTGAATGCCCGCTTGCCACTGGGATCGATCTCGGCGCAGACGACGTCGGCGTCAGCCTCTTCATGGTCGGAGTAGTAGTTGACGCAGACGCTCGCCCCCTCGATGCCGAAGCGCAGCGCGGTCGCCTTGCCGATGCCGCTCGAGGCGCCGGTGATCAGGGTTCGGCGGCCGTCGAGGAGCATGCTCTGCCTCCGCTGAGGGGTCGATTGGGGTCCGGACGAGGGTAGCTTGCCGAAACAGGCCAGGCGGAGCGCGGGCCTCTGCTATCCTCACGTCCGCAGACCAGATCCATGGTGCCGTCGAGGCAACCATCTCGCCAGAGACCGCAGGCGGGGCATCGTGCCCCTCAATCTCCTGCGATAGGTGAGTGAGCGGAGCGGTTGCGTGCCCGGTGGCGCGCACCCCTGATGCCCACCTCACACAGCGGTGGGTGTCGCCGGAGGCTCCGCAACAAGGAGGAAGCGCATGGCAGACACCGCCGCCACGCAGAGCGGCACCCGCGTCGGGCCACGCAAGCACGAGGCGGTCGAGCGGCTCAGCGAGAAGCTCAGCCGGGCCACCTCGGCGGTGGTCACCGACTACCGCGGCCTGACCGTCCATCAGCTCGAGGAGCTGCGCGCCCAGTTGCGCGCCCAGGGCGTCGACTATGTCGTCGTCAAGAACACGCTGGCCCGACGCGCCGCCGCCGCCGCCGGCATCGCCGCGTTCAGCGAGGTGCTGGTGGGCCCGGTGGGCCTGGCGCTCGGCTACGGTGACCTGGCCACCCCGGCCAAGGTGCTCAGCGAGTACTTCCGGATCAACAAGCGCCTCCCCTCGGTCGCCGGACTGGTGGAGGGGACCGTTCTCGACGCCCAGGGCGTCAAGACCCTCGCCGAGCTGCCGTCGCGCGAGGCGCTGCTCTCGCAACTCGCCGGGACACTGCTGTCGCCGCTGACCCAGCTCGCCGGCGCTCTCGACTCGATCACAGCAACATTCGCGTCCACGCTCGAGGCGTACCGCGACAAGCTCGCCGCGGCCGCATAGCGCCGCGCACAAGGAGATTCACAGAATGGCAACCAAGACCCTGACCCCCGAGGATTTCGTCGACGCCCTCAAGGACTGGACGGTGCTCGACGTCGTCAGCGCCGTGAAGCTCATGGAGGAGAAGCTCGGCGTCAAGGCGGCCGCCCCCGTGGCCGCGGCCGCAGCCCCCGCCGCAGCCGGCGGCGGCGAGGCCGTCGTCGAGGAGCAGACCGAGTTCACCGTGATGATCACCTCGGCCGGCGACGCCAAGATCAACGCCATCAAGGCGGTCCGCGAGATCACCGGTCTCGGCCTCAAGGAGGCCAAGGACCTGGTCGACGGCGCCCCCAAGGCGGTGCGCGAGGGCGTCTCCCGCGAGGACGCCGACGCCGCCGCGGCCAAGCTCAAGGAGGCCGGCGCCTCGGCCGAGATCCGCTAGACAGTCACCGGACCACAGGACCCGCGCCGATCGCCGGCGCGGGTCCTTTTTTTTGCACACTGAACCCCGTGACATTGCGATTCGAAGCCACTGTCGTCGACTGCCGCGATCCCCGGGTGGTGGGCACGTTCTGGGCCGAGCTGCTCGGCCGCCCGCTGGCCGGTCCGGACGGTGAGGGCGACCACTGGATCGATCCCAGCCCGAGCGGCCCGGAGATGATCTTCGTGCCCGTCCCCGAGGAGAAGGCGGCCAAGAACCGACTGCACATCGACCTCCGTCCCGACGACCAGGCCGCCGAGGTGGAGCGGGCCCTGGCGCTGGGCGCGCGCCACGTCGACCTCGGCCAGGGCGAGGTCACCTGGGTGGTGCTCGCCGACCCCGAGGGCAACGAGTTCTGCATCCTCCGCGCCCACCGCCCCACCGAGGCCTGACCGGGAAGCGCTGAAACCCCTCAATCGCCCCAATCAGCAGCGCGCGGAGACGCGCGAAGTGAGAGCCGTCCGGCGAAGGCGCGTATTGGCGGGGCTTTGGTACGATACGTCCTTGTGCCCGTCGCCACCGGTACGCGCGCGTCCACCTTTCCGAGGGAACTCTAGCACATGGTTTTGAATGCTTCCAGACTCTCCAGTCGTCACAACTACGGAAAGATCACTGACAGGCTGGAGGTGGGCAACCTCATCCAGACGCAGTTGGATTCATTCCGCTGGTTCTGCACCGAGGGTCTGCGCGAGCTGTTCGACGAGATCAACCCCATCACGGACTACACGGGCAAGAACTATGAGCTGCGCTTTCTCGACTATGAGTTCGGGGCGCCCAAGTTCGACGAGGAGGAGTGCCGCCAGCGCGACATGACCTTCTCCGCGCCACTGCGCATCAACACCCGCCTGCACATCAAGACCGGTGAGAACGCCGGCGAGATCAAGGAGGCCGAGGTCTTCATGGGCGACTTCGCCATGATGACCACCGAGGGCACGTTCATCGTCAACGGCACCGAGCGGGTGGTCGTGTCCCAGCTGGTGCGCTCGCCCGGCGTGTACTTCACCGCCGCCGAGGACCGTACCTCCGGCCGCCTCCTCTACTCCGCCAAGCTCATCCCCAACCGCGGCGCCTGGCTGGAGATCGAGACCTCGAGCAAGGACGTGCTCACCGTCAAGATCGACCGCAAGCGCAAGGTGCCCGTCACCACCCTGGTCAGGGCCCTGGGCTACGCGAGCAACGACGACATCAAGTCGTTCTTCGCCGTGCAGGACATCGACCCCGAGCACCAGTACATCGCGGCCACGCTCGACAAGGACCCGACGACCAGCGTCGAAGAGGCCCTGATCGAGCTGTACCGCAAGATCCGGCCGGGCGACCCGCCAACCGTCGAGAACGCGCGCAACCTGCTCAACTCGCTGTTCTTCAACGGCCGCCGCTTCGACCTCTCCAAGGTGGGACGCTTCAAGCTCGACAAGAACCTCGGCGTCCCCGAGGACGAGGCCCGCGAGCGCGCCCAGGACCGCGACCGCCGGGTGCTCGACAACCACGACTTCGTGTCGATCATCCGCAAGCTGATCGCGCTCAACAACGGCACCGGCGAGGCGGACGACATCGACCACCTCGGCAACCGCCGAGTGCGCGCCGTCGGCGAGCTGCTCCAGAACCAGTTCCGCATGGGACTGATCCGCATGGAGCGGATCATCAAGGAGCGCATGACCATCTGCGACTCGGCGACGGTGACGTCGGCGAGCCTGATCAACGCCCGCCCGGTGGTGGCCGCGATCAAGGAGTTCTTCGGCTCCAGTCAGCTGTCGCAGTTCATGGACCAGACCAACCCGCTCGCCGAGCTCACCCACAAGCGACGCCTGTCGGCGCTGGGGCCGGGCGGACTCTCCCGCGAGCGCGCCGGCTTCGACGTCCGCGACGTCCACCACAGCCACTACGGCCGGATCTGTCCGATCGAGACGCCCGAGGGCCCGAACATCGGCCTGATCGGCTCGCTGGCCACGTTCGCGCGCGTCAACGAGTTCGGCTTCATCGAGACCCCCTTCCGTCGCGTCTACCGCGAGCTGTCCACCAAGGACTCCGGTCTGATCGCCGGCCGCACCGCGGCGCGCGACTACAGTGAGGGCGGCGTCAAGGAGGGCCAGGTGCTCACCGCGGACGCCGGTGCCAAGCTCGCCAAAGCCGGGGTGGCCACGGTGGCCATCGTGCCGTGGGTCAGCGACGACATCCTCTTCCTCTCCGCCGACGAGGAGGACAAGTACAACGTCGCCCAGGCCAACGCCCCAGTGGACGACGCCGGCAACTTCACGGTGGCGCACGTCGCCTGCCGCAGCCGGCACACCTTCAAGGACCTTCCCGTGGTCGAGGTCGACTACATGGACGTGTCCCCCAAGCAGACCGTCTCGGTGGCCACGTCGCTGATCCCGTTCCTCGAGCACGACGACGCCAACCGTGCGCTGATGGGCTCGAACATGCAGAAGCAGGCCGTGCCGCTGCTGGTCAGCGAGGCGCCGATCGTCGGTACCGGCATGGAGGCGCACGCCGCCCTCAACAGCGGCGAGGTGGTGCTGGCGCGGAAGCCCGGCACCGTGGTCGGGGTCGGCTGGCCCGAGCCCGCGGAGACCGATCGCAGCGTCGAAAAGATCCGCAGCGGCCAGGACTTCGGCATCGGCATCCTGGTGCGCCCGGACGACGGCGGCGCCGACCAGTGGTACGGCATCCACAAGTTCGTGCGCAGCAACCAGGGCACCTGCCTCTCGCAGCGCATCACCGTCAAGGCCGGGGAGCACGTCGAGGTGGACGACCTCCTCGCCGACGGTCCCTCCACCGACGCCGGTGAGCTGGCGCTGGGACGCAACGTCCTGGTCGCCTTCATGCCGTGGGAGGGCTACAACTTCGAGGACGCGATCCTGATCAGCGAGCAGGTGGTGCGCGAGGACATGTACACCTCGATCCACATCGAGGAGTTCGAGGTCGAGGCGCGCGACACCAAGCTCGGCCCCGAGGAGATCACCCGCGACCTCCCCAACATCTCCGAGGAGACGCTGCGCAACCTCAACGAGCGCGGCATCGTGTACGTCGGTGCCGAGGTGCACCCCGGCGACATCCTGGTCGGCAAGATCACCCCCAAGGGTGAGTCCGAGCTGAGTGCCGAGGAGCGTCTGCTGCGCGCCATCTTCGGTGAGAAGGCGCGCGAGGTCCGTGACTCGTCGCTGCGCGTGCCCCACGGCGAGCGCGGCACGGTCGTCGACGTCAAGGTGTTCAGCCGCGAGAGCGGCCACGAGCTCCCCGCCGGCGTCAACGAGTTGGTGCGGGTGTACGTCGCCCAGAAGCGCAAGATCAGCCAGGGCGACAAGATGGCCGGCCGGCACGGCAACAAGGGCGTCATCGCCCGCATCCTGCCGATCGAGGACATGCCCTACCTCCCCGACGGGACGCCCGTCGAGATCGTGCTCAACCCGCTCGGCGTCCCCAGCCGCATGAACCTCGGGCAGGTGCTCGAGACCCATCTCGGCTACGCGGCGCACGCGCTCGGCCTCACCGTCGCGTCGCCGGTCTTCGACGGCGCCAGCGAGGAGCTGATCGAGGATGAGTTGGAGCGCGCCGGGCTGCCCCGCAACGGCAAGGAGTGGCTGCGCGACGGCCGCACCGGCGAGACCTTCGACCGCGAGGTCACCGTCGGCTACATCTACATGCTCAAGCTGGCGCACCTCGTCGAGGACAAGATCCACGCGCGCAGCACCGGCCCGTACTCGCTGGTCACCCAGCAGCCGCTGGGCGGCAAGGCGCAGTTCGGCGGGCAGCGCTTCGGCGAGATGGAGGTGTGGGCACTGGAGGCGTACGGCGCCAGCCACATCCTCCAGGAGATCCTCACCGTGAAGTCGGACGACATCGTCGGCCGCGTCAAGGCCTACGAGGCGATCGTCAAGGGCGAGAACACATTGGAGGCGGGCATCCCGGAGTCGTTCCGAGTGCTCGTCAAGGAGCTGGAGGGCCTGGCGCTCGGTGTCGAGATCCAGTCCGAGAACGAGAACAAGATCGTGCTCGGCGAGGAGGACATCCCCGACATCCCGCTCGACCTCGGCATCCACCTGGAGCGCGACGAGCGCGACGACATCGACGAGACCGTTAGGTAAAGAGAGCACATGCTGAAACTCGAAAACTTCGACGCGCTCCGCCTCTCCATCGCCAGCCCGGAGATGATCCTCTCCTGGTCACACGGCGAGGTCACCAAGCCGGAGACCATCAACTACCGCACGCTCAAGCCCGAGAGGGACGGACTCTTCTGCGAGAAGATCTTCGGCCCCACCAAGGACTGGGAGTGCCACTGCGGCAAGTACAAGCGCTATCGCTACAAGGGCATCATCTGCGACAAGTGCGGAGTCGAGGTGACCCGCAGCAAGGTGCGCCGCGAGCGCATGGGGCACATCAAGCTGGCCTCGCCGGTCTCGCACGTCTGGTACTTCAAGGGCATCCCGTCGCGCATGGGACTGCTCCTCGACATGAGCCCGCGCAACCTCGAGAAGGTGCTGTACTTCGCCAACTACATCGTCACCGCGGTCGATGAGAAGGCGCGCGCCGAGCTGGTGGCACGGCTCGACCCCGACACCGACGAGCGCGTCGTCACGCTGCACGAGAAGGTCACCTCGGGAGACAGCGGCCAGGATGACGAGCTGCAGCAGCGCATCGCCGACCGCGAGGGCCGCCTCAGTGAGGAGCACGCCGGGCTGAGCACAGAGCGTGAGAAGCGCGTCACCGCGCTGCAGGACTCAGCCCGCGACCTCGACGAGCGCATTCAGGAGGCCAAGGGCCGCAAGGCCGTGGCCGCCATGGCGCTCACCGACGGCGTCGACACCGAGACCGTCGTCCCCAAGGGCACCGCGCTCGACGAGGACGTCGCCGTCGAGGTGCAGCGCCGTGCCGGCGAGCGCGAGGAGGAGCTGACCGCGCAGTTCGTGCACCGGCTCACCGACCTCGAGGACGCCGCCGGGGCGGAGATCGCCGGCTGGCGCGGCGCGCTGGAGAGCAGCCGCGCCGGGGCGGAGGACAGCGGTCGCACCGAGCTCGAGGCGCTCCGCGCCGACATCGTCAAGCAGCGCGAGGAGCTCGAGGCCCTCACCGTCCGCGACCTGCTCACCGACACCCAGTACCGCGAGTACGTCGAGCGCTACGGCAAGGTCTTCAAGGCCGGCATCGGCGCCGCCGCCGTGCGCGAGCTGCTCAACCAGATCGACCTCGCCAAGGAGGCACTGCGCCTGCGCGAGGAGTCGAAGTCGACGAGCGGACAGCGCCGCCAGAAGGCGATCAAGCGCCTGCGCGTCGTCGAGGCCTTCCGCAAGTCCAGCACCGCGGCGGCGTGGATGGTGCTCGATGTCCTGCCGGTGATCCCGCCGGAGCTCCGCCCCATGGTGCAGCTCGACGGCGGCCGCTTCGCCACCAGCGACCTCAACGACCTCTACCGCCGCGTCATCAACCGCAACAACCGGCTCAAGAGGCTGCTCGAGCTCGGCGCGCCGGAGATCATCGTGCGCAACGAGAAGCGCATGCTCCAGGAGGCCGTCGATGCGCTCATCGACAACGGCCGCCGCGGCCGTGCCATCACCGGCACCGGCAACCGCAAGCTCAAGTCGCTGTCCGACATGCTCAAGGGCAAGCAGGGCCGCTTCCGCCAGAACCTGCTCGGCAAGCGCGTCGACTACAGCGGCCGTTCGGTCATCGTGGTCGGGCCCGAGCTGAGGCTGCACCAGTGCGGCCTCCCCAAGAAGATGGCGCTCGAGTTGTTCAAGCCGTTCGTGATGCGCGAGCTGGTCAGCCAGAACTTCACCCAGAACATCAAGAGCGCCAAGCGCATGGTGGAGCGCGTGCGTCCCGAGGTGTGGGACGTGCTCGACCAGGTCATCACCGACCATCCCGTGCTGCTCAACCGCGCCCCCACCCTGCACAGGCTCGGCATCCAGGCCTTCATGCCGGTGCTGGTCGAGGGCCAGGCGATCCAGATCCATCCGCTGGTGTGCAAGGCGTTCAACGCCGACTTCGACGGCGACCAGATGGCGGTGCACGTGCCGCTCTTCAGCGGCGCCGTCGCCGAGGCCAAGAACCTGATGATGTCGTCGAACAACATCCTCAGCGCATCGGACGGCCGCCCCGTGGTCACCCCGTCGCAGGACATCGTGCTGGGCTCGTACTACCTCACCCAGGAGATGACCGAGCTGCCGACCGCAATCGAGCAGGTGCGCGAGCTGCAGGCGTTCTCCACCGCCGAGGAGGCGGAGCTGGCGTACGAGCACAAGCGCATCGGCCTCCACGACCACGTCCGGGTGCGCATGCCGCGCCACCACGTCGAGCCCTACCGCGCGTCCGAGGCGGCGCCCACCGGCACCTCCCTGGTCACCACCACGGTGGGCCGCGTCCTCTTCAACGCGGTCCTGCCACTCGGCGAGCCGGGCACGCACAGCGACCTGCGCTCGATCACCTTCCGCAACGAGATGATGGACCTGCGCAAGCTCGGCCAGCTGGTCAAGGAGTGCTACGACCTCCACGGGTCGGAGCGCACCGCGCAGATCGCCAACGACATCAAGACGCTCGGCTTCCACTACGCGACCAGGGCGGGCGTCACCGTCAGCGCCATGGACATCAAGACCCCGGCCGCCAAGGCCGGGATCATCAACGCTGCCGAGAAGCAGGTCGAGGATGTCGACCTGCAGTACCGCCGTGGCCTGATCACCGACGAGGAGCGCTACCTCAAGACGGTCGAGCTGTGGACCAAGGCCACCGACGAGGTCACCAAGGTGACCATGGACTCCTTCGACAGGTTCCACTCGGTGCTGATGATGTCCCAGTCGGGAGCGCGCGGATCGGTCCAGCAGATCCGCCAGATCGCCGGCATGCGTGGCCTGATGGCCGACCCGACGGGCCGGATCATCGACCTGCCGATCAAGGCGAACTTCTCCGAGGGCCTCAACGTGCTCGAGTACTTCATCTCGACGCACGGGGCGCGCAAGGGACTCGCCGACACCGCGCTGCGCACCGCGGACTCCGGTTACCTCACCCGCCGCCTGGTCGACGTCGCCCAGGACGTGATCGTCCGCATCGACGACTGCGAGACCACCGCGGGCATCTTCGTCGACCTCGAGGACAAGCTTCTCGAGGCTCGCGTCATCGAGCGCATCGCCGGCCGGATCGCGGCCCAGGACGTGGTCATCGAGGGCGAGACCGTCACCAACGCCGGCGAGGAGATCACCGACGAGGTGGCGCGCCGGGCCTACGCGCTGCGCGACTCCATGCCGCGCCTGCGGGTGCGCAGCATCATGACCTGCAAGGCGCGTGAGGGCGTGTGCCGTCTCTGCTACGGCCGCAACCTCTCCACCGGGCGACTCGTCGAGATCGGTGAGGCGGTGGGCGTCATCGCCGCGCAGTCGATCGGCGAGCCCGGTACCCAGCTGACCATGCGCACGTTCCACACCGGCGGTGTCGCCACCGGCGGTTCGGACATCACCCAGGGCCTGCCTCGCGTCGAGGAGCTGTTCGAGGCGCGCGTGCCCAAGGGCAAGGCGCTGATCAGCGAGACCGACGGCGAGGTCGAGGTCATCCGCACCGAGGCCAAGGCGCTCAAGGTGAAGGTCACCTCACGCGACGTCTTCGACACCACCTATCCGATCCCGCCACACCACTCGGTGCTCGCCGCCGGTGGCGAGGTGGTTGCCGAGAACGCGGAGCTGATGCGCGGCACCGACGAGAAGGGCAACGAGGTCATCGTGCGCGCCAAGTACGCGGGCGTGGTCAAGGTCGCCAAGAACGAGGTCCTGGTGCGCACCAGTGAGGAGGACACACGGGAATACCCCGTGCCCGCCTCCGCGCAGCTGATCGTGCATGACGGCGACCACGTCGCCGCCGGCGACCGCATCACCCAGGGCTCGATCAGCCCGCAGGAGCTGCTCCTGGTGCGCGGCCGCGACGATGTCCAAAACTACCTGGTGCGCGAGGTGCAGACCGTGTACCGCAGCCAGGGCGTCGACATCAACGACAAGCACATCGAGGTGATCGTCCGGCAGATGATGCGCAAGGTGCGCATCGACAACGCCGGTGACACCGACCTGCTGCCCGGCGAGATCGTCTCCCAGTTCGAGTGGGAGGAGGCCAACGCCAAGGCGCTCAGCGAGGGCGGCGAGCCGGCCATCGCCGGGACGGTCCTGCTCGGTCTCATCAAGGCGGCGCTCAACACCGCGTCGTGGCTCTCCGCCGCGTCGTTCCAGGAGACCACCCGGGTGCTCACCGAGGCGGCCATCTCCGGCAAGGTCGACAAGCTGCGCGGCCTCAAGGAGAACGTCATCATCGGCAAGCTGATCCCCGCCGGGACCGGCCTCGACTACTACCAGAAGCTCCGCGAGGAGGCCGCCCGCCTCTACGAGGAGGAGGAGACCGCCGCCGCGGCCGCCGCCCTGGCAGCCGAGAACGAGGACGACGACCTCGACGACGAGGGCATCTCCGCCGAGGGGTTCGAGAACGGGAAGGCCGAGCGCCTGCCCGAGGAGGCGCCGACCGCAACCGCGTAGTCGCCTCGACACACCGATCGTTCGAGAGGGTCCGCCGTCGCCGGCGGGCCCTCTCTTCGCAATGACTGCTTACCGTTTCGTTGCAGGATCGTCGGAGGCGCCGGTATACCCTTGGGGCGTGCATCTCCTCGGCAACGTCGTCATCGCCGGGCACGCCATCAACACCACCCTCCTCAGCGTGGTCCTGGCGATCCTGCTCGGCTGGATCTGCGTCTACCTGATCTACAAGATCGCCTGGCGGGCGGACTTCGGCCTGCCGGTGCGGCGCCGCCTGCTCTGCGCCCGCCTGCGCGTCGAGCGCGACCAGGTTGCCTTCGTGCCCCTGTGGTGGTCCGACCTGCAGATCCAGCGAGCCATCAGCGCGCACTGGAAGAGCAGCCTGCGTGCCACCGCCGGCGCGGCGTCCGGCTCGCACACCGAGCACGCCTCCCCCACCCGCTAAGGCACTCCGCCACCAGCCTGACCGGAACCGGTGACTACCATGACGTGGTGGACACCGTCTCCGAGCTGGACCTCATCGCGCGGCGCGCAGATGCGCCGTGGACCGGGCGGAGAATGGTGGGCGGGGCCGCTGGTTGATCCACGAGGGGGGATGGGCCGTCCAGCGGGAGTACCACCACGCATCGGGTGAGGTGGTGCGGGCCGATGACGGCATCGTCGCCGCCGCCCTGGCAGCGATCGGCGACGAGGACGACGCGTCCGCGCCGCCGCTGATCCTCCACCCCGGCGACGTCCTCGACCATCCCATCGAGGTGATCACCGAGGACGGCCGCACCCTCGACCTCCGCGGCAACGTCGGCGACGTGCCGCTGGGCTACCACACCTGCCGGGACGCCACTGGCGAGCGCAGCCTGATCGTGAGCCCGCGCCGCTGCCACCTCCCACCGGGCCTGCGCCTGGGTGGCTGGGCGGTGCAGGTCTACGCGGCGCGGTCGGCGGCCAGCTGGGGCATCGGCGACCTCGCCGACCTCCGCGCCCTGGGTGAGTGGGCCGCCGCGGCCGGGGCGGGGTTCGCGCTCGTCAACCCGCTCAGCGCCGCGGCGCCATCGACGCCCGTGGAGGCGAGCCCCTACCTGCCCAGCAGCCGGCGCTGGCGCAACCCCCTCTTCCTGCGCGTCGAGGAGGTGCCCGGGGCGGAGCGGCTCGGCGCCGCCCTGGAACCGCTGGCGGCCGCGGGACGCGCGCTCAACGCCGACCGCCACATCGACCGCGACGCCGTCCTGGCCCTGAAGCTCGACGCGCTCCGCCGCATCCACGCGGCGACGCGGCCGCCCCGGGCATTCCGATCGTGGCGGGCACGGCAGGGCGAGGACCTGGAGCGCTTCGCCACCTTCTCCGCCATCGCCGAGGACCACGGCGGCGACTTCCGGGAGTGGCCGGCGGAGCTGCGCGACCCGTCCGGCGCCGCAGTGCAGGCGGCGCGCGGCGCCGCCACCGACCGCGTCGGCTTCCACGCCTGGATGCAGTGGCTGCTCGATGAGCAGCTCGCCCGCGCGGCGTCAGCCCTGCCCCTGATGGCGGACCTGCCCATCGGCGTCGACCCCGGCGGCGCCGACGTCTGGGCCGAGCCCGGCCTCTTCGCCACCGACTTCTCCGTGGGCGCCCCACCCGACCTCTTCAACACGCTCGGCCAGGACTGGGCGCAGCCGCCGTGGAACCCGCGGCAGCTGCGCGCCTGCGCCTACCGGCCGCTGGTGGCGACCCTGCGCGCCGGGTTCGCCCACGCCATGGGGCTACGCATCGACCACGTCATGGGGCTGTTCCGGCTCTTCTGGATCCCGCGCGGGTGCGACCCGAACGCCGGCGTGTACGTGCGCTACCCGGAGGCGGACATGCTCGACGTCCTCGCCCTCGAGAGCGTCCGCGCCGGCGCGGTGGTGGTCGGCGAGGACCTGGGCACCGTCGAACCGCTGGTCCGCGAACAGATGGCCGCCCGCGACATCCTCTCCTACCGGCTGCTCTGGTTCGAGGACGGCCCGCCGTCGGCCTTCCCGGAGCGGGCGATGAGCGCGGTGACCACCCACGATCTGCCCACCATCGCCGGCCTCTGGACGGGGGCCGACGTCGAGGCCCAGAGATCGATCGGGCTGCCCGTCAACGAGGCCGGCACCGCCGAGATCCGCGAGCGCCTGGCCCGCGCCGCCGGCCACCCCGAGGACGGCGTGGCCGAGGTCATCGCCAGTGCCTACGCGGCGCTCGCCGCCTCCCCGTCGATGCTCGTCGCCGCCGCTCTCGAGGACGCCGCCGAGGTGGTCGAGCGGCCCAACATGCCGGGCACGGTGGCGCCACGCTGGCCCAACTGGAGCCTCGCCCTGCCGCACCCCCTCGAGGAGCTGGTCGCATCCCCGCTGGCGCAGCGCCTGGCCAGAACGATCGGCAGGCGCTGAGCGGCCGGGAGCCTACCCCGCGCGGCGGTGCATCGCCCGGGCCAGCGCCGACTGGAGGTCGTCGCGGAGCACCTCGTCGACCAGCGCGCTCACGCCCTCGCCGGCCCTCCCCTCCATGACCAGATCGGCGCGGTCCTTGACGCTGGCCAGCGCGTTGCCGACGGCCACGCTGCACCCGGCCATGCCGAGCATAGTGAGGTCGTTCTCGGCATCCCCGACGGCGACCGTGGCCTCGGCAGTCTCGCCGAGCTTGTCGAGCGCGCTGGTCAGACCCGTCGCCTTGTTGACGCCGGCGGACAGGACCATCACCGAGTGCTTGTTGAAGAGGATCTGCAGGTCGAGCTCCATCTCGTGAATGGTGCGCATCACGATCGCCTCGTACGGCTCCCACGTCGAGCAGATCGCCCGGCCCACCGAGAGCGGGGTGACCCCCTGGGTTCGCAGCGCGGCCACGAACTGGCGCGGCAGGGTCGGCGCCAGAAGGCGCTGCTGGCCGGTCGCGGGGTTGTAGAGGAGGGCCCCGTTCTCGAGGACGCAGAGGTCGAAGACGTCGACGTCGTCGCAGATATCGAGCAGCTCGTCGAGGATCCGCCCGGTGACCAGCACAACCTTCCGGCCGCTCTCACGCAGCCGCAGCAGGGAGTCGACGGTCTCCGGAGCCAGGATGCCCTGCGAGGCGACGGTGCCGTCGTAGTCGCAGGCCAGGACCCTGAATCGCACATGTGTATTGTCGTCGACAATGACGATTGCGCGGGGTTGCCGCGGCCTAGTAGTGGAAGACGGCGCGGATCTCGGTGCCGCGGGCCAGCTCGGAGCGGATCTCCAGGGTGCCCTTCTCCAGCTCGGCGCGCTCGCGCATGGAGATCAACCCGAGGTTCTTGCTCCCCTCCAGCCGTGCTTCGACCGCGGCCACGTCCATGCCCACGCCGTCGTCGCGGATGACGGTGGTGACGCCGTCGGGCTGGAAGTTGACCAGCACCTCGACGTTGCGCGCCGCGGCGTGCTTGCGGGCGTTGTTGAGCGCCTCCTCGACGATGCGGAAGATGGTCGGCTCGTAGGCGCCGGGCAGGCGGGCCTCCTCGCCCATCACGCGCAGCTGGGCATTGACGCCCGACTTGTCGCCGAACTCCTTGACGAACTTGCGCAGGGTGGGGACCAGGCCGAGGTCGTCCAGCGTCATGGGGCGGAGGTCGAAGATCAGCCTGCGGGTGTCCTCGAGCACGGCGCGGACGCCGTCCTTGAAGTCGGCCAGCTCCTTGACCACGAGCAGCGGGTCGCGCTGGATCAGCCGTTCGAGGATCTCGGCCTGGAGCACGAGGTTGGCCATGGACTGCGCCGGCCCGTCGTGCATGTCGCGCGCGATGCGCATGCGCTCCTCCTCGATGATCTGGAAGACCTGGCGCGACGCGCTGCGCACCCGGCCGCTGTCGGCCACAGGCGCGGCCGCGGCGGCGAGGTCGTCGAGGCTGCGGTAGACGGTGCGCAGCACCTCCTGCTCGCTGCGCAGGTCGATGAGCCGGGCGCTGACGTCGCGGAAGCGCTCGTCGACGGCGGCGAGGTCGGCACGGAACCTGGCGAGGTTGCGGAAGCCGTTGTCGAGCTCGTCGGGGTCGAGGCCCTCGAGGCTGTCGAGCAGCCCGCGCCAGCGCTTCTCGCTCTCCTGGGTGCGCCGGCGCAGTTCCTCGCGGGTCTCGGTGGCCTCGGCGAGGCGGGCGTCGAGCCGGGCGGCGGCCGACTCGAGATCCTCGATGCGCTGGGTGAGCAGGAAGCGGACACCTGACAGCGCCGAGGGGTTCACCGCCGGCGCCTCTCCGCTGGTCACGGCGCGCTCGGACGCTGGCTGCCTCGCATGCAGGCATGATACCGGTGGCTCGGGGGCGCGCCCCCCGGTCACAGGTAGCGGCGCGGGCGCGCCGGAGCGGTGGAGGGCGGGTCACAGGGCGGTTGCGCGACCGGGGAGCGGTGGCGGCCGGATCTATAAACCTCATGGTCAGAACAGGAGGCGTCGCGAACCCATGGAAACGCCCGCCCGGCGCGGCGCCGCGCGCATCCTCATCGCCGAGGACGACGCCTCACTGCGCCGGCTGCTCGAGATGCGGCTGGACGTCGACGGCTACACCACGCGAGCCGTCGCCGACGGCGCCGCGGCTCTCGAGGTACTCAGCGAGTGGTTGCCCGACGTCGTCGTCACCGACGTGATGATGCCGCGCCTCTCCGGGCTGTCGCTGTGCCGTGAGATGCGCGCCGCGCCGCGCACCGCCGCGATCCCCGTCATCCTGCTCACCGCGCGCTGCTTCGACGACGACATGCAGGCCGTGGTCGACCTCGGCGCGGTCACGTTCATGAACAAGCCCTTCGAGGCGCAGGCGCTGCAGGAGGCCCTGCATGACGCGCTGCACGACACAGTGCAGATCGGCCACCGCGCGGGGGACACGCCGGCCGGGTGAGCCGCGGCGGGGGCACCACGATTCCCATTCGCGGGTGACAATGGCGGACAACGTGACCAGCACGGGCCCGGTGGCCGCGCATCCCTCCACTCCGCAGCACCGCGCCGGCGGGGCCCGCGAGCCGTTGCTCGACAGGCTCACGTCGCCAGGCGGGCTGTTCCTCAGCGGCGTCATGCTCGCCGCCGCGTTCCCGGTGACCAACGCCATCCGTGACCCGGATTTCTGGTGGCACCTGCGCAGCGGCCAGCTCATCCTGCAGACCGGCGGGCTGCTGCACAACGACCCGTTCACCTACACGGTGAGCAGCCACGCCTGGACCATGCACGAGTGGCTCACCGAGGTGCTCTTCGCGCAGCTCTATCGGTGGAGCGGGCTGGCGGGGATCGTCGCCGTGCTCAGCATCGTCACCTGGCTCGGCGTGGTCTGCATCTTCGCGCGTGCGCGCATGGACCGCCCCGGTGCATTGGTGCTCGGCGGCGCCATGGTGCTCGCGGTCATCGCCGGCTACCCGATCTGGGGACCACGCGCGCAGATGATCACGTTCGCGCTTGCCTGTCTCACCCTGCTGCTCGCCGAGCGCCACCTCCGCCGCGGCGGGCGCGTGGTCCTTGTGCTGCTCCCCGTCTTCCTGCTCTGGAGCAACCTGCATTCCGGCTTCCTCATCGGGCTCGGGTTCATCGCGGTGATCGTCGCCGCCGAGACCGTCGCCCACCTGCTCCACCTCGAGGGCCGCGCCCCCGCCGCGCGGGTGCGCGGCCTGGCCCTGCTGCTGCTCGCCTGCCTTGTGGTCTCGGCGATCAACCTCAACGGGCCGTCGATCATCCTCTACCCGTTCGCAACCCAGGGATCGGCGGCGCAGCAGTCGTTGATCCTCGAGTGGCACTCGCCGGACTTCCACGACTGGTCGGTGCGCGCCTTCGGCGTCATGCTGCTCAGCCTGGTGGCGCTGATCGTCGCCAACCGCAGCATCCGCTTGCGTGACGCGGCGCTGGTGCTGGTCACGGTCGCGCTGTCGCTGCAGTCGGTCCGCCACATCGCCCTCTTCGTGGCCGCGGCGACCCCGGTGTGGATCACCCAGGGGGACCTGCTGCTGCGCCGCCTGCTCCCCCGTGAGCGACGGCGGCGTCCCCTGCCTCCACCCGGCATCCGGCTGGTCAGCTGGCTGGTGCTGTGCGGTGCCGTGCTCACCGTCTTCACGGGCAGCCGGCTGCTGCCGTCGATGCGGACGGGCGAGGATTCGCTGTTCTACGCGCAGGACTACCCGGTGTGCGCCGCCCGTTGGCTGGCGGCCGACCCGTTGCCCCTGCACATCTTCAACCAGTACGGCGAGGGCGGCTACCTCGCCGACAAGCTGTCGGCGCACGGCGACCGCGTCTACGTGTTCGGCGACGCCGCACTGATGGGCGACCCGCTGCTCTACAGCTACGCCGCCGTCGAGTCGGTGACGCCGCGCTGGGACAGCATCCTGCGCGACGCCGGTACCGACATCGTCCTCTTCGACACCGGCGCCCCGCTCAGCAACGTCATGGAGCACGCCCCCGACTGGGTCGAGGTGTACAGCGATCCGCACAACGTCGCCTTCGCTCCCCGCGATCGCGTCGCCCGGTTGCAGCTGCCACCGCAGCCCACCTTCACTGCCGGTGACGCGTGCACCGCGCTGCTGCGCACGCCACCGTCACAGCTCACCCAGACGCCCGGATGAGCATCGCAGCGCTGCGCCGCAACGCCTGGGTCATCGGCGCCGCCGCGCTCAGCCTGGTGCTGACCGTGCAGCCCTTCCGCGACACCGACGTGTGGTGGCATCTCGCCGTCGGCCAGCACATCCTCGCCCAGGGCATCCCCGCCACCGAGCCGTTCAGCTTCCTTGTGGCGGCGCACCCGTGGGTGGGCCAGCAGTGGCTGTACGAGGTGGGCCTGACCGGCGCGGTCAACCTCGGCGGCCCGGGACTGGCCTCGCTGATCATGGGGATCGTCGCCTCGTCGGCACTGCTCATCGCGGTGCTGTCGATCCCGCCGCACCGCCGCCCAGCGGGCCCGTGGCTCGCCGCCGCCCTGCTGCTCAGCGCGCTGGTCGCGGCGCAGCTGGTCGGGGTGCGCGGCCAGGTGATCAGCCTGCTCGGCGCGGCGGTGGTGCTCAACGTGCTGATGCGCTGGCGCGCGGGCTCGACGCGCGCGCTCCTGGTCCTGCCGCCGGTGTTCGCGCTCTGGGCCAACCTGCACGCGGGTTTCATCATCGGCCTGGCCATCCTCGCGCTCGCGGTGCTGGCGGTGCGCGGGGTGGACACGCGCTCCCGGGTGCTGCTCGCCGCCGCCGTCGCCGCGTCCGCGCTGGCGACCCTCCTCAACCCGTCGGGGCCGGGGTTGTGGGGGTACGTCGCCTCGACGTTCGGCAACTCGACGCTCACCCGCGTCGTCGTCGAGTGGCAGTCGCCCGACTTCCATGACATCTTTCTGCGCCTCTTCGAGGTCGAGGCGATCCTGCTGGTGATCGCCTGGACGCTGAGCGACCGGCGTGACCTCTTCGACCTGCTCCTCGCCGGCGCCGTGTTCGCCGCCTCTCTGCAGGCGCAGCGCAACGTCTCCCTGTTCGCGGTGGTCGCCGCGCCACAGCTGGCCGCGTACGGCGCCACCGCATGGGCGGCGCAGCGGTCGCGGCTGCCCCGCGCTGCCGTGCCGGCCCGCTGGCAGCGGCCTCCGGGCTGGTTTCGCGTCGCGGCGCTGGCGGTGGTGGTCGGTGCGACGGTGGCGGCGATCGCCCCCCAGCTGAGCGTCACCGCCGCGGCGCGCTTCGAGTCCATCAACATGCCCAGGGCCGCCGCCGACTTCGCGGCGGTGCATCTGGCGGGACGGAGGCTCTACAGCGTGGACACCTGGGGCGGGTACCTCGCCTACCGGTTCCCGGTGGGCCGGGTGGTGTCCCTGTACGACGAGACCGCGGTCTTCGGCGACGCCGCGCTGCAGCAGTACCTCGACATCCACGATCTCCGCCCCAACTGGGACCGCGTCCTCGCCGACGAGGGCATCGCCGACGCCATCCTGCCCGCCGACAGCCGCGAGGTGGCGGCGCTGCTCACGCTGGGGTGGTCGGTCGACTGCCGTGACGGCACCTCGTCGAGCGTGGTGATGTCACGGAGCGGCGCGGGCGTTCCCGGCACCGCCGGACTGGCCTCGGCGCCCGCCTGCGCCTGACCGCGCGCGGTCGCGCGGATTCCTGTTACAGGCCCGCGGGAGTATTCGTTACCGGTCCTTGTCGCCGGCCGGGGAATGGCTGGGTAGGCTGGGTCGCGTGAGCCAGCAGCTGATCCAGCGCATGCCGGTCACCACCGCGGTGACGCCACCGGCCACCTCGAAGCGGCCCTTCGGCGCGCTCCCCGCGCCGCTGGATCGCGACCGCCGCGCGGGCGTGGAGCGGGTCATCGAGCTGGCCCGCTGGGCGGTGCTCGTGTACGCCACTGTCAGCAACAACTTTCCCGGTGAGCCGCACATGGCCACCACCGCCGCCGTCAACCTGATCCTCGGCGGCTGGGGCCTGTTCAACCTCAGCGCCACGCTGGCGCTGGTCTTGCGCAACCTTCCCGGCCGGCGCACCCAGTTCGCCATCCTGGCCATGGACCTGGCCGTCGCCAGCGCGCTGGTGTATCTCACCGGAGGCTTCACCTCGAACCTCGCGGTGGTGTTCTACGTGCTCATCGCCATCGGCAGCCTGCGCTTCGGCGTGCTCGGCAGCCTGCTCTGCGCCTCGACGATCAGCGCGCTCTACATCGCCGTCGGCCTCTCCGTGTCGGGGCCGCTCAGCCACGCGCTCGTCGACGTGCTGGTGTCACGGCTGTTCCTCTTCTTCGTGGTCTCGCTGGCCAGCGCCCTGCTCGCCCGTGAGATGGTGGTGGCGCGGGCGCGGCAGATGGCCCACACCGCCGAGCTCGAGCACGCCGTGTTCGCCGAGCTGCGCGAGGTCGACCGCATCAAGAGCGAGTTCATGATGCTGGCGTCGCACGAGCTGCGCACCCCGCTGACCAAGATCAAGGCGTGGCTGGCGCTCATGCAGGATGCCGGCGACCACCTCCCCCAGCAGGCGCGTCAGGAGGGCTTCCACGAGCTGCGCACCGAGACCGAGCACCTCGGCCGCCTCACCGACAACCTCCTGTGCATCGCCCAGCTCGAGTCCGGCGAGATCCGGCTCAGGCCGACCACCGTCGACTTCACCGAGGTGCTCCGCCAGGTGGTCTCGCGCTTCGTCGAGGTCGCCGACCGCGGCCGCTTCCTCGTCCACATCGACGAGACCCTGGGCGACCTCCACGTCGACGAGGAGCGTCTCATCCTCATCCTCGCCTGCCTCATCGACAACGCCCTCAAGTTCGCCCCGGACAACGAGCCCGTGGAGATCACCGCGCTCCGCGTCGTCAACAAGGCGCACATCGAGGTGCGCGACAACGGCCGGCGCATCCCCGACAGCGAGGTCCAGCGCGTGTTCGCGTCGTTCTACCAGGTGGAGAACCCCCTGCTCCGCCAGCGCGGCGGCTTCGGCGTCGGCCTCTACCTCGCCCGCCAGTTGGTGGAGCGCATGGGTGGGCGGATCTGGCTGGACAACCGCAGTGCGCGCGGCAATTCCTTCTTCATCGCCGTGCCGCTGGAGGAGCCGGGGTGATCGCGGCGCGCCACACCAACGGTCGCGCCCGTTCCGGGGCGGTGAAAGTCCGCAACACTCGGGTAACCGACTCGGATGGGCGCTCGGCCCCGTGCTACGTTGCCGGCGTCCACCCGCCCCGTAGAGGAAGCGCGCTTTCATGAAGACCTACACCGAGCCCACCCTGGGCCAGGCGTCCTTGGCGGGACGGACCTCGGGCATGGAGGCCACCGTGCTGGTGATCGATGACGATCCGTCGATGCACGACATCCTCGCGGTGCTCGGCAGCCAGCACGGGTTCGGCATCCAGTTCGCCGATGACGGCATCGACGGGCTGCGGCTCGCCGAGCAGAACGATGTCGACCTGATCGTGCTCGACCTCAACCTTCCCGGGCTGACCGGCTTCGACGTCTGCCGGCGCATCCGCTCGGCCGGCATCGAGATCCCCATCGTCATGGTCTCGGCCAGCTCCGACCCGGTCGACGTGGTCGTCGGCCTGGAGATCGGCGCCGACGACTACGTGATCAAGCCGTTCGAGATCCGCGAGCTGGCCGCGCGCATCAACGCCAAGCTGCGCCGCCAGCGCACCAGCCAGTCGCAGGTGCGCCCTGGCCGCCTCAAGTTCCCCGGCCTGATCGTCGACGTGGGCCGCCACGAGGTTCTCCGCGACGGCCAGGCGGTGACGCTGACACCGACCGAGTTCGACCTGCTCGCGCTGCTCTCGGCCTCGCCGGGACGGGTGATCTCGCGCACCGAGATGATCCAGAAGGTGTGGGGCCAGGGTGCCGACCTCGACCTGCGCAGCGTCGACGCCCACGTCTACCGGCTGCGCCGCAAGATCGAGCCCGA
>CABEBM010000034.1_pt1 | contig 82610 bp, 85 predicted proteins | sample 3132591 | NCBI WGS metagenome assembly CABEBM01 (sample SAMEA5534345, study PRJEB31848) | metagenome | biome: tundra; feature: field; material: soil | place: USA | collected 2013-05 | depth 0.45 m | reverse complement strand
GGCCGGGAGGTCTATGAGGACTCGGTACTCCCCAATGGTGCCTTCGACGGCACCCCGGAGGAAGCCCTCGACTGTGCCTGCGGTCTCTACCTCGGAGACCCCTCCGCCTGGGTCACGAATTAACGCCGCGCTCCACTAGTTCCAGAGGCGCACCGTGTGTGCGTCATCGAGGAGCACCCCCGGCCGCGAGCACATGCACGCCGCACGCGCCCATCATGGTCGGGGTCGTGTGCCGCACATCCGCCCGCCGTGACGCCACCACGCGGGCAATCGCATCCAGCAGCAGATCGTCGACCGACACGTCGAGCGCGCCGGCGTTCTCACGCGCGTGGCGCGTCAGGTCGGGATTCGATCTGGCGAAACGCAGCGATGCGTCGATGACGACTCCGCGTGGTTGGGCTTTCATGAGCCCGATCGTGGAGGGGCGTCGCGACAGGGGTCTGTCGCCTCGAAAAAGAACACGTGCGGGACATCCGGCCAGGTCGGGGCGGTTGCCGGGATCTGTCGTTGCTGAGCAGGACCTCCCTGGCAGCTCGCATGACCCGACCCCCATCCACATCGCGGATGCAGTGCGCCAGGCGAGCTGGTAGCCGAGGACTCCTCGGGCGACACCAGACTTCAATATGGCGTTCACCGAGCGGAGCTCGTTATAGGAAGAGCCGGGAGAGGCACTCTGGTACGGCTTCGGGCGTGACCCGTACTGCGTTCTCGCTGACGAGGCTGGTAACGCGGTTCCCGCGTTCGGCCCGTGGCAGCTGGACCAGCGATAGCCATCCGCGACATCTGCCACGATGCCGCGGTGCCCGTGACGCCCGCCCTCGATCGAACCCGAAGGCGCGTGCTCCTCATCGCAGCGGTCGGCCTCCTGGCGCTGGCTGTGTTCATGGTTCGGCTGCTGACCATGGGCCACTCCGAGGTGGTGCGCAGCGACTATCTCCCCCAGCAGGTCGCCGGCGTCATCGTCGCCAGGGGCGACGGGGCACAGCTGTACTCCGACCACGTGCAGGGACCGATCTACACGCGGCTCGCCGGCGGCGACCACACCGGTGACCTGTTGTTCAACCATGCGCCGCTCACCGCGGTGATGAACGCACCCATCAGCGGGCTCGATCCCGTGACCGGGCACCTGCTGTGGAGCGTCCTTCAATTTGTGCTCGTGGTCATCGGCTGCGTGGTGGTGGCGCTGACCGCACCGTGGCCAACGCCCGCGCTGCGCGTGCTCCCCGCCGCCGCCATCATGGTTGCACTTGCGGGTGCGGGCACTCTGCCGATGCTCACCGAGGGCCAGGACCTCGGCACCATCACGCTGGGCCTCGGCCTCTGCTACGCCACGTGGCGGCGCGACCACCTCAGTCTCGGCAGCGCACTTCTGGTCGCGGGGGCGGGAATCGCAAAACCGCACCTCGCGCTCGGTCTTCTCGCATTTCTCGCCGGGTGGCGCGATCGCCGGGTGGTGGTGGGTGCGCTGGTCGGCGCGGTGTTTATCGGGGCGCTGTCGCTCATCGCTGTGGGATCGACGGGGACCGTCGCCTTCGTGGAGACCGCGATCCGCTCCAACGGACTCTGGCCGCAGGCTCAGCTACTGGGGTTCACCGGCCTGTTCGCGACCTGGTTTGGCGAGGGACTCGCGGCCAATGTCGTCGCCGACGTGTGCGGCGTGGCCGCCCTGACCGTCGCCTTCCTGCTCGGGGCCGCGGTGAGAAGGGACAGGTCGCGCCTCGGACCCGCGTTAGTCGGCGCCACCCTCATGTCACTGGTCGCGTCACCCCACATGTATTCACACGACCTGGTGCTGCTCGCGCCGATGTTGGTGCTCGCGCTCGCCCATGCGGCCGGCCGGGCGCGGTCGCTGGTCAGCTGGCCCGACCGATGGTCACGTGCCGTCCTGGCTTGGTGGCTGCTGCTCATCGCGGCGGCGGGCGCTGACTCGGCCGTCGCGCTCCCTCGAGTTCTCGGGCGACTCACTCCGTATGCAGTGCTGGGCGCCGGATTCGTCGCGGTGAGGAGCGTTGCCGTCCGGCGGGCAGTGGATTCGCCCGAGCGACTGATCAGTCCGCCGGGAGGCGCACATCGACGGTGACGTCGACTCTGTCCTTGACCTTGAGCGCACCCAGCATCGCGGAGTAGGGCTTGATGCCGAACTCACTCTGCAGGATCGACATCGTGCCGGTGAGCCGTACCGCCTGGGCCAGCTCGTCAGCGACCACCGCGAGCGTCGCCGGTCGGGTCACCCCGGCGACGGTCAGTTCCCCGCTCACCGCCGCCCTCTTCGGGTCCCCGGTGACGGCGAGGGACGTGAACGTGATGCTGGGGTATTTGCCGGTCCGCCGCACCTTGTCGTTGATCGTCCTGACGATCTCACCGCGCTGGCCGTCGGTCAGCGGGAGCGCCCCACCGTGGGCCTCTCGAACCACCAACGAGGATCCGTCCACGATGGCGGAGACGCTCGATCTGTCCGGCGTTCGCGCGTCGACGACCACGGTGGCGCTCCATCTCGTGGCCTCGAGCACCAGGTAATGTCCCATTCGCGAGGCCGCACCGGCTCGAGCTGTGCGGATGAGCAGGGTGCCGTTGTCGGGACCGACGTCGTAGCTACCGCTGGTCAGTGGCACGTGCAGACCCCCATCAACCCAGGTCGACCAGGACGGCGGACGCGATTGCCGGCATCCTGTGCAACAGTTCGTAGAACGCCCAGATGCCGAGCTTGGAACTGGTCACCAGCCCGGCATCGCGAAGCTTGCCGAAATGATGGCCGTCGCGGTGAGCCCCACGTAGTCCGGCCACCGCCTCGCCGGTCCAGGCGCGCGTCTGACAGCAGCGCACTACAGTTGTTCCCATGGCGGTGGATCGCACCCGGCTGCCCGACGCGTCCAGCCGGATCGTGGTGTCCGGGCTGTCCAAGTTGTTCGGCACGACGCGCGCGGTCGCCGACCTCAGCTTCGAGGTCGAACCCGGCTCGGTGACCGGGTTCCTCGGACCCAACGGTGCCGGCAAGACGACGACGCTCCGCGTGCTCCTCGGCCTCGCCGCACCGACCTCCGGGACGGCCACGATCGGCGGGGTCCGGTATCGGGAGATCCCCCATCCGGGCCGGGCGGTGGGCGCTGTGCTCGAGGCCACCAACTATCACCCGGGTCGCACCGGGCGGAATCACCTGCGTGTGTACTGCGCGGCCGCCGGCCTGCCGGATCGGCGCGCCGACGAGGTGCTGGAGATCGTGGGACTCACCCCGGCGGCCGGGAAGGCCGTTCGCGGCTACTCGCTCGGGATGCGGCAGCGGCTCGGTCTGGCCACCGCTCTGCTCGGCGACCCGCGCGTGCTCATCCTCGACGAGCCCGCCAACGGCCTCGATCCCGAGGGCATCCTCTGGCTGCGTCACCTGCTTCGTTATCTGGCCGACGCGCGGGGATGCACCGTCCTGGTCTCGAGCCACCTGCTCTCCGAGGTGGAGCAGACAGTCGACCGGGTGGTGATCATCGCCCGGGGACGCCTGGTCCGCGAGGGCGCGCTGTCCGAACTGGCCGGCGACCGCCAGACGTCGGTGATCGTTCGCACGCCGACTCCGGATGCACTCGCCGCCGCGCTGGCACCCCTGGGTGCGCAGCTCTCAGCGGCGGCCGACGGCGTTCTCGAGGTCAGCGGTGCAACGGCCGACGCCATCGGCAACGCGGCGTGGCGGGCTCACGTCGAGCTCCACGAGCTGCGCCCGGGACGATCCAACCTGGAGCAGATCTTTCTCGAGCTCACCGCGGACAAGGACGCGGCCGCGCCGGCTCCCTCGGGGTGGCAGGCGGGGGTGCCGTCATGACGGCCCTGCTGCGCGCCGAGTGGCGAAAGATCTTCACGGTGAAACTGTGGTGGGGGATGCTGCTCGGCTCGATGGCGTTCGCCGCGCTCGCCGTCGTGGCCCAGATCGCCAGCAACGGGGTGGGGCAGAGGGGTGCACCGCCCCTGACCACCGCGCAGACGCAGCAGTCGATCTTTGCCTCGGCGGCGAGCGGTGAGATCTTCGCGGTGGTCGTCGGCATCATCCTGATCACCACCGAGTACCGTCACTTCACCTCACGTCCCACCTTTCTCATCGAGCCGCGCCGTGGCCGCGTCATCCTCGCCAAGGTCGCGATGTCGGCCCTGATCGGATTCGTATATGGGATCGGCTCCGTGGCGATCACGGTGGCCATCGCCGCGCCGTGGCTGGGCGCCAAGGGCGTCGCCATCGGCTGGATCTCCAACGACGTGCTGCTCGTACTCCTCGGTGGGCTGACCGTCAGCGTGGTGTTCGCTGTGCTCGGACTCGGCGTCGGTGTGCTCATGCGCAATCAGATCGCAGCGGTGATTGCGGCGCTCGCCTACCTCTTCGTGCTCGAGCCCCTGACCACAGTGATCCCGGTGATCAAGGAGGGGTACAGGTTCCTCCCGGGCGCGGCGGGAGGCGCGCTCACCGATTACGGGACATCGCGCAATGGCGTGGTGCTGCTCAGCCCGTGGCAGGGCGGCCTGATCCTGCTTGGCTGGGGGCTGCTCCTGGCCCTGGCCGGCTATCTTCTCAGCGTGCGCCGCGACGTCCAGTAGAGCCCGATGCCAGTCGCTTCTCGGACGCGACCAGCCCGTCGCGACTCAGCGACGCGAGGCCGCCCCAGAGAAGGCTGACAACGTTGCGCGATGCGGTGGCCGCGGAGACGTCGGGCCGGTCGCGCCGCCAGAGGGCGACGCGCTCGCACGCGCCGGTGATCGCCTCCGCAATGGCGTCGAGGTCATCGCGCCGCGCCGCGGGGAAATCGGCCGCCAGTCTCTGCGCGACGTAGCCAGCCTGCTGCCGCCGGATGGTCTCCAACTCGTCCGCGGCCGTCCCCGCCAGTGAACTCTCACCGATGAGCATGAACCACACCTTGCCGTGCGACTCGACGAATCGGAAGAACGCCGCCACCCCGGCCTCGAGCACCTCGCGCGGTCCGGACGCTCCGGCGACCGCGGCAGGGATGTCCTCGAGCAGTTGAGCGCGAGCCCGCCGGATGCAGGCGACGACCAGCCCGTCCTTGGAACCGAAGTGGTCATAGAGAATGGGCTTGGTGATCCCCGCCCGCAGCGCGATCTCCTGCATCGAGGCCATGCGCAGGCCGCGGGTGGAGAACACCTCCTCAGCGACATCGAGCAGCTGCTGCTCGCGCTGAAGGCGGGGAAGGCGTCGCCGCGGCAGTGCCTCTGTCATGCGCTTGACTCTACTGGATATCTTTATCTAGAGTAGGTTACTCCAAGTAGGTTGGAGGCAGGATGCATCCACTCAAGAGGAGACCTGATGCTCGCGGTTGTCTTTGAGTCGCAGCCCCAGACGGGCCCGGTGTGGTGGATCCCGCTGGGCGTCGCCGTCCTCGCGCTGGTGGCCGCGGTGATCGCGCTGACGCGTGCCGGGTCGCCCGGCACCCCCCTCCTCCGCCGTCCCGCCGACACGCTCGGGCGCCTCTGTGGGCTTCCGCCATGGTGCGCGGCGGGGATCGCCGTCGCGCTCTGGTCGCTGAGTGTCGCCCTCGTCGGCTTCAGCTGGGATGTGGCCTGGCACGCCGACCTCGGCCGAGACCAGTTGCTCTTCACGCCGCCCCACACCATGATCCTCCTCGGGCTCTCCGGCATCGGCATCGCCGCGCTCACCTCGATCGGGCTGGCGACGGCCGACCGGGCCGCGGTGGGCCTGGGCATCGGCCGCCTGCGGATCCCGTGGTCATCGATCCCGATGGGCCTGATGGCGCTGGGCGCGGTCATCGGCTTCCCGCTCGATGACTTCTGGCATCGCACCTACGGCATCGACGTCACCATGTGGAGCCCCACCCACCTGCTCATGATCGGCGGCGCGTCGGTCACCCCGGTGGCGGCCTGGCTGATGCTCGCCGAGGCCGGCCCGGCGGCAGGGAAGCGCGCGGTGAAGGTGATGTCGGAGGCTCTCGCCGCCGCCCTCCTCATCGGCCTGTCCACGTTCCAGCTCGAGTTCGACCTGGGCATCCCCCAGTGGCAGGCGCTCTATCACCCCGCCCTTGTCGCCCTGGCGATGGGGGTTGGGCTGGTGGCTGCGCGCGAGGCGCTCGGTCGCGGTGGCGCCCTGCGCGCCACCGCCGGGTTCCTGGTCATCCGCGGCTTCCTCGCGCTGCTGGTCGGGCCCGTCTTCGGCCATTCACTCGAGCGCTTCCCCCTCTACATCGGCGGCGCGCTGCTGGTCGAGGCGGCCTTCATGGTCGGCCCGAGGCTGGCACCCGCGCTGCGCGTCGTCCTCGCCGGCCTGCTCATCGGCACGGCGGGCATGGCCGTCGAATGGGGCGGGACGCAGCTCTGGAGCCCGCAGCCGTGGCAACCCCGCCTTCTCGCCTCGTGGTGGGTGGTGGTCGGGCTCGCCGTGGCCGCCTCGTTCCTCGGGTCGGCTCTGGGCCGCGCGGTGGCCCACACCCCGCAGGTGCTGCACTTCTCGGGCGTGGGGCTCGCCTTCGTCGCAATGGTCGCCCTGCTCGCCGTCCCCTTCCCACGGCATGGCCTCGACGCCTCGGCCACGGTCAGCGCCCAGCCGGTGGGCACCGCGGTCCCGGCGATCACCCGCGATGGCATTGCCACCTTCGAACAGGACATGACGATGTCGCTCACGGTCTCACCGCCGGCCGCGGTCGACGGCGCCGACGTGTTCCGTCTCTTCACCTGGCAGGGCGGGCGGATCATCATCAGCCCGCTGCGGAGCACCGGCGGAGGTCACTACGTCATCGACGGCCCCGTCCCCACCGGCGGCAGCTGGAAGTCGATCGTGTTCCTCGAGAAGGGCGATGTCGTCGCGGCCGTGCCGGTCTCATTCCCGGCCGACGGCGCCTACGGGCTCGCGGCCATACCGCCACCGGTGCAGTCGGCCCGGACGGCCACCTTCGAGCCGGCGTCCAGCTACCTGACCCGCGAGACCCACGCCGGCAGCTCGCTCCCGACGATACTCGCGTACGGCACGCTGGGGGTGATCTTCCTGAGCTGGTGCATTGCGGTCATCGGGGTCGGTGAGGCGATGCGACGCCGCGCCACGGTAACGCTCCTCCCCGGGCTGCTCGGCCGCGGTCACTGAGGCCAACGCTGCCCGGCCCGCACCCGCATTCCCGGCAGAATAGGCCCGACACTCTGGAAGAGGCAGGAGCGAGGATCACCATGGCTTCGTCGACGCTGCTCCCGGCGGCGTTTCTCGGACACGGCAACCCGATGAACGCGCTCGAGCACAACCGGTACACACAGGCGTGGCGAGCCTTCGGCGAGTCGCTTCCCACTCCGCGCGCGGTGCTGGTCGTCTCGGCGCACTGGTTCACCAACACCACCGCGGTCACCGCCATGACCCGGCCGCGCACCATCCACGATTTCTACGGCTTCCCGGACGAGCTCTTCGCCGTGGAGTACTCCGCCCCCGGTGCGCCCGACGTCGCCGAGGAGGTGACCGAGGTGGTCAAGCCCGAGTGGGTCGGGCTCGACCACGACAGCTGGGGACTCGACCATGGGACGTGGTCGGTGCTCTGCCATGTCTTCCCGAGCGCCGACGTGCCCGTCATCCAGCTGTCGATCAACGCCATGAAACCGTTCGAGTACCACGCAGATCTCGGCGCACGACTGGCACCGCTGCGCGAGCGCGGTGTGCTGATCATCGGCAGCGGCAACGTCGTGCACAATCTGCGCGCCATCGATTGGGGGCAGCCGGACGCCGGCTTCGACTGGGCGCATCGTTTCGACGACGCCGCCCGCGCCGCGATGACAGGAACGCCGGGCGACGTCCTGGCACTGCAGAGCCACGCCGATTTCCACAGTGCGGTGCCGACGCCGGATCACTTCCTCCCCCTTCTGTACATCGCCGCCATCGCCGACGCCGGCGGCCGTCCGGCGGACCTGCTCATCGACGGCTATGCGATGGGGTCGCTGTCGATGACCGCGTACACGGTTGACGCTCAGTGCCCGGTGGACACCGACGATGCCGGTCCGGCGCCACCGCTGCCCGCCGCCGGCACCGTTCCACCCGATGAGACCAACACCTGACGTGGGCACGGACACGCGGTTGCACGACTCGATCTACGTGGGCGGCGAGTGGCTCGAGTCCACCGACGCTCGGCGGATCCCCGTGGAGAACCCCGCCACCGAGAGCGTCATCACCCAGGTGCCGTATGGGAGTGCCGAGGACGTCGATCGTGCGGTCCGGGCCGCGCGCGCGGCGTTCCCGGCGTGGTCGGCCACTCCGGTCGCAGAGCGCGCGCGGCTTCTCGGCGCGCTTCGCGACGGTCTGCACAACCGGCAGGAGGAGCTGGCCTCGAGCATCACCGCCGAGATGGGCTGTCCCACCAAGGTGGCGATGACCGTGCAGACCGGCCTGCCGCTGCAGGTTGTCTCGTCGTTCATCGACCTCGCCGGTGACGTCGACGCCACCGAGACGGTGGGCAACTCGCTCATCCTCCGCGAGCCCGTCGGCGTCGTCGCGGCGATCACCCCGTGGAACTATCCGCTGCACCAGAGCATCGCCAAGATCGCGCCCGCCCTGCTGGCCGGCTGCACTGTGGTGCACAAGCCGAGCGAGGTGGCGCCGCTCAGCGCCTTCATCCTCGCCGAGGTCGCGCAGGCTGCCGGCCTTCCGGCCGGCGTGTACAACCTGGTGTCCGGCAGCGGGGAGGTGGTCGGCGAGGCGCTGGCGGGCCATCCCGGCGTGGACATGGTGTCGTTCACGGGCTCGACTCGGGCGGGACGGCGTGTCGGTGCGGTCGCGTCGCAGACGGTGAAGCGCGTCGCGCTCGAGCTGGGGGGCAAATCCGCGAACGTGATCCTCGCGGACGCGGACATCGCCGCCGCTGTCAAGGTCGGTGTCGGCAACTGCTTCCTCAACGCCGGGCAGACATGCACGGCGTGGACGCGAATGCTCGCGCCGGCGTCGCGCTACGACGAGGTGGTGGAGTTGGCGGCCACCGCCGCGTCGGGCTACGTCGCCGGCGACCCCACCGATCCGGGCACCCGCCTCGGACCACTGGCGTCGCGTGCGCAGCGCGAGCGCGTCAACGGCTACCTGGACCGCGGCGTCAACGACGGCGCGCGTGTCGCCGCCGGCGGACGGGACGCAGCCGGCCTTCCCGCCCGCGGCTACTACGTGGCGGCGACCGTCTTTGCCGACGTCGACCCCGACGCCGCGATCGCCCAGGAGGAGATCTTCGGACCGGTCCTCTCGATCATCCGCTACAGCGATGAGGACGACGCTGTGCGCATCGCCAACTCCACGCAGTACGGGCTGGCCGGGGCGGTATGGTCGGCGGACCGCGACCACGCTGTTGCGGTTGCGCGCCGCATGCGCACCGGGCAGGTCGACATCAACGGTGCGCGATTCAACCCCAGCGCGCCGTTCGGGGGCTATGGCCAGTCGGGCCACGGCCGCGAACTCGGCCGCCACGGGCTCGAGGAGTTCCTGCTCATCAAGTCGCTGCAGCTGCCATGAGTGCGACGGTCCGCGCGGCTGTGATGCGAGAGGTGGGAACGCCACTGCGCATCGAGGAGATCACCCTGCCCGCACCGGGTCCGAATCAGGTCAGGGTGCGGATGGCAGCGACCGGCGTGTGCCACTCGGACCTGTCGCTGGCGCGGGGAACGCTGGCACAGCCCGTCCCCGCCGTGCTCGGCCACGAGGGCGCCGGACGGGTGATCGAGGTTGGTGACGGTGTGCGCGGGCTGCGCATCGGTGACGCCGTGCTCCTCAACTGGTCGCCCCCGTGCCGAGGGTGCTGGTGGTGCACGCATGGAGAACCGTACCTGTGCCCACGGGCCGGCGACAGCGCAACGGTCGCCTACGCGCGGCTGGGCGACGGGGCCGAGCTGTTCCCCGGTCTGGGCGTTGCCGCCTTCGCCACCGAGACCGTCGTCGCGGAGGCGGCGTGCATCCCCATCCCGGCCGACATCGACATCGAGCAGGCCGCCCTGCTCGGCTGCGCCGTTCTCACCGGCGTCGGCGCTGTCATCCATGCCGCGGCGGTGGCGCCCGGCGATTCGGTGGCGGTGATCGGTCTCGGCGGTGTCGGGCTCTGCGCCGTGCAGGGCGCCCGCATCGCCGGCGCGTCGGTGATCATCGCCGTCGACGGCGCACCCGACAAGGCGGACCTGGCGCGCCGGCTCGGCGCCACCGATGCACTCGAACCGGGGCCAGACCTGGGCAAGCGGATCCGCGCCCTCACCGACGGGAGGGGCGTCGACCACGCCATCGAGTGCGTCGGCCGCGCGGACACCATCAGAACCGCCTGGTCGGTGACCCGCCGCGGCGGTCAGGCGACGATCGTCGGCCTCGGTGCCAAGAGCGACACGCTCACGTTCAACGCGCTCGAGGTCGCCCACTTCGCCCGCACCCTGCGCGGCTCGATGTACGGCAACGCCGATGCGGCGGTGGACATCCCCGTTCTCCTCGAGCACGTGCGCAGCGGTCGCCTCGATCTCGCCGCGCTGGTCACACGACGGATCGGCCTCGACGACGTGGAGAACGCGTTCGCAGAGATGGCGGCCGGGCAGGGCGCACGCAGCCTCATCGTCTTCGAGGGCCGCTGAGGCTCAGAACGCGCTGATGCCGGTGAGAGCCTGGCCGATGATCAGCTTCTGGATCTGGCTCGTCCCCTCATAGAGGGTGGTGACCCGAGCGTCGCGCAGGTACTTGCCGACCGGGTACTCATCGATGTAGCCGTACCCACCAAACACTTGCAGGGCACGATTGGCGGAGCGCACGGCGGTCTCACTGGCGAAGTACTTCGCCTTGCTGGCGGCGAGGTCGATGCGCTCGCCGGCATCGGCGAGGTCGGCGGCGATCCAGGTCAGCGCCCGGGCCGCGTCCGTCTCGACGGCGATGTCCGCGATCATCTCCTGAACCAGCTGATGCGCCGCCAGCGGTTTGCCGAACTGGTGGCGCTCCTGCGCGTACGAGACCGAGGCCTCGAGACAACCACGGGAGACGCCGACGCACCCCGCTGCCAGGCTCATCCGGCCGCGGCTCAGCGCGGCCATGGCCACCTTGAACCCCCTCCCCTCGTCGCCGAGCCGGTTGCTGTCCGGCACCCGAACCCCATCGAGATGCAGCGTGGCGGTCGCCTGGCCGCGCAGTCCCAGCTTGCCGCGGATCTCGGTGGCGGTGAACCCCGGCTCCCCGGTCGGGACGACGAAGGCGGTGATCCCCCGCGAGCCCTCGGCACCGGTGCGGGCGAAGACGAGCGCGAGATCCGCCCAGGTCCCGTTGGTGATGAACACCTTCTCCCCGCTGATCACCCAGTCGCCCCGGTCGCGCACGGCGCGTGCGGTCAGGTTGGCCGCGTCGCTGCCGACACCCGGCTCGGTGAGCGCGAAGCAGCCGAGGCTCTCGCCCGAACAGATGCCGGGAAGCCATCGCGCGCGCTGCTCGGCGGTGCCCTCGGAGTACACCGTCTTGCCGAACAGGCCGAGGCTCACGCTGACGATGCCGCGGACCGACGAGTCGCCGCGACCCAGCTCCTCCATGAGCATGCAGTAGGTGCGGTGATCGGCCGGTGTACCCCCGTACTCCTCGGGGAGGGTGAGGCCGAGCAGGCCCAGTCCGGCGAGGCCGGGGATGATCGAGCGGTCGACCTGCTCGACGCGGTCCCATTCCGCTCGATGCGGCACGACCTCGCGTTCGACGAAGTCGAGGACGGCGCGACGCAGGAGATCCTGGTCAGTGGCGACGGTCATGCCCACGGTGCGATCTCCTGGACTGATCTGGGAGCGGCCCAGCGGACGTTGCCACAACCGGACGCGCCGGCGCCCAGTTGGCGCGTCAGGCGGCGGCGGCGGGCGTCAGCGGGGCGTCGAGGAGCATTTCCAACGCCGCCGCCGCGACCGGCCGCGAGAACAGGTAGCCCTGGTCGCAGCCGCGCCTGCCGCGCGATCACCACAGTCGATCCTCCACTCCCAAACCGTAGCCGCAACACAACGACCCGTTGGCTCGTCGCCGTCCAGGGTTGTGCGACGGTCATGACCGCTGCCAGCCGCGCCGCCCACGTTCGCCCACAATGACCGTCGTGCCGAATCGCCGCCAGCCCACAGCCCCAACATACGCCGGGGTCGACCTCGGCGCGACCAAGATCGAGGTGGTCATCACCGGCGCCGATTTCACCCCGGTTGCGCAGGCCAGGATCGCGACCCCGGGGCGTGGCGGCCCGGCGGCGGTGGTCGTCGCCATCCAGACCGCCGTCGAGGAGGCGCTGGCCAACTCCCCCCACCGCCGGCTCACGGCACTCGGCATCGGAGTCCCGGGCCAGGTGGACGCCGCGACGGGCGCCGTCGCCCGCAGTCCGAACATCCGGGGCTGGACCGCAAGCTATCCACTTCAGAAGGAGCTGGAGGCCAGGTTCGGGGTCCCTGTCGTCGTCGACAACGACGTGCGCGCCGCGTTGCTCGGTGAGCACCGCCTTGGGGCGGCGAAACCTTACCGCGACGTGCTCGCCGTCTGGTACGGCACCGGGGTCGGCGGCGCGCTCCTCATCGACGGGGTCATCCGCAGGGGCCGGCTCGGCGCCTGTGGGGAGATCGGGCACGCCTGTGCGACACCGGGAGGCCGGCGCTGCGACTGCGGCCGCCGGGGATGCCTGGAGGCCTATGCGGGCCGGGCATCGATGGAGCGGCGCGCCCGCGACCGCGTCGAGAAGGGTGACCGGACCACGCTCTTCACCCTGATGAAGAAGGCCGGCCGAACCCGGCTCACCTCGGGCGTCATCGCCCGCGCCCTGGACCAGGGGGACCGTCTTGCCAATGAGCTCATCAACGACGCCGTGCGCGCCTCGGGCCCGGTGCTGGCCTCCGCCGTGAACGTGCTCGACGTCGACGCGGTGATCATCGGCGGTGGGCTCGGCAGCAGGCTCGGTCAGCCGTTCGCCCGCCGCATCCACCGGGCCATGCAGCCGCACCTGCTCCACAGCGGGCGCGCCAGCGTGCCGGTGGCGGCGGCCGGGCTGGGTGACCTGTCCGGCGCGCTCGGGGGGGTCGTGCTCGCCGCCGAGCGGACGTCCGCCTAACCTCCCTCGTCCGGTCCCGTTGGGACAGGTGCAGCGCACTGCTACTTGAACTCGACAGCGACCTCTGGGCGGCGCGCCCTCGGTCGCGGATGACCGACGTCACTGAGCTCGCGCACCTCGCGGTGGAGGACCGCCGCACAGCGCGCCGACAGGGAGGAGGGCAGCAACATCGGAGGCATCCCGGCTATGTCGAGCCGGCCATCCCGGTCGAGACCGCCCACAGCCGCACCGCGGGAGGGGGGCAGCCGCCGGTCGATGTCGTCGGCGAGGGCCAGGAGGGTGCCAGCCCGCTCCAGGCTGGCGCGGGTGAACCGGCTCTCGCGGCGCAGGTGGGCCGGGATCGCCATCTCTCCGGCGCTGAGCAGAACCGCGGCGACGGTCGCCAGCTCGGCGTGCGTGAACCCGTCGAGATCCGCGGTGGTGACCAGGTTGGCCGTCTCCGACCACCGTCCGTAATGATCGAGGCGGGCGCCGGCATCGACGAGGCGGGCGGCGTGCGCGGCCATGTCGAGCAGGTGACCGTCCAGCGTGGGCGCGAGAACGGGGGCCAGGGCCGCCAGCAGCAACCGGCGCCGGTTGGAGCCGCGATCGCCACCGCGCAGCCGTGCCAGCACGGCCCCGACGGCGGCGTCGCGCACCTGACGCGGCCGCAGCGAGGCCATGTCCAGGTCGTCGAGGATGACGCCCTGACGCACCCCGTACCCCGACACGAGGATCGCCTCGGCGCCGGCCAGTTCCATGACGACGTCGATGACCAGCGCGCCGGCGAGCACGGATTCCGCGCGCGTGGCGCTGATCCCGGGGACGGATGCCCGGCGGGCCGCCGGCAGGCGGGCGAGCCGCTCGGCGAGCGCCGCGACATCGCGGCGGCGCAGCTCGTACCCGTGCAGCCGGCTGACCGCGGCGGGTGCTCCCCAGCGTGCCGCCTTGGCCAGCGCGCGGACGGTGCCGCCGGTGCCGACCAGGCTCTCCGCCGCGGTGATGTCGGTGACCTCGACGGAGGCCAGGGCGACGCGCACGTGGTCACCCAGGGCCGCCACCTCCTCGGCGCGGGGAGGATCGTGGCGGAGGAATGCGTCGCCCAGGCGCAGAGAACCCAGCGGAAGGCTGATCCCCGCCTGGAACCGGCGCCGCGCGAACGAGGCCATCTCCATGCTGCCGCCGCCCAGGTCGATGACGGCGCCCGCCTCGACCGGGAGGGCCGCGACCGCCCCGATCAGCGCCAGTCGCGCCTCCTCCTCACCGCCGATCACCCTGATCAGCGACCCGGCGCGCCGCTGGGTCTCCGCCACGAAGGCATCGCGGTTGTCGGCGTCGCGGATGGCGGAGGTGGCGATGACGCTGACCGTGCGCGCTCCATGCCGCCTGGCGATGCCGACGAAGGCCTGGATGGTCTGGACGGTGCGCTGCAGCGCCGCCCTGCTCAGCCGGCCCGATGGGTCGAGATCGCGCACCAGGCGCAGCGCCACCCGCGCGTCGGCGAGCACGTCGAGGTGGCCCTGAGGAGTCGGACGCACCACCAGCAGCCGCGCCGAGTTCGAGCCGATGTCGGCGACGGCGCGGGGTGCGAGGCTCACATCGCGCCGAGTATAGGCAGCCCGAGCGCACCGTCCGTGACCCCTGGCCGGTGCACAATGTGGCGTCATGGCAACCAGGGAGTCGCTCGCGGAGGAATGGCTTCGCGAGCAGGACACCATGACGCCTGAGCCCGGAGAGCCCCGATTCCTCAACCGGGATGTCGGATGGCTCGACTTCAACCGCCGCGTCCTGGCGCTGGCCACGGACCCGAGCCGCCCGGTCCTGGAGCGAGCGAAGTTCCTGGCCATCTCCGCGCACAACCTCGATGATTTCTTCCAGGTGCGCGGTTCGGTGCTGGCGCAGAACGTCGAGACCGGGCTGCGCGACCGCTCGCCCGACGGGCTGACCCCTGCCCAGCAGCAGGCCCTTTTCCGCGAGCGCACCTCGGCGTTCGTGCATGACCAGGATCTCGCCTACACGCAGTCCGTCGCGCCTGCGCTCGACGCCGCCGGCATCCGTGTGTCCGACTACCACGACCTCGCTCACTCGGATCGCGCGTTCATCGATTCCTACTTCGCGCTGCAGCTGTTCCCGGTCCTGACACCGCTGGCGGTGGACCCGGCGCACCCGTTCCCGTACATCTCCTCGATGTCGCTGAACCTGGCCGTTGTCGTGGCCGACCCGATCACCCGTGAGCAGCGCGTCGCCCGGGTCAAGGTGCCACCCGCGCTGCCGAGGTTCGCGGCGCTCGAGGACGGGGCGCGCTTCGTTCCGCTCGAGCAGGTGATCAGCGCGCATCTCGACGCGCTCTTCCCGGGGATGGACATCATCACTCACCACCCGTTCCGGCTCACCCGAGGCGCCGACTTTCAGCTGGAAACCGATGAGGACGATCTCCTCGAGGCGGTGCGGGACGTTCTCAAGCGCCGCCGGCTGTCGCCGCTGGTGGTGCGGCTCGAGATCGATGAGCGCATGCCCGATGAGGTGCGCGACCTGCTTGTGCGCGAGCTGGAGATGGACACACGCGACGTCCAGGTGGTGGGAGCGCCGCTCGACCTCGCCGGCCTGTTCCAGCTCGCCGGCCTCGACCGGCCCGAGCTCGAGGACCCGCCGTGGTCCCCAACCATCCCCGCCGCGCTGCTGCCGCAGGAAGGTGCCTTCGACATCTTCGCCGCGGTGCGCAACGGTGACGTGCTGGTGCACCACCCCTACGAGGATTTCGACGCATCAGCTGTTGCGTTCGTCGAGCAGGCCGCCGCCGACCCCTCGGTTCTGGCCATCAAGCAGACCCTCTACCGCACGTCGGGCAAGACCAGTCCGATCATCCGAGCGCTGATCCGCGCCGCGGAGACGGGCAAGCAGGTGGTCGCTCTCGTCGAGCTGACCGCGAGATTCGACGAGCAGGCCAACATCAGCTGGGCGGAGACTCTCGAGCAGTCCGGTGTGCACGTCATCTACGGCATCGTCGGGCTGAAGACCCACGCCAAGGTGTCCCTGGTGGTCCGCAGCGAGGGCGGGCGGATCACGCGGTACTGCCACGTGTCGACAGGGAACTACAACCCCGACACCGCGCGCACCTACGAAGACGTCGCCGTCCTGACCTCCGACCAGGAGATCTGCGCGGACCTGAGTGAGCTCTTCAACGCATTGTCCGGGTACAGCCGCGACGTCCAGTACCGTCGCATCATCCTTGCTCCACAACGGCTTCGCAGCGTGCTCAGAGATCTCATCCACCGTGAATCCCGCCCCGGTGGCCGGATCGTCCTCAAGATGAACGGCCTCATCGACCCGGAGATCATCGAGACACTGTACGAGGCAGTGGAGGCGGGGGCGGAGGTCGACCTCATCGTCCGGGGAATGTGCGCCCTCAACCCCGCGGCATGCGGCGCGCCGCAACGGTTGCGGGTGAGGTCGCTGGTGGGCCGGTACCTCGAGCACTCGCGCATCTACCGCTTCGGCGAGGGCGCGGACGCCGAGTACCTGATCAGTTCCGCGGACCTGATGCCCCGCAACCTGGACCGCCGCGTGGAGATTGCGCTCCCCATCGCCGGTGCCGCGCTGCGCGCCCGCCTCGATGAGATCCTCGAGCTCTCACTGGCCGACGACGTGCTCGCGTGGGAGTTCGACGGGCACACCTGGAGCCGCGTGAGTACCACTCGCGGCGTCAATGCCCAGGCCGCCCTGCAGGAGGGCGCGACACGGCGCAACCGGAGTGGTGGCTGAACCGACGGCAACACGGCACCGGGTGCCACTCGAACTGTCCATTACCGCCGTCCTCGCGAGGGCGGGACATCGCGTGGTGAGCACCCCGGTCACGCAGCGTCGGTGCGACCTGTACGACACCGGTGACCGACGCCTCGCCGCGGCCGGGGCTGAGCTCTCGTTCAACAGCCGGGTGGGATGGGTCTGGCGTCGTGACAGCCTCGGTCATCCCAAGCTGGCGACGCGCGAATGGACCGCCCCGCCAACCACCCCCGCCGAGCAGATGCGCGACTGGTCGCGGGCGTACCGTCGTGGGCGCCCGCTCGCCGTCCGGGCGCGGGTCCGGATCCGCCGTCGCGCGCACCAACTCATCAACGACGACGCGACAGAGGGGCTGACGCTGCTCGAGGAGCGGATCGACGCGCTGGGCCCCGCCGGCTGGACGGCGCGCCTGCACAACGTCGACGTCGTCGGCGCCGCCGAGGGCGACGAGGCCGTCGCGACCACCGAACTGATCCGCGGCGCAGCGCTCCAGGGTGACGCGACCCTTGCTCTTCTCCGCCCCGCGCTGGTCCGGGCACCGCGACTGCGGCTCCCCGATCCACACGGCGCGGGGACTCGCGAGCTCTTCGTGCGCAGCGGCACGCTATCGCTGATCCAGTGGCTGCACTTCGACTGCGAGCTCACCGGTGGCGGATCGCCTGACGCCCTGCGCAAGCTGCGCGTCGGGTTGCGCCGGCTCCGCTCGGACCTCCAGACGTTCGCCCCGATCCTCGACCGCGAGTGGGCGGCCGGCCTTCGCGCGCGACTCGGCGACCTCGGCAGCGGCCTCGGCAGCGTGCGCGACGCCGAGGTGCTGGCGGCCCGGCTCGCCGGCACGGTCGCTTCGCTTCCCGACCAGCACCGGGATGCTGCGCAACCACTGCTTGACACCGCGACGGCTCAGCTCGCCGTCGCCCGCACCCAACTGCTCGTTCGCCTCGCGGGTGACGAGTATGTCGAGCTGCTGGACGCGATGGTCGTGGCGCTGACCGATCCGCGATGGGCGGACGGCGAGGCCGTCCCACCCGTGTCCCGGCTCGCGCGCCGGCCGTGGCGCCGCCTGCGCGACGGCGTCAGGTCCGTCGACGGTGCGACCGATGAGCACCAGCTGCACCGCGTCAGGATCCTCGCCAAGCGGGCCCGCTACGCCGCCGACGCGTGCGTTCCCGCCGTCGGTGAGCAGGCGGCCAGGTGCGCCGGCCGGCTGGCCGCCCTCCAGACGGTGCTCGGCGAACACCAGGACGCCGTCGTCACGCAGGCATGGCTGCAGGCGCAGGCCGGTGCCGCCGCCGACCTCGCGTTCGTGGCCGGGGAGCTGGCGGCGATCGAGCTGGCCAGGCGTCGGCGGGCCGAGGCCGGCTGGCTCGATGCCTGGAAGGCGGCCTCGCGCAAGGAGGACTGGGCGTGGCTGCGCAGCTGATCCACGTCGTCCGTCACGCCCACGCCGGTGATCCCGCCGCGTGGACGCAAGCTGACGCGCTCCGCCCGCTGTCAGAGCGCGGGTGCGCGCAGGCAGAGCGCCTGGTGCGCCACCTGGGCGCATCGCCGGCCGCCATCTACTCGAGCATCTCGGTTCGCTGCGTCGCCACGGTGGTGCCGCTGGCCCTGGCCCACCACCTCCAGGTCGAAACCCTCGCGGAGCTCTACGAGGGATCGGCCGCGTCGCGGATGCTCGAGCGGGTGCGGGCTGTGGCGCGATCCCCGGTCGTGGTCTGCACCCACGGCGACGTTCTTGCCGGACTTCTCGGGCTGGTGCTCAGCGCCGGGGTCCCGCTGCCCTCGACCCGCGCTGAGAAGTGCTCGACCTGGACAGTGGAGATCACCGACGGCCGGCTCAGTTCGGCCACGTACCTGCCGCCGCCGTGAGCCGCTGAGCGGTCAGCCGGCGACGAGCGCCGGTCCCTCGACCGAGAGCCGCAGCATGTCCAGTCTGTCTGTGGTCACCGAGTCAACGCCTGTGGCGATGACCCCCTCCGCGACCGCGACGCTGTTCACCGTCCAGCTGTTGACGAGCACGCCGGCGCGATGCGCCTCGTCGACGAGCCGTTCGCTGATCTGCCAGTGATGGACACAGATGCCCGCCGCGGCAACGTCCTCGCAGGGCCCGGCGAAGTCGAGCGGAAGGCGGGCCCGCCACGGCAACCCGGCCAGGTGACCGAGGCTCGCCGAGGGGCTGCGCGGAAGTTGCCGGGCCGCACGGTGGATGTCGACGACGCCCTGGCGCAGACCGTGAACACTCGCGTGTGTCCGCCAGAGCCCGGCGACCACCCGGCGAACGTGGTTGGCCGACCTGTCGCCGATGTCGGGGAATGACGGCCAGCGCGCCACTCGCGGAGCGGCGAAGCGCAGCAGCAGCAGCCACGCCACGTTCTCGGTGCAGATGGCGAAGTCAGCGAGATCGCGCCGGCCGCTGAGCCAGCGACCCAGGAGGTCCGCGGCGCGCGCCGTCTTGAGGTCGAGGAGCAGCGGCATGTGGCCACCCAGGTGCTCGACAACCTCGTCGAGTGTCAGCAGCTGCGGATCGTCGCGACGCAGCTCGGCAAGCGTCATGTCCCCGACGAAGCGCCCGCCGGCGACGGCGAGGTCGTGACGGACCACCAGCGCCGCGTCAGCGGAGCTGCACAGGTCGATCTCCAGCCTGTCGACGCCGACGTGAAGCGCGTGGTCGAGATGCCGGCGGGTGGGCGCTCCACCACGACGGTGTATCGCCAGGGCGGCGTGGCCGATGAACTCGATGGGGCGAGAGGCGTGGTCGCCGGATGCCTCCGGAACGGCCCGGGCCTGCCTCGGGCGAGTGCCTCTGGCGGCGGGGGTGCTGACCACGAAGTCAGGGTATACCGCCGCTGATTAAGGAGAGATTGTGCTGCCCTTCTGGGCCGGTTGGGATGTGGTCTCGTCGCTCTTGCTGCCGAGCTTGTCGAGACGGTAGCCGACGCCGAAGACGGTGGTGATCCGGAACGGCAGGGTGTCGAACGGTTCGAACTTCTCGCGGAGCCAGCGAATGTGGACGTCGACGGTCTTGTGATCACCAAAGAACTTGCTTCCCCACACGCGGTGGATGATCGTCGAGCGCGACAGCACCCGGCCCGCGTTGCCGAGAAGCAGCGACAGCAGGTCGAATTCCTTGGGCGACAGGTGGACGTCCTGGGCGACCACGCGCACGGTCCGGGCGGCGCGGTCGAGGCGGAACCCACCGAAGTCCTCCACCTCTCCGGGCCGGTTCTGCTGGCTGCCGCCGAGCTCGGCCCGCCGCAGCATGGCCGCGACCCTGGCAAGCAGTTCGTTGAGCGAGAAGGGTTTGGTCACGTAGTCGTCGGCACCGACCTGGAGCCCGACGACCTTGTCGATCTCGCTGGCCTTGGCCGTGAGCATGAGGATCGGTGTCGACATCTCCGCGCGGAGCACCCGGCACACCTCGAGGCCACTCATCTCGGGCAGCATGAGGTCGAGAAGGATGAGGTCGGGATGACGCTGACGGGCGAGCTCGAGCGCCTGGGAGCCGGTGGCCGCCTCGCTGACCTCGTACCCCTCGCGGGTGAGGTTGTAGCGGAGGGTCTGGCTGATGTTCTCCTCGTCCTCCACCACCAGGATGCGCTTGCGGCCGCGTGCCAAGGTGGTCATCCCAACTCCTCCACCAAACCGGTTTCCAGGAACACGAGGTCCTCGGCGAGGTTTGTGACCCTGTCGGCGATCCGCTCGAGGTTCATCGCCACGAGGATGAGCTGCGTTCCGGGAAAGACGTTCCTGGTGTCCCTGACCATCACCTGGAGGATGTCGTCGACGATGCGGTGATACATGCGGTCGACGCGGTCATCGCGTGCAGCGATCTCGCGAGCGCGGTCGATGTCCCGGGCGACGAGCGCGTTGAGCATGTCGTGCACCTGCTCTGCGCAGGTGCGCGAGAGGACAGGCAGGTCGATCTGGGCGTTCAGCGGCGGCAGGTCGGCGAGGTTGCGCGCCACGCGCGCGATGTTGACGCAGTGATCGCCCATCCGCTCGAGCTCATCCGACATGTGCAGGAAACCGAGGATCTCGCGGAGGTCACGGGCCACCGGGGCCTGGGTGAGGATCACCGACAGGCAGTGCTCGTGCACCTCCGCCTGCCGGGCGTTGAGGTTGCCGTCGTTGGCGATGACGGCCGTGGCCACGTCGACATCGCGGTCGACCAGGGCCCGGGTGGCGCGGGCAATCGCCACGTCCACCATCTCGCCCATCTCCAGCATCAGGTCGCGGATCCGCTGCTGTTCCATGGCCAGCGATGGCCGGTAGGGATGGGCCAGCGGCTCCATCAGCCGAACCTGCCTGTGATGTAGTCCTCAGTGCGGCGATCGCGCGGCTTGTTGAAGAGGTCGAACGTGGTGTTGAGCTCGACCAGCTCGCCCGCCCTTCCCGCGCCCATCATCATGAAGGCGGTGACGTCGCTCACCCGCGCGGCCTGCTGCATGTTGTGGGTCACGATGATGATTGTCACCTCATCGCGGAATTCGCGCATCAGCTCCTCGACGCGCAGGGTGGCGATCGGGTCGAGCGAGGACGTCGGCTCGTCCATGAGGATGACCTCAGGGTCGACCGCAAGGGTTCGAGCCAGGCAGAGGCGCTGCTGCTGACCTCCGGAGAGACCGAGCGCCGAACGGCCGAGCCGGTCCTTCACCTCGTCCCAGAGGCCCGCCCGCGTGAGCGCCCGCTCCACCGGCTCCTCGAGATCTCGCCTGGATCGCCGCGGCTCCAGGCGCAGCCCGTAGGCGACGTTGTCGAAGATGGACATGGGAAAGGGGTTGGGCCGCTGGAAGAGCATGCCCATGCGCCGCCGGAGAGCGATGACGCCGGCCGGATCGACGGGAGCCGGCGCCCCGTCGATGATGATGTCGCCGCGCGTGCGGTAGCCGGGGACGAGGTCGTTCATGCGGTTGAGGGCGCGCAGCAGCGTGCTCTTGCCACACCCGCTCGGCCCGATGATCGCGGTGATCCGTCCCCTCGCCGCTGAGAAGTCCACTCCGCGAAGTGACTGGAAGTCACCGTACCAGGCGTCGAGAGCGTGGGTCTCCACCGCCGCTGCCGGGAGGTCGTCGATGGCCACGGCGGCGACCATATCGGAAGCCATCTGCACCCTGAATTCGGCGGACATCGACACGACCCCGTGAAGGCGGAACAGCGCCCGATCTCCGATTATCGGGCGCCGGCCGCTAGTCTGGGCCCTCTTCGCGGGGTTCGGGCAGAGCGTCCACCTCGTGGGGCGTCTCGACCTCCGGCGTCTTAACCAAAAGCCAACCACTGGATAACCCGCGCCCTTCCGGCGGATGGCGACGATCGACGCGGACAGTCGAATGACGGACCAGCGAGATTGGGGAAAATGTGAAAAAGAACGCTCTGCTCACCACGGCTGTGGCCACAGCCCTGACCGCCGCTCTGGCCGCCTGCGGCAGTGTCGACAACGGTACGAGCGGCGGTGCCGGCACGTCGTCGACGCCCGGAGCCACGGCCGTCTGCCGGGGCACGACCGCCAAGCCCGGCTACAGCAACGGCCTGGCGGTTCAGGCGAACCCGGCGAAGACTCTCAGTGGAGCGGGTTCCACGTTCATCGCCCCGATGCTCTCAGCATGGTCCTCGACATACGCGCAGCAGAACGGTATCCAGGTTGCCTACTCGCCGATCGGCTCGGGTGGAGGCATCGCGCAGGTCGATGCCGGCACGGTGGACTTCGGTGACTCGGACGCGTACATGACCGACACCGACCTCGCCAAGGCGAAGGGACCGATCGTCCAGGTGCCCCTCGTGCTGGCCCCGGTGGTCGTGACCTACAACGTCCAGGGGATCACGAAGGGGCTCGAGCTGGACGGCGAGACCATCGGCAAGATCTTCGCCGGGGTGATCACCACCTGGAACGATCCCATCATCGTCCAGCAGAACCCCAGCAGGACGCTGCCCAGCCTGCCCATCGCCACAGTCCACCGCTCCGACGGCTCGGGCACCACCGACATCTTCACGGACTACCTCACCAAGGAGAGCCCGACCTGGGTGACGACCCTCGGCGGTGCCACCAAGAGTCGCGGAAAGACCGTCGCCTGGCCGAATGGGATCGGGGGCAAGGGCAACGACGGCGTCTCCGGTGCCGTCCAGCAGACGCAGGGCGCGATCGGATACGTCGAACTCGGTTACGCGATCACCCAAAGCCTGCCGTATGCCGACGTGAAGAACAAGGCAGGAACCTACATCGAGCCATGCGTCCAGACGGTCCTGGCAGCGACCAACGGGGTCACCTACCCCAGTGACCTGCGCTTCGACCTCACCGACGCCAGCGACCCCCACGCGTACCCGATCACCGGCCTCACCTGGTCGCTCCTCTACCAGAATCAGACCGATCCCGGCAAGGCGGCGGCCCTCATCAATTTCTTCTCCTGGGTGCTGACCACCGGGCAGGATCAGACCATCGGTCTCAACTACACTCCGCTCGGCAAGGATCTCCAGGCACGGTGCATCGCACAGCTGAAGAAGCTCACGCTCAACGGCCAGCCCATCGTTCCGTGATCAGCTCCGAGGGGAGGACGGCCAGGTAATGACCGCGGTCGATGTCCGGGCCGCCCGGGCAGCGCCCCCTGACCGGCGGGCGATCGTCGCGTGGTTTTCGGGCGACGGCTTCTTCCGCCTGCTGGTCACGGTGTGCGCCAGCCTCGTGCTGGTCCTGATCGCGGGCATGGTGGCGTTCCTCCTCGTGCAGGGCATCGACGCGATGCGCCACTACGGGTTCTTCAGCTTTCTGACCTCGACGCGCTGGGCTCCGTCCGAAGCGGACCCGACGCAGACATCGCCGAACCCGTACGGCATCCTCCAGTTCATCTACGGCACGGTGCTGACGTCATTCCTGGCAATGTTCATCGCGGTCCCGGTGGCGGTCTCGGTGGCCCTCTACATCACCAACTTCGCGCCGCCACGCATTCGGCGTGGGCTGTCGTCATTGGTCGACCTGTTGGCGGCTGTGCCGAGCGTGGTCTATGGATTCTGGGGGATCTTCGCGCTCATCCCCGCGATCAAGCCGGTCGGCGATTTCCTCGCCGGAACCCTCGGCAAGGTGCCCGTCGTGGGCGCGGCGTTCTCGGGACCATTTTTCGGGTACTCGTACTTCACCGCCAGCGTCGTCCTGGCGATCATGATCCTGCCCATCATCACCGCTGTCTGCCGCGAGGTATTCCTGACCGCGCCAACGACGTGGAAGGAGGGCGCGGTCGCGCTCGGAGCGACGCGCTGGGAGATGGTCAAGGTGGCGGTGCTGAGGCCGTCGCGCGGTGGAATCATCGGGGCGTCGATCCTCGGCCTCGGCCGAGCGCTCGGCGAGACCATCGCGGTGACGATGGTCATCGGCAACAGCGTTCTGGCGATCAACAAGAGCATCCTCTCCCAGGGCGCGACGATGTCGAGCGTCATCGCGAACGAGTTCACCGAAGCGACGGAGCCGTTCCACCTCTCGGCACTTTTCGTGGTCGGCTTCTGGCTGCTGGTGGTGGCGTTGATCGTGAACATCGCGGCGAGGCGCATCGTTGCCGCTCAGGCGGCCTTGTGAGCACCGCCGCGGACACGTTCGCACGCGGCCTTGCCGGCCGCCGTCGCCGCGGTCGCGCAGTCACCGCGCTGCTCGCGCTGCTGATGGCCCTCACCATCGGCGTCCTGGCGTGGGTGCTGATCTACGTTGCACTCCAGGGATTGCAATACCTCGGACCGTCCTTCCTGGTGCAGAATCCCCCGGGCCTCCCCGGCGCCGGTGGCGGCGGCTTCTTCAATGGCATCCTCGGGAGCTTCATCATCGTCGGCATTGCCGCGGCCATCGCCGTGCCGCTCGGCATCCTCTCGGCCATCTACCTCTCCGAGTACGGACGCGGCCGCTGGTCCCACGCCGTCAGCTTCTTCACCGACATTCTCATCGGCATTCCGACCATCGTCACCGGTGCATTCATCTATTCCGTCTGGGTGATCCGCTTCGGCTTCTCGGGATTCGCCGGATCTCTCGCGCTGGCCATCGTCATGCTCCCACTCATCATCAGGACCACGACGCAGATGCTTCAGCTGGTACCGGACGAGATGCGTGAGGGCAGTCTCGCCCTCGGCGCGACCAAGCGGCAGACTGTGATTCGAATCGTGCTGCCGACCGCGCTCCCCGGCATCATCACCGGGCTGATGCTCGCCGTGGCGCGCGCGATGGGCGAGACCGCGCCGCTCTTGCTCACCGCCCTCGGCAACGACCTCTTCACAGAAACCAACCCGGGCAAGCGGATGTCCACGCTCTCCCTGCAGATTTTCAACAACGCCATCAGCGGTTTCAAGGCGAACCAGGCGCGGGCCTGGGCAGGGGCTCTGACGCTGGTGGCCATCGTGCTGATTCTCACCACGGTCGCCCGCTTCTTCGCCAGCAAGAGCAAGGTGGCCCGGTGAGCGAGCTCCGGCTGCCGCTTCCCGACCTCGACGCGAGGACGACAGAGATGGCCCAGGATCCCCTCCCCACACGGATTGCCGTCGCGTCGGCCGAAGCGCCTGATGCGATCCCCGACGCCAAGCTGACGACCCGAAGACTTTGCGCCTTCTACGGTGACTTCCTGGCATTACGGGACATCGATATCGACGTTCCCGACGGTCGGATCACCGCGATCATCGGACCGAGCGGGTGCGGCAAGAGCACCCTGCTGCGCACCCTCAACCACATCAATGACATGGTGCCCGGCTTCCGCGCGACAGGGTCGATCACACTCGACGGAGCCGAGCTCAACGGCGAGGCCCGCGACACGCTGAGCATCCGGCGCCGCGTGGGCATGCTGTTCCAGCGCCCCAATCCCTTCCCCATGTCCATCTTCGACAACGTGGCCTACGGCCTTCGGTTGAGCGAGCGCCTGTCCACGAGCGACCTGCATGACCTGGTGCGGGCATCGCTGACGCGGGTCGGTCTCTTCGAGGAGGTGGAGGACCGGCTCCATCGGTCCGCGCTGAGCCTGTCCGGCGGCCAGCAGCAGCGGGTCTGTCTCGCCCGGGCTCTCGCGGTCGGGCCAGATGTCATCCTCATGGACGAACCGACCTCCGCCCTCGACCCGATCGCCACGCTGCGCATCGAGGCGCTGATGCGCGAGCTCAGCGGCGAGGTGACCATTCTCGTCGTCACCCACAACATGCAACAGGCGGCACGCGTCTCCGACTACAGCGCCTTCATGTTGATGGGTGAGGAAGGAGCGGGAGAGCTCATCGAATTCTCACTGACGCGTGATCTCTTCAACCAGCCCAAGGATCGCCGGACCGAGGACTACATCACCGGCCGGTTCGGATAGTGGACGCTGGGCCGATGAGCATGACGCGCGATGCCACCGGAGATGGGTGGCTTGGAGGTACGGAGGCCGCGTGAACGGCTCGGAATGGTCCACCGCCCTTCCCTTCGCCCGCGCGGCCTCCGAGCTGCTCGAGGCGTCGGAGGAAGGCCTCGTGCTCATCGACTCGAGCTCGGTGATCCGGTTCGCCTCGCCGACCGCGACGCGGTACCTGGATCTCCCGGGTGATCCGCGTGGCGTGGCGATGGCGGACTGCCGTGCCGACTACCGCCTGGTGCGCATACTCACCACCGTGCGATCCGAGGACGGGGTGGTCGAGAGCCACTGGGTCAGCAACGAGCGCGAGCTGGCTGTCCGCGCGCTGCGACTCGACCTTCCATCCCCCGGGGTCATCGTCTGGGTGCGCGACGAGACCCGCGTGCACCACCTGGAGAAGATGCGCCGCGACTTCATCAGCAACGTGTCGCACGAGCTGCGCACACCGCTCGCGGCAATGCGGCTGATGGCCGAGACCCTGCTCTCGGGAGCGCTCGAGGACCCGCCGGCGGCGCACGAGTTCGTCAGCCGCATCGGCCTCGAGGTGGAGCAGATGTCGCAGATGGTGGAGGAGCTGCTCGAGCTCAGCGCCCTGGAGGGCGAGGAACGCCCGACCCCGGACGAGGCGGTGCCCGTCGTCGAGCTGCTCCATGCCATCGACCGCCTTCGCCCACTCATCGAGGACAAGCACATCGACCTCGTGTTCGACGTGCCCTCCGACATCGCACCGATTCGCGGTGACCTCGGTCACCTCCAGCATGTGCTCCGCAACCTCGTGCACAACGCGGTGAAATTCACCTCAGCCCGGGGCACCATCACAGTGTCGGCACGGAGTGTCAACGGCCAGGTGGAGCTGCGTGTCGCGGACACGGGAATCGGCATCCTCTCCGATGACATGCCGCGGATCTTCGAACGCTTCTGGAAGGCGGACAGCTCGCGGCGCCGCGACGGGGAGGGATCGGGCCTCGGCCTGGCCATCGCGCGACACGTCGTCGCCGCCCATCACGGGACGATCCGCGTCGATTCGGAGCCCGGCAAGGGCGCGTGCTTCACGATCACGCTGCCGTCGTGGGTCGGCGGCTAGGGACGCGCCACGTCGAGCCATGCGGGCAGAGGAGCCGCGTCAAGGATGTGTCCGGTGAGCGCGCGCGTGGCGTTCATGGCGAACCCCATCCCGTGGCCGGTGTAGCCGGCGCAGACGTGGATCCGCCGGGCTCCCGGCAGCCGTCCCGCGACCGGGAGGCCGTCGTCGCTGAAACCCATGGTCCCGGCCCAGCGATGGGTGATCTCCGCATCGACGCCCAGGTCGGCGAGCTGAGCCTCCAGGTGCGACTGCACGGTGTCCGTGACCACGAGGTCGTGACCGATCTCCTCGGCGAGCGCTCGATGCCGGAAACCACCGACCAGCACTGACCCGCCGGGGAGCTGGCGCCAGTAGCGATGTCCCCACTCCGCGTACACGGGCGGGCCGATCACCACCGGCGCCCTCGCGGTGGCGAGCATCTGCGCGCGCACCGGCCGCACGGGCGCTGACGGCCACAGCTGCGCGGTCCACGCGTTGGTGGCGAGAACCACCGCCGCCGTCTCCAGGGCGGCACCGCCACGCACTCGCACGGTTGCGACGTTGCTGCCATCTTCGACTGCAACAACGTCCGTGCCCTCGAAGATGTCCGTCGCCCAGGGGGTGGCGAGGCCGTGGACCAGCCGCACCGGGTCGATCTCGCCGTCGGCGGTGTTCTCCAGCACCACCAGGGCGCCGGCATGGCCGGGATCACGAAGCAGCCGGCCCGGGAGTGAGTCCTCGGCGAGCAGCGTCGCCGCCGCCTCGAGGCTGGCCGCCTCGCGCGCGTCGAGGGCCGCCGTCCAGCTGCCCGCGCGGCGGTGGCCGGCGTCGAGTCCGCGGGCCCGTTCGGCCACCAGACCATGGTTCTCCAGGGTGAATGCCCACACCTCGGCAGCGGTGCGCCGGCCGTACACCGCCACCGCCCGCGCGTAGTTCTCGGCCACCCCGGTGAGCAGGAAGCCGGCATTCCGCCCGCTCGCTCCCGCGGCCACGTGGTCGCGCTCGAGGAGGACGGCATCGACGCCGCGGTCACGAAGCCAGCCGAGCAACGAGACGCCGGTGATCCCACCGCCGACGACCACGACCTCGGCGCGCACGGGAAGCGGTCGCGGGGCCGGCAGAGGTGCGGGGATCCCCCACACCGCGCCGGTGGCGATCACTGTTGCCACACGTCCGGCGGGTGATGACCGAGCGCACGCAGCGCGCGCACGTACTTGGCGGTGCCATCCACGACCGCCCCGCCATCGATCAGCCGCGCCACCACCGCGCCGGCGAGGTTCTCCGACCCGCGGTCGTACTCCACCTCGACCTCCGAGAACGTGGCCGCGGACCGCTCGCCGTCGCGGACGGTGACGTGGTCCGTGACCAGCTCGATGCTCTCGTTGCCGCGGCTGATCCGCAGTGTCCGCCGTCGCGTCTGGACGGTTGCGACGGGGTGCAGGAGCGCCAGGTCTGCGGACTCCGCGACCACAGCCCGCAACTCGTCGGGAAGCCGCTCGCCGTCACATCCCTCGACCTCCCGCTCCTCACGCACCACAGCGTGGCCGTCCCGACGCGAGCGACCCTTGTACGTCCAGGTGCCGTTGCGGTGGCGCACGCCGACGCCGGCTCGAGCCAGGTCGAGGGCGTCGGTGTCCCAATAGACCGCCACCAGCAGCCTCTCGCCCTCGTCGGCGACGCTCGCGCCGCCGAGATCCTCGAGGCCAGGCATGGCGAAATCGTCACCGACCCGAAGCTTCACCTCGCGCTCCTCGGGCGCCTCCCCGGCTCGCCTCGCGGGCTCCGCGGTCATGCGTCCTCGTCGACGTACTCGGCGAAGCCCGGCCACCACTCCACCATGCGGCCGAGCAGGGCTGTGGGCACGGGAAGGTACGTGCCGGTGGCCTCAGCGACCACCGCGCCGTCCTCCAGGGCCATCGATCCCTCCGCCTGCATCACGCGCCGTGTGATCCGCCGGATGCGGGCCTCGACGCGCAGCGCAGCCCCGATCGGTGCGCCCTGGCGGTAGCGCGTCTCCATCCGCCCGGTCACCACCCAGCGCCGGTGCAGCACCGAGCACCTGCCCATGACGTCGTCGAGGACGGCCGCGATCAGGCCGCCGTGCACGAAGCCGGGAAAGCCGGAGTGCTCCGCCTCGGGCACCCAGGTGGTCACGACGCGTTCGCCCTCGAGGCGGTACTGGAGGTGGAGACCGCTGGTGTTGCGCAGCCCGTGGACGAAGTTGAGCTGAAACTCGCTGTGGTCGTTGAGCCACGCTTGGTCGAGAGCCTCGTGAGCGCCTGTCTCCATCAGCCGATTCGTTCCTTCCCGCCCATGTAGGGGCGCAGGGCGTCGGGGATGAGCACCGTACCGTCCCTCTGCTGATAGGTTTCGAGCACCGCGTCCAGGGTGCGAGGCAGCGCAAGACCGCTGCCGTTCAGCGTGTGCACGTACTGCGGACGCTCGCCGGGCGCGGGCCGGTAGCGGATGCCGGCGCGGCGTGCCTGGAAGTCCCCGAAGACGCTGCACGACGACACCTCGAGCCACCGCTGCATCCCCGGCGCCCAGGCCTCGACGTCGTACTTCTTCCACTGCGCGAATCCCATGTCGCCGCTGCACATCAGCAGCACCCGGTAGCTGATGCCAAGACGCTGCAGCAGGCTCTCCGCATGGCCGGTGAGCAGCTCGAGCTCGTCGAGGGAACGTTCCGGCGTTGTGAACCGCACCATCTCCACCTTGTCGAACTGGTGCAGCCGGATGTAGCCGCGCGTGTCCTTGCCGGCGGCGCCCGCCTCGCGGCGCCAGCAGGGCGTGTGGGCGACGTGGCTGATGGGCAGCGCGTTGCCGTCGAGGATCTCGTCGCGGTAGAGGTTGGTGACCGGAACCTCGGCGGTGGGGATCAGGAAGAGGTCGTCGTCGGTGCGATACGCTTCGTCCTCGAACTTGGGCAGGTTGGCCGTTCCGGTCATGCACTCCCGTCGCACCAGGTAGGGCGGCGCCACCTCGGTGTATCCATGATCGACGGTGGCGACGTCGAGGAAGAACGTGATCAGGGCACGCTGCAGGCGGGCGCCGTCCCCGCGCAGCACGGCGAACCTCGCTCCGCTGAGCTTGGCCGCGCGTTCGAAGTCGAAGATGCCGAGTGCCTCGCCAAGCTCGTGGTGAGGGCGCGGCTCGAAGTCGAAGGTCGCCGGGGTGCCCCAGGTGCGCACCACCACGTTGCCGTCCTCACCGGTGCCGAACGGCACCGATCCGTGCGGCGGGTTGGGCACGTAGAGCAGCAGGTCATCGATGCGCGCGTCGAGCGCGGCCAGATCCGACTCGCCCGCCTGAATGCGCTGCTTGAGGGCGGCAAGCGCCTCGCGCTGCGCGCCGTCGGGCGCGCCGCGGATCCCCGACGACGCCTGCTTCTGCGCGGCTCGCATCCCCTCGACCTCGGTTCGCAGCCTGCGGGCAGCGGCGTCGAGCTCGAGTACCTCGTCGATCGGCGCGTCCTCGCCCTTGAGCCGGGCGCCCTCGCGTATGAGGTCGGGGTTCTCGCGAAGCCGCTGCAGAGGGATCACCGGTTCAGGTCTCCTCGGCACGGCGCGAGGGCGAGAGGTGAGCGTCGCTCCCGTGCGCCCCCTCGTCGCGTCGGCGCGGTCGCATGGTTGGGAAGAGGAGCACGTCGCGGATCGACGCCGCGTCGGTGAGCACCATCACCAGCCGGTCGATGCCGATGCCCAACCCACCCGCGGGGGGCATGCCCATCTCGATCGCCTCGAGGAAGTCCTCGTCGATGACGAAGGCCTCGTCGTCGCCGGCGGCGCGGAGCCGTGCCTGCTCCTCGAAGCGCTGCCGCTGGTCGATTGGGTCGTTGAGCTCGCTGAACGCGTTGGCGAGCTCACGGCCGGCCATGATCAGTTCGAATCGCTCGACGAACCGGCTGTCGTCGCGGCGGCGGCGGGCGAGCGGCGAGACCTCGGCGGGATAGTCGAGCACGAAGATCGGGTCCCAGAGTTGGGCCTCGACACGCTGCTCATAGATCTCCAGCAGCACGGCCCCGGGTCCGTGGGATGGCTGCACGTCGACCCCGAGCCGGAGCGCGTGCTCGGCAAGGGCGTCCCACTCGGCCACCGGGTCGAAGTCGCAGACCTCCTGGACGAGGTCGACCATGCGCGCGGCGCGAAACGGCGGGGTGAGGACCAGTTCGCGACCGCCGACGAGACGGCGCAACGGGTCCTCGCACGGGAAGCCGCCGCCCTCCGCGTCGTCCACGCGCTGGGGTCCCAGCGCGCCGGCGGCGTCGACGACGAGCGCCTCGGTGAGCTCACGCATCCCGTCGAGATCGGTGTACGCCTGGTACGCCTCGAGCATGGTGAACTCGGGGTTGTGGCGCGGCGAGAGGCCCTCGTTGCGAAAGACGCGACCGAGCTCGTACACGCGCTGGTAGCCGCCGACGAGGAGGCGCTTGAGGTGCAACTCGATGGCGATGCGCAGGTAGACGTCGGTGTGCAGCGCGTTCCAGTGGGTGACGAACGGCTTGGCGTGCGCACCGCCGGGAACCGGCTGCAGGATCGGGGTCTCGACCTCGAGGAATCCGCGTCCGTCAAGGCAGCTGCGCAGCGCGCGGATCACCGCCGTCCGGGCCGCGAAGTGACGTCGCTGCGCGGCGCTGCCGAGCAGGTCGAGGTGGCGCTTGCGGTAGCGCGTCTCCTGGTCCTGCAGCCCGTGGAACTTCTCGGGCGGCGACTGCAGCGCCTTGACCAGCAGCACCAGCTCGTCGGCGACCACCGTCGGCTCGCCACGCCGGGTGCGCATCACGCGCCCGCGCACACCGACGATGTCGCCGAGGTCAAGGAGCCGGACCACCGCGAAGAGCCGGTCGCCGAGACGGTCGTGCTTCAGCCACAGCTGGAGGCGCTCGTCCTCCGCCTCGATGTGAACGAAGCAACTCCTCCCCTGCAGCCGGTACTGCATGACTCTCCCGGCGACGCGCACCTCGGGGCCCTCGGCGGCACTCTCGCCGTCCTCCGGTGCCGGGTTCTCGGCCTCGAAGCCCGCCAGCACACGGCGCGCACCGTCCAGCGTGTGGGTGGGAGCGAAGTCGACGTTGTAGCTGCTGATGCCGAGCGCGGCCAGCTCGTCGATCTTGCGACGTCGTTCAGCAAAGAGATCGTCGGCGGGCATTGCGCCGTATCTTCGGGGTTCGGATGCCGCTCAGGAGACGCGGACGATCTTCACCCGGCGCGGGCCACCCGGGCTCTGCACGTCGACGGACTCGCCGTTGCGGTGGCCGAGCAGCGCCTTGCCGACCGGTGACTCAATCGAGATGCGGCCGCTGGCGACGTCCACCTCGGCCGGCCCGACGATGGTGAAGACCTGCTTGCCGAACTCGTCCTTCAGCTCGACCTCCGAGCCGATGCGCACGACGCCGTGGTTCTTCGACTCCTCGATGAGGACGACGTTGCGGAGCATGTTCTCAAGGGTGAGGATGCGACCCTCGACCATGCCCTGCTCGTTCTTGGCGTCCTCGTATTCGGCGTTCTCGGCGATGTCTCCGAAGTCCTTGGCGTACTTGATGCGCTCAGCGATCTCCGCGCGGCCAGTGGTGCGCAGCTCCTCGAGCTCGGCCTCGAGCTTCTGTCGTCCTTCGGGGGTGAGCAGAACCGGCTTGTCCATGAGATAGAGTCCTCGCCACGACGGAGCGGACGGGCCACCGCTCCGGATTGAACGCCGGAGTATAGGTGAGCCCCACCTATCATCGATGTGACGGATTGCCGACGTTCGTTGACCGGATGTGACAGCAGAGGTATCATCGCGACAGCGACTCGACACCGCCCGCGACAGCGACTCGACACCACCCGGCCCCCCCTCTCGGGGCGTCTCTGGCACGCCAGGGGCGCCCTCTCGTTTTAACAGGGGCGGGGCAGATCCCCGCCCCTCATGAGGTCGGAGTGAATCCGACCTCATACACCCCTCCCCTCGGCGCGCCTCGCGCGCCGGACGGTCATTGAGCGGGTGGTCACCCACGGTCCTTCGTGGTCGTTCGCCGGACGGGGCTTTTGGTTATTCAGCGGGGCTCAGCCACGATCCTTCGTGGGCGGCTCACAGGACGCGGCTGTACGGTTCCTTAGCGGGCGGTCACGCACATCGTCGTGCGGGTTATGCGCAGTGGCAGGTGGGGGTGGTGGCGACGACTACTGCCCAGGTGATCACTGCGAAGACCCAGAGGGCGTAGAGAGCGCTGATCCAGACGCTCTGCATGTTGCGGCTCGCGATGCGGGTGGCGATGTAGAGCAGGGCCAGCAGCGTGGCGAGGGATGAGACGACTGCCAGAGCGTGGGCCCAGAGGGGGGCGGCGAGGATGATGCCGGCGACGGCGACGAGGGCTGGCGGCACGGACAGTGGGATCACCCACCAGGGCAGTTCGACAGGCGCGCCGAGCCGCGACTCGCTCATCCCTCGCCGCTGGTGAACACCGGATGGAACCAGCCCTGCGGGCTGAGCCCGGCGCGCAGCGCGAGGTCGAAGATGGTGTCGAGCATGTCCAGGCTGTCGAGATCCTGGACCATGGCGCGCAGCCGGGCGGCACCGTTGCATCCCTTGATGGACCACGCGACGTACTTGCGGCCAACCCGCAGCGCGCGCTGCGCGCCGTGGTACGCGACGAGCATGTCGAGGTGGCGGCGGCACAGCGCCATGCGGGACTCGAAGTCGAGGTCGTCGAGGCGATCGCCGGTGGTCAGCAGATGGCTGGCCTGGCGGATCAGCCAGAAGTTGCCGAGCATGCCGCGGGCGATGACGACGCCGTCGACGTCACCGTCGCGGATGCGCTGGTCGACGAGGCCGAGGTCATCGACGTCACCGCTGCCGATGACCGGGATGTCCACGGCCTCCTTGACTCGGGCGATCTCGCGCCAGTCGGCGTTGCCGGCGTAGCCCTGGCAGCGCGTGCGGCCGTGCACGGTCACCGCGGCGACCCCGGCGCCGGCAAGCGCGCGCGCCAGCTCCGGGGCGTTGATGGTGTGGGCGTCCCAGCCCAGCCGCATCTTGGCGGTGACCGGCACGTCCACGGCCTCGACCATGGCGCCGAGAACGGCGGCGGTGGCGCAGACGTCGCGGGCCAGTGCCGCACCGCTCCCCCGCCCGACCACCTTCCTGACCGGGCAGCCGAGGTTGACGTCGACGGTCATGGCGCCGCGCTCGACGCAGACCTGGGCGGCCGCGGCCATGACCGCGGGGTCGCAACCGACCAGCTGGGCACCGGCGGGAGCCGTCCCGGCAGGGAAGTCGAGCAGGTGGAGGCTGGCGTCGAGGCTGCGCACCACCGCCTCGGCGGCCACCATCTCGGTGGAGACGAGGCCGGCGCCGAGTTCGATGGCCAGCTCACGGCAGGGTGCGTCGGTGATGCCCACCATCGGCGCGACCAGGACCGGCGAGGCGAGGTCGAGGGAACCGATGCGCAGAGCGGGGCGGGACGGAGCGGAGATCGCCATCGTGGCCTGATCTTACGGGCGGCGCCGCGGCGCGCCGTCAGTCGCGGTTCAGCTCGTGGATCAGCCGCAGCCCGACGAGGGTGAGGTGGGGGTCGACCGCCTCGATCTCAGGGATCAGCGGAGCGAACAGCTCGGCAAGGCCGCCGGTGGCGATCACGCGCGCCTCCTCGCCGATCTCGGCGCGCATCCTGCCCACGATCCCCTGCACGAGGCCGACGTAGCCGAACACGAAGCCGGATTGCATGGAGGCCGCCGGGTTGCGACCGATGACCGACGGCGGCGCCGCCAGCTCGATGCGGTTCAGCTTCGAGGCGTGGCTGACCAGCGCGTCGAGGCTGATCAGAATGCCCGGCGCCATCGCGCCGCCGAGGTACTCCCCGGCCGCGGACACCGCGTCGAAGGTCGTGGCGGTGCCGAAGTCCAGGAGGATGGCCGGGGCGCCGTAGAGGTGGCGGCCGGCGAGGGCGTTGGCGATGCGGTCCGCACCCACCTGGCGCGGGTCCTCGTAGCGGATGCTCACGCCGGTGCGGATCCCCGGCCCGACCACCAGCGGCGGCCGCCCGAAGTAGCCGCGGGCCATCTCATCGACGGCGCGGGCGAGGGGGGGCACGACGTTGGCGACCGCGACCGCGTCGATCCCGGCGATGTCGATGCCGCGCCGGCGCAGCAGGTCGGTGGTGGCGAGGCCCAGCTCGTCGCCGGTGGATCGCTCGTTGGTGTGCAGGCGGAAGTCGGCGACCAGCCGTTCTCCATCGAAGACGCCGACCACGATGTTGGTGTTGCCGACGTCGACCGCAAGCAGCATGTCCGCGGCATTGTAGGAATGGGGGCGTCGGCGGTGCGACGCGACCATCGCAGGCGGTAGCGTTCCGTCCGGTGATCGGTCTCATCGACATCGGCGGCACCAAGCTCCTGGTCGCCTCCGCCGAAGCCGGCGGGACGGTGGGGCCGACCGTGCGGAGGCCCACACCGCGCACCGGCGAGATGGTCGACACGCTCGTCGACATGCTCGACGAGGTCCGGAGCGGTCAACCGCTCGAGGCGATCGGTGCGGCGGTCCCGGGCCCGTTCGACCGGGAGGCGGGCCAGCTGATCAATCCGCCCGGGCTGTCGGACGATTGGCACCGCCTCGACCTCGCCGCGCCGCTGCGGGCGCGGTTCGGCTGTCCTGTCCGCGTCGAGAACGACGCCAATTGCGCCGCACTTGCCGAGGCGCGGCTCGGCGCCGGGCGCGGGGCCCGCCTGCTTGTCTACTACACCGTGTCGACGGGAATCGGCAGCGGCATCGTGCGCGACGGTGAGCTGGTGATCCAGCGCAACGACAGCGAGGGAGGCCACCAGGTGCTCTGGCCGGCGCGGGCAGGCGGACCATCCTGCGACTGCGGTGGGACCGGCTGCCTCGAGGCGATCGCGAGCGGGCGGGCCATCCGCGCCCGCTTCGGCCGTCCTGCCGAGGAGATCGAGGAACAGGCCGTGTGGGACGAGGTGGGCGAGTGGCTCGGCCTCGCCGTGGTCAACGCCACCGCACTGCTCGACTGCGACAGGGTCGTCTTCGGCGGCGGGGTGGCGAGCCCACGCTGGCCGCGGATCGAGCCCGCCATCAGTGCGACGGTGCGCCGCTGCCTGCGCCTCCAGCCTGCCCCAGACATCAGGCCGGCCGAGCTCGGCGAGGACCGCAACCTGGCCGGCGCGCTGCTGCTGCTCGCGGCCCGTCCGGGCGACGCGCGGGCGCCCGTGGCTGGTTAGGCTTGCGCCGTGAGCTCGACCATCGTCCATCTCGTCGCCGACAGCACGTGCGACCTGGCCGCCGCAGAGGTCGCGGATCACGGACTCACGGTCGTCCCGCTCAAGGTGATCATCGGCGAGGAGGCCTACGCCGACGGGATCGAGATCGACTCGGCCACGCTGTACAGCCGGATGCGCAGTTCCCCTGTCGTGCCGCGAACATCGCAGCCGACCCCGGCGGAGTTCGAGGCGGTGTTCTCACGCCTGGGCGCGGACGGCGCGCCGATCGTGTGCACCACGATCTCGGCCGAGATGAGCGGCACCCACGGCTCGGCGGTCCAGGCGCGGGCGGCATTGCCCGATCTCGACATCCGCGTCATCGACACCCGAACCGTCGGCCCCGGTCACCTCCAGGTGGTGGAGGCGCTGTTCGCCGCCCGGGACGCGGGGGCCACGCCCGCTGAACTGGAGGGAGTGGCCGCCGCGGTGCGGTCGACCCAGCGACTTCTGGCCACCGTCCCGAGCCTCGAGTACCTTCGCCGCGGCGGTCGGATCGGCGGCGCGCGCGCGCTGCTCGGCTCGGTCCTCAACATCAAGCCCGTGCTCGAGGTCCGCGACGGGACAGTCGAGCTTCTCGACCGCGTCCGCACCTTCCCCCGGGCAATCGAACGCATCCTCGAGGAGCTGGCGGAGGCGGTGGCCGGCTGGAACGGCCGCGCCGCGGTGATGGTCACCCACGCCGACGAGCAGGCCGCTGCCGCGGACGTGGTCCGCCGGGCGTCGGCGATCGCCGGGGTGACGCCGAGGTTGATCGACCTCGGGCCGGTGATCGGCTGCCACGCCGGTCCGGGGGCGATCGCCCTCGCCTTCCACCGCCCTCTCTGAGGGCAGCCGGAAACCGCGCTGTCGAATACGAATGTGCCCGTGATTTGCCTATTGGTCGGTTGACCAACTAAACTGCCGATCAACAGGAGGAAATTCCCCCAATGAAGATCACCACTCACCGGATCCGGACCAACCGGACCGAGCAGATGCTGGCTGAGACCTCGGAGTGGGTACCGGAGTACCCGCCGCCGACCGGCGCCGTCCCCGCTCTGACCGGCGCGCCGCTCTTCCAGGACATGACCGAGAGCGAGATGGCCAGGGCCCTCGCCGGCTTCGACGAGGTTCGCTTCCCGAGCGGTTGCCGCGTCGTCCTCGAGGGGTTCCGCGGCAGCGACTTCTTCGTCATCCTGGCGGGCACCGTCAGCGTGGTGGTCGACGGCTGGAAGGTTGCGGGGCTCGGCCCGGGTGACTTTTTCGGTGAGATCGCCGTGCTCGGCGACGGGATGCGCAGCGCCTCGGTGGGGGCCGACACCCCTCTGCACTGCCTCGTGCTGCCCAATGACAAGCTGGAGCAGCTCATCCTCGACCACCCTCAGATCGGCGTGAACATTCTCCACTCCCTGGTGGGCAGGCTCAAAGGCATGGCCGGTCGGCGCCAGCCGCCGGCCAGTACGTTCGCGACCGGCGAGCAGTAGTCTGTCGCCACTCCGGTTGGTCGCGGTCCCAAGGGTCTAGGATTGGGCTCGCTGCCCAACGTCACCCCGGGGCAGGAGGTTTGCATGGAAGCGGTTGTGGCCGGCGAGCAGCCGGGACGGCGAGGACAGATCATCCGCGCCGCAGCCACCGTCCTGAGCCGCCTCGGCTACGCGGACAGCTCGGTGAAGCTGATCGCCCAGGAGGCGGGTGTGGCGCCGGGACTGGTCCACTACTACTTCACGTCGAAGGAAGAACTGCTCGTCGCGGTGGTGCACGACCTGGAGCGCGAGATGGCGGCGGACTGGCAGTCGGCGGTCGCCGGCATCGACGACCCGCTCGAGCGAATCGTCGCCGCGCTCGACCACACGGCCGTCCGAGCCGCCGAGCACCCCGAGTTCTTCCGTCTCCTCTTCGACCTCTACGTCGTCGGCCTCAACAACCCCGCCATCCGCGAACGCTGCGCGGAGCTGTGGGCCCGTTTCATCGACGACATCGAGGCCGAGGTGCGCCAGGTGCTGATCCGCCTGCCCGCGGCCGGAACGGTGCCACCCCACGACCTCGCCGAGGCCATCGGCGGCGCCATCGACGGCATCGCGCTGGCGGGGTTGGTGCGCGCCGGGGCAGACGTCGACGCCTTCGGTGCGCTGAAGGCCATGCTCCTCTCCCTGGTGGTGACCGCCTACGTCAACGCCGGCGAGGAGCCCCCGGTGGCGCGGATGCGCGCTCTGCTCGACCGCGACGGCGCGATCCGGGCGGGGGTCTGACCGGCCCGCATCCGGCGCACCGCCGCGGGGCAGCCGTGCGTGGCACCATGACCACGTGTCGCCCGGTCATCTCGCCTGCCCAAACAACTGCCCCGAGGGCCGGTTCGAAGCGCTCAACGCGGTGATGTTCGTGGATCGCGCGGGCCGTTACGCAGGCCACGACGGCAGTCGTGTGACGTACGTGTGCGCGGTCTGTCAGTGCGTGGCCGTCGATGTCGCTGCAGCGGCACGGGAGATGCGCCGGCATGGCGACGAGCAGGCGGTCACCCTCACCTGTCCGGCATGCGGCATGCGCATGCTCCCGCCCGAGGACGACCCGCTTGCCGCGGTCATCGAATGCCCGGCCTGCGAGACGCGCTTCGAGGTCGAGGAGGGCACGCCGCACCTTCACGGCGGCGGGGGCGAGATCGACGACGGCCTGACCTGAGAGTCAGGCGGCGCGCCCGCGCAGGGAGCGCATCGCGGCCTGCGCCGCCCACCATCCGCACATGCCGTGCACACCGCCCCCGGGAGGGGTGGCGGCGCTGCAGATGAAGACTCCCGGGTTCGGGGTCGTGTACGGCGAGATCCTGGCAGCGGGGCGGGTGAACAGCTGGCCGAGGCTGAAAATTCCGCCGTTGATGTCGCCACCGGCGAGGTTGGCGTTGTGCGCCTCCATGGCCGCGGTGTCCATGGCGTGGCGGCCGGCGATCATGTCGCGGAATCCCGGCGCGAAGCGCTCGACCTGGGACTCGATGGCCTCTGTCCTGTCGACGCGCGACCCGTTGGGCACGTGGCAGTAGGCCCAGGCGGTGTGACGGCCCGCGGGAGCCCGCGTGGCGTCGAACAGCGACGGCTGGGCGAGGATCACGAATGGGCGCTGCGCGTGCCGGCCGGCGGCGACGGCGGCTTCGGAGGCGACGATCTCCTCGAAGCTGCCGCCGAGATGCACGGTGCCGGCGGTCGAGCAGCGAGGGTCCCGCCACGGGATGGGGCCGTGCAGCGCCCAGTCGAGCTTGAACACGCCGGGGCCGTAGCGGTAGCGGCGCAGCCGGCGGCGATACCGCTGTGGCAGCGCGTCGCCGCAGAGCCTCTCGACATCGCGCGGAACCAGGTCGAGGATCCGCACCCGCGCCGGCGGAAGATCGGTGAGCGCGGTCACGCGGCGTCCCGTTTCGATCGTGCCACCGAGCTCGGTCAGGCGGGCGGCGAGGGCGGCGGCGACGTTGGCTGTGCCACCGCGGACCACGGGCCAGCCCGCCGAGTGCGCCACCAGGGCAAGCACCAGTCCGATGCTCGCGCTTGCCGGCCTGTCCAGCGAGAGCATCGAGTGGGCCGCCATGCCGGCGAACAGGGCGCGGGCCGGTCCGCCGCGGTAGGCGACACGTGCGAACAGCGTGGCCGGGAGCAGCGCCGGTGCGCCGAAGGCACCGACCAGCAGGGGGTGCCGCGTCGGGCGCAGCGGACCGAGGAACTGATCGAGAAGGGGTTGGGCGTGCCGCGTCAGCGGGGTGAAGATCCGGCTGTGCCGCGCCCCGTCGGCGCCGAGGCCGGCGGCCGTGGCACTGACGGACCGTTGCAGCAGGGCCGCATCGCCGCCGTCGAGGGGATGGGCGAGTGGCGCCTCCGGGTGGACGAGCTCGAAGCCATACCGGCGCCAGTCGACGTCGCGGAAGAAGGGGGAGGCCGAGCCGAACGGCAGCACGGCCGCGCAAACGTCGTGCCGGAAGCCCGGCAGGGTGAGCTCCTCGGTCCGGCAGCCTCCACCGATGTCGTCCGCGGCCTCGATGACGTGCACGCGGTAACCCTGCTCGGCGAGGGTGACCGCCGCGGCGAGTCCGTTGGGTCCTGCGCCGACGACGACGGCGTCGATCATCGCTCGAGGGCGGGCAGCAGGGCGACGGTGGCCCCGATGGGACCGAAGAGCTCGCCCTCCTCGCGCGGCCAGTAGCGCGAGAAGCGGCCGTCGAACCCCCAGATGCGGCCGTCGTGGTCCACGCTGGGAGCGTCCTCCCAATGGGGCGTGTGCCCGTGGATGAGGCGGCGTGCGCCGAAGTGCGCGAGATACTCGTCAAGACGGCGGCGCTCGACGAACGCGCGACGCCCGAAGAGGGTGCGCACCGCCGTGAAGACGCCACCGGGCGCCGCCAGCCACTCGCCGGCGCGGGCGTTGACCGCCGCAACGCTGTCGCCGAGCCGGGCGTAGGTGTCGTCGTCGGTGTGCTGCACGAGTGTGCCGTCGTCGAGCAGGATGAGGAAGGGCAGGCTGCGCAGCCACGCCTCGAGCTCGGCATCGGCGTCGACCGCGTCGAGGTCCGCCCAGTCGCCACGACGGTGCAGCCAGAGCGCCTCGAGCTCGCCGGGGTCGCGGGTCCGCCACGGTTCGGGCGGTTCCACGCCGCGCCTCCGCTCCAGCACGGCGAGAAGGAAGAGGTCGTGGTTGCCGAGAACGGACCGGCTGTTCCGCCGGGTGCGGGCGATGCGCGCGGCGGCGGCACCGCCTCCCCTGCCTGGTTGCCCGCCCTGGAAGAAGTCACCGAGGAAGACGGTGTCCACGTCGTCCTGCGGATACCGCTCGAGAGCCTCCTCGAGGCGCTCGACATCGCCCTGGACATCACCGACGACGAGCAGCGGACGGGTCACCTCGGCAGGATAGGTGGTCAGCCCCTCGGCTTCTCGGTGCGGCCGCGCTTCTCCGCGGCACGACGCGTCCTGGCGACCAGCGTGGCGGCGCGCACCAACTGCTTGGACACCATCCGCGGTCCCGGCCCGCCGGGCAGTTCGCGACGGCGAAGAGCGGAGTCGATGTCGAAGAGGTCGACGATGTCGTCGCCGGCGAGGTCGGTGATCTCACGCCACTCCGCGGCGGTGATGTCGCGCAGCGTTCGGCCGTCCTCGAGCGTGCGCCTCACCGCCTCGGCCACCAAATGGTGCGCCGCGCGGAAGGGGAGGCCGCGCTCGACGAGGTACTCGGCGACGTCGGTGGCAAGCAGCGCCGGATCCGACGCCGCGGCGCGCAGGACACGCCGGTTGAACCGGAGCACGCGCACCACGTCGGTGACCACGGCGAGCGTCGCCAGGGTGGTGTCGACGGCATCGAAGAGGGCTGCCTTGTCCTCCTGGAGATCGCGGTTGTAGGCGAGGGGCAGACCCTTGAGCAACGTCAGCAGCCCGGTGAGGTCGGCGATGGTGCGCCCGGTCCGCCCGCGGGCCAGCTCGAGCACGTCGGGGTTCTTCTTCTGGGGCATCAATGACGACCCGGTGGCATGGGTGTCGGGAAGCTCCGCGAAGCCGTACTCCGCGGAGGTCCAGAGCACGATCTCCTCCGCCAGCCGGGAGACGTGCACCATGGTGAGCGCGCAGGCCGCCGTCAGCTCGACGGCGAAGTCGCGGTCGGCGACCGCGTCCATGCTGTTGGCGCTGATGGTCGCGAAGTTCAGCTCGTGCGCCACCGCACGGCGGTCGATGGGCAGCGTGGTCCCCGCCAGCGCACCGCTGCCCAGCGGCAGCACATCACAGCGATCGTGCGCGTCCTCGAGGCGGCCGACGTCACGCTGCAGCATCTCGACGTAGGCGAGCAGGTGATGTGCCAGGGAGATCACCTGCGCGCGCTGACCGTGCGTGTACCCCGGCATCAGCGTGGCGCGGTGCCGCTGTGCGCGGCGTGCCAGGGCCTCCTGCAGAGTGGCGGTCGCCAGCATCAGCTCGCGACAGGTGCGCTTGGCGTACAGGCGCAGGTCGGTGGCGACCTGGTCATTGCGGCTGCGCCCGGTGTGCAGACGGCCGGCTGCGTCGCCGCAGATCTCGAACAGACGTCGCTCGACCGCCGAGTGGATGTCCTCGTCACCCGGGTCAACCACGAACTGGTCGCGGTCGAACTCACGGCGGATCTCGCGCAGGCCGGACTCGATGGCGCGGGCGTCGCCGGCCCCGACGAGGCCGACCGCACGCAGCATGTGGAGGTGGGCGAGCGATCCGTCGATGTCATCGCCCGCCAGCCTGCGATCCACCGCGATGCTGGTTGTGTACTCCTCGACGCGGCGCGCGGTGCGTGAGCCGAGCCGCCCCGCCCACATCTTCGTCGGCTCGGGTGCGTCGTCCGCCGCCGCGCCGGCGCCGACGATGCGAATGCCCCGGGCCATCAGGGTGCCCGCCGGACCTGGCGGGGCAGTGACAGCGGCGCGATGTCCTCGAGCGCACCCTGGACGCGTGCCTGGGTGCGCAGCGAGAGCCCGAACAGCTCGATGAAGCCGCGTGCCGCGGCGTGGTCGAAGGTGTCGTCCTCGCGGTCGTAGGTGGCCAGTGAGGTGCTGTAGAGCGAGCGCTGCGCGCGCCGGCCGGTGACGCTCACCACGCCGCGACGGCAGCGCACGCGCACCTCGCCGGCGACGTGCTCCTGGGTGGTGGCGACGAAGGCGGCGAGGGCGGCGCGCAGCGCACCGAACCAGAGGCCGTCGTAGACCAGGCGAGCCCACTCATTGGCAAGCTGGCGCTTGAGGTGGGCGACGTCGCGCGGCAGCGTGAGGGTTTCCAGGGCGGCGTGCGCCGCGTGGAGCACGACGGCGGCGGGCGCCTCGTACACCTCGCGCGACTTGATTCCCACCAGCCGGTTCTCGACATGGTCGATGCGACCCACGCCGTTGCGCCCGGCGATGGTGTTGAGGCGGAGCACGAGCTCCTCGCCGGCAATCAGCTCGCCCTCGAGGCTCACCGGGACACCGTGGTCGAAGCCGATGGTGAGCTCATCGCCTGCGGGGTCGGCGGTGGCCGGGTTGGCCGTCCACTCGAACACATCCTCAGGCGGTTCGTGCCACGGATCCTCGAGCGGCCCGCACTCGACGCTCCGGCCCCACAGGTTGGCGTCCACGCTGTACGGAGATTCGATGGTGGCCGGAACCTCGATGCCGTGCGCCGCCGCGTAGGCGATCTCCTGCGGACGGCCCATCGCCCAGTCCCGCACCGGCGCCACCACCTCGAGCTCGGGCGCCAGCGCCGCGGTGGCGACGTCGAAGCGAACCTGGTCGTTGCCCTTGCCGGTGCAGCCGTGGGCGACGGCGACAGCGCCCTCCTCGCGGGCCACGTCGACGAGAAGCTTGGCGATCAGCGGTCGCGCCAGCGCCGTCGCCAGCGGGTACACGCCCTCGTAGAGCGCGCCCGCGGAGAGGGTGGGGAAGACGAAGTGCTCGACGAAGACGCGCCGTGCATCGACCACGTGCGCGGCCACCGCGCCGGCCCGCAGCGCACGCTCGATCACGGTGCCGGCGTCGCGACCCTCACCGCCGAGGTCGGCGGTCACGGTGACCACATCGTAGCCGAGCTCCTCGCGCAGCCAGCGAACGGCCACTGAGGTGTCGAGCCCGCCGCTGTAGGCGAGCACGCATCGGCGTGCGGCGGTCACGCGGTCTCCTCCGACATCGTGCGCAGCGTCGCGAGCAGCCGTTGGGCCGCCGGGCGCGAGCGCGCGATCAGCAGCACGGTGTCGTCGCCGGCGATGCTCCCCGCCAGCTCGTCGAAGCGGGCGTGGTCGATCGCCGCAGCGACCAGCGACGCGCTGCCGGGCTGGGCATGGACGATGCCGAGCAGGTCGACGAATTCGATGCCGGTGGTGTGCTCGCTGAGCGCGTTGTGCAGCCGCCGGCGGGAGGCGCGCTCATCGACCTCGGCGGCCGCCACGACGTAGCGCACGCCCCCATCGCCGGGCACGCGCAGCAGACCGAGCTCGCGGATGTCGCGGCTCACCGTCGCCTGGGTCACCGCGAGACGGCGCCCGCGCAGCGCGGTGACCATCTCCTCCTGGGTGCGGATGGTTCGGGTGCGCACCAGCTCGAGGATGGCCCGCTGCCGGGAGTGCTTGCCGACCACGGGTCCGCGCTCGGCCGCCGCGCTCATGCACCGCCCTCCGTCCGCGCGATGGCGAGGGCCTCACCGAGACGGCGGACGGCCTCATCGATGTCGTCCTCGGTGATGGTCAGCGCGGGGAGCAGGCGGAGAACGCTGTCACCGACCGCGTTGACGATCACGCCACAGTCCAGCGCCGCGCGACCGGTGCGCGCGGCGATCGGTTCGCTGAGCACGACTCCGAGCATCAGCCCGCGACCCCGCACCGCAGCGACCGGAGCTCCCTGGCCGCGTAGCGAGAGCAGCGACTCGCGCAGGTACTCACCGATGCGCCCGGCGCGCTCGACCAGCCCCTCCTTGTCGATGGTGGCAAGCACCGCGCAGGCCACCGCGGCCGCCAGCGGCCCACCGCCGAAGGTGCTGCCGTGGTCCCCGGGCTCGAGGACGTCGGCGCGAGGCGCGGCGAGGACCGCCCCGATGGGAACGCCGCCGCCGAGTCCCTTGGCGACCGTCATCACATCGGGCGTGATGCCCGCGTGCTGGTGCGCCCACCACCGACCGGTGCGTCCCATGCCCGTCTGCACCTCGTCGATGATGAGCAGGGCGTTGCGCTCGTCGCAGAGCGCGCGCACCGCAACGAGCAGCTCGTCGGCCAGCGGCAGCACACCGCTCTCCCCCTGGATGGGTTCGAGCATCACGGCCGCGACATCGCCGTCCAGGGCGGCGGCGATGGCGTCGATGTCCGCGGTGACGTGGGTGAAGCCGGTGGGCAGCGGCTCGAACGGTTCGCGGTACCGCGGCTCCGCGGTGGCCGCGAGCGCGCCCATGGTGCGGCCGTGGAAAGCGCCCCGCAGCGCGACCACGCCGGTGGCTCCGTTGCGGTGCCGGCGACCCCATTTGCGCGCCAGCTTGATGGCCGCCTCGTTGGCCTCGGCGCCGCTGTTGCAGAGGAACACCCGGCCCGGAAACGCTGTGGCGATCAGCCGCTCGGCGAGCTCGACCTGTGGAGCGGTGTGATAGAGGTTGCTGGTGTGGATCAGCCGGCCTGCCTGCTCGGTGAGCGCGGCGGTGATGGCCGGGTGGGCGTGGCCGAGCACGTTGACGGCGATGCCTCCGACCATGTCGATGAGCTCCCGCCCGCCGTCGTCGCGGACCCACACCCCGCTGCCCGACGCGATCGCCAGCGGCTGGCGGGTGTACGTGTGCATGAGCGCGGCGCCGGCGCGTTCGCGGAGCTCGTCGAGAGAGGGGAAGCGGGCGCTCATGACGCAGCCGCCGGGGCGAACATCGTCCCGACGCCCTCGGCCGTGAGCAGCTCGAGGAGCAGTCCGTGGGGAACGCGCCCATCGATGATGTGGGCCGCCTCGACGCGGTCGAGGGCGCGCAGCGCGGCGCGCACCTTGGGGATCATGCCGCCGGCGATGACACCGTCCACGATCAGCCGGTTGGCACCCGCGGAGTCGAGCTCGCTGAGCAGCTCGCCGTCGCCGCCGTGAACACCGTCGACGTCGGTGAGGAGGATCAGCTTGGTGGCGCCGAGCGCAACCGCGATCTCCGCGGCGACCTCGTCGGCGTTGACGTTGTACGCCTCGCCGTCGTACCCGAGCCCGATCGAGGCGACCACCGGGATGCGGCCCTGGTCGAGGATCGAGACCAGGGGTTCGATGTTGACCTGGTCGACCTCGCCGACCTGCCCCAGGTCCTCGTCACCGTCCTGACGGGCGCGCCGGACCAGGAGCGTCGGGCCGTCCTCGCCGGAGAGACCGATGGCGCTGCCGCCCAGCTGATGGATCCGCGCCACCAGGTCGGGCCCCACCTTGCCGGTGAGCACCATCTTCACCACCTCCATGGTGGCCGCGTCGGTGACCCGCAGACCATTGACGAACCGGGGCGTCATACCCATGCGCTCCTGCCAGCTGCTGATCTCCGGGCCGCCGCCGTGGACGAGCACCGGGCGCATGCCGACGAAGCGCAGCAGCACCACGTCCTGGAGAACCGCGTCGACATCGCCCTCCGCTGCGGCGGCGCCACCGAGCTTGATCACCATGGTGTGACCGCTGAAGCGGCGGATGTAGGGGAGCGCCTCGATGAGCGTGTGAGCGCGGCGAACTCGCTCCTCCATCGTCTCGATGGTCACTGTGGTGTCCTCATGTCGTGTAGTCGGCGTTGATGTGGACGTAGTCGGGCGAGAGGTCACAACCCCAGGCTCGGCCACAGCCATCTCCGGCGCCGAGGTGGACGTCGATGTCGATGCAGGTGCGCGAGAACACCGCGCGGATGACGTCGAGGTCGACCGCCACCGGCTGACCCGAGCTGAAGACCGCGATGCCGCCGATGAACACGCAACAGCGATCCAGGGTGAAGGTCGCGCCGCTGCGGCCCAGCGCGGCGACGATCCGCCCCCAGTTGGGGTCGGAGCCGTGCACCGCCGACTTCACCAGCGGGCTGAGCACGACGGTGCGCGAGGCGGCATGCGCCTGGGCGTCGTCGACGGCGCCGGTGACGTGCACCCGGATGGACTTGGTTGCCCCCTCGGCGTCGGCAGCAAGCTGTTCCACCAGCGACAGGCACACCTCGTCCACGGCGTCGCGCAGGGTGCTCAGCTGCGGGCTCGACGACGTCATCGGCGGGCCCTCCGCCGCGCCGTTGGCGAGAAGGAGGAGCGTGTCGTTGGTCGAGGTGTCGCCATCGATGCTCAGGCAGTTGAAGGTGCGCGAGCAGACATCGGTGAGCACCTCCTGGAGAGCATCGCGTTCGACGGCGGCGTCGGTGGTGACGAACGCCAGCAGGGTGGCCATGTCGGGATGGATCATGCCCGCCCCCTTGGCCATTCCCCCGACGGTGTGCAGGACGCCGCCGATGCGCACCGAGACGGCGGCGGTCTTGACCACGGTGTCGGTGGTCATGATCGCGCGCGCGGCTGCTTCGCCCGCGTCCTCGCCGAGCGAGGTCGTCGCGCGGCGGATGCCGTCGAGCACACGGTCCATCGGCATCGGGCGGCCGATCACGCCGGTGCTGCAGATCAGCACCTCGGAGGGGTCGGCGTCGCACCCGTCTGCGGCCGCCGTGGCCATGCGCAGCGCGTCACGGAATCCCTGCGGGCCGGTGCACGCGTTGGCGTTGCCACTGTTCACCACCACGGCGCGGATCGGCTCGCGACGGCGCAGGGTGAGCTGGCTGATGACCACCGGTGCCGCCTTGACGAGGTTGCGCGTGAACACGCCCGCCGCCTGGCAGGGACCGTCGCTGACGATCAGCGCGACGTCGAGGCGGTGTGCGTCGCCGTCGGCGCGGATGCCCGCGGCCGTCGCCCCGGCACGAAAGCCGAGCGGCGCGCACACCCCGATCCGTGCCTCCGCGGGCTGCGCGCTGGTCATGGCCACGATGCCACCTCACGCAGCCCCGACGTCTCCGGGAACCCGAAGCGCACGTTGAGCGCCTGCACCGCCTGGCCGGCGGCGCCCTTGATGAGGTTGTCGATCGCAACCGTGACCACCGCCACGCCGCCCTGGGCTGTGCAATTCACCGCGGCACGGTTGGTTCCAAGCACCGACTTGGTGGCCGGCGGCTCGTCAACGTACTCCAGCCACGGCTCTCCGGCACAGACCCGGCGGTAGGCGTCCGCGATCTCGGCCGTTGTGACGCCAGGGCGCGGACGCAGGTAGGCGGTGGCGAGGATCCCCCGGGTCATCGGCACCAGGTGGGGGACGAAGGTGAGCTCCACCTCATCGCCGGCCGCGGCGCGCAGCTGCTGCAGCATCTCCGGCTGATGGCGGTGGCCCGCCACCCCATAGGCTCGCACCGATTCGTTGACCTCGGCGAAGTGCACGGTCATCGACGGCGAGCGCCCCGCCCCGCTGACACCACTCTTGGCGTCGACGATGACCTGGGGGGTGACCAGGTGCTCGCGCAGCGCCGGCAGTGTGGCGATCAGCGCCGCCGTCGGGTAGCAGCCCGGCACCGCGATCAGGTTGGCGGTGCGCAGCGCCTCGCGTTCGAACTCCACCAGCGCATAGGCCGCCTCCTCACACAGCGCCGGCGCGGGGTGCGCGACGCCGTACCAGCCCTCGTGGTCAGCCGGCGCCCGCAGCCGGAAGTCGGCGCTCATGTCCACCACCACGGCACCGCCGGCGAGCCATCGCTGCGCGTGCTGTGCCGCGACCGTGTGCGGCAGGGCCGCCATGACCACGTCGGCGCCCTGAGCGTCGAGGTCCCCCGCGATCTCCATGTCGACACGGCTGCCCGGCACCACATCCGAGTACCGCCGCCCGGCGTGGCTGCGCCCCAGCAGCGCGGTCAGCCGGGCGTCGGGATGCCGGCTCAGCAGATCCACGCATTGCATGCCGATGTAGCCGGTGCAGCCGGCCACGGCCACGCGCAGAGGCGCGAAGAGAGTCATGCCAGGGATGGTACGCGCTTACCGCATATTTATGCAAACGCTATGCAGGCCCGGGACGCAGACCGTGCACCCCAAGGGTGCGATGCCGCGCCCGCTCGATGTTGACCGCCGCGCCGATCAGGGCCAGATGGGTGAACGCCTGGGGGAAGTTGCCGAGCAGCGCACCCGTCCGGCTGTCCGCCTCCTCGGAGTACAGACCAAGTGGCGAGGCGAACGCCAGCAATTTCTCGAACCAGAGCTGCGCCGCCTCCAGCTCGCCGACGTGGGCGAGTGCGTCGGCCAGCCAGAACGAGCAGAGCAGGAAGGCGCCCTCGTCGCCGGCAACGCCGTCGCCGCTGGCGGCCACGTCGTAGCGGTGGACGAGCACCCCCCGGCCGAGCTCGGCGGCGACCGCGTCGATGGTGCTGCGCAGCCTCGGGTCGCCGTCGCGCAGGAAACGCACCTGGGTCATGCGCAGCAGGGCTGCGTCGAGCTCGTCGCAGTCCAGCACCTGGGTGAAGCTGTTCACCGTCATGGAATACCCGCGGGTGGTGACGGTGCGGTGGATGTCGCGCCGCGCCGACCGCCAGCGCTCGGCGTCGTGGGGCAGCGAGAAGCGCTCCGCGATGCGCAGCCCGCGGTCCACCGCCACCCAGCACATCATCTTGCTGTATGTGTAGTGCTCGTTGCCGCCGCGCGGTTCCCAGATCGAGGCGTCGGGCAGCTGCCAGCGATCGATGGCGAGGTTGACGATGGCGCGCAGCTCGGCCCACAGGGTCTTGCTGATGACACCGCCGAATCGCGTGAACAGATAGGCGCTGTCGAGCAACTCGCCGTACACGTCGAGTTGGAGCTGGTGGATGGCCGCGTTGCCGATCCGGACAGGATGCGAGCCGCGGTACCCGCTGAACTGGGGGAGCTCCGTCTCGTCCGCGCGGTCCTCGCCGTCGAGCGTGTAGAGGTTGGCGACGTCGTGACCGCGACGCCCCAGGCCGATGCGCATCAGCCAGTTGAAGAAGTCGTTGGCCTCCTCGACCATGCCCACCTGGAACAAGGCGTAGAGCGTGAACGACGCGTCGCGCAACCATGTGAATCGGTAGTCCCAGTTGCGTTCACCGCCGATCTCCTCCGGGAGGCTGGTGGTGGGGGCGGCGACGATCGCGCCGGTGGGCGCGTAGGTCATCAGCTTGAGAGCCAGCGCCGACCGCACCACGGGCTCCTGGTAGGGGCCCTCGTAGCGACAGCGGTCGATCCAGCGCCACCAGAATTCCTGGGTGATGCGCGCCAGGTCGCGCGCGTGCTCGACGCTCCAGGCGTGTGCGGCGCTGGTGCAGCGCCCCCGCTTGTCGCTGCGCAGCCCGAGTGCGATCACGTCGCCGGCGCGCATCCGCCACCTCACCGTGGCCGCGGTGAGCGCCACCGTGGACTCAACGCAGACGTGGAGCGCCGCGCTGTTGGCGTGGAAGCGATTGCCCTCGGGGTGGAACCGAGCGCCGCCCGCCGCGTAATCCGGCGCCGGCTTGAGCTGGTGGCGCATGGTCACCGCTCCGGTCAGGCATTCGACGATGCGCACCACGCGGGGCTCGCGATGCGGGCGGGCGTGGTGGTCGACGGTGGCCTCGTCGATGGGCATGAAGTCGGTGACGACCACAGTCCCACCGGCGGTCGAGAACACCGTCTCGAGGATGTTGCTGCGGTCGCGGTAGCGCTGCACCACCCGATGCTCATCGGCGGGAGACACCTGCCAGTGACCGCCGCGCCGCGCGTCGAGAAGGCGGCCGAGCACGGAGGGATCGTCGAACCGGGGAAGACAGAGCCAGTCGATGCTCCCGTCAGCGCCGACAAGGGCCGCGCTGCGGCAGTCGCCGATCAGGCCGTACGCCTCGATGGGCAGGTAGCCGTCGTTGCGTTCGAACCCGGCGATCATCCGGCGCGACGCCAGCGCTGCCACCAGGCCACTGGGGCGAGCCCGAGCAGCTGCCCGCTCGCCTCGAAGTCGGCCCTCGCCGCCCGGTGATCGCCCAGCGTCCAGGTGGCGAGCCCGCGGTTGTAGAGGGCGCCGGGGTCGGTGGGGTCAAGCTCCACCGCGCGGGCGGCGTGCCGGACCGCCCGCGCGGAGTCCCCGCCGCGGGCGAGCAGGGCGGCGAGGGTCGAATGGGCGCGCGCGGAGCCGTCGTCGTGCGCGACCGCCTGCCGGGCGGCCGCGAGCGCTCCTTCGTCGTCGCCGCGGCTCGACCGTACCGCCGCGGCGAGGAGGAGCCGGTCCGCCTCCGCCGGCGCGGCGGCGAGCAGCGCCTCCGCGCGCGCCGGGGCATCCGGGGCGTTGAGGTCGAACCCCCATCTCTCCGACATGCGCTCCTGGCTGCGCGAGTGCAGGGGGAGACGGAGCCGCCCGGCCGTGACCGGGAGGTGAGGCCCGCCACGGCCCGTGATTGCGCGCGCGGCCGTACCGGGGACGGGCATGGTCCGCAGTCTACCGAGCGATGAGCACGACCCTCGGCGGGCCGTGGTGAAGCGGGCGTGGTGCCGGCGCCGCGAGATGTCGCGGCGCTGTGACGGGGATCATCCCGGCCCACGCTCGTCATACCCACCCACGCATTTCTTTACATCTCGTGTCGCGTTCGGCGGAAGAAACGCGTCTGGTGGGTTCGATACTTCTCTGGAGGCTCCGGGCGACGGGAAACCGGGTCAATCAGACCAGTGAGGGTCAGCCCGTGGAGATGACAGTAGGAGCGGTGCGCGGCACCGAGCTCACGCGATGGGATGGGTCAGGATGGACGCGCTGCGCGCGCACCCTGGCCGTGGGGGTTGTCGCCGCGGCGACGCTCATGACAGGAACAACCATGGTCACCGCGGCGGCGGCGGCGGCGGCGGGACGTCCCGTCACCGTCATCGTGCGCGGCCAGGCCGGCTGCGCGGCGGCGGTGGCCACCAACATCCGCCAGCTCGGCGGCACCGTGACCCGGACGCTCGGCATCCTCGACGGTGCCGCGGCCAAGGTCCCCGCCGGCCAGGTCGCCGCGCTGCGCGCCAACCCCTGCGTCGCCGCGGTGACGCCGGACGGCTCGGTGAACCTCAGCTCCTTCGGCGGCTACGACCCCACCGCGGACACCGGCTCGCTCTACAACACCACCCAGATGATCGGTGCCCAGGCCTACTGGAAGGCGGGCTACACCGGCAAGGGTGTGGGTGTCGCCCTCATCGACTCGGGCGTGTCCCCGGTCCAGGGCCTCAACCTGGGCAGGAACCAGCTCACCAACGGGGCGGACATCTCCTTCGACTCGCAGTCGCCCAGCCTTCAGTACCTGGACGGCTTCGGCCACGGCACCCACATGGCCGGCATCATCGCCGGCAATGACGGGTCGCTGAGCGCGCAGAGCTACGCGGGCAACACCAGCCAGTTCGTCGGGGTCGCTCCCGATGCCCGCATCGTCAACGTCAAGGTGGCGGACGCGCAGGGCGCCAGTGATGTGTCGCAGGTCATCGCGGGCATCGATTGGGTGGTTCAGCACCAGGACGACAACGGCATGAACATCGGCGTGCTCAACCTGTCGTTCGGCACCGACAGCCTGCAGAGCTACCAGGTCGACCCGCTCGCCTACGCGGCGGAGCAGGCCTGGAGGCACGGCCTCGCGGTGGTGGTGGCCGCCGGCAACGGCGGGGCGGCGACGGCGAGCCTGACCAACCCGGCCATCGACCCCTTCGTGATCGCGGTCGGGGCGGCGGACACCAATGGCACGCCGAGCACCGCAGACGACACCATTGCGGCCTTCAGCAGCACCGGCAGCAGCACCCGCTCGCCCGACCTGGTGGCGCCCGGGGCGCACATCGAGGGTCTCCGCGACCCCGGCTCGTACATCGACTCGCAGTTCGGCAGCACGGCCACCGTGGCGAACCGCTTCTTCCTCGGCAGCGGCACATCGCAGGCGGCCGCGGTGGTCTCCGGCGCGGCCGCCCTGCTCCTCCAGCAGCACCACGACCTGACCCCTGACCAGGTCAAGTTCGAGCTGACCAGCTCGGCGACGCCTCTGGCCAACCAGCCGACGAACCGCCAGGGCAGCGGTGAGCTCACCATCGCGAACGAGCTTCATGGCAAGCCCCCGAAGGCCAAGCAGACCTTCGCACCCAGCAACGGCACCGGTACGCTCGATGGCTCGCGCGGCTCGATACACCTCGTCGCCAACGGCGTGACCCTCTCCGGTGAGACGGACATCATCGGCAACGCCTGGAGCAGCGGCTCGATGGCATCCGCCGAGGCCAGCGCATCCGCGTGGAACGGCGGCACCTTCAACGGCAGCGGCTGGTCCGGAAGCGGCTGGTCGGGATCCGGCTGGTCCGGCAGTGGCTGGTCCGGCTCCGGCTGGTCGGGCTCCGGCTGGTCCGGCAGCGGCTGGTCCGGCAATGTGTGGACCGGCAGTGGCTGGTCCGGCAGTGGCTGGAGCGGCAGCGGCTGGAGCGGCAGCGGCTGGAGCGGCAGCGGCTGGTCCGGCAGTGGCTGGTCCGGAAGCGGCTGGTCCGGCAGTGGCTGGAGCGGCAGCGGCTGGTCCGGAAGCGGCTGGTCAGACGCGGTGTGGGCCTGAGCGGCTCGCGCACCATGGAGTTGAACTGACAGGTGTCGATCAAGCGGACCGCAACACGAGCGCTGCGGCGGCGAATCGGCTCTGCGCCCTCCGGGGCGCAGAGCCGTACGGCTGCCTCCCGCGTGACGGTCCGCCGGGTGTGGGCGCTGAACGCGCTGCTCGGCCTGGCCGCTCTCGGGCTGTACCTGCTCGTGGCCGGCCAGGTTCGTCTGGCCGCTCCGGGCGTGGCGATCCCCTGGGCACTCTTCGCTGTGATGTTCTGCATCGCGGAGGGGTGGCGGGTCTACGTGCACTTCCGGCGCAACGCGCACTCCTTCTCCCTGAGCGAGCTGCCCCTGGTGCTCGGCCTCTACTTCGCGTCACCGCAGACGCTGGTGTCGTCGCGGATGGTCGGCGGTCTGATCGCGCTCTGGCTGATCCGCCGCCATCCGCCCATCAAGGTGGCCTTCAACCTTGCTCTGTATGCCATCGAGGCGGAGGTGGCGATGTTGCTGCTCTCCGTCCTGGCGCCGCTACGCAATGTCCAGACGGCCGAGTCATGGGCGATCATCCTGGCGATCGTCGCCATCGTCGCCGTGCTCGGCTTCTCACTGACGGCGGTGGTCATCTCGCTTGCCGAGGGCAACCTGACGCGCAGCCAGATGGCCCGCGGCTACCTGTTCTCCATCGGCGCCGGCCTGGTCAACGCGTGCCTCGCCATCCAGGCCGCGGTGGCGCTCTCGCGCGAGGCCGCCGAGCTGTGGCTGCTCTGCCTGCCTGTCATCGGCGTGGCCGGCGCGTATCTGCTCTACACGTCCGAGTATCAGAAGCGCCAGCGCATCCAGCACCTCTACGAATGCAGTGACCTGCTCCAGCGCACCGCCGTCGCCGACGCGGCGGTGCCTGAGCTGCTCGCCCAGATTTCCCAGGTCTTCCGTGCCGAGATGGCCGAGGTGGTCCTTCTGCCGGTGGCGACGGGGAGCGGCCGGGCGTCGACGACCACGCTCCGTCACGGGCAGGTGCGCACACGCGACCAGGAGCTGGATGCCGGGCTCCTCGAGGGATTGATGATGGCCGTGGGCTCCGAGATGCGTACGCGCAGCATCACCTGGGACGACTCGGCCGAGGCCGTCCGCGAATGGCTGGAACACCAGGACCTCAAGGACGCGATGCTCACCTCGCTGTGGGGTGACGGCTCTCTGCTCGGCGTGCTCAGCGTCGGCAACCGGATGAGCGATGTGGGCACGTTCAGCACGGACGACCTCACCCTGTTCGAGACCTTCGGCGCGCAGATCAGTGTCGCCGTGCAGAACATGCGGCTCGACAACACGCTGACCTACCAGGCCTTCCACGATCCCATCACCAACCTGGCCAACCGTGTGCTCTTCACCGACCGGCTGGAGCACGCGCTGAGCAGACGCGACGAGAAGCGCGGTCTGATCGCGGTGCTGTTCGTCGACCTCGACGACTTCAAGATGGTCAATGACACCTTCGGACACGCGCCGGGTGACGAGCTCCTTCGCAGCGTCGCCGAACGGCTTCGCTCAGTGCTGCGTCCCGCTGACACCGCCGCCCGCTTCGGCGGCGACGAGTTCGCGATCCTGCTCGAGGACGCGATCAGTCGCGACGACGTCGCGGCGGTGGCCGAACGGATCGTCACGGCGCTCAAGCCGCACTTCGTCGTCGAGCGCCAGGAGGTTGCGGTCCACGCAAGCATCGGCGTCGCGATCACCTCCGCGGCGCCGGTCAGCGCCGAGGAGCTGCTCCGCCGGTCCGACGCGGCGATGTACTGGGCGAAGGTGCAGGGGAAGGGCAGCTACGAGATCTACGACGCCGGCATGATCGAGGGCAGCGGCCACCGCCTCCAGGTTCGCACCGAGCTGGAGCGCGCCCTCGCGGACGGCAACCTGCGTGTGCACTACCAGCCGATCGTCGAGATTCACACGGGAGAGGTGCGCGGCGTCGAGGCGCTGGTGCGCTGGGAGCATCCGGAGCGCGGCTGGATCCTCCCATCGGAGTTCATCGGCATCGCCGAGGAGAGCGGACTGATCGCCGACGTCGGCGACTTCGTCCTTCGCGAGGCGTGCACGCAGATGCAGCGCTGGGGGAGCACTCTCGACCTCCACGCCGGCTTCCAGCTGCACGTCAACGTCTCCCCACGACAGCTGCGCAGCGACCACCTCATCGACCAGGTGCGCCAGGTGCTTGCCGAGACCCGGCTGGACCCGGGCCGGCTGGTCATCGAGATGACGGAGAGCTTCGTCGGCGAGCACGGGGACGTTGCCCGCGAGCGGATGCGCGAACTCAAGACCCTCGGCGTGGGGCTTGCCATCGACGACTTCGGCACGGGCTACTCGTCGCTGGCGATCCTCCAGGACATGCCCTTCGACATCCTCAAGGTCGACCGCGCCTTCATCGACGGCGTGGCCGATGACCCACGCCGGCGCGCCTTCACCGAGGCCATCTTCGGCCTCGGCGCCACTCTCGGGCTGCGCATGATCGCCGAGGGGGTCGAGCGCGAGCAGCAGCGTGAGGCGCTGCTGTCGTTGGGATGCACCCTCGCCCAGGGGTACCTGTTCGCCCGCCCCGTCGCGGCCGCGGAGATCAGCGTCATGCTCCAGCGCGAGCGGCGCGCCAGGGCCATCGTGCCTCTGCGCATGGTCAGCGACGCGGGCAGCTCCCGCAGTCAGGCGTCGCTGCCGGCCTGAGGCGGCCGCCTCTAGTAGTGGTCCTCGGGGCGGCCCTCGTCATCATCGTCGTCCGCGGCCGGGTCGTCCTCGGCAACTCCGCCCGCGACGGCGGGCTCGAACTCGTCGTTCAGCTCCTGCATGCCGACCAGCTCCTCGGTTTCGCCGGCGGCCGGCGTGGGCGCGAGGTCGTCGTCGCCGGCACCGAATCCCTCGTCATCGACGCCGCGCTCGGAGAGCAGCGAGTCCTTCGCGTACGGCCGGAAGTCATCGCGTCGCGCGTTTCGAGAGATTGGGAATGACGACTTCCGCGAGTTCTCCGGTGCCTGGAAGATCTCGCGGATGATCAGCTCGATCCGGTCCTCCTCCACCCTCGCGACCACCGCCGAATAGCGGTTGCCCGTCTCGATGAGCAGGCGGAGGCGATGGCTGAGCTTGGACTCCACCGCGCCGAGCGCGACCCCCCGCGAGGTCTCCGCGAGCAGCTGGCTGCCGGACGCGATCAGCTCCACCGCGTCGCCGGGGGCCACGGTGACGTTGGCGGCGCCGCCGCGGGGCGGGGTGAGGAGGGTCCGCCCGCTCTTGCCCGGCTCCTCGGCGAAGAGATCCACGTCGATGACCCCCGCAGCGGCCGCCGGCCGTGCCTCAGCCTCGAGCAGCGCGGTGATCCGGCGCAGCTGCTTCTGGGCGATGAGGTTGAGCGCGTTGAGCTCCAGCGCCGATTGGTAGGATGCCAGGGCCTCATGGAGGCTGCCCAGCTCGCTCCGCGCCTTGCCCAGACGGTTGTACAACTCCTCGTCGACACCGTGCTTGTCGATGAGCGCCTCGTTGATGGCGACGGCGTCGGTCCAGCGACTCTCGAGCGCGGCCGCGATGGCCTCCTCGACATACAGCCCGCGGGGCTTGACGTGCTCCGTGTCCGCCACCACACCGATCCCCCTAAAAAGCCCCGAGACGGTTCGCTATGATACCGGCTCAGTGCGGCCCTCTCGTTCGCTCCAAGCACCGTGACGCGCGTTATCTCGATCGCGAACCAGAAGGGCGGCGTCGGCAAGACGACCACCGCCGTGAACCTCGCGGCCGCGATCGCCGAGAAAGGTCCGCGCGTCCTCGCGATCGACCTCGATCCTCAGGGTCACCTCACCATCAACATGGGCTGTCGCCGCCCCGATGACCTCGAGCTGTCGGTGTACAACCTGCTCACCGACCACCGCATCGACGTCGCCGAGGTGCGCCTTCGTTCCGAGGCGATGAAGCTGGACTTCCTTCCCGCGAACATCGAATTGAGCGGCGCCGAACTGCAGCTGGTCACTGAGTTCGGGCGCGAGTCCGTGCTCAAGGACAAGCTCGAGAGCGTGCTCGATGACTACGACTACATCGTCATCGACTGCCCGCCGTCGCTGGGCCTGCTCTGCGTCAACGCGCTGGTGGCGTCCAGCGACGTGATCATCCCCCTGCAGTGCGAGTACTTCGGCATGAAGGGCATGCAGCAGTTGCAGCGCACCATCGATCGTGTGCGCGCCAAGCTCAACCCGTCGCTGCGCATCGCGGGGATCCTCCCCACCATCTACAAGTCGCGCACCCTGCACAGCCAGGAGGTCCTCGAACTGGTTCGCGAGCGGTACGGCGACGAGGTGTTCAACATCACCGTCGACTCGTCGATCCGGTTCGCCGAGACACCGCTCGCCGGCCAGTCGATCCTGCAGTACGCCCCCGCCTCGCCCGGCGCACGCGCCTACCGCGCGCTGGCGACGGCGGTGCTCGCCCAGGAGGAGGGCGAGCCGGAGGACACCGTCGCCGCCACCGGCAGAGCCAACGGAGCGCGGGTACGGGCCGGACAGGCGTGATGAAGGGATTCCGCCGCGCCCAGCTGCGCGGCTCCGAGGAGCTCTTCCGCACCACCGATGACGAGACACCGCAGCAGGAGATGATGGCCGTCGACGTCCCCGCCGACATCCGGACGGTGCCGTCGTCGCCAACGCCCGGCTTGCGCTCGGTGCGCCTGACCAATGACGAGATCGAGCTGCTCGCCGACGCGGTGCAGCACCTCAAGTTCCCCCATCAGCCGGGGGGCCGGCCCTCGATGGAGCGGTTCGAGCAGCTCGAGGCCCTCCGCCACAAGCTCCTCGCCAACCTCTGACCGAGGTCGCGGGATCGGCGGGAACGCCGCTCAGCCGTCGCGCTTGCTGTAGAGCTCCTCGATCTGAGCGGCGTACTTCTCGGCGACCACCTTGCGCTTCACCTTGAGAGTGGGAGTCAGTTCCTCGCCAGAGGTGAACTCGTCCGGCAGGATGGCGAAGCGCTTGACCTGCTCGACATGGCTCAGCCGCGAGTTGACGGCGTCGACGTGGGCCTGAAGCTCGGCGCGCAGCCCCGCGTGCCCGGCCAGCTCCTTCGCCGTCGCCGGCCAGCCCTTCTGTGCCGCGATCGAGGGGAACTCGTCGGGATCGAGCGTGAGTAGCGCCGTCATGTACGGCCGCCGGTCGCCGATGGCCACGGTGTGACCGATCAGCGGATGGGTGGCGAGCGCACCCTCGATGTTGCCCGGTGAGATGTTCTTGCCGCCCGCGGTGATGATCAGGTCCTTCTTGCGGTCGGTGATGCGCAGGTACCCGTCGTCGTCGAACTCCCCGACGTCGCCGGTGTGGAGCCAGCCGTCCACCACGGTCTCCTCGGTGGCCTTTGGGTTGTGCAGGTAGCCGGGGAAGACCACCCCACCGCGGACCAGGATCTCGCCGTCCTCGGCGATGCGCACGTCGTTGCCGGGGTAGACCTCGCCGACCGTCCCGATCCGCGAGCGGCCCGGGCGGTTGATGGTGGTGACTCCGGTGTTCTCGCTCTGGCCGTACACCTCGCAGATCTCGAGGCCGATCGACCGGAAGAAGCGGAGCACCTCGGGATCGATGGGCGCGGCCCCGCTGGCGAGGAGCCGTGCGTCGTCGAAGCCGAGCGCCGCGCGCAGCTTGCTCAGCACCAGCCGATCCGCGAGCTCATGGCGCCGCCGCAACCCGCCGGACACGCTCTCGCCTCGCTCCTGCCCATCGGCGACCCGGCGGCCGGTGCGGATCGCCCAGTTGGCCAGGGTGCGACGCGCCGGCGATGCGGATGCGATCTGTTTCTTGAGATGCGCCGCCATCTTCTCCCAAACCCTGGGCACTCCGAAGAAGTGGGTGGGACGCACCTCGCGGAGACGGGGACCGAGGTTGGACAGGCCGTCGAGGAACCATGTCTGGTTGCCGTACCGGTAAGAGCGGAACTCGCTGACCATCCGCTCAGCGATGTGGGCCAGCGGCAGGTAGCTGAGCACCCTGTCGTCGGGGCCCACCTCGACCAGGTCGGCGAGCCCCTCGTCGGCGGCCGCGATGTTGCGGTGGGTGAGCATCACCGCCTTCGGGGGGCCGGTGGTGCCACTCGTGTAGATGAGCGTGACCACATCGTCCATGCGCGTGGTCCTGCAGCGCTCGTCGATCTCGTCGTTGTTGCGCTCGAGGTGCTCGTCGCCGGCGCTGAGCGCCTGCTGCCACGGGATCACGAAGCCGTCGGGTGAGGGATTCTCCACGCCCTCCATGACCACCACCCGGCGCAGATGGCGCAGCTGATCGCGCTGTTCCAGCACCCGCGCCAGGATGGCCTCGTTCTCGACGAACACCACCCGGCTCTCGGAGTGGTTGAGCACGTACTGGGCCTGGTCGGAGCTCAGCGTCTGGTAGACGGGCACGGGGCAGCCGCGGATCATGAGGATGGCAGCGTCGGCGGTGTGCCATTCGGCGCGGTTGTTCGCCCAGATGCCGACGTGGTCGCCGGGCGCGATGCCCTCGTCGAGGAGGAAGGAGGCGATTCGCCGCGCGCCCTGCCCGAACTGGCCCCAGGTAATCGTCAGCCAGCGGCCGCCCGACCGGGTGTGGAGGGCGGGGGCATCGGCGCGTCCCTGCACCTGGGACAGTATGTGGTCGACAACTGTCCTGGGCTCCGTGCCCGATTCGGCAGCGGCTGGGCCCACGGCAGCTTCGCTCGTCATCGACGCGACAGAATGACAGAACGTCCCCAGGTTCGGCGGCGGTGGCGGCCGCGACCGCCCATCCACATCGAAACGCGAGGTCTGACAGTGGTCATCGGCACGCTGCAACTCACCGTGCAGATCCCGGAGAGCGGGTCGCTCAAGGACAAGCGCATGGTGGTGCGATCGATCACCAGCCGGGTGCGCCAGACCTTCGGCGTCGCCGTCGCCGAGGTCGGCGACCAGGACGTCTGGCAGACCGCGGTCATCGGGGTGGCGTGCGTCAGCAACAGTGCCCGCCATGCCGACGAGATCTGCCAGAAGGTGCTCGCCTATGTCGAGAACGACGCCGACGGTGTCCTCAGCGGGTCAAGGTTCGAGGTGATCCATCTCTAGCGGTGGGCCCGGTTCGACCGGGGTCGTCGATGATGGCGCGATGAGGTTGATCGGCCCCGCTGCGCAGGCAGCCGAGATCGCTGAGGCCCTGGCGGCCTTCGAGGCCTCCCTGCCATTCCCGCTCGATCCCTTCCAGCGCGAGGCGATCGAGAAGCTGGAGCTGACCCGCGGCGTCCTGGTGGCGGCTCCGACCAGCAGCGGCAAGACGCTGGTCGCCGAATATCCGATGTGGCGCTGCCTGGCGGCGCCGGGCGAGCTGCGCAGGGCGCACGCGCGGGTGATCTACACGTCGCCGCTCAAGGCCCTGTCGAACCAGAAGTTCCACGACCTGGCCGAGCGCTACGGTGCCGGCAATGTCGGCCTGGTCACGGGCGAGCACACCGTCAACGACGGAGCGGCCGTGGTGGTGATGACCACCGAGATCCTGCGCAACGTCCTCTACGACGAGCCGGCCCGGCTCGACCTGGTCTCGGACGTGGTGCTCGACGAGGTGCACTACATCGACGACGACCCCCGCGGGACGGTGTGGGAGGAGATCATCATCGAGACGCCGCCCCACGTCCGCCTGATCGGCCTGTCGGCGACGATCAGCAACGTCGACGAGGTGGCCGCCTGGATGGCCGGCCTGCGCGGTGACATCGGCACCGTGGTCCGCACCGAGCGGCCGGTGCCGCTCGAGCTGTGGCTGTCGATCACCAACCGGTTGGAGCCACTCTTCGACGCCGGCGGAAAGGTCTCGCGGCAAACTCTCGACATGGCCCAGAACGAGTCGATGCACGAGGCGCGATTCCGCTACATGCGCCGCGCCCCGGACAACGACCTGTTCCGGGTCATCGACGAGCTGCGGCTGCGCTCGATGCTGCCCGCGATCTATTTCATCTTCTCGCGTCGCGGCTGTGCGGAGGCGCTCAGCCGCTGTGCGGTGCACGGGCTCGACCTGACGAGCCGCGACGAGAAGGAGGCGATCGACGCGCGGTACGGCGAGCTGATGCAACGCATCGAGGATGGCGATGAGCGCCGGGTCTTCCGCCAGGCGATCGATGCCTCCGCGCTCCGCAACGGCGTGGCGATGCACCACGCCGGCATGCTGCCGTCGGCCAAGGAGGCCGTCGAGCGCCTCTTCATCGAGGGGCTCGTCAAGGTGGTGTTCGCGACGGAGACGCTGTCGCTCGGTCTCAACATGCCGGCGCGGGCGTGCGTTGTCTCATCGTTCACGAAGTTCGACGGCACCGGTTTCCATTCGCTGACCGCAGGTGAGCTGACCCAGCTGATGGGTCGGGCCGGGCGGCGGGGCATCGACCCCGTCGGCCACGGGGTCATCCTCAAGGAGTCCGACGTCGACGTCCGCGACATCTACGAGGCCGCCATCGGCGGCGAGATGAGCGTCGACAGCAAGTTCGCGCCGACGTACACGATGGTGCTGAGCCTGCTGCGCACACGCTCCGTGGAGCGCGCCGAGGAGCTGCTCGACAAGTCGTTCGGGCAGTACCAGAACGTGCAGCGCGCCGACCACTGGACCGAGCAGCGCCACAACCTCGAGGAGAAGCTCGATGACCTCGGGGCGCGCGTCTTCGCGCACCCTCGGGTACCCTGCACGGAGCGCACCCTCACCACCCACCGGGACATCACTGAGAAGGTGGAGGAGTTGCAGGCCGCGGTCCGCCGTGCCAAGCGCGAGCACTGGCGCGACTCGCGGCGCGGACGGCACGGCGGGCGGGGTGCTGATCTCGGGCAGCGCTTCGAGGCGATGCGGCGCGACCTGCGCCAGTTGCAGCAGCGGCTGCACAACTCGCCCTGCAGGAGCTGTCCCCTCTACGGCGACCACAGCGCGCATCGCGCTGAAACTGCCTCGATCGCGGAGACGCTGTCGGGCGGAGAGGCGGAGCTGGAGTGGGCCCGTCACCGCTACCGCCGTGAGTTTCGCGCCCTGCGCGGGGTGCTCCACGACGCCGGATTCCTGGAGGACGACGCTCCCAACGAGCTCGGGCTGCTGGCGGCCTCACTCTTCGGCGAGAACGCGCTGCTCGTCGCCGACGCCATCGTGTCAGGGCACCTCGACGCGCTCACCGCCCCGGAGCTCGCCGCCGCACTGGTCACGCTCGTCGCTGAGGACCGCGGCCGCGACCGGCCCCAGCCGTCACGGCGCAACTTCCCCTCGCCGCGCGTCGAGCTCGCCTACCGGCACCTGCGCGGCTCGCTGCAGCGCCTCGCAACACTGGAACGCGAGCACGGGCTGCAGACACTGCGCCCGCTCTCGCTCGACTACATGAACCCCGCCCATCAGTGGGCGTCGGGCACCCCGCTCGTCGACATCGAGACACCGCCGGGCAACGACATCGGCGACGTGGTCAAGGCGATGAAGAACCTCTACTCGATGCTCCGCCAGATGGAACAGGCGCTGCGCACCCATCCCCTGCTCCCCCGCGTCCGCGAGGCGCGCGAAGCAATGGAACGCGATCTCATCCGGCGCGTCTAACCTGGCCTCAAGTGTCGCCTCGGCGCTGCGCGACCAGTGCGATGTCCGTGGCCAGCTTCGGCAGCGGGCGGCCCATCTCAACGATCGCCACCACCATCCGAGTTGGAATCGGGACACGTCGCAGCGCGCCCGCGCCAAGGTCGCGCCAGCCGCGACCAGGGATCCAGACAGGCAGCGGGAGGACCAGCCCCTCAATGTGGGTCACGACCGCGCCGGCTCGCTGCGCGGCTCCATAGAATTCACCGACATCCCATTCAAAGAGGTGCTCTGGATTCTCGACAAGCTCGAATCCGCGCACTCGTGTCAGCAGATGACGGCGATTTGGAGTTGTGACGATGAGTCTTCCACCGGGGCGTAGCAACCGCACCCAGCAGGCCAGGGCGGCCTCGGGCTGGGTGAGGTGCTCGATGATTTCCCCAGCGTAGACGGCATCGAATGTGGCAGCCGGAAATGGAGGCTCCTCCGCGGGAGCGACAACGGCCTCGACGCCCTGCCTGCGAAGGTGCTCTACTGCATGTGGATCCCGGTCGCAGGCATGGAGGTCGAACGGCCAGGGTCCAGCCATCGTCACCAAGGAGTAGCCGCAGCCGACATCGCAGACGCGGCCGGTCACGCCTCGCAGGAGGCGGCGGCACTGACGGATACGCGCCATGTGTGGTACGCACCGAGAAAGCGGTCCGGCCGCGGAGCGTATGCCACCTCCTGATGAGCTGGGCGACCGTAATGGCGCTGGAGGACGCGTTCGTTCGACGAGACCAGTTCAAGGACCACGCCGTTGACCGACAGGCGCAGACGAGGAGCAGGAATGCAGCCTTCAACCCAGTCGCGTTCTATCGGAGTCTGGCCTTCAATGCTGCAGAGCCACGGGTCCAAGTAGTCGACCGTCAGCTCGGCGGGCGCTTGGACCTGATACCGCCACAGGCCGGACTGGTAGCCGTCCCTCAGCACGATCTCTAGAGGGCCCGCAGGCACGGGCACCGTGAACTTGGCGCCGGTGCTCGTGCGGATCTCAGTTGCCACCGCCACCGCCCGTTGATTTCTGAAGGCTACCGCGTGATGATGCTACAAACAGTCGAGCACGGCGCCGATCTGAGGCGCGGTCGAGCGAGCAGCGGGACGCGAGGCCACCGCCGCGGGTGGGGTCACCGAGGGTTGCGCGCATCCGCGCGGGTGGATGTCTGGTAGCATCGCCCTCATGCATGTGAAAGCGGTGGTCGGCACCACCTCGATGAGGATGCGCCGCGGAGGTTTCCGAACGTAGTGGCGCCTCGCGCCCTCCGTCAGGAGACCTCCCGGGAAAAGTTCCGGGAGGTTTTTTTGTGTCCACAGTGAATCTGGCCGAACCCGTCGCCGGCGTCGCGGGCGGTCATGTCACCGCCCTGCGCTGCCGTGCCTGCGGACACGAACACGCGCTCACCGCCACCCATCTCTGCGAACTGTGTTTCGGTCCGCTCGAGGTCGCCTACGACTACGACGTCATCGCCAAGCGGGTGTCCCGCGAGCGGATCGCGGCGGGCCCGGTCTCCCTCTGGCGCTACCGGGACCTGCTCCCGGTGCCCGCAGAGGGTGACATCGTCAGCCTCGGGGAGGGCCTCACCCCCCTCGTGCACGCGCGCAACCTCGGCAGCGAACTGGGCCTGCCCAACCTTCACCTCAAGAACGACACCCAGAACCCCACCAACTCCTTCAAGGATCGGGTTGTGGCGGTGGCCCTCAACTGGGGGCTGCAGCACGGCTTCCGCACCATCGCCTGTGCCTCCACCGGCAATCTCGCCAACTCCGTGGCCGCGTACGCCGCCTGCGCAGGCGTGCGCGCCGTGGTGTTCATCCCGGCTGACCTCGAGCCGCAGAAGGTGGCCGCCACCACCGTCTACGGCGCCACCGTCATCCCCATCGCCGGCAACTACGACGACGTCAACCGACTCTGCGTGGAGCTCGCCGACGACCTCGACTGGGGCTTCTGCAACATCAACCTGCGTCCCTACTACAGCGAGGGAAGCAAGACCCTGACCTTCGAGACCGCCGAACAGTTGGGCTGGCGACTGCCGGACGAGATCGTCATCCCGGTGGCGTCAGGCTGCCAGTTCGTCAAGCACCGCAAGGCGGCGGCGGAGCTGATCAACCTCGGGCTCGTCAACGGCCGCCAACTGCCCCGGTTCACAGGCGCGCAGGCCCTGGGCTGCGCCCCGGTTGCGGACGCCTTCTCGCGGGGCAGCGACACCGTGGTGCCGGTGCGGCCGAACACGATCGCGCGATCGATCGCCATCGGCAACCCGTCGGACGGCGCCGATGTGCTGCGCATCGCCCGGCGCACCGGCGGGGTGGTGGCCAGCGTCACCGAGGAGGAGATCCTCGAGGGCATCGACCTCCTCGCCCGTACCGAGGGGATCTTCACCGAGACGGCCGGCGGTGTGACCGTGGCGGTGCTGCGCAAGCTGGCCCGGCAGGGGCGCTGGCGGGGCGGCGAGACGGTCGCGGCCTACATCACCGGTCATGGGCTCAAGACGCTCGATGCCATCACCGGGCGCCACCCCATCGGGGATCCGGTGCAGCCCCAGAGGCGCAGTGTCCAGCGCCGCCTCGAGGAACTCGGGGTCGCCTAGCGTCACTCCTCGCTCAGCATCGCCTCGGGAACGCTGACAACGCGATAGGGCATGTCGGTGATGTCGTAGAAGCGCAGCGGCTTGCGCAGGCGCTTGGCGATGCCGATCTGGACCTTGACGCCCAGGGAGAGGTTGCCGAACACCCACATCTGGTCACAGCGGACGATGAGGTTGTTGAACGCCTCGCGCACCGTCTCCTTCGGGACGGTGTGCAGGAGGTAGTAGTCGAAGAGCATGAACGGCGAGATGGGCACGCCGCCCTCGTCGAGGACGAACTTGGTGATGTGCTGGCGCCAGTAGAAGTTGCGATTGCTAATGGCGCAGTAGATGAGCTGCTTGGGGCGGCGCAGGGCTCGCTCCGCCTGCTCGGCGGCGGTGGCCTTGGGTCGCGGCGTGAAGATGCGCTCGAGGATGTCCTCGGCGTCCTTGACGGCAGGCGGCTGCGCGGGCACGGGTGTGGATCGAGTGTCGGGCACGGCCTGAAATACCTTTGTGGGGAAGCCGAAAAGGCTGCCGGATCATAACACCGGCCCAGTCGCGCGGCTCTTTCCGGCTCAGGCCGTGGTGGTCTCCGCCCACGCGACCAGCTCACCCAGCCGGTCGAGGGAGGCCTCCAGGAGAGCGACGTGATCCGGTCGATTGAGCCAGCGACTCTGGCCGGAGGGATGCGGCAGGGGCAGCAGGGCGGGGGCGCCCGCGGGGATGCCCACGATCACCTCGCCGTCCGGAGACCACGCGTGACCGACGAGGTCGTCGAGCCGCCTGCTGGGAAGGAAGCGCGCCTGGGACAGCGTGCCGATGCAGATGATCAGCGCGGGGGCCACCACCTCGAGATAGGCGTCGAGCCAGCCGCTGCACAGGGAGACCTCGCGGGCGCTGGGACGGCGATCGCCGGATCCGCCGGGGAGACGTCCGGGGAAGCATGTCGTCATGCTGGTCATGAAGACACGGTGGCGCACGTCGCCCTCGCCGTTGAATCCCGCACGGGTCAGCCAGCGCATCAGCTGCGCACCGGCGCGACCCGCAAAGGGCCGGGTGACATCGTCCTCCACCGGTCCCGGTGCCTGGCCGACGAGCATGATGCGCTGCCCGCCGCGGCCGCTGAACACGGGGTGCGCCCGCGCGAGAAGGCCCGAGTCCACGCAACGCACGCACGCGCGATGACGTGCCTGGATTGCCTCGACGGACACCGCCACCGCACCGGACACGGCGCGATTCTAGGGGCGACCCGCGCGCGGGTGCGGCGCTATGATCGGCGGACCGCCAACGCCCCCTCCGTCCTGCCCCGGCGGGCCCGTCCAGCCGCGACCAGTTCCAGGGATGGCCATGCCCGACGACCCACCGCGCCCCGCCTCCGGCCAGCAATCCGACCCGCGTCCAACGGCGGGCGCCCCCGCGTGGTGGGGGGAGCTGGGCCGTCCCGACCTGCCGCTCGACGGCGAGGCGCCGCCCGCACCGTCAGAACCGGCACCAGCGGCGCACACCAACGTGCCCCGGCAGGACGCCGTGAGGGTGGCGCGGCGGTGGCGCGGCTGGGCCTTCAACCTGGCTGTGCTCGCGGCTGCCGTGCTGATCATCTGCATCGGGATCGGCGCCATCTCACCGCGCGCCGTGCTCACCGCCGCCCTGATCTTCGGCGTCCCGCTGGTGCTTGCCGCGCTCACCGCCACGGTGGTCACGCGGCGATCACGCTGACCCAGCCGCGACGGTGAGCAGGCAGCGGCCGGAGCGCCACCGCCGCCGGCCCGGCGCAGGCGAGGGCCCGGTCATACCCGACGCGGAGCTGCGCGCCGAGGGGGCGGCGGTGCGGCGCGCGGCCCGGCGCTTCGCCGGTGCCATCGCCGGGGACGCCGCGGGCCCCGGCGCGGCCGTCGACACCGACATCCTCCGGCGCCTCCGCACCGAGCCGATCGCCGGGATGGGGCGCGTGGTGTACTCGTCGAACGCGGTGTTCCTGGTGGAGTTCGCGGAACCGGACCCAACCCACGCTGACCAGCCACTTCGCGGGATCTACAAGCCGGCGCGCGGCGAGCGTCCCCTGTGGGATTTCCCACGGCACAGCCTGCACATGCGCGAGGTGGCGGCGTACGTGGTCAGCGCGGCGCTCGGCGACGGACTGGTGCCGCCCACCACGCTGCGCGACGGCCCCCACGGGCCGGGCTCGGTGCAGCTGTTCGTTCACGCCGCCGACGAGACAACGGGGGTGGCGCCGGACAGCCTCGAGGAACAGCTCCGCGGACTGGCCGCCATCGACGTTCTCATCAACAACGCCGACCGCAAGCGCGCGCATCTCCTCCTCGGCGACGACGGCCGGCTTCGCGGCATCGACAACGCGCTCAGCTTCCTGCCCTACCCCCGGCAGCGCACGGTTCTCATCGAACTGGGCGGGGAGCCTCTGCCCGAGGAGGTGGCGACGAGGGTGCGCGCGCTGGCCGGCGACCCGGCCCGCCGCACCCGGCTCGAGGCCGAGCTCCGCCGCCTGCTCGAAGCGGGCGAGGTGGCGGCGTTCGGCGAGCGCCTCGACAGCCTGGCCGAGACAGCCGAGTACCCGCCTCTCGATCCGTGGGACGGCCGCCCCTTCGAGTGGTGGTGAAGGGGCGGCCACGGCCGCGCCGGTATACTCGTGCCTCGATCCCGCGGGCGCCCGTAGCTCAGTTGGATAGAGCGCCGGCCTCCGGAGCCGGGTGCGGGGGTTCAAGTCCCTCCGGGCGTACCACGCGTCCTCACCGCTCCGCGGCGGGTCGGTCAACCGTAGCGGTCGAAGTGCCAGCTGATGCAGCCGCGGCGAGAGCGGCCACGGCAGGAGCAGGCGGACCGCCGGCGAACCCGGCGCCGCACAGCTGAGCCATCGGCGGTGTACGCCACGAGGGCCTCGAACCGCTCCGGGCCGATGATGCCCTTGGCGAGCGCCCGAAGCGCCCAGGCGGGCGGCACGGGTGCCTCCCAGAATCCGCGGCGTGGCGGCTCGCTCATGGTGGCGAGAACTATAGAAGGACGGGCGAAACCGGTGCCGCTCGGGCGTGGCTCACTCGATATCGTCGGGGAATCGGATCATCAATCCGTCCTGGATGTCGTAGAGGGCCTCCATCCAATCCTGGATGGCGATGTCGGCGGGGCGGCGCGATGCCAGCTCATGATCCTCGGCCCGGACGAAGGTGGCCACCCGCAGGCGCAGGTCCGCGGGGATCGACGGCTCATCGGCCAGGTTGAGCATCTCGAACTGGTTGAGCAGGTCGTCGATCTCGCGGATCTTGTTCCGGCGGGCATGCCGGGCTCTGATCTCGGACGTCCAGTAGTCCTCGAGCTCCTCGATGCGCGTGCAGGTCTCCTGGATCATTTCGCTTGCACCACAATGAAGATTGACGTACTGGGCGGGCGCGGAGCCGGCTCCGTGCCGCCCGGAATGCTAGCACCGCCTCCGAGAACGTCAAGCATTGACAAGGGAGCCGGAATGTGATCGTCGATCCTGCCGAGGTCGCGGCGCTCGAGCGCGCGGGCCGCGCCGCCTTCCCGGGTTTCGCGCTGCTGCGGCTCGATGAGACGGCCAGCACCCAGGATGTCGTTCGGCTGGCGGCCAGATCCGGCGCCGCGGCGGGCTGCACCTGCGTGGCCGGGGCCCAGAGCGCCGGCCGCGGGCGGCACGATCGCGGCTGGACGGCGCCACCGGGCTCCGCACTGCTCTGCTCCATCCTGGTCCGCGTCGATCACCCCCATCTCGGCGGCGTGCCGATAGCTGCGGGCCTCGCGGCGCGGGCGGCGATCGCCGCGTCCTGTGGCCACGAGAGCCGTCTCAAGTGGCCCAACGACCTGGTCTCGGACGGCCGCAAGCTGGCGGGCATCCTGTGCGAGGTCGAGCCCGGTGCCGGGGCCCCGGGAACCGCCGTGGTCATCGGCATCGGTGTCAACCTGTCGGTGCCGTCGTTTCCCCCGGACGTGGCCGGGGTCAGCCTCCACGAGCTGACCGGCGATCCGCCCTCGGCGGCGGCCCTGCTCACAGCCCTGCTGCCCGAGCTGTCCGATCGGCTCGACCGGCTCGCTCGCGGCGGCGTCCCCGGCCTGCGCACGGAGTGGATGAGCCACGCGGCCGGGATCGGCGCCGCCGTCACCGCCGCGTCCGCCACCGGGACGGTGTCCGGGATCGCCGAGGGCGTCGACGACGATGGGGCCCTGCTGCTTCGCGCTGGCGAGGGCCTCGTGCGCGTGCTCGCGGGTGACGTGCACATCGGCCTCCGGCCGCCGGGCTGACCGCGGCTGCGCCATCGCGAGCGTGGAGCAACCGGCGGGCTGACGGGCCGGGCTCAGCCGCCGACGGTGACCGTCCCGTCCATTCCCGGATGGAACGTGCAGTGGTACGGGTAGCTGCCCGCCGTGGTGAACTTCACCTGCCAGGTGTCGCTCTGCTGCATGGTCTGCGAGGACACCGAGCCGTCCTGGTCGAAGGTGACGTTGTGGGGGACGCTTCCCGTGTTCGTCCACTGGACGACACCGCCCGCCTTGACGGATGAGCTGGTGGGGTTGAATACGAGGTCCGCCGTGGCCTGGACGGACGCTACCGGGGTACCGAGCCCGCTGGCGGCCGCGGTGCCGATGCTCGCCCCGCCGCCGGCACCGGCACCGGCCACGGTCGGCGGCCCGTTGCCGCACGCGCTCAGTGTCAGAACGAGTCCCAGGGCGGCGGTGACGACGATCGAGTGCGTCCGGGTCATGCCGACGTGGTCCTCCTGGCGCCTGCGGCGGCGGGGCACCCTGGGGTCCGCGCCGGTCGCGATGCCATGACAAGAAATGAACCCCCAGATGGTAGGGGATGGCACGAGTGCGGCGCCCTCACGTGCCGGTCAGCGTGGGCGCCCGCTGTGCCTCCTCCTCGTCCCGGGCGGGGTCGGCGAACACCCGCCAGAACACCACCACGACCGCCACGAAATAGATGAGGTTGCCGGCGCCGAACATGACCACACCGGCGAACTGCTGATCGGTGACCGCGCTCAGGTTCCACAGCCGCGGAGCACGCGCGTAGAAGTCGTAGAAGGGACGCGCGGCGATGGTGAAGATCAGGCCCAGAATGGTGGGCGGAATCCCGGACGCGACCAGCATGGCGATCTTGGTGAACGCGCTGACCGGGCGCTCGCGGGCGCCGCGCTGAGGATCGACGATGGGCCACCAGAAGATCACGCCGACCGCGATGAAGCTGAGGTGCTCGACGACGTGGATGGGCTCGGTGGTGAGGGTGGCGTCGTAGAGCGCTGGGACATGCCAGACAAGCAGTACGGTGCTGAAGACCACGGTGGCAACCCAGGGATGCACGAGCCACGCCCATATCCGCGCCGCCCAGCCGGGCCGTCCTCGGCGGGGCAGCAGACCGGCGATGCCGAGGAGGCACAGCGGCGGCGCCACCATCATGAGCGCCAGGTGCTGGACCATGTGAAGCGAGAAGAGGTACCTGTCCCCGCCGGTGTCGATTGGTGAGCAGAGGGCCACGAACCCCACGGCCACGCCCGCCGCGAAGAACCAGAGGCGCGTTCGCGGAGAACCGAACCAGGCGCTGACGTCGTCGCCCGCGCTGAGACGGCCGCGCCGCCAGGCCAGCGCATAGACCGCCGCGAGTGCGGCGAGCCCGAGAAGAACCGTCGGCTCCCAGGTCCAGTCGCCAACGCCGAGATGCGCCGTCTCCACGGCGTCTCAGCCTACTCCGCGTGACGCCGCGGGGAGCCAGGCGGCCGCACGGCGGATGCGGCTCAGTGCCCCTCGAGAGATTCGGGCAGCTCGGAGTACTCGTGGCGGGCCGCGAGGTACCAGACGACGCAACTGCCGATCAGCCACACCAGGCCGATGCCCCAGATGAGGGGACCGAGTGCGGAGCGCACCTGGTCGACGAAGCCGACGAACGTCATGCACAGCGAGAGGGCGATGCTGATGGGCACGAAGCTGTTGGGAGGCAGATGCAGCTCATCGTGCTCGCCGTGGCCGGCGGCCTCCTGGCCGTGGAGGTTCTCCTCGGACACCGTCTCTCCTACCTGACCGCGGTGAGGTACACCGCGGCCCATACGAAGGTGACGCCGATCAGGGCCAGCACCATGATGAACATGGAGATGCCGGCGCGCATGTTCCGGCGGGCCAGCTTCTTGTCCATGTCGTGTTCCTCCGGTGTGCTCAGCCGACCACGCGATCGACGGCCATGACCGCGAAAAGCAGTGCCAGGTACAGCATCGAATAGTAGAAGACCCGCCGCGCCGCGCGCGCCGTGGGACTGAGCACGGCCATGGCCGTGGTGGCCAGGAAGATGGCGTCGAGGAGACCGGCGCCGAGGGCGTAGACCGGGCCGAAGAGGTGGACCATCATCGGCAGGATGGTGATGAGCACGAGCACGACGCTGTAGATGAGGATCTGCCGCCGCGTCTCCGCCTCACCGGAGATCACGGGCAGCATCGGCACCGATGCGGCCGCGTAGTCACGCTGGATGAGCAGCGAGAGCGCCCAGAAGTGCGGTGGCGTCCAGTAAAAGATGACCGCGAAGAGAAAGAGGGAGGTCAGGGTGAGGCGCCCCTGGACCGCCGCCCAGCCAACCAGCGGCGGGAACGCCCCGGCGGCACCACCGACGACGATGTTCTGCACCGAGTTGCGCTTCAGCCACATCGTGTAGACCAGCACGTAGAAGAGCAGTCCACTGAGTGCCAGCGACGCGGCGAGGACGTTCACCACCGTGGCCATGAGCATGAAGCTGAGCGCCCCGAGCGCGATGCCGAAGAGCAGCGCGTGGGCCGGCTCGATCCGACCGGCCGGGATGGGTCGCGACCGGGTCCGCCCCATGCTCGCGTCGATGTCGCGATCGAACCAGCAGTTGATGGCGTGCGCGCCACCCGCCGCCAACCAGCCGCCGGCAACGGTGGCGGCGGTGATGCGCAGGCCCGGCCAGCCGCGCGCGGCCATGACCATGGCGAACACCGTGGTCACCTCGAGAAGGACCACGACGCGCGGCTTGGTGAGCGCGATGTAGTCGCGGACGGTCTGGAGGAGTCGCGAGGCGGGGAGGCCGGCGGGGGCTTCGACGCGGACAGCAACGCTCACGAGGCGGCGACCCCGACGCGCGATGCCCTCTCCACGCGTCCGCCATCAGTCGCCTGCAAGACGGCGACGCCGCGGGTGATCACCGCGGTCACCACGACGCACACCCAGAGCCCGGTTGCCAGGGCCAGGTGAACCGCGCGGACCGCGGCGGGCAGGCGGAGGTCGACCACCAGCGCACCGGCGACAACCTGGGCGACGATGAGCACGGTCACGCTGAGCGTTGCCAGGCGCAGCCCGCGATCACCTGGCCGCGAGCGTCGCAGCCTCATCATCGAGTAGCCGAGCAGGAGCACCGCCGCGCCGGCGATGACGCGGTGGAGCAGGTTGACATCGGCGAGCTGCCCGGACGACAGCTGGAACCCGTTGCCACACAAGGGCCATCCCGCGCATGCGGACCCGGCGCCCTGGTCGACAACGAGGGCGCCGCTGAGCGCCAGCAGATAGGTGGCCCCGGCGGCCACCGTGGCGAGGCGCACCGTTCCCTCGGACGGGCGTGGGCGCTCGGATCCGGCCATGTTGGTGCTCACGGCGATCCAGACAAGTGCCCCGAGAAGAAGGAGCGCGTTGGCCAGGTGGATCATGATCACGCCGTTGGGGAGGTTGAAGAGCACGGTGACGGCGCCGAGCGCGATCTGCACGATGTAGAGGAGCCCGATCACGACCGCCCCGAAGGCGAGCGGCCGGACCCTCCGATAGCGGATCCACACCCAGCCGGCGAGCGTGAAGAGGAGCACCGCGGCGATCACCGCCAGCCAGCGGTGGGTGAACTCGATGAGAGCCGTCTTCTCGAGCGGCGGCAGCCACTGACCGTGACAGAACGGCCACTGCTCCTTGTCACCGCATCCGAGTCCGCTCCCCGAGACACGCACGACCCCGCCCATGACGACGAGCAGGTAGGTGGCCAGCGCCGTCGCGACGGTGAGGCGGCCGAAGGCGCGGGACGGGCTGAAGTTCACGGAGTGGACGGGGCGGCCCTGCGGGCGCGGCGCAGGTCACGAACCGGGCGGGCGCTTCTGACCGGCGGGACGACGTCGAAGTTGTGCGCCGGCGGCGGCGACGACGTGGCCCACTCCAGCGTGTTCGCCCCCCACGGATCATCCGGAGCCGTCTTCGGCGACCGCATGCTGATCACGAAGTTGATCAGGAACACGGTGGTGCTGATCGCGATGATGAAGGCGCCGAATGTCTCCAGCGAGTTGAGGTCGCCCCAGCCGCGGTTGTCCTCGTAGGTTGCGATGCGGCGAGGCATCCCCAGCATGCCGAGGATGTGCATCGGCAGGAAGGTGAGGTTCAGGCCGAGGAGCATCAGCCAGAAATGGAGCTTGCCGAGCTTCTCGCTGAGGAAACGGCCGGTGACCTTGGGGAACCAGTAGTAGATGCCCGCGAACACGCCGACAACGCTGCCGCCGAAGAGCACGTAGTGGATGTGTCCGACCACCCAGTAGGTGCCGTGCAGCGTGCGGTTAACCGCGAGGCTGCCCAGGTACACACCGTCGATGCCACCGATCAGGAACATTAAGAGGAACGCGCAGGAGAACAGCATGGGCGTGTCGAAGCGGATGCTGCCTCCCCACATCGTCGCCAGCCAGTTGAAGATCTTGATTCCTGTCGGCACCCCGATGCAGAGCGTCGTGAACGCGAAGAACTCCTGCACCACCAGCGGCAGCCCGGTGACGAACATGTGGTGCACGAACACGACGAAACCGAGCACGGCGATCGCGGCCATGGAGGCGGCCATCGCCCGGTAGCCGAAGATCGGCTTCCGCGAGAAGACGGGGATGATCTCGCTGATGATCCCGAACGCGGGCAGGACCATGATGTACACCGCGGGGTGCGAGTAGAACCAGAACATGAGCTGGTAGAGAAGCGCGTTGCCCCCGTGGTTGACCGTGAAGAATGTGGCCCCGACCTGGCGGTCGAGCAGCACCATCGAGAGGGCGCCGGCCAGGAACGGGGATGCGAGCACGACCAGGGCCTGGGTCACCTCCATCGACCACACGAACAGCGGCAGCCGTGTCCAGGTCATCCCCGGGGCGCGCATGTTGTGAATGGTTGCCAGGAAGTTGATCCCACCGAGCATCGAGCCCACACCGAGAAGGTGCAGTCCGATGATCCAGAGGTCCTGGCCGACCTGCGGGGAATAGGCCCTTTCGGTGAGGGGAACGTATCCGGTCCATCCGGCCGCACCCGTGCCGCCGAACAGGAAGCCGGAGTACATCACCAAGCCGCCAACCGGGATCAACCAGAAGGACAGCGCGTTGATCCTCGGAAACGCCATGTCACGGGCGCCGATCATCAACGGGATGAAGTAGTTGCCGAAGCCAGAGAGGACCGGGATGATCCAGAGGAAGATCATCGTGGTGCCGTGCATGGTGAAGATCTGGTTGTACTGCTCGGGCGTGAGGAACTTGTTCTGGGGCTCGGCGAGCTGGATGCGGACCAGCAGCGCCATGACCCCGCCGACCAGGAAGAAGAAGAACGTCGTGTACAGGTACATGATCGCGATCTTCTTGTGGTCGACCGTGGTGATCCAGCCGAGCACGCCGCGATTCTTGTCCCAGCGCGCCGCGAAACGCGACCGCGGCATGGGCGTGCTTATCGCCGCCATCAGCTCTGTCCCTCGTGAGTTGCGGACTGGGTCACTTCGACACCTGCTGCAGGAGCCACTTGTTGAATTGTGCCTGGGGCATGGCCACCACCTCGAGCAGCATGCTCGCGTGACCTGAGCCGCAGAGCTCGGTGCACTGTCCGTAGTAGTGGCCGGCGCGTGCCTGCAGCCACATGTTGTTGGTCTGCCCGGGGATGGCGTTCATCTGGCCGGCGAGTGAGGGCACGTAGAAGCTGTGGTTGACGCCGCAGCCCTGGTCGGAGATGGCGTCCGCCAGGCTGGTGCCCGACGCCAGCCTGGCGCTGAGCGCGCCGATGCGCTGGGCCTCGTCGCTGGTGGTGGTCCCGATCGCGTTGGGCCTGGTCACGCAGGGCGGGCCGGTGGACACGATGTCCAGGTTGATCGCTGTGTCGGCGGGGACGTAGAGGGTGGTGACGCTCTGGACGTCGTTGCCCTTGGTGTTGTGCTGACCGACGTAATCAAAGGTCCAGCTGAACTGCTGGCCGATCACGGTGACGTTCATCACCGGGTTGGTGGCGGTGCTGGCGGGGGCCGACTGGATGAACCCCATCTGGGAGACGGTCAGGCCGAACAATGACATGAACACGACCAGCGGCACGGCCGTCCAGAACAACTCGAGCCTGGTGTTGCCGTGGAACTGCGGTGGGTCGTCGTCATCGTGCTTGCGGCGGAACCGGAACATGCTGTAGAGCAGCATCACCGCGGTGAAGCCGCCCAGGACCAGCGAGGCGATGAGGACCCAGTTGAAGACGAAGTGCATGCTGTCGGCCACCGGGCCGCCGGGGTGTGCCGGCGAGGTGTCGACGATGTCGGTGGCGAGTGGGTTCACCGCTGCCAGCTCTCCGCTTCCCATCGGTTGGCGACAACAACGCGAGATGCCCCCGTCGCGGCGGACGGTGGACGGTCCGTGATGAGGCGCGGCCCCAGCCGGCTCCCGTCAGCGCCGCGAGCCAGGTTCCGGGGGATGATCGCACAGCCACCGCGGGGGCGGCAGCGGCAATCCGAGGCCGCGATCATTTCTGCCACGGCAGCGTGGTGGTGCGGACCTGCCGCTTCACCAGTTCGGTTATCTCGACGTTGGTGAGGGCGGCGTGGTCCCACTCGCCGCGGTTGGCCGGGGCCTTGGCAGGGTCGGGCAGCGGCTCGCGCGACGACCCGGCCGCGCGCGGACGCATCCGCCTGACGATGTCGAGGAAGCCCACCTCAGGCCCTCACAGGTGGAAGTACCGCAGCTTTGGCGAGGCCTCGCCGGTCTCGGTGATCTCCCGGGCGGCGGTGGTGGCGTCAACGACCGCGCTCCCCCAGATGAACAGCCCGTAGATGAGCAGGCCCATGAAGACGAGGATGGCAACCATCCCGAACAGCATCGAGAGAATCAGCCTGCCGTCGGCGATCCACTGGCGTCCGAGTGCGCTGCCGCCGAGGAAGAAGAGGACGTCCGCGCCCAGGCAGCCGAGCGACCAGGAGAAGTAGTACCGCGCCTTGCCCAGCTGCCCGTTGTAGACCTGGCCCGCCCCCGGCAGCAGCGAGAGCGCGGCGGCGACCCGCCAATCGCGGCGGCGCCGGGCGGCCGCTGCTGTCACCCCCACCTCGTTCAGCGGGTCAGGAATGCGCGGTAGCAGTAGTAGGCCCCCAGCCCCAGGGACGCGAAGGCCCAGATGCTCACGAAGATGACGTCGCCCCAGCCGGCGTCACCGGGATCGAGGTCGGCGAGGATGGAGTGGATGGTGGCGGTCATTGTGTCAGTGGGACTTGAAGTTCTCGAGGTAGTGCTCGATCAGGATGATGACGGTGCACAGGCTGAGCAGCACCAGGAACATCATGAGGGTGCCGAGCAGGTCGCGGAGGAAGGTGCGGCGTCTCATCGTGTGGTGCCACCGGCCTAGGGCAGGGTGGTGTAGCTCTCCCAGTGGCGGATGAACTGGATGAGGACCTGGATCTGATCCTGGGTGAGGACCGCCGACTCATTGGGCTTCTGCTTGTCGCGGCTGGGATCGTAGGTGTAGTCACTGGCCTTACCACCCCAGTTGGGCATGATGCTGCCGATGTGCTCGAAGTCGGTGAAGCCGTACTCGATGCACCGGTAGTAGTAGTCCTCATTGAAATAGCCGAGGCGGTCCTGGTTGTTGAGTGGCGGACCCTTGCCACCCTCCCCCTGGACGCCGTGGCAGCTCACGCAGTACTTGTAATAGAGCTGAGCGCCGACGGTGAAGTCGTACTCGGGATTGATGATCAGGTTGTCGTGCGCACCTGACGGGGGATTGAGCGAGAGCGACAGGCGCCCGCCGTTGTGACAGACGATGCAGCCCACCTGGTCGATGCCCACCTTCTGCTTGGCCGGGTCCGTCTGGCTGGGGTTGAGCACGGCCGGTGCCACCGACGCGGGCAGCGGCCCCGGCAGCGCGGTCGTCGGGTCGACCTGGTAGCCCTGCTTGGCGTTGGTGGCGGCACCGACAACGGAGTACGGAAGGAAGCCCGTGCCGGTGGCCCCGTACTGGGTGAAGCTCATCGCCGCGGCGAACCCCTTGCCGGTGCTGCTGAGCACCGAAGGACCGTTGGCGATGTAGGCAGGGTGGACGCCCGTCAGGTGGTTCTGGGTGATGATCTGCTGAGCGTTCGGCTCATAGCGCATGAAGTCCTGGGCGAGCCGCTGGGCCGCCAGCTCCGGCCCGATGGTGCCGATGTCGGGCACGTGGCAGGAGATGCACCGCTCCACCCGGAAGGTGTCGCCCCGCTTGGCGTCGGCGAACTGCGGGAAGAGCTGCTGCACCTGCGCGTCGAGAACCGTGCCCGGGTAGGCCTGCTGGTAGCGGGCCTGGATGGCCAGGTAGTCACGGTCCTGGCTGTCCTTGAACGCGGCGATGGCCACGAGCGCAACCAGCAGGGCGGAGAGCACCACGAAGATCTTGGTCGTCATACCTCGGGCCTCACCCCCGGGTGGCCGAGCAGGCGCGTCCAGTCCCAGTTGAAGGCGAGGCCCCGGAAGAAGACGCCGATGACCACGAAGGAGACGGCCAGGCAGAGGTAGATGGTGAACAGGGTGATGGCCACCTTGCGGTCCTGGGGGCGGCGGCTCGGGTTGCGATCGAGGTAGGGCGTCAGCAGCATGAAGATGATCACGAAGCTGGGGAAGGCCACCCCCGCCATCACCGGTGGGAAGCGCTCGAGCAGCTCCTGAAGCCCGAGGAAGTACCAGGGCGCCTTGGCCGGGTTGGGGGTGATCGCCGGGTTGGCCCTCTGCAGCAGGGGCGCATTCACCTGGATCGAGATCGCCAGCAGGAAGATGAAGGCGGCGAGGCCGGCGACGAACTCCCTCCAGATCAGCGCCGGGAAGGTGACCACGGTCTCCTCCTCTTCGCGCCGCCGCACCACCAGGGGGACGGACGCCAGCTCTGGCCCGGTGCCCCGCGGCCGCGGCGCGCGCACGCCGACCGCGGGCGCGCGCGTGACCGGCACGGCCGCGCCCTCACCCTCGCCGGTGCCGCTCGAGCTGCCCCCGCCAACCACTGTCGCCATTGCTTCAGAGGCCTCCCGTGAACCCGTCTTTGCGGACGCGCCAGAAGTGTATGACCATCAGGATGAACCCGATCAGGGGTAGGGCGACGACGTGTAACACATAGAACCGGATCAGTGCCCCCTGGCCGACGGAGCGGCCGCCGAGCAGCAGGTAGCGGGTGTACGGGCCCGCGATGGGCGCGTACTTGGCCATGTTGGTGCCCACCGTGATCGCCCACACCGCCAGCTGGTCCCAGGGCAGCAGATAGCCCGAGAAGGAGAGCAGCAGGGTGATCAGCAGCAGGAAGGTGCCGATGGCCCAGTTGAACTCGCGGGGCGGCTTGTAGGACCCTTGGTAGAACACCCTGGCCATATGCAGCCAGACGGTGATGACCATGCCGTGGGCGGCCCAGCGGTGGAGGTTGCGGATGACCAGGCCGAAGGTGGCGACGAACTCCAGGTCCTTGATGTTCTGGTAGGCCTGATCCACCGACGGGATGTAATAGAACATCAGGAACAGGCCGCTGATGGTCAGCAGGATGAAGAGGAAGAAGGAGAGGCCGCCGAGGCAGAGCGTGTAGCTCACCCGGATCGCCGACTTCTTGACCCTCACCGGGTGGATGTGCAGGAAGAAGTTGGTCAGCGCGGTGCGCGCGGCCACCTTGTCCGTGCTCGGCAGCCCGTGCCGAAAGATCGAACCCCACACCTGCGCGACGAAGGCGCGAAGCGGGTTCCCCTCGGTCGGACGGGCGTTCATCGCACCTTCCCCATCGGCTCTCTCTCTCCCATGATCAGCTCAGACGCCGGCCGTCTGGCCGTTGCTCTTGCCCGTGGCCGGATCCAGCCGCCACCCGGGGACGGTGGAGTCGCCTGCCTGACGGTACACGGTGATGGACGCCCGGTCGATGACGAAGCGCTTGTCGGGCGCGACCTTGATGTCGACCCAGTCCATCGGCCGCGGCGCCGGGCCGTAGAAGTTGGTCGAGTCGATGAAGTACCGGCTGCCGTGGCAGGGGCAGGCCCAGCCGTTGCGTGTCGTGAGTTGGTTGTGTTCCGCCGCGTAGTGCTTGGCGACCGCGTCGTCCGCGTCCTTGACCCCGGTGCCGGTGGTGACGTCGCTGACGTAATTGGGGGTGCAGCCCAGGTGGGTGCACACCAGGTAGACCGCGTAGATGCCGGTGGCGTCGAGCACCACGGTCACCCGGTTGCCCGTGTCCGAGAACACGTTGATCTTCAGGGTGTTGTTGCCGGTCAGGTCATCGACGGTGAAGCTGGTCTTGAACAGCGCCGGCGCCTCGAGCGTGGCCGCCGGGAACATGAACTTGAGCAGCTCGATGCCGCCGAAGACGCTCGCACCCAGGGCCCCGATCGCTCCGACCAGCAGCAGGAACTGGCGCCGGGTGGTCTCGACGCGCGAACGCAACCGGCCGCGGGGCGTGTCGTATGGGTTCAGCGCCATGAGCACCTCAGGACGGAGCGAACGGCGACGGCGGCAATTCTAGCGGCGGTGCCGGCGGCCACCGCCGTCACAGGAAGGGGCTGCGGGAGGACGGCGTGATTTCGTTGGCGAACACGATGGTGGAGATCATGATCACCACGAAGGCGACGATGATGACCAGGCAACCGAAGTCGGAACGGAGAGCAAGGATGAGGCGTTCGACCATTTCTTCCCACGAACGGCGACCTCGGACGCGACGGCGCACAGGATAAGCGACGATCGCGCCGGGATGCCCGGTGCGGCCTCGGCCACGACCCTGCAACACCCCGGGCACCGCGCCACCACCCTGCTACCGTCAGCGCCGCCGTGAGCGACTGGCGAACGCTGGAGATCTATGCGACCTTCATCAAGGTCACGGGGGAACTGGAGATCGTCCGCCCCGACCGGCTCATCGATGCCGTCAACCGCTTCGGGGACTACCTGCAACTGCGCAACGGCAGAGCCGAGCCGATGTCGCTGAGCTACCCGATCCTCAGTCGCACCGAGCCGCGGATGACCGTGGCCAAGTCCGCGGCGAGCCTGGTCTGCCCGCTCGACGACGGCGGCGACGGCAACCCCGCGATGTGGCGGGAGAAGGTCGCCCAGCCGGTGGCGGTCAACACCCAGGCGTTCTCGATGATCTGCGACGTGCACCTGGAGCCCCGCCACAGCCTCCAGGACCACCTCGAGCGCTTCCCCGGCGACTTCATCCCGGTCACCAACGTCTCGGCCGTGTGGATCACGGCGATCAGCTCGGGCACCCACGCCATCCAGCGCCAGTTCGCCCTGCTCAACCCCGCCGCGATCCTGAGCTTTGCGCTGAGGTAGCTGGGCGCCGGGCTCAGATGACGATGGCTTGCTGGCTGGCTTTCTTGCGGCTGGAGGTCACCAAGGCTCCGGCGAGCAGACAGAGCACGGCAAGCGCGGCGATGCCGAGGCCGATGAAGACCTTGATCGCCTTGGTGCCGATGGCCAGGTACGTCCCACCGTCGTCAAGGAACGACTTCTCCGCTGGGGCGGCCCAGACCGTGGTGATGAAGGCCATCACCACCAGGAGGGAGGCGGCGAAGTACCAGATCGCCGCTGGGTTGGGGCGGCCCGACCTTGGGCGGGAGGCGAAGTAGAAGGCGCCGAGGGAGGCGACCTCGAGGACGACGTAGGCGTTGAAGAGCAGGAAGGTCATCCAGAAGCTGAACTGCTGTGCGCCGGTGAGGCCGGCGAAGCCGTTGATCCCGAAGGCGCTGCCCGAGTCGGCGAGGAGGTGCATCGCGGGCAAAGATACAACGAAGCAGCCGGCCGCGGCGACCGGCGCGGGGCCCGGCCCCGTAACCTGCCATCGGCGCGTAGGCTTGTGTGCGAACGATGCCCACCGCCCCCCTATCTCATGCTGCCGTCGATGCGGCGACGGGCGGGATGGTCACCCCGGTGGCCCAGATCCTCTCCCTCGGCGCGTATCTCCCGGATGCCGTGCTGAGCAATGCCGACATGGAGAGGATGGTCGACACGTCGGACACGTGGATCGTGGAGCGCACCGGCATACGCGAGCGGCGCAGGGCTGCGCCCGGCGAGACACCGTCGGTCATGGGTGCCCGCGCCGCGGCGGAGGCGCTCGAACGTGCCGGGAACGTGGTCCCGGACGCGATCATCGTGGCCACCTGCAGCGCCGAGACCAGGTTCCCGTCGACCGCCTGCCTGATCCAGCAGAAGCTGGGGCTGGGCGGCATGCCGGCGTTCGACATCAACGCGGCCTGCAGTGGCTTCATCTACGGGCTGTCACTCGCCGACGCGATGATCCGCAGTCGCGCCGCGGGCACCGTGCTGGTGGTCGCGGCCGAGGCCCTGACCACCATCGTCGACTACACGGACAGATCCACCTGCGTGCTCTTCGGTGACGGCGCAGCCGCGGCGGTGGTCGGGACCGGCGGTGGCGGTGGCGGCATCCGCGCCCTCCGCTGCGCGGCGGACGGCGCCGACGCCGACCTCATCTATTTCGGCGCGCGTCCCGAGGACCCCGGCGGGCCGCACGCACTGCGGATGTCCGGGAGGGGCACCTTCCGTACCGCCGTCGAGCGAATCACCGACGTCGCCGCGCGGGTCTGCGCCGACGCCGGCTGGCACCCCAGCGAGGTGGACTGGTTCGTCCCCCACCAGGCGAACGCGCGCATCATCGAGGCCGCCGCCAAGCGACTCCGTGTTTCCATGGACCGGGTGATCCTCAACGTCGACCGCGTCGGCAACACCAGCGCGGCCTCCATCCCGCTCGCGCTCCACGAGGCCGCCGCCTCGGGCCGCCTGCGTCCGGGGCAGAAGATCGTCAGCGTCGCCTTCGGCAGCGGCATCACCTGGGCCGGACTGGCCTTCGAATGGACGGGCAGCCCC